>JAABUS010007053.1_pt1 | contig 13160 bp, 11 predicted proteins | sample 5560161 | NCBI WGS metagenome assembly JAABUS01 (sample SAMN10711885, study PRJNA513376) | rock metagenome | isolation source: Antarctica rocks | place: Antarctica: Victoria Land, Trio Nunatak nord | collected 2016-01-04 | reverse complement strand
TGACGTCGGTGCCCAGGGAAATGAAGGCCTCCTGGGCCCGGCGCCGCATCTCGGCTTTGTCGATGATGCCCAACTTGCCGCGCCAACCGGGTTTGAACAATTCGCGCCCGATGTACGCGTTCTCCGCCGGGCCCAGTTCCGGTGCCAGCGCCAGGTCCTGGAACACCGTCTCGATGCCCATGTCCCGGCAATGGATCGGCGATTGGAACACCACCGGCTCGCCGCGGAAGAAGATCTCGCCGCCGTCGGGGTGCACGACTCCGGAAAGGGTCTTCACCAGGGTCGACTTGCCCGCGCCGTTGTCACCGATCAGGGCCACCACCTCGCCGGCGTCGACCGAGAAGTCCACGCCACGAAGAACTTCGACATGACCGTAATTCTTGAAGATGCCGCGCGCCTCGAGCAGCGGTGTCATGGTCGGACTCCTTCGTCGCCGGAGTGCGGAGCGGGCGCATACCGCCTGCGGGTCGTCCTCATGGTGGTGCTCCCTTCGGCTGTCCACTGCCTGGCGGCGGTGTCGTGCGATGTCGTGCGGTGCAGTTCCGACGGACCGGACGCTTCGAACGGCGAAATCAGCTGCTCACGGTGGCGTCCCGTTCGGCGTGGATCGCCAGCCGCATGGTGGCGGTCGCGCGGTGGGCCGTCATGCCTTCGTAGGAGGAGATCACGTCGACCGGCTCGGCCAGCTGCGGCGTCGTCGACCGGACCACCCGCTGGAACGTCAACGGCTTGAGGAATCGGGAGACCGACAGACCGGCGCTGTGCTTGGCTCCGCCGGCGGTGGGCAGCGTGTGATTGGTGCCGGCCATGCCCTTGTCCGAGTAGGCGACGGTGCTCCACGGACCGATGAACACTGATCCATAGTTGCGCAGCCGATGCACGTAGTCGTCATCGTCCACGGTCTGCAGCTCCAGATGTTCGGGAGCGAAGTCGTCCATCAGCGCCGCGGCCGTCTCGGGGTCCTGCGCCCAGGTGACCGATCCGTAATTGCGCCAGGCCGGGCCGGCAATGTCCCTGGTGGACAGGATTTCCAGCTGTTTGTCGATCTCGGCGATGACGTCCAGGCCCAATCGTTCGGAAGTGGTCACCAACGCGGCCGGTGAGGTCGGACCGTGCTCGGCCTGGCCGAGCAGGTCAGCCGCCACGATGGCTGCGTCGGCGGAGTCGTCCGCGATCACGGCGACCTCGGAGGGCCCGGCCAGCAGGTCGATGCTGACGGTGCCGAAGAGCTGACGCTTGGCCTCGGCGACGAACGCGTTGCCCGCCCCGACCAGCATGTCCACTGGCAGCTCGCCGAGCAGACCGAACGCCATGGCCGCCAGGGCCTGCACGCCGCCCAGCAGGTAGATGCGGTCGGCCCCGGAGATCGCCGCCGAGTACAGGACCGCCGGGTCTGCGTGACCGTCGGCCTGCGGCGGCGTGCAAGCCAACACGGTGTCGACGCCGGCCACCTTCGCCACGTTCACCGTCATGAAGGCACTGGCCAGGAGTGGGAACCGCCCGGCGGGCAGGTAGGCGCCCACCCTCTGGACGGGGACGTATCTCTGCCCGGTGATCAGGCCGGGGATCAGCTCCGTCTCGAAGTCGATGAGGTGCGACCGCGTCACCTGGGCGAACCGCCTGGTGCGGTCGGCCCCGGTCTCCAACGCCTGGCGGAGCTCGGGGGACAGGCTCTCGCCGCCGGCCTTGATTCCGGCCTCGGACAACTCGACCACGCCACCCGTCGGGTGATCAAGCTGGGCGGCGTAGGCCAGTACCGCGTCCATGCCGCCGGTCTCGATCGTCTTCAGCATCTCCGAGACAGTCGCGATGACGTTCGGATCACGCTGCGCTGGCGGCCCGGATTCAAGGGGCGTTTTCAGGAATTTGTACTTGCCGGCGAGTTCGGCCAGGATCGAGGGACTCAGCTGCATACGTATAAAATAGGGGGAATGCCGCCCAAGGACAACTGCGATTGTTCCTCTGCCTGACATAGGATTACCCTGTGACACTGAACCAGCTGCGCGCCTTCCTCGCCGCGGCCAGGACCGGCTCCTTCACTGCGGCGGCCACCGAGCTCGGAGTCGCGCAGCCGTCCGTGTCGGAGCTGATCAGGCGGCTGGAGGACGAGGTCGGGCTGCCACTGTTCGGCCGTGGCGGGCGGCGATTGGTGATGACTCCGGCCGGGTCGGAGCTGCTGCCCTATGCCGATCAGGCCGTCGCTGCGACCGATGGTGGGACACAGGCCGTGCGGGCGATGCAAGTGCTGGGCGGCGGCGTGGTGACTTTCGGAATGCTGCGCAATGCCGAGTTCTATCTCCTGTCCCGATTGGTGGAGAAGTTCCTGAGCCGGCATCCGAAGGTCCGCGTGCGGATGGTGGGAGTGAACTCCGTCGAAACGGCCTCAGCGGTGGCCGCGGGCGAATTGGAAGCCGGCTTGGTGGTACTGCCCATCGACCACGAAGGTCTGAAGGTGACGCCGCTACTGCGCGACGAGGTGGTCTTTGCCAGCCGCTATCCGGACCATGTGCGCGAGCCGATCACCACCGAGCAGCTCAGCCGGGCACGCCTGGTGCTGTACGACGCCCACTACGGATGGAAGGACCCGACGCGGCGGCAATTGCTGGAGCGGGCCAAGCTGGCCGCCCTGAAACTGGAGCCCTGGATCGAGGTCGAGCACGTCGAATCGGCACTGGCCCTGGCTGTGCGCGGGGCTGGTGACACCATTGTCAGCCGGGCCGTTGCCAGCAGCGCAGCGTTTCCCCGCGAGTTGTTGACCACGACGTTCGCCGAACCGCTATACGACACCGTCGCATTGATCCAACGAGAGAATGCCGTGCTCTCCCCGGCCACTCGGGAATTCGCCCGGCTCGCCGAGCGCACGCTGATGGGCCGCGGGTTTGCGCGCAGCGGGCGAGTCAGCCGGTGAGGAATTCGCGCAACACCCTCGCCAGTTCCGGGGCGGAATCCAGTGGGCTCATGTGACCCGCCCCGGGCAGCGTCACGTGCCTGCTACCCGGAATGCCCTGGGCCAGCTCTCGCTGCAGCTCCGGCGGGCACACCCGGTCGAGTTCACCACTGACCACCAGCACCGGAAGCGCCAGTGTTGCCAGGGTTGGCAGGCTGTCGGGGCGAGCGGACTGGGCTGTGAGCTGGCGCAGGAAGGCATCGGGACCGATCTGGTGGGCGGCGGCCTGCCATCGCTTGCGCAGCAGGGGCGTACCGGCCGGTCCCAGGTTCTCCTCGGCCTGTTCGGTCACCAGCTGATCGAAGTCGCCGCCCAGGGTCCTGGTGGCCAGCTCCGACCAGGCGTCCGATTGCTCGGCGGACGGGCCGCGGCCGCTGACGTTGACCAGAGCCATCCGACCGACCCGATGCGGCGCGCGCCGCGCGATCTCCAGGGCAACGACTCCGCCGAGGGAATGCCCGACCAGATCGAAGCTCTCCGGCGCCGCGGAGAGTACCGACTCGGCCATGCCGCCGACGCTGTCGTCGAGGTCGATGCGGCCGGTGACGGCCCGGATCGGGTCGGCCAACTCAGCCAACACATCGTCCCAGAGTTGTGCTGTGCCAAGCATTCCCGGCAGGAATACCATTGGCGGCGCGACCGCCGACCGTTCGCCGCGAGCGGGGTTCGACGACTCACCCCGGCCACCGGCGAGACTGGTGAACAGGCCGCCAAGGGCGGCCAGCACGTTGTAGAGCACCATGGTGCTGCCACCGGCGAAATGCTCACGGGCGGTCGCCGGGTCGGCCGTGATGCTGACGACGGCCACGCCCGCGCGACGGGCCGCATCCTGCGCCTCGGCGATGGCGGCCACCACCGCTGGTGAGCCTTGATGATGACCGGGGAAACCCATCGCGACCGCGAGATCGGCCGGGCCCACGAACAGGGCGTCCACACCGTCCACGGAGGCGATCTGTTCCGCGGCCCGCACTCCGGCGGCGTCCTCGATCATCAGGATGATCGCGGTTCGGTCCCTGGCGTTCTCCAGATGTTCGGCCGCACCGATCAGCCCGTGCCGGCCGCTGCGGGTGTAGGTGGCGAAACCGCGCTCGCCGCGGGGTGGGTAGCTGGCGGCTCGCACCACCGCTTGGGCCTGTTCGACGGTCGAGATGTGCGGTGCGATGATGCCCGCCGCGCCGAGGTCGAGCACCCGCAGGATCTCCGAGACATTGCCGATGCGGACCAGCGCCGGAATACCGGCTGCCGCGGCGGCGGTCAGGTGTGCCGTCAGCGGGATCTGGTCCCCTGGCCCGTGTTCGGTGTCGATGACGACGAAATCCATTCCGACCATGCCGCTCATCTCGACCATTGCCTCGCTGGGCATCCGTAGCAGCGGTCCCAGCAGCTGTTCGCGGGCTCGAAGACGTTCGACCAGTGACGTCACCGCGCGACCATACCGGCGGACAGATCGATGTCGGCTGCATGCAGTCCGGGCATCTGCAGCATGGCGACCACGGCGAGCCCCACCTCTTCTTCCTCGAGCAGCCGGCCCAGGGAGGCCCGACCGACCAAGTCCGATCGCGCCGCCTCGACGGTGCGGCCGGTTCGCGCCGCCTCGAGCGCGAAGTTCCGTTCCATCCGGGGCCCGTTGACAGGCCCCGGCGAGAGGCTGTTCACAGTGATGCCAAGGGGTCCGACCTCCGCCGCCAAGGTGGTGGTCAGGCCGATCACCGCCATCTTCGACGCGCAGTACGGGGTGCGGCGGGCCAGCGGCCGCTTGCCGCTGACCGATGCCAGGTTGATGACGTCACCCGTACAGCGGGCGATCATGGGCGGGAGAAAGGCCCGGCACATCAGGAACACACCGCTGACGTTGACGTCGAACACCGCATTCCAGTCGGCGAGTTCGATATCGATCAGTGATGCCACCGGCCCCGGCACCCCGGCGTTGTTGACAAGAATCGAAATCTGTTCATCGGCAAGGGAATCGGCCAAGGCGGCCACCGACGCCGGATCGGTGACATCGACCATCTCCACCCGCACCGAGCCGCGGGTCTGATCGGCAACCATGCCGGCGGTCTCCTGCAGCGTCGCGCGCGTGCGACCGGTGGCAATCACCCGCACACCACTTGCACCCAGGTGCAGAGCGATGGCCCGACCGAGCCCGTTCCCGGCTCCGGTCACCAGCGCCGTGCGGCCGGACAGCGGGGCGGACGACCGGTCAGGCATCGGCCGGAACCGCGCGGACGTCGTGGTCGGTCCACGACAGTTCGCCGGTGCCGTACTTCGCGGCGCGAACGTCGCCGGACCTGGCGTGGCCCTCGAAGGACTCGACCCTGGCGGCGCGGCCGCAGAGGTCGCCCAGCGCAGCGCTGGAGTCGGTGTTGGTGACCTCCTGGTAGGTGACCGTCTTGAGGTATTTTCCGACCCACAGACCCCCGGTGTACCGCGCGGCGCCCCGGGTCGGCAACACGTGGTTGGTGCCGATCACCTTGTCGCCGTAGGACACACAGGTCCCCTCGCCCAGGAACAGAGCGCCGTAGTTGCTCATTTCCTCCAGCGCGCGACGCGGCTGCGCCGTCAGCACCTGAACATGCTCGAAGGCGAAAGTGTCCGCGAGGGTGAACGCTTCCTCGATGGTGCCGACCAGCAGAATCTGCCCGTGGTCACGCCACGCCGGACCGGCGAAGTCCCGGGTGGGCATGTCGGGGAGGATCTTCTCGATGTGGGCCAACGCTTCCCGGGCCACCGTCTGGCTGGTGGTGATCAGCACGGCCGGCGAGTCGGGACCGTGCTCGGCTTGGCTCAGCAGATCCACCGCGACCACGAACGGATCGGCGTCGTCGTCGGCGATCACCAGAACTTCCGTCGGGCCGGCGAAGAGATCGATGCCGACCTCGCCGAAGAGCTGCCGCTTGGCCTCGGCGACATAGGCGTTCCCTGGACCGGCGATAAGGTCCACCCGGCCGATCGTCTCGGTGCCGAGCGCCAACGAGACGATCGCCTGCACGCCGCCGAGGACGTAGATCTCGTCGGCGCCGGCCAGCGACATCGCGGCGATGGTGGCGGCCGGGATCACGCCGCGAATCGGCGGCGTGCAGGCCGCAACCCGCTGCACCCCGGCAACTTTCGCCGTCACGATTGTCATGTGGGCCGACGCCGTGAGGGGGTATCGACCCCCCGGGATGTACGCACCGGATGCGTTGATCGGAATGTTGCGCTGACCCAGGTGCACACCGGGCATGGTCTCGATCTCGAAATCGGTGAGCGAGGACCGCTGCGCCTCGGCGAACAGCCGAACGTTGGCCTGGACGGTGTTGATGTCGTCGATGACCTGGTGGCGCAGTGATCCCATCAGCTCCTCGACCTGATCCTGGTCCAGCCGGAAACTCTCCGGGGACCAGTTGTCGAACTTTTCCGAATACTCCCGGACCGCCGCGTCGCCCCGCTCGCGGATGTCCGCCACGACGCCGCGGACAGTGTCGGCAACGGCCTCCCGTCCGGCGGTAACTGTCTGGGCGGCAACGGGCTTCTTCAGCTGAGTGATCACGGGCTTCTCGTCGTTTCTGCTGGGGGGCTGCTCTTGAGCTGATGGGTTGGCGGCTGGTGGGTAGTGAGCGATCGATGCAGTGGGATCGGTCGGATCAGTCGTCGAGGACGGAGGTGCGGACCACTGCCCACGGCGCCACGTAGCCGGCGGCGTCCTGGGCCCAGTCCTTCTCCCGGGCCATGTGCTTGACCTCGTCCGCCCATTGCAGATGAATCCGTGCGTCACCACCGTTGATCACGACCATCTCGCCCACCTGCTCGGAGATGACCTGGAACTTTCGCCATGCACCCGCCGGAACCGACAGGGTGTCGTCCGGTCCGATCTCGACCGACAGTTCCTCGCCCAGGTGGTTGAGGGTGACCTTCCAGGTGCCCTGGTAGACGATGAGCGCTTGGGTGTTCGCGTGCCGGTGGGTGAGCATGCCTTCACCGTTCTCGGCCCGCAGCCAGCCCAGGTTGAAGTTGTGCGGGTAGTGCACGGGTGGCACCTGATCCCTGTCTTCGCTCATGCCGTACCCGACTACCTGTGCGAATTCCGCCCGACCGCCTGGAAGTTCGGTGCACAGGAACGGGTGCTGTGACCAGATCAGGTCGTCCTTGCCGACAATCCGCCCGGCCATCTGCTCCGGCGTCCAGTTCCGCAGCTTGGCCACCTCGTCGTCCGACATCGGAGCGATGAGGTCGGTGTCGGCGTCGATCACACCTCCGGCCTGCGTGTCGATCAGCTGGTTGTCGGCGGACAGGTATAGACCGTGCTCACGGGCACCGCGAACAATGGATGGACCCCAGATGATGCCGCCGGTGTTGTCGAAGCCCAGGGCGGTGAAGAGCCAGCCGTTGTCCGCGCCGATGTTGGTGAAGCCCCGGAAGATCCAGGTCGGAACGGTCACAATCGCGCCCTCGTGGAAATCGAGTTCGTTCTCGCCGTGTGCGCCCCAGCGCAGCCGCCAGTCACCGCGGAAGCTGAGGAAGACCTCGGCGGTGAAATGCATGTGCAGGTTGTTGTTCACGCCGTTGGGCATGGCGGCGGCACCCACGTTGAAGCCGTGCGGCTCCTGCAGATTGATCACCTGGTCGGGGTTTTGCGTGACGCCGGACCCGATGATCGAGTAGTTCTCCTTCGTCTCGCTGCCGGGCATCCGGCAGTCGATGAACGCGGTGTTGCAGCTGACGTAGTCCGACTTGCGAATGGTCCGCCGAGCCAGATCTGCAGCGCTGATGGCGCTGTCGGCGGCGAAAGGCGTCACAGAGGGGTTCATACCAGCAAGGTATACGTATGCAGCTCGTTGCGCCAGTGTCCTACCGGAGAGTTTCGGCGGCTTGCTCAAGTCGGCGGTGCGTGGACCGCAGGACAAGTTGAACCGGGAATCGGTCATGCACCACGGGTCGCCCCGGCGCTGCCAAGCGGGCGAGCAGCAGCTCGGCCGATCGTCGGGCCATCGCCTCGAAGTCGATCCGGACGCTGGTCAGGTCGAACGCAGGCCACGATGCGATCTCCAGATCGTCGAATCCGACCACGGTCAGATCACCGGGTGTTGTCAGCCCCCGTTCGGTCAGCGCGTTCATGGCGCCCACCGCAACCACGTCGTTGATACAGAACAGGGCAGTCGGCGCGGGCGCGGTGGACAGCAGCTCGTGCGCGCCGGCCCGCCCCACCTCGTAGGAGAACCAGCCGCGCGACACCCGTCTGGCCGGCAGGGTGATACCGGCGGCGCGCAGGCCGGCGCGGAATCCTTTCTCCCGACCGGCCGCAGTGCTGGTTTCCCGGGGACCGAGCAGCGCGCCGATATCGTGGTGGCCGAGTTCGGCCAGCAACTGGGCGACCAGCAGCCCACCGGTCGCGTTGTCCGCCGTCACACTGTCCGCCTCGACCATCCCGGAAACCCGGTTGAGCTGCACGAACGGAACGCCACGCTGGTGCAGCCGCAACGGCAAGGAGGACTTCAATTGAGAGGTGGTCAAGACCGCCCCGTCGATGCTGCCGTCCATCAGGCGCCCGTCACCGAGCAGGGTCTCCCCGCGTTCGGCCAGCAGCACCATCCGAAAGCCCTGCGCTGCGAAGGCGTCGTGCAGTGGCCCGACCAGTTGGGGATACAGCGGGTTGTCCAGATCCGCCACCATCGCAATCTGCCTGGTCGACCTGGTGGACAGGCTCCGGCCGAGTTCGCTGGGCACGTATCCGAGCTGTTCGGCGGCCACCCGGACCCGCTCCCGAGTTGCCGCGGACACCTGGCTGTCCTGACGCAGCGCCCGGGAGACGGTGGGCTGCGACACTCCGGCCAGCTTCGCCACGTCATGGCTGGTGACCGACATGGCGCCCGTCCTGACTGGTGTTCTGCATCACTGGGTGACCTGCACAGATTGCATCAGGCGGCAGACTTGCGTCCGACATTAGCCGGATCACCTACGCCGGTCGGTTGTCCAGGTGACATGTCCGACCGATGGGGCGCCCGCGTCGCTGCCGACAACCTGTCGCCAGCGCTTCACGTCACGAGCGGTGGGTGGCGCCCCCGAGTGCGTCGACAGCAAGTCTCGCCTCGTCACGGCATCGAACGGCGAGAATATCCTCGGTGAGTTCCGACTCAAGACGACGCCGATGACCTGGCAAGCACTCTTGGCGACTGGGGTGTGCCGTGCCCCGTGCGGTCCGCATCGGATTGATCTGCAGATCGCGCGCCTACGCCCGGCGCCGCGTCTCGATCAGCCAGAAAGTAGTATCCGCCAAGCACCACAGCCAAGACTTCGTGGAACCAGCTTCCAAGAGGTTTCGCCGCTGCGTCCAACCTCGTCGCTGCCATCTGCTGAGAACGGACCGAGCCGTACGCGGCGTCGTACCAGCTGCCAGGCCGGGCCGCGAACCGCTCGGCCACGCCGATGACCGCTGACCAACCTACCGCGGAGTCACCATGACCAGCACCAATGTCCGCCAAGCAGTCGTGACAGCACCGACACAGGTTGTGCTGCAACGGGTATCGATCTCCGAACCCGGCCTCGGTGAGGTGAGGATCCGGATGAGCGTCGTCGGCATCTGCGGCTCCGACGTCCACGCTTCGCGCGGCCGGCACCCCTTTGTGCCGTTGCCGTATCACCCTGGTCACGAGGTCGTCGGCACCGTGGACGCCACCGGCCAGGGTGTCGAGATCCCGGTCGGCACGAGGATCGTCGTGGAACCGATCCTGGCCTGTGGACACTGCAAGTACTGCAGCGACGGTCGCTACAACCTGTGCGCGACCATGTCGTTCTTCGGCTGCACGGCGCCGACCGGAGGTCTCGCGGATCAGTTCCTGTTGCCCGCCGATCGGGTCATCGCGTTACCGGACGAACTCACCGACCTGCAGGCTGCGCTGATCGAGCCGCTCTCCACCCCGGTACATGCCACCTGGCTGGCCGGGCCGGATCTTACCGGCAAGACGGTGGCCATCCTGGGCGCCGGCACCATCGGGCTGCTCACCCTGGCGGCCGCCCGTCGGCGCGGCGCCGCTCGCATCGCCGTCAGCGACCGGCTCTCGCTCAAGAGAGATCTCGCACTGAAACTCGGCGCCGACTCCGTGCACGACGCGGAGTCGCCGGACATGGTCAGCGATATCCGGGAAGTTCTGGGCACCAGCGCTGACGTGGTCTTCGACTGTGTTGCCGTACAGCAGACCGTCGACCAGGCGATCGCACTGGCGCTCAAGGGTGGCACCGTGGTCATCGTCGGGGTGCCGGCGGCTCCGGTCACCGTTCCGCTGCCGGAGATCCAGGATTTGCAGATCCGCATCCAGGGCAGTGCAACCTACACCCGCGAGGACTACACGGAGTCGATGGCGATGATCAGTGCCGGCTTGGTGCGCCCGGAGGACTTCGTCACCGCGCAGTACCCGTTCAGCGAAGTGGCCGCGGCCTTCGACGAGGCGGTGTCCGGAAGGCAGGTAAAGGTGGTGGTACTGGCCGACGACGCAGTACAGGACTGAACGTCGCCTCACCCATGGTCAGGCCGCAGGCTGGGCACCAGGAACTCCGAGATCTCGTGCGCCACCGCGGCCGGCTGGTCGAGCATGGAGAGCACGTAGGCGTCGCCGATCTCACGGAGCCGCGCATGCGGAATGAGCTCGGCCAGCCGGCGTCCGTGTTCGGGTGGCATCACCCGGTTCTCCGGCGACCACAGGATCAGCGCCTCGCCCGAGAAACTCTGCAGCGCTTCGGTATCCGCGATCAGCTGCACCTTGGCGGGATGCGAGACCGCGTACCGTCGCAGGTCTCGCCGTATCCTACGATCGCGAAGGCCGGGCTCGGTCCAGGAGCGAACAACATCGTCAGCCAGCGGATATTTCGCCATCTGTCCGAGCAGCAGCGGAAGCCGGCGAAGCCACCTGACGCGTAACTGGTGCAACGCGATCCAGATCCCGCCGGGAATGCGGGGGATCAGCTTGGAGACCTTGCCGGGTAGCCCGGGCGGGAAGTTGTCGAACGCTTCGCACGGGCACACGATGATCCGCGAAACCCGTGAATCCAGGCCGTACGCGGTGAGGAACAGCCCGCCGCCCCAGTCGGAGTGCACCAGGGTGACCTCGCGCAGATCCAACGCAGTCAGTAAATCCGCCACCACTTGGACCTGGCCGCGCATGCTGAGGTCCGCGTCGGGGTGCATCGGGATGCGGTGTGCCCCCAGCGGCAGGGTCGGCCGCAGGTAACGGAAACCGTCCGGCAGCTGGCCGATCACCTGATCCCACACCGTCTGGTTCATCAACAGCCCGTGCAACAAGACCACCGGTGGCCCGGCACCCTGTTCGGTGTATTCGATCGTTCCGGCTGCAACCTCGACGGTCGGCACGGCATCCCACCTCCGTTAGAGCGCTCGCTCTAGAGCGCATGCTCTAGCCTGGACCGGTGCCGGTCGAGATGTCAACCACCAGTCGTCAGCGCATCGTCACGGCGACGATCGAGCTGCTGCGCCGGCAGGGGTACGGCGCCACCAGCGTCAAGGCCATCGCGGCCGCTGCACATGCGCCGATGGGTTCGCTGTACCACTACTTTCCGGAGGGCAAGAGGCAGATCGCCGCCGAGGCGCTGCGCTCGGCCGGGGCGGTGTACATCCACCTGCTCCCGCTGCTGATGGACCCGCACGACGATCTCCCGGCCGCGGTGGCGGCGTTCTTCCAGGCGGCGGCGGACGACATCGAACACACTGGCTGGGCCAACATGTGCCCGGTCGGCACGGTTGCTGCCGAGATCGCCGACACTGAACCAGGTTTGCGGGAGGTAGCGGCCGAGGTCGTCGAGTTGTGGATGGGCGCGGGGACGCGATACATGATGGGCCGTACCTTCGCCGGAGGTCGACTGGCCGACGCCAGGGCCAGAGAACTGGTGCAGGCATTACTGGGCGCGCTGGAAGGCGCGTTCGTCCTTGCCCGGACGATGCGATCCGCGGAGCCATTGCTCGCCGCTGGGCGGGCGCTGATGCCGTACGCAGCAACGCTTGTGACACCCACCCCAGCGGGTCGATCAACCAGCGAACAGGCCTGACCCGGTGCGCATCCCTCCGCTGGGGGATACCGATACCGCGCCGTCTGCGGTCGGATCGACTACGGTGTGCCTCTCCTGACGACCGTCAGCGGTCAGGAAGCGGTCGAGGAAGGAGATCAGATGGAACTCGACCAGGCCCGTTCCGGCGCCCGGGACGGATACCTCATCGTGATGATCGTGGTGCTTGCCCTGGTGATGTCATTCTCCGGGGTCGGCCGGGGGAGGGCATCGGCGGCGGTCTCGGCTGATGCAATGGCATCGGCATCGGCATCGGCATCGGCAATGGTGACGGCGACGGCACCTCCGGCGACCGCGCACCAGGTGGTGACCGTGGCAGCGCCGGCGGCCGGTTCTACCTACGCCACAGTGACGGCGTGGCAGCAGGGCAGCAACGGCAGCTGGTCGAGGGTGATCGCGCCCATCCCGGCCAGGGTCGGCGCCAAGGGGATCGGCCAGGCGTCGGAGGGTTCCGAGCTCACACCGGCCGGTACCTTTCCGCTGGACCAGGCATTCGGCCGGCTGGCCGACCCCGGCACCAGGCTGCCCTACTTCACGACCGACTGGCTCGACTGGTGGGACGAGAATCCGGCGTCGGCCAGCTACAACCTGCACGTCCGGCGATCCACCAGCCCCGGCGGCGCCAGCGAGAACCTGTACGCCGCGGGCACTGCCTACAACTTGGCCGTCAACATGGCCTACAACCCCACCCGGGTACCTGGCAAGGGTTCGGCGTTCTTCCTGCACGTCGGCACCGGCTCCCCGACCGCCGGTTGCGTGTCCATCGACCAGAGTTCGCTGCAGACGATCATGCGCTGGCTGGACCCCGCCCAGCGCCCGGTGATCGACATTCGAGTCGGTACGGCCTGGAAACCCCGGACACCAACCACTTTGTCCCAGACGACGCCGCCGCGCACCGTCGTCGCCGGGCTGACGGCACTGACCGGTTCGCTGGTGACCGCTTCCGGCCAGCGGCTGGGAGGAATGACCACGCAGATCTGGGCGAGGGCGCATGGCGGGGTCAACTGGGCGCACCTCGGCGATGCCCGCACCAACTCCGCCGGCACCTACAGCTGGTCCTTCAGGCCCAGCGGGGCGAAGGACTATCAGGTGCGCTGGCCCGGCACCAGCACCTGGACCGCCTCGGCGTCCGGCATCGTCGTCATCCGCGTCAGCTGATCGC
>JAABUS010007052.1_pt1 | contig 13161 bp, 18 predicted proteins | sample 5560161 | NCBI WGS metagenome assembly JAABUS01 (sample SAMN10711885, study PRJNA513376) | rock metagenome | isolation source: Antarctica rocks | place: Antarctica: Victoria Land, Trio Nunatak nord | collected 2016-01-04 | reverse complement strand
AAGATCTCAGACACCGAGCACGCCGCCGTCAACCTGCACCCCGACGCCTTCCACGGCGAATGGAACTACACCATCAAACCAACCACTTGATCCCTGACGCTTCCTTAGACGACGCCGTCGCGACCGCGGCGACGGGCGACGTGTGGCTCTTCCGTGGCCGGTCCCTCGCCGACGTCGCGATCCGGACGGTGACCAACAGCCCCGTCAACCACGTCGGGATGGTCGTCGCGCTCGACGACCTGCCGCCGCTGCTGTGGCACGCCGAGCTCGGCCGCTCGCTGCCCGACGTCTGGACGGGCGAGCGCCAGCGCGGCGTGCAGCTGCACCGGCTGCGCGACGCGGTCGTCACCTGGGATCAGCGCTACGACCAGCGCGCGTGGACACGGCAGCTCCGGGGGGCGATCGAGCGCCATCACGAGGACCGTCTCGTGGAGGTCATCGAGCGCTTCGACGGCCGGGCCTTCCCGACCATGCCCGGCCTCGCCCGGCAATGGGTGACGGCGCGCTACCGCCGCCGCGCCTCCTCCCTGGAGACGCTCTACTGCGCCGAGCTCGTCGCCACGACCTTCCAGGCCATGGGCCTACTCCCCTCCCGCCGCCCCGCGAGCTGGTACGACCCGGGCCGCTTCTGGAGCGGCGACCGCATCGAGCTCGTCGCGCCCTTCATGCTGGCTCGCGAGGTGCCGGTGCGCTCAGGGCTGTGAGGGTCCTGCATCAGGGCTCGCATATGGAGCCCTAGTGCAGGGCCCCCTCCGCGCGACCAGTCCTGCGAGCGATCAGGCGGGGCAGTCGATCAGCGACGCCGCGCCGGGGCGCCCGAAGTAGAAGCCCTGCCCGACGTCGCAGCCCAGCGCGCGCAGGCGATCGAGGTGCGCGACGCTCGTGGACCGCCGGCGCCACCTCGTCAAGCATCGCCCCGACGAGGGCGGCGTCGCCCGCGTCGTCTTCGATGACGAGCAGCCGCAGCCGCTCGTGCTGCGAGCGGTCAACCGAGCTTCGCAGGCGTGCGTCGATCACACCGATGAGCCTCGCACGTCGGGGATGCTCACCGTGAACGTGCTGCCCTCCCCCGGCGCCGACTCGACGGTGATCGCCCCTCCGCGGCGCTCGGCGATGCGCCGGCAGATCGCCAGGCCGATGCCCTGCCGTCGTAGTCCTGGCGCGGGTGCAGGCGCTGGAAGATCTGGAAGATCCGCTCCTGTTGGCGGGGCCCGATCCCGATGCCGTCGTCGGAGACCGACAGCAGCCAGGCCGCCTCGTCGGCATCTCGCCGGGCGCGCACCGTCACGCGGTTGGCAGCGCCCGGCGCGTGGAACTTCACCGCGTTGGCGACGAGGTTCTGGAGCAGCTGGCCGAGCTGGACGCCGTCGGCGGAGACCACGGGCAGAGCGCCCTCGACGACGACCGTCGCGCCAGCCTCGCCGATCGCGGGCTCCAGGGAGCGCAGCACGCCTTCGAACACCTCGGCGACCGCGACGGGTTCGCGCACGGGCGCCTCGCTGCCGGCGCGGGAGAAGTACAGCAGGTCGTCGAGCAGCGCGCGCATGCGCTCGGCACCTTCGACGGCGTAGTGGATGAACTCCCTGGCCGTCTCGTCGAGCTGATCGCCGCAGCGGCGCTCGAGCAGGCCCAGATAGCTCGTGACCATCCGCAGCGGCTCTCGAGGGTTCGCAAGCGAGGCCGTTGCTAGCGTCACGCGCATGAGCTCCGCTGACGACGGTGGCCAGGCCGCGCCGGACCCGGATGCCGTCATCGACGTCGTCGCGACCGTCGGCGCGCTCGACCCGACCGTCCTGCTCCTGCGCGAGTTCCTGCACCGCTCGGGAGCGATCCGCGCGGTCGCCGCCGTCGCGCTCGAGGACGACGTCGCGCTGGTCGATGTGGGCCGCCTGCTTCCCGTCGAGGTGACGATCGGAGAGCGGATGGTGCAGCTGCCGCACGCCCTGCGGCTCGACGCGGCGGTGCTGATGGTCCCCGAGGTCAGGCAGCTGCCGCCCTTCGACGTCGATCCCGCCGCGGGCGAGGTGCGCTCGCCGCTCGGTGGACTGGAGCACTACGCTATCGCGGTCCGGCAGCTCGCGCAAATCCTCGGTGCCGACAACGTCGCGCTCGCCACGTGGGAGACCACCACGCCCGACGCCCCGCTCTCGATCACCGCCCGGGCCTCGGAGGACGTGCTCGTCGTCGCGCTCGGAGAGGAGGAGCTCGAGATGAAGCCCGGCTGGCCGGTCGACACACGCTCCAACGTCTGATGAGGGCGGGTGAGGTTCACGACGCGTCGGGTATTACGGTGGGATGCGCCTCACACGTCACGTTCCGGAGGTCCGAGGCGTCGTCACGCTCTACTGCGACCCCGACGGCTGGCGCGCCGAGATCACTCACGGCGACACGACCGAGCTGGCGCCGCTTCCGTGTCCGTCGGCGGGCGAGGCGCTGCACGAGCTGGGCCTGGACGAGGGTGCCGACTGGGCGACCGGACTCGCAGAGACCGCCCTGCGCCAGCTGACCGTCACGACCGACCTCGTCACGCGTCGCGCTTGAGCGTCGCCAGCCAGACGAGGTAGATCAGCGCGAGCTGCAGCGGCAGCCGCGCCCACAGCGCCACGGGCGGGAACTGCTCGAAGCGCTCGGTGTGCAGCGCCATCTCGAGATTCGCCGGGAAGACCCCGACCAGCGTTGCGATCAGTCCCCAGCCCCCGGCTCGCCGCGTGCGCGGGTGCAGCGTGAGCGTCGCGGCCACGAGCTCCGCCGCGCCCGAGGCGTAGACGAGCTCGCGATGGGCTGGGAGATACTCCGGGACGATCGCCTCGTAGGTCCTCGGCATGACGAAGTGGTTGATCCCCGCGGCCATCATGACCGGGCCGGAGAACACCCTGGCGAGCGTGCGCATGGCCGCGGACCCTAGATGCTTCATGCCAGCTCGATGACCGAGCGGATGCCGTCCTGGCGGTGCATGAGCTCGAAGCCGTGGTTGACCTCGTCGAGCGAGATCCGGTGGGAGAGGAACGCGTCGACGTCGATGTCCCCGTCGAGGTACCGCTGAACGAATCCGGGCACCTGGTCGCGGCCCTTGACGCCGCCGAAGCTCGAGCCGGCGATGCGGCGCCCGGTGATGAGCCAGCGCGGGATCACGTCTAGGGTCTCGCCCTTGCCCGCCACCCCGGTCACCGTGCACAGGCCCCACCCCATGCGCGCGGCCTCGACGGCCTGGCGCATGACCGCGACGCTGCCGGTCGCCTCGAACGTGTAATCCGCGCCGAAGCCGCCGATCAGCTCGAGGATCCGCTCCACGGCGTCCGGTCCCCCGACGAGGGTGTCCGTGGCGCCCTGCCCTCTCGCGAGGTCCAGCCGATCCTCCGCGAGGTCGACGCAGACGATGCGCTCGGCGCCCATCAGCCGCGCGCCGACGACGGCGCCCAGGCCGACCATGCCCGCGCCGAAGACGACGCAGGTCGAGCCCGCCTCGACCTGCGCGGTGTTCATGGCGGCGCCCAGGCCGGTCGACAGGCCGCAGGCGAAGAGGCAGGCACGGTCCAGCGGCGCCTCGGGGCTGATCTTCGCCAGGGCGATCTCCGGCATGACCGTCGCCTCGGCGAACGTGCTCGTCCCCATGAAGTGACGGATCGGCTCGCCTCCGCGGCTCAGGCGGGTCGTCCCGTCCGGGAGGTGGCCGCGGCCCTGCTGCTCGCGGATGCTCAGGCAGATGTTCGTCTTGTCCGACCGGCAGTGGACGCACTCGCGGCACTGCGGGGAGAAGAGCGTGACGACATGGTCGCCGACCTCCAGGCTGGTCACGCCGTCGCCGATCGCCTCGACGATGCCGGCGCCCTCGTGCCCGAGGACGGTCGGCGCGTATCCCGAGGGGTCGACGCCGGAGGCGGTGTACATGTCGGTGTGGCAGACGCCGCAGGCGTGCAGCCGCACGAGCACCTCCCCGGTCTTGGGACCCTCCAGGTCGAGCTCTCCGACCACCAGCGGGGCCCCGAACTCCTCCAGCACGGCGGCGCGGATCTTCATGGAGGCGACGTTACCTGCGGCGCTCCGGCGTCGTTGACTCAAGGCGATGCCCTCCCTCCGCTGGCTCTCCGTCCTGCTCGGCGCGCTGGCGCTCGCCACGTTCGAGCGTGCCGCCCACGCCGACGCGGGCCCGGCCCCGGAGCCCGCGCTGCGGCAGGCGCCGCTGCTCACGCTGCGAAGCCCCGATCGGGTGCAGCTCACGTTCCGCCTCGACGCCGCGCTGGCGCGGCGTTTCGACGGCGAGGTCCTCGGGAGCGCCCGGATCTCCGCGCGGATGGCGTCGCTCTACCCGGTCGGCGCCGCGACGAGCCACTGCTACGCCGCGCGGATCGCCCCGGGCCCCATACGCGCGGGGCGCCGCTACACGGTGCGCCTGTTCCTCTCGGCCACCGACCGGGAGCCGCTCGAGCTCATGGTGCCGCTCGTGCGTGCGCGTCGCGGCGACGCCCGCGGTGCGCGGCTGGGCTGCTGAGCCACGCACATGTCCCGGGCGCAGGAGCATGTCGAAGCGATGCTCGGTGGCTTCTCCATCCAGATCGCCACGGTCGACGCGGCCCTGGCCAAGCGCGCGGCCGCCGTCCGCGCGCACACCAGCCTCAAGCTCCCCGACGCCTACGCACTGGCCACCGCCATCCAGCTCGAGCGCTGCGGCCACACCGGCGTGCGCTTGGCCACCTTCGACAAGAAGGTCCTCAAGGCCCATCAAGAGCTCCACCCACCCCAGCTCCTGATGGCCCGCACGACCGGCGGCGGTCAGCCCTCGTCGCGCTGGGGCTGCTCGGGCCGGCCCTCGCGCGGCTCGCCGTCGGGCTGCGTCTCGGCCGGCCCCTCCTCGGGGTAGCCGCCCTGGCCGACGGCCTCGGTCGTGCCGAGCTCCTCGTCGGAGTGATCGTCGCGGGGCGGGGTCTGCGGACCATCGGGTTGGTTGCTCATCGCCGACGCCTACCCCGGCACGCACGGAGCTACGCAGCCAGGAGCTCCGCGCCGAGCGCGGGTGCGCCCTCCCGGCTGTCGATGAGCTCGAGGACCGCGCTCTCGACCCCCTCGGCGTAAGGGCCCTGCTCGGGCGGAGGCGGCCCGTCGGTGAGGGCGAGGCCGTCCTCGAGCGCCGTCCCGATCGTCAATCCGGAGCGGAAGCGATCGAAGACGCGGGGGTCGATGTAGGAGGAGCGCGCGACGGCCGGCGTGTTGCCGAGGTACTGCGCGACCTCCCGGACCGCGCGCACCTCGAGTCGCTTCCGCGCCGTCTTGGAGTCGCGCGCGGCGCCGGTGACCGAGAGGGCGATCGCCGCCAGGACCGTGGCGTTCCAAGTGCGAAAGTCCTTGGCCGAGACGTCGAGGCCGGTGCGGTCCTTGAGGTAGGCGTTGATGTGCTCGGAGCGCACGTCGAGCCACCTGCTGCCCTCCTTGTAGGCCAGGAGCTCGGGACTGCCGCCGCGGCGCTTCTTCAGCCGGGCGACGACCTCGGCCGAGACGGGGTCGACGACGTGCTGCACGCGGCGCAGGCCGTGCTTCGCCGGAAAGTCGAAGAGCACCGCGCCCTCGACGACCTGCACGTGCTTCTTGTGCATCGTCGCCAGCCCGTAGGTCCCGTTCTCGGCGGCGTAGCCCTCTGAGCCGATCCTGAAGAAGCCCCGGTCGAGCAGCCGCACGGTGACGGCGAGCACCTGCTGGGAGCAGAGCGGCGGCTGCTCGAGATCTTCCGCGACGCGCTCGCGGAGCACCGGCAGGACGCGCGCGAAGGACAGCATGTCGTCGAACTTCCGCCGCGCCCGCTGAAGATGCCAATCGGGGTGGTAGACGTACTGGCGACGGCCTCGCGCGTCGGTTCCCGTGGCCTGGACGTGCCCACGCGGGTCGGGGCAGATCCACACGTGCTCCCACGCCGGCGGGATCGCAAGCTCCTTGATGCGGGCGCACGTCTCCGCGTCGCCGACGCGCTCGCCCGCCGGGTCGAGGAACTGCCAGCCGCTGCCGTGACGGCGGCGCGTCAGTCCCGGCGAGCCGGGATCGGCGCGACGCAGCCGCGGCACGAAGACCGCTACGCCGCGCGGAGGCGACGCTGCGGAGTGGTGACGACGTCGGTGTCGGCCATCTGCTGACGCATGTCCTCCAGCGAGCGGCGGATGAGGCGCGACACGTGCATCTGGGAGATGCCGACCTGGTCGGCGATCTCGCGCTGCGTGAGGCCGTCGAAGAAGCGCAGGCGCATGATCTCCTGCTCGCGGTCGGCGAGGACGCGCATGCCGTTGGACAGCAGGACGCGGCGCTCGGCCGTCATGAACTCCGGGTCGTCCTCGCCGAGCAGCTCGAGGGCGGTGCGGTTCTCGCCGATCGGCTCCTCGAAGGAGACCGTCGAGTAAGACTGGGCGCCCAGCAGTGCATCGAGGACGTCCTCCTCGGTGGACTTCACGGCGACGGCGAGCTCGGCGATCGTGGGGGAGCGCGAGAGCTTGGTGGTCAGGCGGTCGGTCGCCTGGGTGAGCTTCGCGTTGAGCTCCTGGATGTCGCGCGGTACGCGGATGGACCAGCCGCGGTCGCGGAAGTGGCGCTTGATCTCGCCGGCGATGTTCGGCGCGGCGAAGGTGGAGAGCTTGACGCCACGCTCGAGGTCGAAGCGATCGACGGCCTTGATGAGGCCGACGGCACCGACCTGGACGAGGTCGTCGAGCGGCTCCCCGCGATTGGCGTACCGTCGTGCGATGTGGCGGACGAGCGGCATCATGCGCTCGATCAGCATCGTGCGCGCCCGAAGGTCACCATCGCGGTGGTAGCGCTCGAGCAGCGCGACCTCGTCGGTGGCGATGGACGTGCGCGGCTCGGTGATGTGGGCCTCGGTCGTGCTCATGGGTCCCCCCCTTGATCGTTCAGCAGCGATGGAGGCACTCTCGCGCCCCTCCCAGGCAGAACAAGGCGGTCAAAGGCGGGCACGGTGCGGGTTGCCGGCGGAAGCCTCGCGGATGCAGGTGGACAGACCCGGTCAGAGGCATACCCTCGCGCCGGTTCCGCCAAACCGTTTGGCACCGAAGGGCTATGGGCAACCTCAACCCGTTGAGCGCAGCGACCCCCGACCTCGATGCCCCGTCCCGATCTGGAGATCTCCCTCCCCGCCCGCGCTGAGAACGTCGCCGTGATTCGCCACGTGCTCGGCGGGATCGGGGACGCCCTGTCACTGCATCCCGAGATCGTCTCCGACGTGAAGCTCGCGGTCAGCGAGGCTTGCGCGAATGCGGTCATCCACGCCTACGCGGAGGACGAGGCCGGGCTTCTCGACCTCGAGCTCTCGGCTTCGGGCGAGAACATCGAGATCGTCGTGCGCGACCACGGACGCGGGATGGCGCCTCGGGCCGACTCGCCCGGCCTGGGCGTCGGGTTGCCGCTGATGGCGAGCCTCGCTCAGTCGCTCGAGTTGACCAACCGCACGGAGGGCGGCACCGAGATCCGCATGTCGTTCATCACCAGAGACCCAGACCCGCAGCTCTCCGGGGGCCGGGCCGGGGGCTTATAGATCATGGGGGCAGGGCATACCGGCGAGAGCGCTGCCAGGCGTCGTCGGCTGGGAGCGCGTTGATGTATCCCCGCGTCCCGAACACATCGACGGGCCCCTAGGTGCGCGCCGCGGGGGGCGATGGGTTCGACCGCGTCGACCGCACGTGTGTGACCGTCGCCGTCGGGCCGCTCGTCGGCCCGGTGCTCTCGCGGGTCGTCGGCATCCATGCCGCCCGCGCCGAGCTTCCCGTGGATCGCCTCAACGACGCCGTCCTCGTCGCCGACGCGATCGCCGCCCGCGGGCCCGCGTTCACCGTGGCCGACCGGCTGCCCGTCAGCGTCCAGTCCGGGCGCGGACGCCTCGAGATCCGCATCGGGCCGCTGCGGCCCGGCGGTGGCCGGCGCGTGATCGAGGGCGCCGCCCTCCCCGGCATCGGCTCGGTCATCGAGCGCCTCGCCGACGCCGTGCGGGTCCGGGAGGGCGCCGGAGGCGACGAGTACCTCGTCATCCGCATCGACGCACTCCAGCCGGAAGCGAGCGGCGGCTCGGCCGGGACGGCCGGTGAGAGCGAGGACGCGTCATGATCGCCTTGGGCACGGCCATCCGTCAAGATGGTCCGATCGCCGCCCGGGACCACCTTGATGGAGACAGGATCTGAGAGATGACGTTCGACTTCTCGCTGACCGAGGACCGGCCCGCGTCGGGTGCGCACGTCGTCGCCGTCGCCGGCGAGGTGGACATCTTCACCGCGCCCGAGCTCAAGCGGGCGATCGGCGGCGCGATCGACGGCGGCGCCCGAGAGCTGGTCGTCGACCTGACGGAGACGCGCTTCCTCGACTCGACCGCCCTCGGCGTGCTGATCGGCGCCGTCAAGCGTCTGCGCCCGCTCGAGGGTCGCCTGATCATCGTCAACACCGAGCCGAGCACGGCCAAGACCTTCGAGATCACCGGGCTCGACCAGATCTTCACCATTGTCGAGACGCGCGACGATGCGCTCGAGCAGCTCGCCGCGCGCTCCTGACGCAAGCGGCTGCCCGAGCCCCTCAGGGCGCGCGCGGGGGGCGCGAGGTCGACGGATCGCTCAGGGCGTGCGACGCGCGAGCGTGGCCGCGAGGTCGCCGGCGACCAGCAGCTGCGTCTCGAAGACCTGCCGGGCGCTGTAACGAGCCAGCAGGACTCCGGCGCGGCGCGCCTCGAGCTCCTTCGAGCGATCGTCGTGCTGGCGTTGGCCGGTCACGTGCCACCGCCAGCCGTCGACCTCGACGCCGGCGCGCTGCTCCGGCCAGTACGCATCGAGGCGGCCGGTGATCCCTGGCACGCGGACATTGAAGCAAGGGTCGAGCAGACCGGTCGCGCGCGTGAGCTGCAGGAGGCGCTCGTCGATCTCGCTGCGGGTGAGGCTGGAGTAGCGCCGGGCCGTCTCCAGCACGACGCGCAGCGCCGGAGCCCCCGGCACGCCCGCTGCGCCGTGGACGCACGCCCAAAGGCGCGTCGGCGTCGTGCGGCGCGCGACGACGGCCTGGTCGACCGCACGCTCGAGGCGTCGCCGGCCGGCATCGATGGCAGAGTCGCGCAGCGCGCGCTCGACCGTGACGATCGGGATGGGGCCGATCGTGGTGGTCTCGCCCGGCGTGATGAGGCGTCGGTGCAGGACCGTGCCAGTGCGGCGCGCGATGCGGAGGTCAGGCGGGACGGTGACGTGCACCGGGTCAGGCCGGAGCCGTCGTCCCACGGCGGGAGCACGCCGTGGGCCGCGACCGCGCTCGCGTCGGACAGGTGCGCCGCAGGGCCGTAGGTCATGACGCCGGCCAGCAGGAGCGCCGACGTTGAGAGCGCGGTGTGGCCAACCGCGTAGACGTTCCGTGCGAGGTGGTGCAGCCAACCCTTGGCACGCAGCCGGCCGGTCGCGTCCTTGTCGAAGCCCAGACGCAGCAGCTGGTTCCAGCTCACGAGCCCGTGCTGGCGCGCCGCGAGCGCGGTGAGGCGCTCGACCCGCGAGTCACGCTCCATCGGTACCCCTCGAGGCCATGGCTGGAGGACCACTCGCGCCGAGGAGCACGCCCGGAGGCTCGCGCGCCTCGCGTTACGAGACAAGACGCCTCTGCGACGGATCTCGCGCACCTTCGCGGCAAGACTGCGCGGCTTCGCGGCAAGACTGCGCGGCTCGCGACGAACCGCGCACGTCGCGCCGGACGTGCGCGACGAGCCTTGTCGCGGCCGCGTGCCCTCACCTCCGGCCGCCGCTGCGAGTGGAACGACGTGCGGGGCGCAGACGCGCAGTCGGGCAGTCAGGCGGCGGCAGACCGACCGGCGGCCGGGCGGGTCGCCACCACGACGGCCATGACCTCTTCGGTGGCTCCCCGCGCCAGGACGCCGCGGCGCTCGAGATGCGCGCGGCGCGCCTGCGCGATCGGCCCGAGTGGGCCGCGGCGCTCCACGGGCGCGGCGACGTCGAGGCCCGCGCGCCGCAGCGCGCTGACGGTCTTCTCCACCCCGGCGAAGCCGGACTGCACGAGAGCGAGGCGACCACCCGGGCGCAGGCGGGCGGGCGCTCCCGCGACGATGCGGTCGAGCACCCCGCGGCCGTCGGCACCCGCGTCCCAGCGGGGATCGTCATCGACCTCGGCGGGCAGATACGGCGGGTTGGCGACGATGACGTCGAAGCGCTCCTGCGGCCGCAGCGCATCGAGGAGGTCGCCCCGGCGGACCTCCACGTGCCCCAGGCGGTTCAGGCGGGCGTTGACGCGCGCGGCGGCGACGGCCCGCGCCGAGCAGTCCACGGCGAGGACGCGCGCCGCACCGCGGGCGGCGGCCTTGAGCGCGAGCGCACCCGATCCCGAGCAGAGCTCGAGCACCTCAGCGCCGGTGACGGCCGGCAGGCTGTCGGCCAGGAAAGCGGTGTCCGAGCGCGGCGCGTAGACCCCCCTCGGAACCACAAGCCGCAGGCCGGCGAAGCGGTGGGCGGTCACCCCTGCAGACGCCGCGCCTCGCGCACGGTGGGAGATCACGGAGCAGACGCCTGCGCCTCGCGCGCACGGGCACGCGCCCACAGCTCGGAGCGCTCGGCCGCGGCGGGCGCCGCGGGATCGACGCGCACCTCGACGACCCCGTCGCGCTCGCGCGTCTCGTGGGTCACGAGGCGCTCCGGGGCGCGCATCCGCAGCAGCTCACCCGTGCGGACGTCCCACTCCCAGGTGTGCGCGCGGCACGTCAGGACGTGGTCCGCGAGCCGGCCCTCGTGCAGGGGCCACCGGCGGTGCGGGCAGGCGTCGTCGAAGGCGTGGACCGCGCCGTCGAGGCGGACGAGGCACAGCGGCCGGCCGGCGACCTCGACGGAAGTCGGCGTCGCCTCGGGCAGCTCGCCGGCATCGAGCGCCGCCAGCCAGGTCACGCCGCCGCTCCGCGCAGCGAGGATCGGCCGGTGCTGAAGCACGCGTGCAGGTGCGCCGAGAAGAGGGCGTGGATCCAGCGGCCCTGCACCACGCCGCGGGCGATCTCGGCCCTCGCGGCGGGCTCCTCGCGGACGACGGGCATGATGACCTCGTTGAGGGCCACGTCGGAGTGGCCCTCGTCGGCGTCGATGTGCAGCTCGTAGAACGTGAGCACCTCGGGGTCGTCGATGCCCGCCCGAGCGTACGCCGAGAGATAGTCCTTCATCGACCCCGGCGAGCTGGCCTCCACGAGGAAGACGTAGCCGTACATCCGCCGGCACAGCCGCCGGTGGCGGGCCAGCATCGCCTGGAAGTTCAGCCCGGCCAGGGACTGCCACGAGGCCTGGTCGAAGTAGTGGTCGTACGCCGTCTCGAGGCCGAGCTTGCCCATGAGCACCGCGTAGACCGTCGAGTGCATCTGGTCGAAGCGCCCCCAGCCGTACTCGTCGAGGATGAGGTCGATCAGGCCGGCCTTCGCGCGGCCGTGGAGCGAGGGGATGACCATCGTCCACGGGTCGGGCTCCTTGAGGAAGAACAGCGAGCGCTGCGCGACGACCTCCGACAGCTGGTCGAGGGTGGCGTGCTCGCGGTAGTACGCGCCCATGGAGGGTCCGTCGAAGGGCAGCGGGCGCTCGAGCGCGAGCTGCTCGAGCCAGGGCCCGAACGACTCGGGGTCGGTCGGCAGGTCGTCGGGGAGCACCGCCAGGCGGGCGAGCTGGGCCTCGAAGGCACGCTCGAGCTCCAGGCGGACCGCGGTCAGCGTGAGGTCGTGCTCGTTGTCACGGACCGCGTCGACGGGCGACCAGCCCTGCTGGGCGCCGAGGACGTAGAGCGCGCGGTGGGCGACGTCGAGCGCCTCGGGATCCTCGCGCACGAAGGCGGCCTCGGCGACATCGCGCGCACCGTCGAGCAGCGCGGCGGCGCGCTCGGGATGCGCACCGAGGACGTCGGCCAGCCCCGGTGTCGCGAGTGCTTCCGTCAGAAGGTCGTCGAGTCGGGGGGTGGGATCGGCGAGGAGTGTCTCGGTGGCCATACGGTGCGATTCTCCGCGCGCGGCGCCATCGAACCATGCCGGCGCCGGCAACGGCGCCGTGCTTGGCTCGGGCACGGCCCGGATACGCTCCACCGCAATGGTGGTCCGCTCGCTCCCGCGCTTCCGGCGAGCCTCCGCCGAGGACGCCTCGCGCCGACCCTTCGACCGCCACGAGCGCCCGTTCACCGTCGGCGTCGAGGAGGAGCTGATGCTCCTCGACCCCGAGACGCTCGACCTGCTGCCGGCGTGCGGGGCCGCCCTCGAGCGCCTCGACGACGCGCGGTTCAGATCCGAGCTGCCCGCCGCTCAGCTCGAGCTCGTCTCCCCCGTCTGCCCCCACGCCGACGCCCTGGCCGCCGCGCTCGTCGCCGCGCGCTGCACCGCCGTCGAGCGCCTCGACGGCTTCGCCCGGCTGGCCGGCGCCGGCGTCCACCCCTTCGCCGCCTCCGAGGGGGCCGCGAGCGCGGGCGCACGCTACACCGCACTCAGCGAGCGCTACCAGTGGGCCGCCCGGCGGGCGCTGACCTGCGGCGTCCACGTCCACGTCGCCGTCCCGGGCTGCGACCGGGCGCTCGCCGTCCACGACGCGCTGCGCGCCCACCTGCCCGAGCTCGCCGCGCTGGCGGGCAACGCGCCGTTCCACGAGGGCCGGGACACCGGCCTGCACTCCGTGCGCCCGAAGCTCTGCGAGAGCTTTCCGCGCCAGGGGATCCCGCCGGCGCTCGAGAGCTGGGCGGCGTACCGCGAGCTGCTCGCGTGGGGCGCCGCCGGCGACGCGTTCTGTGCCGCGGAGATGTGGTGGGAGGTGCGCCTCCACCCCGTGCACGGCACCATCGAGGTGCGCGTCTGCGACCAGCCCGCCACCGCCGAGGAGTCCGCGACCCTCGCTGCCGTCGTCCAGGCGCTCTGCGCGTGGCTGTCGGCCCGGCACGACGCGGGCGGGCTGGGGGCACCCGCACCCACCGTGCGCATCCAGGAGAACCGCTGGCGCGCGCTGCGCCACGGCCTCGACGGAGCGTTCCTCGACCTGGACACGGGTCGCCCGGCCCCCGCGCGCGAGCGGCTCGCCGCCCTGCTGGCCGCCCTCGAGCCGGTGGCGGCGGGCCTGGGCTCGAGCGCGGCGTTCGCCGGCGCCTGGACCCTGCTCGAGGCCACGGGGAGCGCTCGGCAGCGCGCCGTCGCCGCGGAGA
>JAABUS010007051.1_pt1 | contig 13165 bp, 10 predicted proteins | sample 5560161 | NCBI WGS metagenome assembly JAABUS01 (sample SAMN10711885, study PRJNA513376) | rock metagenome | isolation source: Antarctica rocks | place: Antarctica: Victoria Land, Trio Nunatak nord | collected 2016-01-04 | reverse complement strand
TCCCTACCGACGGCGGCCCTCCCCTCATTGCCGTCGCCCTGACTCGCCCGCGACTGCTCCCGGAACCGGGGATCGTGGGGAGGGCACGCTGGGGGGCCGGTTCACCGCTGGGAGAACGCGTCCAGCGGGGGCTGGCCCAGGGCGCGGTAGAGGCGGAACTGGGCGCGGTTGTAGGCCAGGACGGCGCCGAGGTAGTCCGACCGCGCCTGAGCCAGGGCTTGGATCGGCTGGAGGACTTCGATGGGGCGGGTCGAGCCGGGGAGGCCGGCGCCTCGGCGGATGCTGGTCAGATTCAGCGTGAGGGAGCGGATGGCCTCGGGGACGGCGCGGGCCGCTTCGCCCATCTGACGGGCGGCGGCGAGCTTGGCCTTCTCGGCGCGGACCACGTCCGAGGCGACGCGGTCCTGGACCTTCATCAATTGGAGGGTGGCCGCCCTGCCCTGCGCGGCCCGCGACTTCACGATGGCGCGGTCGGCGAGGCCGAGGTTCTGCACCTCCCAGTAGAGGTTGACGTCGACGTCACTCCGGGCGTCGAAGTCGCCGAAGAAGTCATTCCGGCCGCCCCCGAATCCGCCCCCCGAGTAGCGCATGGCGAGGCTGGGGACGAACGGCCGAAGGCGTGCCTGCTTCAGTCGGAGGAGCGTGGCCTGGACGAGGGCCTGGGCCTCGGCCAGCTCGGGGCGATGGCGCAGGCCGATCGCGATGAGGTCGTCGATCGGGGGGGCGTCGCCGACCAGGCGGATCACCGCCTCGGGGGGCTCGACCGGGGCGACCACGACGTTCGGGTCGAGGCGGACCCGGCGGACGAGCTCGGCCGAGGCGTCTTCCAGCCCGCCGACGGCCGCCTCCACGTTCTTGCGCTGGCGGTCGCGCTCGGCCAGGCTCCGGCAATGGTCGGCCTCGAGCCCCGCGCCGGTCCGGGCGTATGACGCGGTCAAATTCGCGAGGGTCTCGGCGTGGGCGGCGGCCTCGCGGGCGATCGCCAGCCGGCCGGCGGCCTCCTGGAGGTCGAAGTACACCTCGGCGACGCCGAGCAGTGCGTCATTCGTGGCGACCTGAATGACCGCCCGCCGGGCGGCGATCGTCTGGCGCGCCGCCAGGGGCTCAAAGATCGCGTCGGAGAACCGGAGGATCGAGGTCAGGCCCGAGACCTGCGCCGGGCCCCCGGCGGGGACCGGGCCGCTGACGCCCGAGCCCGCCGCGGCGGTCGCCCCGAGGAAGAGCGAACTCTTGCTGATCGACCGGACCGGCCCCTCGACGACCTGCGCCTGGCCGTCGTGGCGGGTCCAGCTCGGGCCCACGTACAGGCTCGGGAGCCAGAGGACCCTCGCCCGCTCGAGCTCGGCCAGCGCCTCGCAGACACGCTCGCGGGCGATGGCGATGTCCAGGTCACGCGCCCCGGCCAGCCTCAGGGCGCTCCCCAGGTCGATCGGGTCGATCCTCTGGCCCGGGATTAGTGGGGCCCCGAGATTCTCCCCGACCGTCGGCGGGTCCGCAGGGCCATTTCGTACTCCGCCTCCGCGAATTTCCCTCTCCCCCCGGGAGAGGGTGCCCGGAGGGCGGGCGAGTGGCTCCGGCTTGGAGCTTGAATCCGCCTGAGGCGGACCGATCGCCTCATTGACGCCATCCGCCGGTGCAATCGCGGGGAGCGTCGGTGCCAATCCGGAATTGAGCGGAGGGGCCGCGCCCATGGCGAATCCCGCCAGGACGAGCAGGCCGGCCGCCCGCCTAAAATGAGTGCTTCCGCCCATGCGATCGACCCTCCCTGGTCTCGCCGCGCCAATCATGAGACGCGCCCCGACTCCGTCGGCCGCCATCACTCTTTTCGGCCTCCCTGGCCGGGCACTCCATCACTCGGCGCGACCCTGGCCACTGGAGGGCGAGGGGACCGTTACATTCGTCAAGGCTTCGCGCCGGGGGGACGTTCCGGTACGGCCACCGCGACGGCCTGCCCGTCGGCCAGCGAGGCGGCATTCGCCTTGACCACGGCCTCGCCGCCCTCCAGGCCGGAGACGACCTCCGTCTTGCTGCCGTCGCTCAGCCCAATCGCGACCGGCCTGCGTGCCGCCCGGCCGTCGGCGACGATGACGCAGTATGAGGTTGCGCCATCCCTGACGACGGCCGATGTGGGTACGCACAGGGCGTCGGCATGCTCGTCGCCGACGATCGTGGCGTAGGCGTAGAGGCCGGGGAGTAACACGTCGTCGGTGTTGGGCAGGTCGATCTCGGCCCGGAGCGTCCGCGTCGCCGGGTCCAGCGACCACGAGGTCCGGGTGACCTTCCCCTTGAAGGTCCGCCCGTCGAGGGCCTGGAGGCGGACCTCGGCGGCGTCGCCGACGCCCACCAGCGGGGCGTCCACCTCGGGGACGCCGACGGAGACGGTGACCACGTCGGACCGGGCGACGACGAAGAGAGGATCCCCGGAGGCCCCCGGCATCGTCAGGTGCCCGGTGTCGAAGTTCCTGCGAATGACGACCCCATCGAAAGGGGCCTCGATCTTCGTGTAGCGGACCATGGCCTCGACCCTCCGGGCCTCGGCCTTCGCCACATCGACCCGCGCCGCGGCCGAGACCACGTCCGCGCGTGCCTTGTCCGCTTCGGCCACGGCCTGAACCTGCGCGGCCTCCGCCGACGTGACCTGCGCCCGGACCTCGTCGCGGGCCGCCTGGGCCGCACTTTGCTTGCTGCGGGTCTCGTCCAGGAGGCTCCTGGTGACCGCCGACTCGCGCACCAACTGCTCGATCCGGCCGAACTCCGCCTGCCAGCGGGCGACGTCGGCCTCGGTCCGTCGGATGCCGGCCTGGACCTCGGTCCCCTTTGCCTTTGCGCTGGCGACGGCCGCCTCGGCGACCCGGACCGCCGCCTCGGCCTGCTTCCGATCGGCCTCCGCTTGCTCGACGAGCGCCCGCTTCTGCTGGAGCTCCGCCTCGACCTCGGGGACGTCGAGCTCGGCGAGGACTTGCCCCTTCTTGACCTTATCCCCGATATCGACGGCCAGGCTCCGCACGTACCCCGAGACCTTGGCGTGCATGGACGTGACCTCGGACGCCTCGACCTGCCCCGGCTGGGCCGTCGTGCGGCGGATCGTCGCCCGCTCGGGCTTGATGGTGATGACCCGGCTCACGGCCACGGGGGCGAACGTCTCCGCCCGTGCCGGCGTGGGGTCGGTGGCCGGGCCACATCCGGCCGTCGGCATCACCGCCAGGCCAATCAGCGTGAGGGCGACCACCGCGCGGGAGTTGGGCCATCGCATGATTCGCTCTCCAGAAAGTCAGGAGGTCATATCAAAATGTAATTATTCGTTTAAATAGACAGGGGAAGTCGGGGGGGACTGATTCGGTGAGGACGATAGAACGTAAAGCCCCGTTTATAGTTCAGGCTTGACGGGCTGGAGTAGTGCCTGGTCATGTTCTTTTGCAAGTTTTTCGAGTTCGGCGGGCATCGGCTCCCACGGGGGATCGAGCCGGTCTGGTGGGATCGGCTCCCAGGGTCGCCACACGACGCGGCGGTTCTCCGCCTCGCGTGCCGTATGCCAAGCGGTCCCCTTGCGATACCTCTCGGCGTCGAAGAGGAGGACCGCCCGCATGGCGGGGTTGCGAGCCGCTCCGCTCAATTGGACCTCTCCGTTCCGCGCGAGGCGCCAGCCCTCGTAGGCGTGGTACGCCGCTCGCCTGCGGCAGATCACCCAGCGTTGACGCATCAACTCCGCCCCGATCAGCACCGCCACGACTGCCACCGCGACCATCAGCCGCCGCGTCGTCATCCGGGGCATTCGCACGGGATGAGCCTCCTGGATCAAAGCGTCCATTTCACTCGTTCCCACGCTCTGCGTGGGAATGCCGTCCTCGACGCTCCGCGTCGTCTTCCGTCGCGGGTCACCAGTCGGTCGTCACGGGGGCCAGCGCCTCGATCTTCGCATAGTTGCGGGCACTGGAATACCTCCAGTGCGTCGGGTCGCTGACGTATCCCCGCTTCACGGGGTTCTGGTGGAGGTACTCCAGCTTCTGCCGCAACATCGCCTCGGTCTCGATCACCTTCGGGTGGCTCCCCTCCTGCCACAACTGGAACGGCCGGTCGCCTTTGTGCCGGGCCTTGTGGTATTCCAGGCCCTCGAGCAGGATCCGCACCTGACGTTCGGTGAGGTAGTCAATGACCCGCCGCGCCGTGTACGACTTGAAGTCGCCGACCTGCTTCGCCAGGTCCTCGGCCGAGGCGATGAAGTGGACGTGGTTCTCGAGGACGACGTAACCCAAGAGCGTCAGGCGGCCCTGGTCCTGGAGGAACTGCCAGGATTCGAGCAAGATCTGGACGGTCTCCGGCCGAGTGAACACGGGCAACCAGCCGACGACCGTGCAGGTCAGGAAGTGGGGGAAAGGCGACTCACCGAACCGGAAGCGGCTTCGCCCCATCTCTTGAACCTCGGTCTGGGCTGACGACGCGGAGCGTCGAAGACGGCATTCCCACGCAGAGCATGGGAACGAGGAAAGTCAGATGTCAAACCTCGTTTCTCATTCAGACCTTGCGCTTACGCTGGCTCGATGGTTCCGGCAGGACCATGGCGGCGAGTTTCCGAAGCATGGTCATGTTTCGCATGGTCGAACGCATCGTGACCGCCTTCGTCACCAGACGCCAGTTGACCATCGAATCGGTGAACTTGCCGCGACAGAGCCAGTACAGCTCGCGCCCATGGACCCGGAAGTTGTCCCTCTCGGTCGAGAACGACCGCATTTTCCGCTCGGCCTCACCGCCGAGGGCGTCGCGAAGAAAGGCGACATGCAGGGTATGGCCGGGCACCTGGACATCTTCGCACGCGAACGGCCGGAAGGCCACGATGGACGCGAGGTCGGCCGGAGTGCGGAGGAATGTATCCACCTCGTAACCGAGCGACTGTTCGAGGTGGGCCTCGATCCGCTTCTCGATTCCGGTGGCATCCGAGGCAGGCGCCTCGAAGGTGACGTTGCCGCTCGCGATGAAGGTCGCGACGTTGGAGAACTCCAACGCCGTGAAGAGGTCGCGAAGGCGATCCATCTTCACCCGGTGACCGCCGACGTTGATCCCGCGGAGGAAGGCGACGTATCGCAGGATCGAGTTCGTCCTTGGCATGCTGTCCTCGCCGTCTTGATCCAGCCTCGGTGGCGAAGGCCGGGTCTGGATCCAGCCTACGTCACTCAAACTTGACGGGCGAAGGGCGGATGAGCAGGTCAGTTGAGGTTAGGGAGACGAAGCAGTTCCCTCCCGTCGTCGCCGGTGAAGATCAATTTCGGCTTACCATCGGGTTCCAGCCCCAGGTAGATTCGCGGCCTTCCTTTCGCGTCCTTCACGCTCATGAATGACTTATCACCCGGGGCGGCGTTCAGCACGATTTGGGGGGCGGGTGTCCCCTTGTGCTTCAGTTGAAGGATCGTCCCCAGGTGCGGCGTGACGTCGAGTAGAGCCCGATCTGAGAGCACCTCCCCGCCGTCGTCACTCATCAGGAGGAATCGCTTCGCCGACAGGGACTCGGCAATCTCCGCCCGCCATGCCCCCCCGGCAATCAATACGGCGACACTAATCAACGCCGTGCTCCCGAATCGCCTCCAGCGGCGAGCCTGCCACTCGAGGCGGTTGCACTTTGCCTCCAGACGCTCGATTCGTTCGGCCATCGTGTCGGTCATGGTCACGGTCACGGGCTCGTTCATGTTGAACTCCAGGGTAAGGAATGATCCGGAAATGGGACTGGACGGACGCCTCGTCTGTTAGAAGTCGTGTTTCTTCATCCGTTACACTTTGCCGTCGACGTAAGTCCTATAACAGTACGACACTCCCATGTGGGGGATTTCTATTCAGGCATGAGGCTCACCGCCCGCCCGGCCCGCACCGCCGCCGACCTCACCAGTCCGACTCCGGGGGCCATCGCCCGCCGCCTCGACGGCCAGGGCGAGGTGCGCGTCGCGGGCCTCGCGGACGAAGTGACTGCTCTCGGGATCGAAGGGGTCGAGGGACGCGGACTCGCGGCCGGCGCCGCCCATGAGGATGGCGAAGACGGACGGGAGGATCAGCAGGGTCGCCACCGTCGAGGCGACGAGGCCGCCGATGACGGCGCGGCCCAGGGGCGCGGTCTGCTCGCCCCCTTCGCCGAGACCGAGGGCCATCGGCATCATGCCGGCGATCATCGCCAGGCTGGTCATCAGGATCGGCCGCAGGCGGTCGCGGGCGCCGCGGACGGCCGCCTCGCGGGCCGAGGCGCCGGCCAGGCGGCTCCGCTCGGCGAAGGTCACCAGCAAGATGGCATTGGCCACCGCGACGCCGACCGCCATGATCGAGCCCATGAAGGATTGGAGGTTGATCGTCGTCCCGGTGAGCCATAAGGCGACTACCACACCGGCGAGGACCGCAGGCGCCGTGGCGATGGAGACCAGCGCCAGCCGGAGCGATTGGAAATTCGCCGTGAGGAGCAGCACGATGACGGCGACGGACATCGCGAGGCCGATGGAGAGCCCGTTGAGGATTTCCCACATCGGAGTGATCTGGCCGCGGACATCGACCAGCATCCCCTTGGGGGGCTTGCCGGCCCGTTCCAGGGCGCGCGTGACCCGCACGGAGGCCCGGCCCAGATCCTCGCCGACGATGTTGGCCGTGAGGGTGAGCGACCGCTTCATGTTGTAGCGGTCGTACTCGCCCGGCATCGTGCCGCGACGGACTTCAGCGACGTCCCGGAGCAGCAGAGATGGGCCGCCACTGCGCTGGATGGGGATGGTCTTGACCTGCTCGACGGAGTTCATGACCTGGTAGGGGATCTCGACCTGCACCTGGTAGCCGATGCCGGTCTTCGGGTCGGGCCAGTAGTTGGGGACCACGAACCGGCTGGAGGAGGTGGCGGTGACCAGCGAGCGGGCGACCTCCTCGACCGTCACGCCGCTGAGGCCCGCGCGCTCGCGGTCGATCGTGACGCCGACGGTCGGGTAGTCGAGCGCCTGGCCGTAGCGGACGTCGCGGAGGGTCGGGATTTTTTCCAGCTCCGCGCGGACCTTCTCGGCGTAGGCGCGGGTCTCGGCGAAGTTGGGGCCGCTGACGGCCACCTCGACGGGAGTGGGCGAGCCGAAGCTCATCACGTCGCTGACGATGTCGGCCGGCTCGAACGAGAATTTCACGCCGGGCATCCTCCCGGCGAGACGCTCGCGGAGCCGACGCTTCAACGCCTCGATGTCGACGCCCGCCCCCTCCTTCATCGCCACCCGGAGGAAGGCCTCTTCCGGGCCGCCGGTCCACTGGAAGATCGCGTTGATCGGGTAGCTCGACGGGATCAGGCCCACGTAGCCGACGGAGACCTCCACGGCATTTTCGCCCACCTCCTCGCGGATGGTCGCGAGCGTGTCCTGGACGATCTGCTCCGTCTTCTCGACCCGGAGGCCGGCGGGCGCCTTGACGCGGAGCTGGAACCGCCCGGCGTCCACCTGCGGGAAAATCTCCAGGCCGAGCCCCCGGCCGACGACGAAGATGATCCCCGAGGCGACCACCAGGTAGGCCGGCAAGACCAGCCAGCGCAGGCGGAGGATTCCCGATGTGGCCCTGCCATAGCGATCGCGCGTGCGCTCGAAGAGCGTCCGCCGCGCGGTCCCGTTGCCCTCGCGATGGTGGCGGCGGAGTAGCCAGGTCGAGAGGACCGGCACGAACGTGCTGGAGAGCAGGTACGAGGAGATCATCGCGAAGCCGACGGCCAGCGAGAGCGGCACGAACAACGCTTGCGCCGCCCCCTGCATGAAGAACGACGGGATGAACACCGCGAGCACGCAGAGCATCGCGAGCAGCCGAGGGACGGCCGTGTCCATGTTGCCCTGCCGGACGGCGAGGGCGACCGAGTCGGTGTGGTCCATCTTGGCGTGGATGTTCTCGATCTCGACCGTCGACTCGTCCACGAGGATGCCGATGGCCAGCGCCAGGCCGCCGAGGGTCATGATGTTGATCGTCTGCCCGGTGAGCCAGAGGCCCACCAACGCCCCGGCGAGGGCGAAGGGGATGTTCAGGACGACGATGACGACGCTCCGCCAGTCACGCAGGAAGACCAGCACCATCAGGCCGATAAGCCCCGCCCCGAGGGCCCCCTCCATCACCAGGCTCTGCATCGCGCGGGTGACGGTGGGCGACTGGTCGAACTCGAAGCCCACCGCGATGTCGTCGGGGAGCACCGCACGCATGTCGGGAAGCGCCGCCTTGACGTTGTCGACGACGGCGAGCGTGGAGGCGTCGGACCGCTTGGTGACGAGGATATAGACGGCGCGTCGGCCGTTGACGAGGGCGTAGCCGACCGGGATGTCGGAGCTGTCCTGGACCGTGGCGACGTCGCGGAGGTAGACGGTGGGGCTCGCGCCGGGCCGGATCGGGATCGTGAGCAGCTCGGCGACATCCTTGACCAGCGAGTTGACCGGCACGATCGGCATCTCCTCGTCGATCCGGACCGTCCCCGAGGGGCTGATGACGTTGCCGGCGGCCAGGGCCTTGATCACCTCGTCGGGCGACATCGCATAGGAGCGGAGCCGGTCGGGGTCGATCCGGACGACCACCGTGCGCTGGCTCCCGCCGAAGGGGGGAGGCGCCGACACGCCGGGGAGGCCGGCGAACATCGGCCGGACCTTGAAGAGGGCCTGGTCCTGGATCTCGGCGATGCTCTTCGTCTCGCTGGAGAGGACCAGGTATCCGACCGGGACGCTGCCGGCGTCGAAGCGGGTGATGAACGGCGAGACGGTCCCCGGCGGCATGAAGGCCCGCGATCGGGTGACGTAGCCGATCGTCTCGGCCATCGCCTGCGCCATGTTGGTGCCGGGGTGGAACGCGAGCTTCATCAGGGCCATGCCCTGGACGTTCCGGCTCTCGACGTGGTGGATGCCCGCGATGTAGAGGAAGTGGTACTCATAGTAATTCGTGAGCAACCCTTCCATCTGCGCGGGGTCCATGCCGCCGTAGGGCTGGGCGACGTAGATGACCGGCAGGTTGAGGTTCGGGAAGATGTCGATGGGCATCCGACGTACGGCCAGCCCGCTGCCCAGGGCGACCGCGACGACCGCCACCATGACGGTCAGGGGCCGTCGCATCGCGAAATTGATCGGGTTCATGGCTCGATCCGTTCGGTGGGGCGACAGGGGCGGCATGCGTCGCACGACGATACGGCGTGGACGGAGGAAATCTCGTGAAGAGGGGATTCCCCGCCCGAATATTGACGCTCGATACTAAGCCGACCACAATGGCGCCGCAATCCCGCTCCCCCGCATACCGCACCTCTCGGTCCCGCCCGGTGCGCACGCCCGGAATCCGTCACAGAGGATATTGAAATATGAGCCCATCATGCTTTGCCGCGTCGATCCTCGTCGCGTCGGTCGGCATCGCCGCCGGACCGGAGGCCCCGCGAGGCGAGCCGCAGCCGACCCGGCTCTCGACCTTCGATGCGCTCCAGAAGCGCCTCGGCGAGCCGGGCCTCCGCCTGCTCGACGCCCGTCCCAGGGCGGATTACGACAAGGGCCACATCCCCGGGGCCGTCCGGGTCGACGCCAAGGCCGTCGAGAAGGCTGCCGCGAAGCCGGGCGCGCTGGCCGACCGCGCCGCCTGGGAGCCCTGGATCGCGCCGCTGGGGATCGGGCCGGAGGCCGAGGTCCTCGTGTACGATGCGAACCGCCAGCTCGACGCGGCCCGGCTCTGGTGGCTGCTCGGCTACATCGGCGTCGGGAAGGTCGGCCTCCTCGACGGCAACTTCCCGCTCTGGGCCGCGCAGGGGCGGCCGGTGACCGCCGAGGTCCCGAAGGTCGAGCCCAGGCCCTTCAAGGTCACCTTCCGCGACGATCGGCACGCGACGAAGGACGCGGTCCTCTCCGCCATCCGCTCGAAGTCGGCGCTCATCGTCGACGCCCGGAGCGCGGGGGAGTACGCCGGCACGGTGAGGCACTCGAAGCGGGGCGGGCACGTGCCGACGGCCTGCAGCCTCGAGTGGAAAGACCTCGTGGACGAGGATGGCCGCTTCCTCGACGAGTCGGCCCTGCGGACGATGCTCGCGAAGGCGGGCGTCAGGTCGGGCGAGCCGGTGATCACCCACTGCCAGGGCGGGGGCCGAGCCTCGGTCAACGCCTTCGTCCTCGAGCGGCTCGGCTTCAAGACGCGGAACTACTACCTCGGCTGGTCCGACTGGGGGAACGCGGCGGACACGCCCATCGAAACCGAGCGGGGTCCCGGGCCGAACGAATGACCTCGACCGGACCCGGCTTCAAGCCGCGGGCCGGCCCGACGCCGAGGGTGGATGAGGCTCGCGGAGGCCGCCCGACACCCCTCGGGCCTCCCTCCCGGGCCGGCGGGAAGGCGCGAACACGAACGTCCCCAGGACCACCAGGCCGAACAGGGTATAGGCGAGCGTGAAGACCCAGGGCTCGGCGTCGAAGAAGATGAGCCGGTGCGCCCAGTAGCCGATGAAGTCCCCCGGATACGACTGCTGCCCCGCCCGCCGCCTCAGGTGATTTTCCAGGACGGTCAGCGGACACATCGTCCCGGCCAGGGTCAGCACGGTCACCACGCCGATCGCCGCCAGGTGCAGCGTCCGGAACCAGAAGTTTCGTGCCCATCCCCGGCGCGACGCGAGGCCCAGCACGATCGCCACCATCCCGAAGACGACGAACGCCACGAACGACGCATGAAACACCACGATCGCATCCGCCAGGATCCGCGCCCAGGGCATGGCCATCCTCCTGTCCTATCAAGGATTCGTAGGGATGACGCCGCACCTCTGACTCAATACGGATTCGAGCCGACGATCTGCGGGCTCATTCTCCGGACGGATGGCATCGGGGAGAGACCGGAGGGATGGCTCAGGAGCCCGAGGGACGAGGCGAATCCTCGATGGGGCGAGCCGAGGCCCCGTCGGCGGCGAGGCAGACGTGGATCGCGGGGGATGTGCCGGTCCGCTGTTCGTAGCCGAGGCTGACCGCCCGGGCGAAGGCATCAGCCTGGTCGTGCCGGACGAGGTTCACGGTGCAGCCGGCCCAGCCCGCGCCCGAGAGCTTGCCGCCGAGGAAGCCCGGGGCGGCCTCGGCGCTCTCGATCAGGGCGTCGAGCGCCGGCGAGCTGTTGGCGAAATCGTCGCGGCTGGAGGCGTGCGACGCCGACATCAACATACCCAGCGCCGCCGCGTCGCCCGAGCGGAGCGCCTCGGACCCCCGACGCACGCGCTCATTCTCGGTCAAGACGTGACGCGCCCGGAGGCGGCCGACCGGGTCGAGCTCGTCCCAGGCGGCGTGCAGCTCGTCGAGCGACACGTCGCGGAGGTCTTTGACCGAATCGGGGCCGCGCCTCTGCTGGAAGAAGGTGACGACCCGCTCGCACTCGGCGCGGCGTGTGTTGTACATCCCGTCGGCCAGCCGGCGCGACGTCTTCGAGTCGCAGACGACGAGCGCGGGGGGGGGATTCCCGAGGGGGAGTCTCTGATGCTCCAGGGTCCGGCAGTCGAGGAAGAGGACGTGCCCTGCCCTGCCGAAGAGGCTCGAGAACTGGTCGAGGAGTCCCGAGGCGACCCCGACGAACTCGTTCTCCGACCGGCGCAGCAGCTTCGCCAGCGCCATCCGGGCCGCATCGTCGAGACTTGCCGGCCCGCCGCCCGGCACCAAACCGGCCTGCAAGAGGAAGAGCGCCAGCGCGGCCTGCAAGCTGGCCGAACTGGAGAGGCCCGCGCCGAGGGGGACGTCGCCCGCGATCGCCGCCTCGAATCCCGACGCAAGGGGGCCATGGGCCTCCTGCAAGGCCCAGACGACCCCCCGGACATAGCGGCCCCAGGCGCCGGGCTCTCCTGCCTCGATGCGATCGAGCGGGAACACGTCCGATTGGTGGAAGTTGGCCGAGTGCGTCCGGGCCTCGCGCGTCGCGGTCGGTCGGCCCACGATCCATGTCTCGCGGTCGATCGCCGCGGCCAGGACGAGGCCGCCGTTGTAGTCGGTGTGATTGCCCAGGACCTCCACCCGCCCCGGCGCCCTGACCAGCACGGTCGGGACGGCGCCGAACGCCTTGGCGAACCCATAACGGGCGATCTCTTCCGAGAGCGAGCGCATGGCGAGTCCGAGGGAGGAAGCCGCGAGGGGCGGGACCGGGTCCGACCCCTCGCCGAACTCTCGAGGGCGGGTCAGGCCGTCGCCATCATGCCGGCGGCCTGGCGGAGTGCGTCGGCCTTGTCGGTCTTCTCCCAGGTGAACTCGGGTTCCGAACGGCCGAAGTGCCCGCCCGAGGCGGTCTTGCGGAAGATCGGCCGGCGCAGGTCGAGATGGCGGATGATCCCGGAGGGGGTCAGCGTGAATGTCTTGCGCACCAGGTCCGCGATCTGCGAGTCGGGAATCTGGCCGGTCCCTTCGGTGTCGGCGTGGATGCTCACCGGCTCGGAGACGCCGATGGCGTAGGCCAGCTGGATCTCGCAGCGCTCGGCCAGCCCCGAGGCCACGATGTTCTTGGCGACGTATCGGGCCATGTAGGCGGCCGAGCGATCCACCTTCGTGGCATCCTTGCCGCTGAACGCCCCGCCGCCGTGGCGACCGCGACCGCCGTAGGTGTCGACGATGATCTTGCGACCCGTCACCCCCGAGTCGCCGTGCGGGCCGCCGACGACGAACTTGCCGGTCGGGTTGATGTGGTAGATGAGCGAGTCATCAACGAGCTCGGGGGGGAGCACCGGCTCGATGACCTCTCTCCGGATCCTCTCCTGGATCGTCGCCTGCGAGACGTCGGGGGCGTGCTGCGTGGAGACGACCACCGTGTGGACCCGGATCGGGGTCGGGCCCTCGTATTCGACGGTCACCTGGCTCTTGGAGTCGGGCCGGAGCCAGGGGATCGTCCCGTCCTGGCGGAGCTCGGTGATCCGGTTGATAATCCGGTGCGCCAGGGCGATCGGCAGCGGCATCAGCTCGGGGGTCTCGTTGCACGCGTAGCCGAACATCATCCCCTGGTCGCCGGCGCCGATGTCCTTGCCCCGCGCGGCGTCCTCATCGACCCCCTGCGCGATGTCGGGCGACTGCTTGCCCAGGGCGACCATGACCGCGCAGGTCGTGGCATCGAAGCCCATGTCGCTGGACGTATAGCCGATCTCGCGGACGACCTGGCGGACGACGCTGGGATAGTCGACCATCGCCGTGGTCGTGACCTCGCCGGCCAGGCAGACCAGGCCGGTCGT
>JAABUS010007050.1_pt1 | contig 13167 bp, 8 predicted proteins | sample 5560161 | NCBI WGS metagenome assembly JAABUS01 (sample SAMN10711885, study PRJNA513376) | rock metagenome | isolation source: Antarctica rocks | place: Antarctica: Victoria Land, Trio Nunatak nord | collected 2016-01-04 | reverse complement strand
TGGGGGCATACTATGGAGCAGCAATGGGGGTATTTGGGGGGGCATGCCTTGGGGCAGTAATGGGGGCATTTGGGAGCATAGTATGGAGCAGTGATGGGGCCATTTGGGGGTATACCATTGGCCAGAATTTGGGAAATGAGATCACGTGATGTCATTCTTGGCGACACATCATAGCCAATCATCCCTAGCGGCTGGGCGGAAAGCTTAAAGTGTTCCAATACAATATAGACACCGCTGTAGTCCCTATACACTTCCTCAAGCCCAGCTGATAGAGCCAATGTGACGAACATGAGAATTCTTACCGCTGAGACGGACACACTCCAAGCGACTAGTACCAAAGCCTCATCCAGCCATGTAATGATACAGCAACCATCTCTCTAGCTTACATGCGAAGATATATGAAGATACAGTCACCAACATGATGATCGCCCAGCTGTAGTGCCTCGCGACGATATAAGCAAGCCACCTCAGCAAGCATACCTTAAGGAAGAGAAAATGTTGTAATGAGCTAAATGAACTTGCCGTAGATAATATTTGTGTACAATAAATCGAGATGGAAACCTGATCTTGTATTCTACTGTCGAATTGTTGTTCTGCACGACTCGCCGTTCTTTTCTCAAACGATGAAGCCTAGGCCGGCAAGTTTGCTAGGAAAAGAATAAGTACTAAAGGTATCAAATGGCGATGATTGGTAGCTTCGATCCAAGACTTGCAACCCGATGGATCGTTTCCAGTTCATACTATGAATGTATCTCACGGGTTTCGAGCTCAACCACCGTGGTAATCAGCAACTTCGAAAGCCCAAAGCCAGATGCAAGAGCTTATTCAACGCTTCACCAGTTGACAAGAGTAACGAATTTGCAGCCCAATAGCGCGTGTATTGGCTGACTCTCAGAATTATCGATCAAAGTAGTGTAGCGGTTGTTATGTTTAATAATCCTTATCAAGCACAAGTAAAAGACCAATGGGATACGCTATCTCAGTTCTTTCTTCGATGGCTATTATATTTTCATCTATATCGAGTAAGATCTTGTGAACAGAGATGCTATATTATTCAATTGTTCCTTCGTTCTTGCCCGCCATCCCACTATTCGACTAATGTTTGGCAATCCAAAGGTCTATTCCCTCTGTGAACGGCCAGATTGCAATTATGAGCCTAAGTAGACGCCTATCGATCAGAGACACTGTCCTAATATTGTAGTCAACCGGGAGCCCATGTGAGTGGGGATAGGGTAGGATAAGTCGCTATCCGGCGAAAGCATGAGTTATGTCAATCACCAGAGTCTCCCAGCTTTGCTCCGTGTTCACAGTTCCGGATGACTTGTATACCAATAAGAATCTCACATCTCCGAGATCAATCTCGTCTTCCATCTCCTAGCTCTGATACTGACACTTGTCGTGATTCCATTTCGAACATCCCTGCCCCACCCAACTCTGCCGGTCTTGTAAAGTCCTGATCCATTTCTTGCAAGGAAGCCTGTTGTTTCTTCCCTTCCATAGGATAGATCTCATTCGGTAAATTTGCCGATCGAAACTCTTGTCCCCGGCGTCTTCTGCGCCTTCTAAGAAGTACAATCATACATCCAACCACGGCAGCGAGACCGACAACACCGCCGACGACACCACCTGTAATGCCACCGATGGCGGTATGGGAGGACCCTGGAGAGGGAGCTACGGAACCTGTAGCGGAAGTACTTGTTGCTAGACGCGAGATCAGTTCAAGCTTTGTTCTCCCCCGAGATTTAGGGTTGTCAATTGATAACATACTGTTCGTGAAATGCGTAACTTGTAGCAATGCTGCGAGGCCTGCTGTGACATTTTGACTATAAGTTCTGGTGTCAAATTAGCAAGCGGCTTTCCAGATCTCGTGAAAATTTAGCGTAGTACTCACTGCTGCGCATCTGCGTAGAATTGCTTAATTGGACCTGACTGCCTATATGCTGGAGCTCCAGCAGTGTACTGAGTCGCCCAGGTTAGGACCGTCATGTCAAAGATCGCTAGACCCTGCGCATTAGGGTCGGGGGTGTCATAAGTACTCTCAGTGATCGAAGCATGCGTCCCGTAAGTCTGCTTCGGGTTTCCATCCCTGCCACCAATAGTCAAGATCTGGCTTCCTCCGATGGCGTTACATGTGAGACCTATTCGGGGATTTTTAGGGTCGTTCGGAACACTAATCCAGTGGAAAGCTGGCAAGGTAAGGATATTTATTGTGTCAAATTCGACAGAGGCGGCACCAAGCGCCGTGCCCCAACCTGCGTAGACAAATCTAATGACCTTGTCAGCTTTCCACGCAATGGATTATCTGAGACAGCGATGATCTACTTTCACGTACATTTCATAAGTGCCATTGGTTGAATTGATGCCTGCAGTGCAGAATTCCAGCCTGCTCTTGGGTGGGCTTCCTGTAGTGGTCTGATTGAACCATTCCTGTTTTGCGGGATCAAAAACAGCAACTGTGTCGAAACTTATGAGCCCAGGCACGTTTTGAATGATGTCTCCTCCCATTGCGACGAACAAGCCCTGAGGCCCGAATGATGGCACGTAATGCATAGCGCCATTTGTCACCGCACCGCCGTTAGCTAGATTGGCTGGAGTGCTGTCATTGGCGAATGTCCTGGACGACATGTTGAAATGCACCATGCTTGGTAAATACGGATACTGGCCCGGGTCATATGCGTCAAAGCCTCCCAGTACCCAGGCGCTGTCATCACCAAAGGCTTGGAATGCCTGACTGGGGCGATTCAATGATGCTAGGGTGGGCGAGCCAGAGGGTATCACATCTTTCCAGGCGCCGCTTCCAGTCCCATCAGGTGTGAAGGTCCAGATTGAGATGTTGTTGAGACTACTATCCTTAGTAACGAAATTTGACGCCCAGCCGGCAAAGCCCGAATATAGGGCACCTTCCTGTGGATTGTACCAGAGTGAAGGCCCGTTGAGGCTGACACAACCAGTAGGTTTGGCGGTAGACAGTATCTTAACAGTCGAATTTGTCTAGCTTTGAGAGAGATCAATGGAAAGGATGGTGTTTGCTAAAACATGGAAGTCAGTAAAGATAGGAAATCGCCGTACTTCGGATTCAATCGTACAATACTCATAATTTGGGGTACCGTTATTCAAGAAAGAAAACTCTCCTCCGTCAACATATATGAAATTGTGGACGACAGTAGCTGCGAAATCAGTCGTTGCCAAGATTTGTAGAGCAGTCCCCAGCTATTGCTTACAAGCCTGGTACGCTCGTCGAAGAAACTGAGACGTGCCGACCACACCGGAAACCTGACGTGCCTCAAGATTCGTTGCAGACTCGATTGTTATCTCTATGGCTAGAGAGGGACATGATGGAGACTGCTGTGGCCAAGGAATGCATGCCTAGAGCAGGACTCGTGCGGTGAAAATATTGCATTGCGCAGGTATACGTTTGACAAGAGTAATAATGTACGAATTCAACGATCTGGAAAACAAACAAGGATGGATGGGAGGAAGGGCACAGGTCAACCCTACTCGCCTTGCCAACCTCGTCTACAGACAGAAGGACAAGCGAATTGCTGTTTCAGCTTCGCATGAGGGGATGCCTTTGCACCATCTATGTTTCGAGGAGATAACCGCTGTGCCGCTTATCAATAGAATACTGGGTCTACCCGGGTTAGCGGAGCTCGAGTAATCTGTGTCTCGTGCAGCATTGTGCATCACTCGCTTATCTCAGCGCCAGAGATTCTTCATAATTCGCCATGAAGAGGGACTGGAGTCATTGGGCTCGGTGGGCTGATGGGAACCAGCATCCGGAGCAATTTCATGCGCTCGAGTTCGCCCGAAGGAAGTGAACGCGGGCACAACTGGCAAACACGACTTGCCGCTTGCAATCCGATCCAATCCATTCCAGGGTCCGCGAACAACTGGACGGCTGTACATGTTTCCTGGGAAGTGTTGTACCTGGACTGGCATCCATCAAGAGAAAGCGGCCAATCCCGACAGCTTACTAGCCGCCCTAGGGGCAGCCGCCGGCCGGGTTCACATCCGATTCCCCGCGCCCGATACATGAAGTGTGCGAGGTGCACTTCTATCGAGAACAAAGGCTCATCATTGGCTGACAAACGTGCTTGGAACGCAGTCTACCGGGCGCTTTCCCAGGTGAGCCATTCTGGTTCTGCATCCTAGACTTCCTTCTTCATCCAACATACAGACACAATTAACACATGCTATATCTGGTGTGCTTTGGTCATGCAATGTATAGCGTGCAAGCCAGCTTTCAATACCAAATGGACATCGACATGGACATGGACCGCGCTCGGCCTCGTCCTACTATCCGTCCTTGTTTTATTTCATCAAATCCCCACCAAAGGCTTTGCGATAAGCAGCACCTCACACATCTCAAACCCGGGACAGACGACTGAGAATACTCCCAAGGATTCGGAGATATCGATCGCAGAGCGCGTCACAATCCCAAACATCGTACATTTCGTCTATCTTGTGAAGCCATCTCCCAATCCCACCTTCGAATTTGCCTTTCGCCAATTCATCGCCATCTACTCAGCGTTCCACTATCTACACCCAGAATTCATATACATTCATACAAACGTGGAGGAGCACCTCATCGAGGAGACACTCAAGAAGAGTACCAGTCCTTGGACCAAGGCGGCCAGCAAGCTACGTGCGGTCAAGTTTGATCACCAGACACCCCCAGAACACACTAATTCTGGACTACCTATTGACAAGGTCCCCAATCAATCTGATTTCGTTCGCACTGGCGTCCTGGGGAAATCTGGCGGCATCTATCTTGACATTGACTCTTATGTCCTCAGAGATCTCGAGCCTCTTCGCCGCACAGGCTTTGAGAACGTCGTAGGGCGACAGAAGAATACGCAGATATGCCCTGCCGTCATCTTATCAGCGCCTGGAAACAAGATGATGGAAGCGTACCAAGCCCTTCAACATACCGTTTTCGACCCTGGTCGCTGGGCACTCCATGCGACTGACCTGTTAACGAGACTGGCAGAGGACTTCCAAATGCCGGACCACCAAGTCCTAATCCTTCCCCATAACACATTCTTTCCGTTCGATTGGGTAGCCACTGAGCTCAAATCGCTCTACGAAGTCCATGACGACCAAGGCGTTCCTGCCGTCAGCAATAAAGGATCTCAAAACCTCACCGAATACATTGAGAGCTTCCAGCTTTATGGGCCGGAGACATGGCAGAAAGATTGGCGATCTCCGCATGTGCTGCACGGGTGGACTTCGGGCATCAAAGGACAATTAAACGACCAGGAACGAGAAGCAATGTTTGGGAAGTTCGGGGGTATCACACCAGCATATGTCCTGGCTAGGAATAGCCATTTCGCTATGGCTGTGTACCCTGCAGTGAAGCATGCTTTGGATAATGAAGTCCTTGATGGTATCGATTACGATCAAAATCAACCATAGTAGGGGCGGATGTTGCATGTCTTATCAACCACCAGCATCATACCCTTTCCCCCTCCCTACTAGGCCAAGCATTGGGTCAGAGACCTGCGACACTGGTATGGTTGATCCTCCACGATTACCTCAATCGCCACCATCGTAAATGCAATGCAAGGTGATCTCGAATACCAACAGTCGGCTTCTGAAAGCAGCGGCCCTGACAGGCTGACTTTTGAAGACCTGACTACCACAAAACCCGGGACCTTCTATTTCCTCGCCGTAAAACTGCAGCTAGTACTAGGTCATCAGGGGCTACCCTATCCGCTGATCTCTGTCCCCTAGTACTGTTCTATAGTAGTAGGAATTAGAGACGCGAGGAGTAAACAAATAAACCAATCTACCAAGTTCAATTGAAAGTAAAATATTACGACCGTCGCGTTCCTACTATTTTATATACCTTACGGTCGCTAGCTCTACCCCTCCCTCCCTGCCTTCCTCCCTCTCTACTATCGTCGCTACTACCTACGTTACCGTCGCTATAGCCTTTATTAAACTTAATAATATCGTTATCGCCCCCGCCGCGGATTACGCCTAGCTAGTAAAACGCCCCCGCTAGGATAAAAAACCTCTACCTACTATCCTCTACCTACCTAACGATATCGTCGCGTAGCGACAGCGTCTCTTCCTCCCTACTACCGAGCCTATCGAGTAGAGCCGTACGTAATTCCTCGCGTACTAGCCATATATCGATAACGTATAATATAAATACTCGACCTATAAGAACTATAAAGAGTATACTTTTATAGAGTATTATAAGTACCTATTTACCCCTCCCGATATAAAGTAGCCTCGTTATAAAAGTAAAAGAATACGTAATAAATAATCGCGTACTCCTAGTATATATAGGATAAAATTAAAGTTAATTAAATACTATAATCTTTATCCTCCTAAAATACTAGAACCCTTTTTTTATCACTTTTAAATAATTCTTTATAAACCTCGGGGCAGCGATATTTATAAATATAATTATATTCTCGCTCTTTTAAACTCGGTTAAAATTAATACTAGTATTTTAAATACTATTACTAACGAGGTAATATAAGGCGTAATACGAGGCTATAAGATTTATATTATTAAAAATAATTTAATAAATATAAAATATATAATTAATCGTTAGGTTCTCCTTAACGCTAGCGGCGTTTATATTATATTAAAATATATTTATAACGCTAGCGCTGGCTAGAAAAGAGTAAATCCCGATATTAAGACTTAAGGTAGTCGCTTTAACTAATTATAATAATAACGATATTATTTTAAAGAGTAGTAATAAATAAATAATAATACTATTAATATTACTACTTAACGTAAATATAATAAAATTATATCTTTTATTATTATTTAAGTAAATTTAAATAAAAATTTTACTTTATTTTCCCCTTATTATTATTAATTATTCTAGAGTATTTATAAGTCCTCGCGCGTCGCGGTTATTTTATTATTATAGATTCTATTTATAAAACGAATAAACTAGGCTAGTTTTTATTCACCGTTATAATACGCGATAAAGATAATTTCTAGATCCTATATACTAATTTCTTAAATAAATATAAAGACGGTAATATTATAATTATTACTTTAAAGTAAATTAAAGAATAGTATCGCCCCTATAAGGGTTAGAATCTATATTATTTCGTTACCGACGATTTAGTAACTAAGTAGCGCGCCGTTAAATTTACTTTCCAAGGTTTTATCGATGGCGAGACGGAGGTTAATTATTTCCTTTATCGCGTTTATTTAAAATATACTCTTCGGCGAAAATTAAATTTTAAAAAGTATATTAAAAACTTCGGGCACCTCTATAAAGCCCTATATATATATTATATTAAAACTAGTTATAAGAATAAAATTAGGGCCGCTCTCCGCGCTACGCCCCTTAAAAAGTAGAGATATATCTAGAAAGAATAATAGGATATACGTTAATAATAGGCGTACTACGCCCGTTAATACTCCTATCTTCTCTTATAATATATATCGATAAATAGGGTTAAATCCTAGTATATCTTTATTAAGAAATATACTATTTTTAATTAATTTAATTTCAGTATTACTAGAATAACTAGTTATATAACTTTCATCGTTTAAGAGTAGTAAAGATATACGTAGAATTAACTTACTAAAGTATATTTATTTTAGAGTATTAAATACTTTAAATATCTTAATCTAACTTTATTCCTAGTTATTATTTAAGAGTTACTAGTCGAATAATTATAATTAGCGAAAAGAGTAGTCGAATAAAATAAAGCTATTTAGGGTGAATTTAATAAAGACGGTTTAATATATACGTATTTATTTCACCGTTAATACTAGCTACTATATCGTTATATTTAATAATAATATATTTTATTTAATATTATCCCCTTAAAGTAATAGGTAGAATAGGTAACTATATTTAATAAATATAGATTCGCTATATATAAAGATATTTAGAAAGTTTTAGTACTAAAGTATAATAAGGACGATAAGGGTACCGATAGCGCCGCTATAAAGTACCGGCTTAAGGTGCGAGAGGTTCTAGAAAACCTTAAGAATAAATATTATAAATTAGAAGAGAAGTATATATCCTCTACCCCCGAAGCCCGAAATACCGTTATATCCTCCTAGATTAATAATCTTAATTTTATTATCGTATTAATTAGATAAGAAGCCGTTAACGTAGTTATATCGGAGCTAGTAACGGAAATTACGACGATAATAACCTTAACGGAAACTAAAGAGGAGGATTATATTTAAAAGTAGGACTATATATAAGAGTAAGATACCTATAACGATCTCCTAATTAAACGGGAGTAGGCGGAGGGAAAGAACTACGTATAACCTCCGTTAATTAAGGGCTACGCCGACTAGCTACCCTAGTATAAAGATACCGACGACGATAAATATCGGGATATTAAAGGCGACGACGATATAACCTAGTAGGAGGGTAAAGAGCGGGGACTATAATAAAGATAAACCGATAATAAAATAAATAATTAGGGCGTTAGGCCTAAGATTAGGCGGTAGTTATATATAAATAATAACGAAAATAATATTCTAGACGCCTTATTTTACCTTACTTTTAACTTTTACTCTATAACGACGCGTAAACCTCTATATCGACGCGTATACTCCCTAGTAACGCATCTCCGGCTGTTACTATAAGCGACACGTACTAATTTCGGGAGAAAACTAGCCTGGGGCCATGCAGCAAGCCATTGTATACTAAAATACTAGCCCGGCGAGGAAATAGAAACTCCCGTAAATTTGGCCTGGAAAAAGATGTTTGTGTGCCATTGCACGATGATGGGTTTCAAGTGCCGCAAATGTTCCGAAGGTTCCGAACAGTGAGGCCACAGCGAGGTCGCATATTGGAGTCGTCATCTTTGGTTTCAGCTGATCGGCACAGATTTCTCTTCGATTTTTGAGTGCTTTGAAGTTCGAAAATGTTGGTGAGGAGAGACCTTCTCTATCGAGTTAGCTGCCCTGTATGCGCCGACGCTAATCAAGCCAGCGCGTACCTATGCACTTCTACTGTGTGATTGGATTATCGATTCGTCCGCTACTTTGCAAGCTTCATGCGACTATCTGCAAGGCTCTGCAACTATCCGCTGCCAGGACGAATCAGATGTGTCAAGATGTATCACTATCACGGAAACGTCGGTCCCAGCCTGGTGGCCGCTTGCTTGATTCGACATCAGCACCATGCACCTCTACCAAGATGTTTTCAAGGACTCGTATTCCAGCGTGGCCAATCCCCGCCAAAGAGCTCCCGCCCAAGCTGCACGCCAAATCCTCCCTTCCAAGGATTAAACAGCGACCCTCTCAGAGTGCGTGAACTGTGCCGAGAGATCCCCAAGCTGCATCTGGAAGGAGGGCTTTTCCATAGCGCATTTCATAGTCTAAGGGAAATTTCGGTCACAACGGTGCAGGCGCCAATAAAATTGGTGTGCTGCACACAAGCACATCCGGCGCTTCTCCCCCTCTCTCTCCCACATGAACGGTGCAAGGGACATATACCCACCGCCGCCCCAAAGATAGACTCGAGTCCGTTTCTACCACCTTGACGAGTGCGCGGCCAGAGACTCAGCGACCTCTCTGCGGATCACCATCGCTACAATACTAATCGCATCAAGGAGCTGGTATCCTTCGCCTACTATAGATCTCTTCACCTACTTATCCCTCAATCGGCAGCATTAGCCTGGTGTTATTCAAGGAAGAAGAGGGCTCGGAGATCATTGAGCGCAACATTCATATACTCCGCCTCTCTGGACATTTAGTCGCTTGCAGGAGGACGCATAATACCCAACGAGTACGCAGGACAAGCAGCCCTTGAGCGACACACAGGACTGCGTTCGCACTTCACCCTGACCTGCGCAATCCTCCAACACCAGCCGGAATCGCAGAGACGAATGGTAGCACTTTGATCATTGCGGATAGACCGCCCAAGTCCTGCCCTCCGCTGAAACTATCGCCCTCTACAATCATGCCTTCCCTACGAACGCTCATCGACAGCGCCCCCACGAGAACCCTCCAATCATTAACCAAGCGAATCAACATAAAGATAACAGGCAGTAGCCCACCAGGGCTGATCGCAGCAAGCAAGCAGGACCCGTGGTCACAGTCGGGAAAATACGCGCTGGGATTCGTGTACTTCGCAGTCATACTTCTGGTCTTCACATGTGCGATACACTGGTACCATTACTGGACGGATAAGATAAGGAGGGCTACATTCAAGGAGAAGGCGATTAAATCGTCAAAGACCTCGTCGCCAGACACAGATTATGAGATGGCAAACCTGCCGACGAATTGCTCGTCGCGGAAGTTCTTCCCAGGCAGTGGCGAGCTACCACAACCAGAGAAAGAGGAGGACTTGCCCGATTTCTCGTTCGGACCTTACAACAAGCTGACTGCACTCGTTCGGTTCGTGGCCTATCGGCCCCTGCCCCTTCTGCGATACAAAAAGCGAGAGCTCCAGTTTCCGGGCATAGGGGTCATCTTCATTGTCTCGGCGGCAACTATCTTCGTGACTCTATACTGCTTTATACCACAACCGCTATACTACACCAGCATCAGCTATGGATCGCCACCTTTAGCTATTCGGGCAGGCATGATAGCAGTAGCAATGATGCCCTGGATTATTGCCCTCAGTATGAAAGCCAACCTGATCTCTGTCATCACTGGAATGGGTCACGAGAGACTGAACGTTTTGCATAGATGGGCGGCTTACATCATGCTCTTCCTGAGTTTGGTGCACGCAGTGCCTTTCTACATTACGCCCTTGTGGGATAAAACAAACCTGAACACATTCAAGAGCTTCTTCTCGACTGGCTACTACCCGTACGGAAGCGGCTGGGCTGCACTGGCGCCTCTGCTAGTACTTATAATACATTCGCTGCCATTCATCAGGAGAATGGCCTACGAATTGTTCGTCGTGGCTCATGTACCTCTTTCCATCGTCTTCCTTGGAATGCTGTTCTGGCATTGCCACAACTATCTCACCTCATGGAACTACCTTTGGGCTACGACTGCCATCTGGTTGGCTTCATACCTCACTCGGCTCTTCTACCTCAACTGGGCCAATCCTTTCCGGATGTCCTGGTTGATTGGCGATGCAGCCGCAGTGACGATCCTACCGGAAAATGCAGTGAAAGTCACAGTTGCAACCAAAGTCAAGTGGGCGCCAGGCCAGTACGTCTACTTGAGGATGCCAGGTATCTCCGTCTTCGAGAACCACCCATTCACCATCGCTTCGCTGTGCAGTGAGGACTTTGAGTCAGACTACCAACAAGGCGATGGAGGATACCGAGATCTGACCATAGTATTCCGCCCATTTGGCGGCTTCACCCGGAAAGTTCTCGACTCAGCTGTTCAGAATGAAGAAAAAGGAACCGAGAAGATCTACCGCGCCTTCATTGACGGCCCCTACGGCGGCATGCGCCGAGACATCGCCTCCTTCGACACAGTGATCCTCTTCGCCGGCGGCAGCGGCATCACAGCCATCGTCTCCCAACTCCTCGACCTCATCAAAAAGATGCGCGACTCCAAAGCCGTCACCAAGCGCGTCCACCTCGTCTGGGCCCTGAAACGGCCCGACACAATGGAATGGTTCAAAGAAGAAATCCGCATCTGCCGCGAATTCGCTCCCCCGGAATCCGTCCATTGCCAGTTCTTCATCACAGCCGCCAAGCGCCAATTACCCGGGGAGCAACAATTCCCACCCTCGCCCTCGCGGCCCCTCCACGATCTCCTCCACAAACAAATCGACAGCACATTCCAAGGCATAGCTTCGAAGCGAACCTCAGCACTCATCCAAGATGCCTCTGGCGGCGACCCCGAAAAGGCCCACGAACTCCGCGCAGAGAACGACGACGCCATCACGGGCCTCCCACACCCCACCTTCCTCCCCGCTCCCAAGAAAGCACTGACCAAAGGCCACCGCGCTAACAGACCCTCCCTCACCATCCCCACCCAAAATCTCACCGTCCCCGGCCAAGACAAAAACAACTTCGATTTCGGCTTCCCCTCCACACCCACCATGCTACAGAAGAATCTGATGCGGTTTGCATTCATGCCGAGTATCAATGCTAAGAAGAGCAGTTGGAGTACCGAGTATGGACGGCCAGATATTCCGTATATGCTCAAGGGCTTCGAGAGGGAGTTTGGGAAGCGGACTTGTGTTTTTGTCTGTGGACCGCCCGGTATGAGGGTTGATGTGCAGAGAGTTGTTGCCGGGATGCAGAGGGCCGTTTGGTCTAAAGAGGGGAGGGAGGAAGTCTTCCTGCACACCGAAAACTATGCGATATGATTGCGTAGGTGTGACGGATGATGAGATGGAGATGGAGGAGGGGGGGTGTTAGTATCATAGTATGCTGTGTTTTGTGCATATATGGTGGTGACGAAGGCGTTTTCTGGGAGCGGGGTTGGGATCATACCCTAGAGTGGAATACTTTACTCGACGTTTTTCTCTTTTTTCTGGTTGGATATTTGTCTTGATCTCCTGGCAGACGGACTTATATAGAGTGGATAGCTCATTAATCAACACTCTCGTTAACGTGAACTTATCCTACATACCAATAGAATGCATTGTAACAGATTATTTTTCTATCACCAATCTTTTCGCTTCTTGTTCCAGCCGTATCCACGGACGTGAAAGTCGGTTGGCAATCAAGCTTAGGGTATCGAGCCGAAGGTATCGAGCGCATGGAACTGGAATCGGGCTTCCTTATATAAGGGAATCCGGCTTAGGGGAAAATCACTACCCCCAGAGCGCACCAACCAGTCATCGCAAACATTAGATGTATCACTTAACTATTAAACCCATCTCATATCGTGCTATACACAACGCCATCATCTTTCCTTCTTTCCCTTCGTACATCCACGTAATACCATCTTTAAGGGGTGATGTATTCCAACTCATAAGGAAGAGATATGTACCCTACCCTACCTTATATCGAAAAACACTGCTTCCGTACTTGGATGGCCTGGGTAGGTATTTAGGCGCTGGTGAGGAAGATCTAGGTAGGTAGACCTAGCTAGGGAAGGCCCAGGGATGCTAACTACCGCAATCACGGTTTGGATATTAGAACCCTGGCATTCATCCACTTTGCTGTGACCAAAGTCGGGATAAGGGTACTTGGTGGTGGGGACTACTTTTCACTAGCAGTAGTAGTACGGGTTGGCATGGGGTGTGTGTTGTGGTTTGGGGATGAGGTGGTTTAGGGACTATGTGTTTTGGTTTTG
>JAABUS010007048.1_pt1 | contig 13169 bp, 11 predicted proteins | sample 5560161 | NCBI WGS metagenome assembly JAABUS01 (sample SAMN10711885, study PRJNA513376) | rock metagenome | isolation source: Antarctica rocks | place: Antarctica: Victoria Land, Trio Nunatak nord | collected 2016-01-04 | reverse complement strand
GACAAGCGTTTACGACAAAATAACCACAACGGAAGCGGAACTGCAAGCTATTAGCGATGCAATCGCAATATGCAGCGAAAAAGCACTCAAAAACAGCGAAATTTGAGTGTACATGAACAGTCAAATGACTTTGCAAAGACTAAACGCAAAGAGCAACGTCAATACGAAGTTATTCGATGACATACGACAAAACTTGACCAATTTACGTCAGAATCAGTGTCAAATCCGCATACAGTGAATATCGAGTCGTAAGAGCATTATTGGGAACGAAAAAGCAGACCAATTGATCAAAAGCACTGCTCAAGAATTATCAGTTATCGACAACACGAAAGCAATCATCATAAGCTTCGTCAAAAAGCAAATTTGCAAAGAGGCGAAATTACAATGGTTAAATGCCTGGAAAAGCAGCATCAAGAAGGGAAACAAGTATTGAAAGCACATATCGAAGGTGAATCTAAGTCATAAATCACTAAAAGAGATGAGGAAAATCGATAGACTAACGTTTTCAACCTTTATTTAGCTGAAAATGAAACATGACTATTTCAAGAGCTATTTGCATCGATTATCAGAGAATAATTCGAACAAATGCTATGAAATATGCAATGCGAGGCAAACGTCGAAGCATTTACTGCTGAACTGCAGACATTATAGAGCAGAGCAGATAAAGCTTAAGGAAAAAGCTCAGCTCAAAAACACAGACACTATATTGACACTGTTTATCACCAAGATTGGAAGAATCGCAACACTAGAGTATTTGAAAAATACTCGAATTGCGACGAGAAAATGACTATTAGAAACGAAAGAGTAGAACGCGAAGAGTGTGAAGAGACAAAGAAAAACGGAAGTACGATGACGAGGGTTGAGTGAGAGCGCTTGTATGCACAAACTATCGGTGTGATTGACCAACGAAAAGATATAAAGCAGCGACTTTGACCAGATTACATGTAACTTAGCATACATACAGCGCCTAGACAGTGTCATAGCCATAGGCTGCATGCACTTAATGAAGAAATAAAAAAAATCATTGAATTCAATCTTCAATTCTTTTTGCAAGTTTTGCATCGAGAATAGCTTTTCGATTAAACGTGATTTAGTGAACTTGTATGTCTGAAACACTTTTTTTTCTTTGACGTTGTTCAAAAAATTGATTCAGAATTGATTTTTGATCAGCTTTATTGCATCATGATACGAATTTCGCGTTTGCACTATCTCTGCTTATGCATCATCATTTCTGCATCTTTTTCAGATTCGCTTTTTTGACAACAATGTCTTTCATCTTTCAATGAGTTCATTGTTTCATCAGAGTTTTGATTTTGCGCATATTCGCTGTTTAAATACGAATAATTTCACTGTATTCTTGATGCATTTCGTCAAGTAAATGACTTTTGCTTCTAAACTTGTGATTCTTTGCATCTTGACAATCATTTTGTCTTTCGTCTTTTGCAAATGCTCATCAAAGTCTTTTCAGTCGACTTTTTGCAGATTGTATGACGCGTTCAATGAATTTTCAATCAACTTCACTTTTTGTAACTATTGTAAATAGAATTACTTCATGATTGAATTTTGTGTCTGCATTCTCATCTATATGTTAATTCTTGATGTGATTACGCATATTCTTTGATGCAAATGCTAAGTCAAGTATTGAGCTTAACTGACTTGAATAGTTGTGATAAATGTTTATATCAGAAGTGTTAATTAGATTGCACTTATGTAAATTTACTCAATTTATTAACGCTTTCGTTCTAATAAAGTTTGAAATTTTTGCGTTTCATCAGCTATGATGTGCATTAAAGTCTTCAATGATAATAACTTTTTGCTCAGAATTTAGCATAACTTTTGCTAATTCTTGCTCAATTGTATATGATTGCTCATCATCTGCATTCTGTGACTTTTCGTTGTAAATATTGAACAATAAAATTCTTCTTTGAATTTTATTGTTTGCTATTGATATTGCTTGCATATCTTCGCTATTGACTATGTCTGATCTTGATGTGCATGTAAATTTCTTTGCGTTTTTCACAACAAATATTAATACTCTGACATAAGTATTCTGAACATTTGATTTGATGCAGGTAAATGATGAATGCGAAATTGTTATATTTTCATCTTTCATTCATGATTCTTGTAGTATAACAATATCTGTCTTGTTTTTCGCAAATTTCATGTATGCATGCATGATTTACGTTGATCTTGCGCAATTGTGCTGTAGAATTTGAATATTCAACGTGTTTGCAAAGCTTTCATCATTTGCGTTGTTTTGTAACATTTTGAATGCAATACTCATTACAATTTCGTGACTAAATGATCTTTTTGTGAGCTAATAGACTGAGCTGCCTGATATGTTTTGCACATTGCGCTATTTGCGAAGTGTGCATTTTGACAGTTGCAACATCTAGAAATCATGTGATTGCATGATTGCTCATCTTTGCACGTAGATAATTAACATTTATGATTTCAGATCTGATGATTTCGCTTGCAGTACAAGCATCTTGATAATCTGTTGCATTTGTTTTGCAAATGCTCAAATGTTTGACATTTTTGACATTGATCATTTGATCAATAGTCTCGATATTCGACTGTTTGATATGTTGATCTCGCAGCTAAGAGTCATTTTTTCAGATGTCTTTGCACTTCTGCTTCGATTTTGAACGTCAGTATCATCGAAGCATGATTCTTTCTTGCTTTATTTTCATCTTTTGATAATCATATTGAATTGATTATCAGCTTCAATTCAGGATTGTACTTCTCTAGCTCGATTCTCAGATATTTCATTTCGATCTTCATGTTGAAGATTTCGATTTTCAGACTGTGTATAACTATTTTGTGTCATTTCTCATCTTTTTTAATTCTTTTAACATCAAAAACATGCTTTCATATTGCTCTTCGTGCTAGTAAGACGTCTGCGATGTATTTTTTCAAGATCATCAAAGCAATGTTGTTTTTCTTTAGCGTTTTGACTATCGTGATGACTATTAGATCGATTTTCGCCTTTTTCAATGTGTTATTCATCGAATCTCGCATTTTCATTGTCTTCAACGTTCAGTTCTCATTTTTGAAATTGACAATGAGTCTTCTTTCATGATACAATATTTCTTGTAATTTTGACGAGAATTTCTTGATAATCAGATTTCATTCATCTGCATTTGCATTTGCATTTGCATCTGTGACTTGAGCTGCTTTTTGCACATATGTAAGTTTCTGCGTTGATTTTTGCGAATTTTGCATAACTTGCAACGTTTGCGAAATCGTCATTATCTGCAGTTGACTGATTTGTTTTCTTTGAACTTAAAGAACGAGAATTTTATCTCTTGTACATTGCACGTTTGCATCTTGAACAATGGAAAAATGAATCAGACTGAGCAAATTGAATACGAGATAGTCATACGACACAAGAATTCATTGCTGTGCATCATCTTGCAGCTTGCTTTTTATCTCTTCTATCGTTGAAACATTGTACGAGAGCAGATTTCATATTTTCAAAGACGGCAGCAATGATACAATCTTCATCTACTTTGAGAAAGCAAGTCAACTTCGTCTATGTCATATGAAGTTCAACTAGAATGAATCAACAAGATGTTTGATGTTGTCAGCATTTTCAGTCTCAAGAAGACTCATGATCGTGATGCAGAAGCATGAGCAGACGAGTTGAGTGACACATTGAAATCTCAAATACATCGTGTCGAATAATGAAATACAAATGCTTTGTTCACAAGTTATTTGACTCATCTTCTTCTGAAGTTCATATGAGTAATGACAAACTTCAAATTGATTTCTGAAGATTTTTTTTTGCCTCAAGTCAAAGTTGAGTCTTCGTTGTCTTTCATATGAGCACTCTGATCATAAATTGATCATTGACTGACGTGATTCAGCGATTTCTCAAGCAATGCTTCATACGAGAATGATAAATCTTTGCTTGATGAATCGTTGCTTGATACTGTCGAAAAAGATTGATTTAACATGACTGCGCAAGATTTTCTGCGTTTGTTGAAGAAGCTTCGCATAGTGATCTCGCAGAATTCAATTATTTATCATTGAGAATTTTCTGCTCATTTCTTATGAAAAGATTCTCTCTTCATACGAGATGATTATCTGATGTTTGCAAACGAAGTAGAGCTTTCTTTGCTCAATGTCAAGAAGTTGAACGAGCTTCATATACAAAGCGTTGTATCAGATATTGTCAATTGAATCAGTATGACTTCAGAGAACATCGTACAAAGTATACAGCATCATGATTCTCATAATCATCAGATACTAGAGTCATTGCATGATCATATGAAGAACTTCTTTGCAGAAAAGTTTTTCGTTATTCTGCACAACTCTGCTGCTTTCTCAAGCGACATCATCACTCTCTCTCAGCTCATGCTACAATCTTCGTACGAGAACAACTTCAACTTCAACGTCGCTTCTTCTTAGCTGTCATCACAGTCTTCGTACGAAGTCAACTCAAGTCTGAATGATCTTCAGAGATTAAAAGCTGCTTCGTACGAAGACATTTCTGATGCTCAAGCTTCTTAAGCTTTGTTATCGCTGAATTCTGATGTCATGTCTTCTGAGCATCACATGTGTTGAACTGTGAGCATGATTTCAGATCTCTAATGAGAGTGAATGCTTGACTGAGACTTTGTCTCTGTCATTCAAGCTTTGAAGACAACGTATGAAGCTAAATGACAACTTTCTCAACAGAAAAGAGTCTTCTTCAATCGAAGAAAAGTCATTATTGACGAGATACATCAATAAACACAATTGAATCAATTCTTTGATGCTGTCGTGAAAGAATTGAAGCTCATACGAAGAAAATTAAAAGTCAGTTTGCATGAGCTGTGAAGCTGACTCAACAAGAAGAGTTAATTGAGTGCTGTCTGTTAACTCTACTTCGTACAACAAGATCTAGACTAATGTTATGTACAAAGTGTAAATAAGAGACAGTCTGTCTTCGCTTTTCTCATATGAGCAGTCATGACAGCTTTCTTCTTCGTACGAAGTACTAATCTTGAGCTGTTTCTCACTTTTTTCTGACTTACTGAATAGTTATCTTGATTTCATTTGCATCGTACGAAAAAGATCAATAGTCAGTTTGCATGAGCTGTGACAACAAGAAGAGTTGATTGAGTGCTGTCTGTTAACTCTACTTCGTACAACAAGATTCAGACTAACGTTATGTACAAAGTGTAGATAAAAGAGTCTGTCTTCGCTTTTCTCGTACTAGAAAGCAGTCATGATAGCTTCTCTCTTCGTACGAAGTACTAATCTTGAGCATCGCGTAGAAATGCAGGCTGCTGACTCAAGATACATGACTGTGCTTCAAGACGTGCTGAAAAAACAAACACTCACAAACAGAAAAAGAAACGCGTCTCATACATATCATTAATTCAGCACAATGAGATTGAAGATATCTTTCGCTCTCAACAGTCTTCGCTTTTTCAGCTTGAGTTCTCTCAATCTTCTTCGCTTCGTACGATCATCTTCTCTTTCAAGTGAGCGAGAACAATGATCTTCGTTTCATTTGTTCTCACTTTCGTCATCTTCAGTCTCAAGAAAATTGCATCATGTTGCATGATCTTGTCATTTGCAATTGACGCAGACTCTTTCAAAGTGCTTTGAGACAAAGCAACACTTCGAGAAAGATTGAAGATCATTTGATTATGCACACTGTGTACAAGTCATGAAAGCAACTTGTTCACGAGACTGAATCAGAACAGCGTTGATGTACAAAGATCTGTGCATTCTCATTTGATTCGAAGAAATCATTTCTTGTATGAAATCAACGTCTCGTTCAGAACGAGCGAGAAGTGCATGTTCAGATCTTGTATGAACGAAGATAGTAAGTTGTAGTTGTCTCACAAGAAGACAGAGAAAGATGTTGATTGAAGTAGAAGCAATGAGAGTGAGAGTGTTGATGATGACGATAATCGCGACGAGATTTCAAAGAACAAGAGCTCTTTGTACAACATGTAAATCACATAGCTCATAAACAGAATAGAATTCAACTCACATCATTACTGTTGCTCTTTGTACAAAGCATCATCAGTTCATACATTTAGTATTCACTGCAGCTGTCAAACTTACGTTGTTGTTGTTGTTGTTCTACGTCATACAATGCATTGTTAGTCTGTATACTTTGTACTGTAGATTATTCTAAGCTGTTACACTTACGTTGCTGATGATAATAATAATGATGAGATGATGATTGATGAAAGAAGAAAGAAAGCGTTGTATGATGTTTGTGATAACTTTGTGTGAAGTAATTTTCATGTGCTAATTTATTTAAACATAGAGAAGTTGTACAACTCTCATTGCATATCTGAGAGCTTGACAATAACTGTTTAATAATTCTGATTATAATCATGTCTGCTTCTTTCTCATATATGCATTACATATCACAGCTATTCAAGTCAGTTAAGCTCAATACTTGACTTAGCATTTGCATCAAAAAATATGTGCAATCACATAAAGAATTGATATATAGATGAGAATGCAGACACAGAATTCAATCATGAAGTAATTTTATTTACAATAGTTACAAAAAAGATGAAGTTGATCAAAAATTTATTAAATGCGTCATACAATCTGCAAAAAGTCAACTGAAAAGACTTTGATGAACATTTGTAAAAGATGAAAGACAAAATGATTATCAAGATGCAAAGAATCACAAGTTTAAAAGCAAAAGTTGTTTACTTGATGAAATGCATCAAGAATACAGTGAAATTATTTGTATTTAAACAGCGAATATGCGCAAAATCAAAACTCTGATGAAATAATGAATTCATCGAAATGCAAAAGACGCTGTTGTCAAAAAAGTGAATCTGAAAAAGATGCAGAAATGATGATGCATAAGCAAAGATAGTGCAAATATGAAATTTGTATCATGATGTAATAAAGCTAATCAAAAATCAATTCTGAATCAATTTTTTGAACAACGTTGAAGAAAAAAAAGTGTTTCAGACATACAAGTTCACTAAATCACATTTAATCAAAAAGTTATTCTTGATACAAAACTTGCAAAAAGAATTGAAAACTGAATTCAATGAAAAGTGCAAGACATTTCTGAAAGCAATGTATTCATCATCTTTGAAAATTCAAATCAATGAAGAATTACTATTGAATGAAAGTATACAGTGATCAAGAGTTATTGAAGAGAAAATCAAGCATGCGATTAACTTCTCAGCATTCAGAAAAGCATTCGAATCAAATGATATGTCATTCGCAATCATACAGCGAGCGTACAAAAGCATATTGAAAATCTTCAATTTAGTGTATTCAGATTTGATTGAAAACGACTATCGTTCAAAAATATGACGCGAAGACACAAAAATTATTCTGAAAAAATTAAACAAATCAAATTATTCAATTTTGAAAACATACAAAATTATTACGCTGCTAAACTGTTTAAACAAAGTAGCAGAAAAAATAATAGCAGTGCAACTGTCTTACATAGCTGAAATTAACAACAAGCTGCTAAATTTTGATCAAATGAGAGACAGAAAACAAAGATCAGTTATAGATGTGATACTAAATCTAGTACATGATGTGCAAATGATGAAAATAGACTGATCACGTCAAGTTAAGTCATCGAGATCGAGTCGAGTTCTTGACTCGTCAAGACTCGATTCAAGTCAGAATTCTTGATTCAAGTATTCAAGTCAAGTTGAGATGTTCAACTTAAGTAATTGAGTCGAGTTAAAGAGTTAAAATTGAGTATCGACTCAAAATTCTCGACTCGACTCGTCAAAACATGAAGATAGATAGATAGATATTTTATTATGACTTTCTATTATGACTTTCTATTATGACTTTCTATCAAATAGTCTTCATGTTTCTCTATCATAGCTTTTCTTCATAGCTCTCTATCATGTTTTTCTATCATAGCTTCTCTTCATAACTTCTCTTCATGACTTTCTATCAAACAGTCTTCATAGTTTCTCATCATGACTTTCTATCATAGCTTCTCTTCATAGCTTTCTATCATGTTTCTCTATCATAGCTTTTCTTCATGACTTTTCTTCATGACTTTCTATCAAACAGTCTTCATAGTTTCTCACTATGACTCTCTATCATAACTTTCTATCATAGCTCTTTATCAAAGCTCTCTATCAAACAATCTTCATGTTTTTCTTCATGTTTCTCTTCATGTTTTTCTTTATGACTTTCTATCAAAAAGATAATGCAAAAAGGTAATGCAAAGGCGAAAAACCGGAAAAAATTCTATATTTAACTTTCTTGACGTCATATTCGATTGCTTGACGAGTCGAGTCGAAAACTCAAATCAAACTCTGACTTGAAATTGATATCAAATTGAATCAGAAGATTCAACTTAAGTAATTGAATCAAGTCAGAAGATTCAACTCAAGTAATTGAGTTAAGTCAGAATGTAGATATGAAAACTCAACTTGATGATCAGCCTAAATGAAAAGTCGAGAAAACATGCTTATCTATTTACTTCTAGATGTCAAAGAAGTCTTTGATCATGTTGCGTTGAAACAGCTGATCAAAATATTGATTAAATTGAAAATATTAATTAATTTAATCAATTGAGTAAAATGTTTCTTATAACATCAAATTATTGACTTAGCATTTGATGATGAACGTCAGAAATCAAAGAAAATAAGTACAGAAATATCACAAGACTCATTTATCTCGCTCATTTTATTTCTAATTTATATTTGATACTTGTTTTTAAAGATTCGCGCAAAGTTTGAAAATTTACAGTCATTCAGCTATATTGACAACGTGATGCTATACATTGAGGAAAGAAATATTGACAAGAATGTGAAAATGCTGAAAAACGCAGCAAAAATCGCTTTCACATGAGCTGAGAACAACGCAGTGCAATTCAATGACTTGAAATCTGAATTAATACACTTTGAAAGTCATAAAACAACATTCAATCAAATGATTATTCTACTCAATAACATGATCATAAAATCAAAGATATGCGTATGATGATTAGAAGTCTGACTGAATCGAAAGCTCAACTTCAAAGTTCATGTGCAATTTTTTTTTTATTTCTTCATTAAGTGCATGCAGTCTATGACTATGACACTATCTAAACGCTGTATGTACTCTAAATTACATGTAATCTAGCTATAATCGCTGCTGTATATCTTCTCATTGATCAATCACATTGATAGTTTGCACATACAAGCGCATGAACTGTTTATATGATCAAGTGATCACATAAACAACTCAAAATTGTGAAAGCTGATCACTTCAACGTGAGCTTTCAACTTGTCTGTATGATCATCAAGTTAAGCGAGCTAGATGAGCTTTGATTTATGTAGATGAATGCTGATCACTTCAACATAAGCTTTTGAGTTCGCTGTGTGATTACTCAGCTGAACGAACTAAATCAGCTTTGTTTTATGTATTTGTGATGCATGTAAATCGATCAGAAAATCGAAAAATCGATCGATTTACTGCATCACATGAGCGTGTAGATGCGCAAAAGCTGAATCATGTCTTTGCAGTATGTATGTATGTAACGTATATTAGTTGCAACGCATGCGCAAAGACGTTGCTGTCGTTTTGTATATATGAGCAAAGACTGTGTCGTGTCTTCGTCGTGTATGTATTTGTGACGCATGTAAATCGATCAGAAAATCGAAAAATCGATCGATTTACTGCGTCACGTCAATGTGTATGTGTGCAAAAGCTGAATCGTGCTTTCGCAGTATATATGTGTATATTCTATATGAGTTCAACATATGAATAACATGCTGTTACTGCTCTGTATGTGATTGCGCTGCGTGTAAATCGGTCTGAAAAAGCGAAAAATCAATCGATTTACTGCATCACATCTGTCTGTATGTGCGCAAAAGCTGAGTCATGTCTTCGCAGTATATGTGTGTATATCATATATGAATTCAACATGTGAATAAAGCGCTGTTACTGCTCTGTGTGTGATTACGCTGCTTGTAAATCGGTCTGAAAATGCGAAAAATCGATCGATTTACTGCATCACGTCTTAACAAAGCTTATGATGATTGCTTTCATGTTGTTGATAACTGATACTTCTTGAGCAGCAATTTTGATCAATTGATCTGCTTTTTCATTCTCAATAATGCTCTTGCGACTCGATATTTACTGTATGCGAATTTGACACTGATTCTGACGTAAATTGATCAAGTTTTGTCGTATGTCATTGAATAATCTTGCGTTGACGTTGCTCTTTGCATTTAGTCTTTGCAAAGTCATTTAGCTGTTTTTGAGTGCTTTTTCGTTGCACATTGCGATTGCATCGCTAATAGCTTGCAGTTTCGCTTTCGTTATGATGATTTTGCCTGAAACTCTTGTTGCTTTGCTGCATCTGACAAATTCATGCGTGAATATCACTGTTGTTTCAATTTCTGTTTCGACTTTTGCTATCTTTTTTCGAATTTGCGATGCATCTGTGTACATCACTATGTTTTTTGTCTTTTTGATAATTCTTTCTAATTCTCTATAGTTTATATTGATCGTATTGCAAGTTTCGTCTTTTTCAAATTCGATTTGAAGTTCTGCTAAATGCTCAATTTCTTGCTCTCACGATTTCTTGAAGTGAGAAATTTCAATTTCTTTTATTGAATTCAGTGTTTTTTGCACTTTGTTCAATATTCGATATATCTGCGTGAGTCTGTCTTTGCACTTCTTAGCTTTTTAAGATACATTCGTCTTCATCTCATTTCAGTTCAGATATTTCGATGCGTTCAGATCTAAGTTCAATTCAATAGAGTATTGAGATGAGTATGTAATAGATGTTCTTTTTCTAATAGAGTGTTTTTTTAATAATTCAACTATTTGAATTGCATAGTTCTTGCACTTTTGATCTAATTATATCTTCATCGACGAGATTTCGACTTTTATTTGCATAGCATCTATCGATGATGTTCAAAATGCACTCAGAATTTTTCGTAATGCAGCGTTTTGCAGTTTGCGAAATTTGTTTAAGTAGCTTTTTTTATTATTTCATCATATTTCAACGTCATAATTGCTAATAGATGTGACGCATGTCAGATATAACTGCTTTTCTGATTTGACATTTAGTTCTCACTCGCTATTCATTAATTTAAACAACGAGTGTAGCATTCTTGTGACTGTCACGATTTTCGTTTGCACATGAACTTTGAAGTTGAGCTTTCGATTCAGTCAGACTTCTAGTCATTGAACGCATGTTTTGAATTTTATGATCATGTTATTGAGTAAAATAATCATTTGATTGAGTGTTGTCTTGTGACTTTCAAAGTGTATTAATTTCGATTTTGAGTCATTGAACTGCATTGCGTTTTTCTTTGCTCATGTAAAAGTGATTTTTGCTGCATTTTTCAGCGTTTTTACATTCTTATCAATATTTTTTCTCTTCACGTATAGTGCTACGTCGTCAATGTAGCTGAGTGACTGTAGATTTTTGATCTTTGCGCGAATCTTCGAAAATAAATATTGAATATAAATTAGAAATAAAATGAGCGAAATAGATGAATCTTGCAATATTTCTGTGATTATTTTCTTTGATTTCTGACGTTTGTCATCAAAAGCTAAGTCAATAACTCGATTTTGTAAGAAGCATTTTACTCAGTTAATTAAATTGATCAATATTTTCAATTTAATCAATACTTTAATCAGCTGTTTCAATGCAACATGGTCAAAAGCTTCTTTGACATCTAGAAGTAGACAGATAAGCGTGTTTTCGCGACTTTTTATCATTTGCACATCATGTACTAGATTTAGTACTGCATTTATAGCTGATCTTTGTTTTCTGTCTCTCATTTGATCAAAATTCAGCAGCTTGTCGTTAATTTCAACTGTGTAAGACAGTCACACTGCTATTATTTTTTCTGCTACTTTGTTTAAACAGTTTAGCAGCGTAATAATTCTGTATGTCTTCAAAATTGAATAATTCAACTTGTCTGATTTTTTCGGAATAATTCTCGTGCCTTCACGTCATATTTTCAAATGATGGTTGTTTTTAATCAAATCTGAGTACATTAAATTGAAGATTTTCAATATGCTTTTGTATGCTCGCTGTATGATTACGAATGATATATCATCTGATTTGAATGCTTTTCTGAGTGCTGAAAAGTTAATAGCGTGCTTGATTTTCTCTTTGATAATTCTTGATCACTGTATACTTTCATTTAATAGTAATTCTTCGATTGACAACAAGATTTACCTGTATGAGATGCTGACTACGAATCTTCTGCAAGCTATACTTGTCAGAAGAGCTGAACAATCTCATTAACATCAACAGAGCAGTAACAGCGCTTTACTCACACGTTGAGCTCACACACAGTTGAAGAGCGAGACAATAACAACGCGATCATCGACGCATTAAAGCTTGCACATACACAGAAGAACAGCAACGTCTTTGCATACATGCTGCAACTCATATACAACATATATACATATATTGTGAAGGCACGATTCAACTTTTGCGCACATACAGACAGAATCAATTGCTTCTTCTACAACTGACTTCATTAATCGTTGAATCTTTCTTCAATCAGCTTCTGACAATGCTGAAGAAGAAGAATGACTTGAAACAGGTCTAGCGTTCGATTTAATCTGCTTTATGATCTGTGACGAATTGAAAGACAGCAATTCTGTCTTTTCTCATTCACTTTTGATGTTGGCAGACGTGAAAGCAGCTTGATATGCAGGTCAAAATAGATCAAAGAAGTCTCTTTTCAATATTCGAGAAAGTTCTTGACTCTTAAAGATTCAGTCGTTCAGGTTTTGCGAGTAGTAATTGGTCAAAGAATTGAATAAGCTGACATTCAGAGGTTGAAGATGATGCGTAGAATGAGAAGAATATAAAGTCACGAGCATCTTGTTCTGCTCACACCAGTCAAGAAACTTCATGTTGATATGACTGTCATGCTCGTCAATAAATAGAAGGCGATAATCGCGTGAATTTCTGACTTTTGATCTCATATTTCGATCAAATACGATAGTGAGTCAAGAGTAGATCAATTCATCGTTAGTTCAGTCAGTAGCGAAGAAAGCAAAGAAGCAGAATTGCTCTTTGAAATCATATTCAGTAAGTCAGCTGTTCTGAATATTGCCTGATATTGTCTGATAAATGATCAAAGAAAGTATATGAGTCATATTCATGCAAATGATTGCAATCAAGATAATTCATTCTCTATTATTGTCTTGATCAGCACTCAGCAATTTGTCACTGTCAAGATGCTTTAAAC
>JAABUS010007047.1_pt1 | contig 13170 bp, 11 predicted proteins | sample 5560161 | NCBI WGS metagenome assembly JAABUS01 (sample SAMN10711885, study PRJNA513376) | rock metagenome | isolation source: Antarctica rocks | place: Antarctica: Victoria Land, Trio Nunatak nord | collected 2016-01-04 | reverse complement strand
ATGGAAGTTGCCGCCGGAAATAATGTCGCCATTGTCGATCAGCACCAGTGGATTGTCGCTGACCGCGTTAGCTTCGATTTCCAGCGTGGCGGCGGCGGTTACCAGGAGATCGAGGCAAGCGCCCATCACCTGTGGCTGGCACCTTAGCGAGTAGGGATCCTGCACACGCGCGTCATCCTCGACATGGCTCGCGCGGATCGCGCTGCCCGCAAGGAGTTCACGCAGCACGGCGGCCGTCGCAATTTGGCCAGGCAATCCCCGCAAAGCGTGGAGGCGCGCATCGAACGGAGCGTCCGACCCCTTCATAGCGTCGACCGATAGCGCTCCAGCGACCAGCGCAGCAGCCAGCACCCTCTCCGCCGCGAACAAGCCCGCGAGCGCCAGCGCCGTCGAGACCTGTGTACCGTTGAGGAGAGCCAAGCCTTCTTTGGGCCCAAGGGTCAGCGGAGAGAGTCCGGCTTGGGCCAAGGCTTGTGTCGCCTGCATGATCACACCCGCCACGCGCGCTTCGCCGACGCCGATGAGCGTCGCGGCGACATGCGCAAGCGGTGCGAGATCGCCCGAGGCACCGACCGAGCCCTTGGCTGGCACGATCGGCGTAATTTCGTGTTTCAGGAGAGCGATCAAGGCTTCCAGGACGCAGCGGCGAACGCCGGATGCTCCCCTCGACAGGCCGACGATCTTCAGCAGGATGATAAGCCGCACGATCTCGTCTGACAGCGGTTCGCCGACGCCGGCGGCATGGCTCAGAACCAGATTGAGCTGAAGCTGTTCGAGTTGCTCGGTGGGAATGCGCGTGCTCGCGAGGAGACCGAAGCCGGTGTTGATGCCATAAGCGGTGCCACCACTGGCGATCAGCCGTGCCACAACCGCTGCGCTAGCGTCGACCGCTGCCCACCGCAGATCGGACAGCGTGACCGTCATCGGGTCATCCAGAATTGATCGAAGAGCCGCCAGCCCGACCGGCTCGGCGCCGAGATTAAGTTCAGTTCTCAACGCGCCGTGTCCAGTGAAGGGAGATCCAGGCTCTGCTTGCGCGCCCAGTCGATCGCGGCTTCGTAGCCCGCATCCGCGTGGCGCATCACGCCTGTCGCTGGGTCATTCCACAGCACCCGTCCGATGCGACGGGCGGCGTCGTCGCTGCCGTCGCAGACGATCACCATCCCCGCATGCTGCGAAAAACCCATGCCGACGCCGCCGCCATGATGAAGCGATACCCATGTCGCGCCGCTGGCCGTGTTGAGCAGCGCATTGAGCAAGGGCCAGTCGGAGACGGCATCGGAGCCGTCGAGCATCGCTTCAGTCTCGCGGTTGGGGCTGGCCACCGATCCAGAATCGAGATGGTCCCGGCCGATGACGACCGGTGCCTTCAATTCGCCCGATGCGACCATCTCGTTGAACTTCAGCCCGACCCGGTGACGATCCCCAAGCCCGAGCCAGCAGATGCGTGCCGGCAGCCCCTGGAAGGCGATCCGCTCGCGGGCTTGGTCGAGCCAGTTGTGGAGGTGGACGTCACCCGGCAGCAGCGCCTTCACCGCCTCGTCGGTGCGGTAGATGTCCTCCGGGTCGCCCGACAGCGCCACCCAGCGGAACGGCCCGATACCGCGACAGAACAGCGGACGGATGTACGCGGGTACGAAGCCGGGAAAGGAGAACGCGTCGGCCAACCCCTCCTCCTTGGCGACCTGGCGGATATTGTTGCCATAATCGACCACCGCCACGCCTTCCCGCCACCAATCGAGCATCGTGGAGACGTGAGTGACGATCGAGGCCCTGGCCGCGCGCTCCACACCCTTGGGATCGGACTGCCTTCGGTCCTCCCACTCCGCCACGCTCCAGCCGACTGGAAGATACCCGTTCACGACATCGTGGGCGGACGTTTGGTCGGTGACCACGTCCGGACGAATTCCGCGCCGACGCATTTCGGGAAGGATTTCCGCGGCATTGCCGAGCAGTCCCACCGATAGAGCGCGCCGCTCTGACACCGCCTGTTCGATGGCAGACATGGCTTCGTCGAGCGTCTCGACGGCTACATCGAGGTATCGCGTCTCGATCCGCTTTTCGATGCGGGAACGCTGGCATTCGATAGTGAGCGAGGCCGCTCCCGCCAGACTAGCGGCCAGCGGCTGCGCGCCGCCCATGCCGCCCAGCCCCGACGACAGGATCCACCGCCCCGAAAGGTCGCCGTCAAAATGACGGCGGCCGATCTCGACGAATGTCTCGTAGGTGCCCTGAACGATGCCTTGGCTGCCGATGTATATCCACGAGCCGGCCGTCATCTGCCCGTACATCATCAGGCCTGCGCGGTCGAGCTCGTGGAAGTGGTCCCAGGTGGCCCAGTGCGGCACCAGATTCGAATTGGCGATCAGGACCCGCGGCGCATCGGCATGGGTCCGGAACACTCCGACGGGCTTTCCCGATTGAACCAGCAGCGTCTCGTCAGCTTCGAGCCGCCGAAGCGCCGCGACAATCGCATCAAACGCTTCCCAGTTGCGGGCCGCTTTGCCGATGCCGCCGTAGACGACGAGATCCTCGGGACGCTCGGCAACCTCGGGATCGAGGTTGTTCATAAGCATCCGAAGCGGTGCCTCGGTCAGCCAGCTCTTCGCCGAAATCTCGGGCCCTCGCGGTGCGCGCACCGTGCGGCGATTCATCAGGATGGTACCCTCCCCTTTTTCATCAAAGCCGTCCTCTGAGCCGCGATAGCGCTCGACGGTAATCGTCGGTCGCCGCCTCTTCCATCGAATGATGACCGTCGGCGGTGATCCGCCGTCCACCAACCCAGCATTCGCGGACGACACCCTCGCCCCCGCCGAAGACAAGACCATCGAGCAGCTCGTCGCCATCGCGTTCAACAAGCGATGGATGCCCACCGTTCAGGACGAGGAAGTCGGCTCGCGCGCCGGGCTTGATCGCGCCAAGCCTGACGCCTGAACCGTTGGCGCCCGCCTCCGCTGCCCGTAACCACGCCCAGGCGCCCGCATGAGGTAGCGATGGACTCACGCCGAGCACGCGTCGCCGACGAACCAGGCGTCGGCCATATTCGAATAGACGGAGCTCCTCACGTGGATCGGTGCACACATGGCTGTCGGACCCGATGCCGAAACGGCCACCATTCTCGAGAAATGGTTCGGCGTTGAAGAAGCCGTCGCCGAGGCTTCCCTCTGTCGTCGGGCACAACGCAACGGTTGCCCCCGTGCGCGCCAGCCCGGCCGCCTCCGCGTCGGTCATGTGGGTGGCATGCACCAGGGTCCAGCGGGCGTCGACGTCGGCGTTGGCGAGCAGCCATTCGACCGGTCTCTGACCGGTCCAGTTGAGCGAGGACTCGACCTCCCGCTCCTGCTCCGCGATGTGCATATGGATTGGGTCCGCCGGACGCGCGGCGAGCACGGCGGCGAGATCGTGGGCTTCCACGGCTCGCAGGCTGTGGACCGCGGTTCCGACCTTGAACCCCTCCCTGGCGCTTCGCGCGCTCAGACTGGCCAGCATGCCGAGATAGGTATCGAGGGCCATCACGAAGCGACGCTGTCCGGGCTCCGGCAGTTGCCCGCCAAAGTCTCCGGATGTGTAGAGCACGGGTAGCAATGTGAGGCCGATTCCCGCCCTTCGCGCAGCTTCGATCAGCGCATCAGCCATAATCGTTCGGTCGGCGTAAGGGCGCCCGTCGCGATCATTGTGGACGTAATGGAACTCGCAAACATGGCCGTAGCCCGATCGAACCAGCTCGACGTACAGCATTGTCGCGACGGCCAGCATATCGTCGGGATCGAGCCGGTCGAGGAAGCTGTACATCTGGTTCCGCCACGACCAGAAATCGTCCTGATCCGGCCCGCGGGACTCACCCAGCCCGGCAAAGCCTCGCTGAAATGCGTGGCTGTGGAGATTGGTCATGGCTGGAACGATGGTCGACCCGGCCGTGGTTACAGGATCGAGCGCCTCGATCATTCCCTCCACGCCACAGCATATCGCAAGCTTTGCCCATCCCGAAGGCGTTCGACAGTTTCCAACGGCATTCATCTGGCTTCGACGCTTCCACCTGTATAGACAATTGGATACGCAGTTCGTGCCAAGCTCGCAAGGGAGGTCGCCGGAATGAAGCGCAGGATCGATCGCCTTTTCACCGATTGTCGGATTGCAACGATGCGCAGCGACCTTCCCGGCGAGTATGGAGAAGTCGAGGACGCTGCTGTGCTCATCGACGCCGGTCGCATCATGTGGGCCGGAAGGCGCTGCGATGCGCCGAGCGCTGATCCGATCGTGACCGAGTGCCTCGACGGTCGCTGGGTGACACCGGGACTGATCGACTGTCACACGCATCTGGTATTCGGCGGCAATCGCGCCGACGAGTTCGCGCTCCGCGCCAACGGCGCGAGCTACGCTGAAATTTCCGCTGGTGGCGGCGGCATCGCCTCTACCGTCCGGAACACACGCGGACTCGATGTCGAAGCGCTCGTTCAAACCGCGCGCCCCCGCTTGCGGGCGCTCCGGAACGATGGTGTGACTACGGTGGAGATCAAAAGCGGGTACGCGCTCGACCTTCAGGGCGAGTTGAACATGTTGCGAGCCGCTCGACGCCTCGGTGTCGAGGAAGGCGTAAGAGTGCGCACCACCTTTCTTGGTCTTCACGCGCTGCCCTCGGAGTACGCCGGTCGCTCCGAAGCTTATGTCGATCACGTGATCAACGTCATACTTCCCGAGGTAGCGGCGCAAGGTTTGGCCGACGCAGTGGACGCCTATGTCGAGTCCATCGCATTCAGCCGCGGCCAGGCAGAACGCTTCTTCATTGCTGCTGCTGCGCTGGGACTTCCTGCCAAGCTTCATGCCGATCAGCTCAGCGATGCAGGCGGGACGCATCTCGCGGCGGAGACAAAGGCTCTTTCAGCAGACCATCTGGAATATGCGGACGAGGACGCGCTCGCAGCCCTCGCCGCCGCCGGGGTCACCGCCGTGCTCCTCCCGGGTGCATATTTGACGCTGCGCGATACCAAGCCGCCACCCGTCGAAGTCATGCGCCGCCGCCACGTCCACATGGCGGTCGCCACCGACTGCAACCCCGGCACCTCGCCGATGACGTCGCTGCTTCTTGCGATGAGCCTAGCCTGCACCCTCTTCCGGTTAACGCCAGCCGAAGCTCTCGCAGGCACCACCCGCAACGCCGCGCGGGCGCTGGGGCTGGGGTTTGAGCTAGGCACAATCTCGAGCGGACTGGCAGCCGATCTTGCCGTTTGGAACATCGCGAGCCCCGCGGAACTGTCTTATTGGCTAGGCTATTCGCAACTGCATCGTGCCTATGTAGCTGGCCGACCTGTTCACGCCACGGGTACCGAGAACGTCGCCGACAGTTGAAATCGGCTGCCAGGATGAGTGAGGATCGCGTGCGACACCAGGCGCGAGCGGCTCCAGGTCTGGCGCGTCATGGACAGGACCGGCTCGTCGGCTCTGAGCTTGAGCAGTTCGCGCGTTCTTGCGTCGGGCATGATCGCGCGGACGCGATGCTCGACCCGTTCGAGGGGTGCCGTTCGGGTCAGATATTCGTTTGGCGTCGTATGGGTAAAATCCATGTCGCCATAGTCTGGAGCCGCCGAAGCCAGAACGAACCGCTCCTCCAGCTGAATCGGAAGTCCGGCTTCGTGGTGGACGATGATCGAATGAAAGACGCGCGTACCGGCTGCAACTCCAAGCAGCGGCGCGGACCGGCGGTTGGCTTTACATCGCTCGTTCTGCACCACCAGGGCATGGTACTCGTGACCACGCGCCCTGATCTCTTCGGCGATGTTGCGTATTTCGATCATGTGCCCCAGCGGTGTAGGCTCCGCGACGAAGGAGCCGATACCGGCCCTGCGCACCACTGTTCCGGCATTCTGAAGCTCGCGAAGAGCCCGGTTCGCGGTCATGCGAGACACCAGGAATCGAGCGACCAGCTCGGCTTCGGAAGGAATACGATCCCCAGGCTTTAATTCGCCGCTCGAAATGCCGCGCTGAATGAAGTGCTTGATAGCCGCGTAGCGCGGTTCACCGTATGCGCCACTTCTCGATGGGAGCTCATCCGCATCCGTCATGAATCCCATCTCCGCTGGCTTACGCCCACGTCGGTTTATGCCGACCTGTTTTATGCGCCAGTCTATACAGCCTCAGCACGTGGAGCCCCAGCAAATAAGCTGGCTAGACCTTGATCGTTTCAGGCTGATTCAGCCTGAAACATGAATCAAGGTCCAGCATATGATCTGGAGCCTGATTCACGCTTTCGGTGGAAGCGCGGAGCGCTTCCACCTCAAACGATCAGGCTCTGGCTTGTAGTTTCGAAGTATCCCGTCGCCAGCACACGAGACAAAGCACCTTGCGCAGTGTCAGCAAGCGCTTCCGCAAACGGTGCGCGTGCCTCTCGAAATTCGGCGTTTGCCCGGGCATGTCCAGAGCGAAGCTGTTGCCCGCCTATTGTTGATGTCGCTGGTGCGCCTGCTGATCTCAAGCCGCGTTCAAGCGGCGATGGCGCAAGAGCTACGCGCTTATCGCAGGTGAACCGCGCTCCGGCCCCCATGTGCGCGCCAGGCGTCGTCGGGTTACTTGAAGGTCCCGCACCATTAGCGAATCCCCGTTTTACTTCCCACAGAGGGGTTGGAGCCCCTTCCCGCGCTGTGCGGGTGATGTGTCGCTGAACTCACCAAACGACTTGCTGTTAGCTAAGTCACTGAAAAATGGTGCTGCCGGGGAGGATTGAACTCCCGACCTCAGCCTTACCAAGGCGGGCCATCGGGCTTGATTAGTCCTACCCATCGTTGATTGACCTGCTCATTAACTTGGGAAATGCGTGACTTAGGACGTATGACCCTTGCCTTGCGTTGATCGGCATGGCATCCAAATTACCGTGTCCGTCCTACCCCGGTCCTGCCCCGGTCCTATCCGAAAGGTCAAGCATGGCGAACCCGAAGCTGACAAAGCCCGTCGTGGACGGCCTAGAGGCGCGCGCTAGCGACTATGTGACGTGGTGCGGGCATCTGCCGGGGTTCGGCTGCCGGGTGCGCCCTAGCGGCTCTAAATCGTTCATTGTGCAATACGACTTCGGCGGGCGGCGCGGCGTTACCCGCAAGGTGACGATCGGCGCGTACGGCAAACCGTGGACGGTGGACGATGCCCGAAAAAAGGCGAGTGCAATTCTCGCGGACGCAAAGCGCGGGATCGACGTAGCAGGCGAAAAGTCGAAGCGTCGTGCTGAAATGACGGTTGCCGAACTCTGCGACGAATACCTTGTCGAAGGCTGCGAAAGCAAAAAGGCAACGACGCTCGCGACGGATCGTGGGCGTATCGAGCGGCACATAAAGAAGCTGCTAGGCAAGCACCGGATTAGCGACGTGACGAAGGTCGATATCGCCAAGTTTATGAAGGCGGTGGCAGACGGGAAAACGGCCGTTGACGTACGCACCGGAAAGCACGGCCGGGCGATCGTTACGGGCGGAAAAGGGGCCGCAACCCGTACCGTCCGACTGCTAGGCGGCATTTTTTCGTATGCAGTCGAGCGCGGCTATATCGAAACGAACCCGCGCGTCGGCGTGAAAGTGTACGCGGACGGCAAGGGCGAACGCTTCCTGTCGGCGGACGAATTGCAGCAATTGGGCGTAGCGTTGCGCGAAGCCGAAACCGTAGGCTTGCCGTGGCAATTCAACGAAGGCGCTAACGCCAAGCATCGTCCGATCAAGTCGGGGAATGCACGGGAAGTCGTGTCGCCGTACGCCGTCGCTGCAATCCGGCTGTTGCTGCTAACCGGCTGCCGGGCAGGTGAGATATTGAACCTGCGTTGGCAGGACATTGATTTCGAACGCGGCTTCCTCAATCTGCCGGACTCGAAAACCGGCGCAAAGCCCGTGTTGCTTGGCGCACCCGCACTCAAAATCCTATCCGAACTGCCGCGCGTGAAGGGCAACCCGTACGTCATCGTCGGCGAACGAGCCGACAAGCCGCGTAGCGACCTGAAACGGCCGTGGAAGCGGATAACTGCCCATGCGGGCTTGCCGGACCTTCGGCTGCACGACCTTCGCCATTCGTACGCGTCGATCGGCGCGGCGTCGGGCATGGGGCTTGGCATCGTCGGCAAGCTATTGGGGCACGCGTCCCCGGCGACGACGGCGCGCTACTCGCACTTCGCCGACGATCCGCTGCGCCGGGCGTCGGACAGCATCGCAAGCACGATCGCAGCGGCGTTGGACGGTTCGGCCGGGAATGTCGTCGCATTGGCAGCGAAACGAGCATGACGGCTATGTTTCCGTTCGCGTGGATGATCTGGCTCGATACCGTCGAAGGCAAGCGCGGGCGTGAAAGTAGCATGGGCGTCGGCGATGACGGCCGCATTGGATACCGAACGGATTGCGAACCGTCGTCGGAACCCGACCCAGGCTTGTTCGCGGCGGGGCTTCGCGCCTTTGCGGCAAGTGGCGAAACTGTACCCCCCGCGCTGTTGTCACGTATCGCCGATATGTTCGATCCTCCTAAAGCGCACAAAGGCGCAACCGCGAAACTCACCCGGCCGAAGGGTGGCAAAGCGCCGACGTACGATTGGATCGAAATAGGCCGTCGTACGGAACAACAGCTTGCCGAAGCGGGACGGGGCAAATGGGCCGATACCGTACACAAAGTCGCAATCGAATTTGGCTGCTCCGAAACGATAGTGAAGGATGCCTTGCGCCAATGGCGGCAACGCGAACCCGCAACCAACGATTAGGTCGGCTCAATACTCGCATTGACGCAGGCGTGAATAGCTTTCGACATTGCCGGGAATATGATTAGCTTTCCAAGCCATCACCAACATTGGAGATGGCGAAATGGCAGATCGGGAATGGCTTAGGCGCGCGGAAGCGGCCGAATACCTGCAACAGAACTACGGCGCTTACACGGCCGAAACTCTAGCGAAGATGGCTTGTAGAGGCGGCGGACCCCCGTTCGTCCGGGCAGGTCGCATACCGCTGTACCGGCCGTCCGATCTGGACGCATGGATGCACGGCCGCATGTCTGCCGTCGTCGGCTCGACCAGCGAATTGCAAGCCGCCTAATCGTGACGACACTTCGACTAGCGGTTGCGGATGGCGTTCCGGTGAACCTTGCGCCCGATCGCGACCAAATACGTGAATTCCTGTCCGCCACGACGCCTATCCATCTTGGGGCAATTCCCTTGGACGGCGGCGCTGTAACCGGGCGGTTCTTTGGCGACGATTACGAAACAGCCGCTCACTTCGCGGTCAATATGAACCGCGACGGGTTCAACGTCTATTTTACGGCGAACGAGCCGACGCCCCATTGCGGCGACAAGCCGACGAAATCGCAGATAACCCGGCTTCGGACTGTGTTCGTTGACATTGATCCGCCGAAGGACGGCGAACCGTTCGACAAAGCCGCCGTCGTGGCAACCGTACAGCGCGACACCCCTACGTTCGTGATCGACAGCGGTAACGGCGTTCAAGCGTTTTGGCGACTTGCCGATCCAGTAGACGCTACGCCGGAAAATGTCGCGGCGTGCGAGACGTCGAATAGGGCGCTCGTCGATCGGTACGGCGGTGATCCGGCCGCAACGAATGTCGATCGGCTTATGCGGCTGCCGGGGACGGTGAATTGGCCGAACGGCCGCAAGCGCGAGCGCGGGTCCGTGCCGTGCATGGCACGGGTGCTGTCGCCCGACCTGGGGCAAGCCCGTCCGACGCTCGCGCAGCTACAGGCGCACTATGCGCCGCCCCGCCCCGTCAAGCCGCTCGCCAGCGCCGACACTGCCCGGCCGGACCCGAACGCGCACGCGGACCTTCGCAGCGCCCTAGCCGCGATCCCGGCCGATTGCAGCTATGCCGATTGGGTTCGGATCGGCAACGCTTTGAAGTCGCTAGGCGACGCCGGGCGCAATCTATTCCGCGAGTGGTCGTATTCGTCGCCGAACGCGAAGCCGGGCGACCCCGACGCGAAGTGGCAACAGCTTTCGGCCGATCGCACCGGATATCGCGTCGTGTTCGCCGAAGCGCAGCGGCAAGGGTGGACGAACCCCGGCTATGCTTTGCCGCAAGTTCAACCGGGCGAATTGCCGCTCGATCCCGCTGCGTTTACTGCGAATGGGGCGCGCTGGGTAGAAGGCGTTGGCGTCGTACCAGCCGTCCCCGTCGAAAAGCGATACAAACCCCTTAGCGGTGCCGATCTAAGGGCGTTGCCGCCGCTCCAATGGATAATCAAAGGCGTACTGCCCGCGCGCGGCTTGGTCGTGATGTACGGCCCTAGCGCGTCCGGCAAGTCGTTCCTCGCGATCGACATGGGGCGCGCCATCGGGGAAGGCGCGTCGTGGTTCGGCTATCGTACGAAGCCCGCCAACGTCGTGTATCTCGCGCTTGAAGGCGAAGCGGGTATTCGCAACCGCATCCTTGCATGGGAGCAAAAGAACGACCGGGAATTACCGGATGGCTTCCGCGTCATTCTCGACAAGTTCAAGCTAACGAACCCGGACGACGTACGGGCGCTTGCCGAAGTCTGCCCGAAAGGCGGCGTCGTAATCGTGGACACGCTCGCGCGGGCTGGCGACGACGATCCGAACGACGCGAAGCTGCGCGCCACCAATGTCGCCGCTGCTCTATTGCTGCAATCGCTTATCGGCGGCGTCGTCGTACTTGTCGCCCATACAGGCAAGGACGAAACACGCGGCATTAGCGGCATGAAAAGCCTGTTTGACGCGTCCGACGCCGTGATTTTCGTGACCCGGAAAGACGCCGAACGTAGCTGGAAAGCGGACAAGGTAAAGGATGGCAGCGACAACACGGAACACGCTTTTGCGCTCAATAACGTATTCCTTGGCGTTGATGAAGACGGCGACCCGGTAACTAGCTGCACGATCGAACCGCTTGCGGAAGCACGCACCGGACCCGCCCATAGAATTGCGGCCGAAGCGGCTGCCGACGACGTGTTCCTGGGTTTGCTCTCGGACCTTGCCGCGCAGGGGCAGCACGTTTCACCGGCCCCAAGTTCGCCGACGTACGCGCCGAAGCTATTCGAAGCGCGGCCGGGCGTCATGCACAAGCGCGCCGGGTTCGCCGCCGCAATGAACCGGCTGCTAGCAAGTGGTCGTATTCGCATCGGCAAATCGTCCGGCCCGGCGTCGAAGCAAAAGGACATTATCGAACTCGCGACGCCCGGCTTGGACCCTGCCAGCCCCCCTGCCAGCCTCGTTCCGGCCTATGCCGTCCCCCCTTCCGGCCCCCATGCCGTCCCCCCTGCGAACCCCTGCCAGCACTATGCACCTGCGCCCCCCATACCCCCATAGGGGAAGTGACGCCCCCGTGGGCGGGGACGCACTCCCTAGAACAGTAGCGGACGAACGATCGAACTATCGTCGCACAAATTCCCGAAATCGAACTTAGAACTTGAAGGACGTACTATGGCAGACGATTATCTAGTCGGGCAAATGTACCTTGACCCGGACCTTGCCGAAGCGGCGAAGAACGATCCTGTCGTACTGAACGCGCAAAAGGCTCACGACTACCTGCGTAAGAACTTCGACGCGATTAAGAAGTCGCGCGCGACGCCGGACCCGATGCTTACGCCGGACGCGAACTTCGTGGAAGCGATGGAGCGTTACGACCGCTTGCTGCGCGACGGCGGAAAGAAGATGGAAGCTGCCCGCACCGATGCCGTAAACACGATCGCAGCCTTAGACCGCGAAATGGCCGAAAACTTGGGCTTGAAGGAAGGCGTCTATTCGGCCGAAATCCGGGCGCACTTCGCAACCTTGGACAAGGGCGGACGTGTCAACGCACTTCGCACCGCAATCGAGGCGTTCGACAAGGACACTTTAGCGGCAACGCTATCGGGACCGGCGTACTTGTCGGGACTGACTGCCGACGAACAGGCGATGTTCAAGCGCATGTTCGCCGAAGCGCACGCGCCGAAGCTGATCGCACGCAAGGCTGTAATCCAAAAGGCACTCGATACGAACTTCCGGGCCTATAACGGCGCGATTGTCGAACATGATCGCATGTTCCCGAAGCGCGACGTCGCCGACACTCAGGCCCGAAAAGAGAAGGCGTTGGCGGCGAAGATGGAAGTCGACGCTTAGCCCGCGCCCCGCGTGCCCGTGCCGAACCAATGCCACGGAACCCCGGCACGGGCACGTACCCTTTTCCCGAACTGGAAGGACCGGCGATGGCCGATGATTGGAAGCCCACTCCCCCACTGCCCGGCCGTAGCGTCCCGGCGCAGGTTGATAGCGTAACGATCGGCGAACCGTTCGAATTGCGCGATCTTCTTGACGGCGCGCTGGCAATCAAGGCGCGGCTCGACAACGAGCGCGAGGGCCGGGCCGATGGATGACGGATCGACCGACGATACCCCAAATTTGCCCGCTGTGATGCCGCTAGGGAGCGACGGGGCGGTTCCGAGGGGTGAACAGGGCAAGGCGCTTGTCCGCGATCCTAGCGGCCGATTCCTAACCGGGAATATCGGGGGCGGACGGAAGAAGGGCGCGCGTAACAAGCTTACCGAAATGTTCGTCACGGCCGTTGCCGACGACTTCGCCGAACATGGGGCGGGCGCACTGTCGAACCTTCGCGCAACCGATCCCGCATCATATCTAAAGATCGTCGCGCAGTTCGTGCCGCGCGAACTCGTATTGCAGCGCGAGCGCGAACCGGACTTCGCCGACATGACAACCGAAGAGTTAAACGAAGTTTTCGCGCGGGCCGAACTGAACTCGCGCGTGCGACGAATGTTAGACTCCGTGGAAGAACAGAAATGAAGCCCATCGTACCGCAATACTTCAATGACAAAGCGCACGTTATCGTACAGGACGTTCTTGACTATGCCGAAGAACGGCACGTCCGCGAAGGAACTTGTACGGCGCAGAGCGCAGCGCAATATTTAACGCTCGATTACATTGCCACTTGTCGCGATTTCATGTTTCACGCAACGCAATACCTCGAAAACGAGGAACGTGTCGGCGCGGACTTGTTCTTAGCAAAGCTGCCACGCGGACGCTTGAAGGATCGGTTCGAACGAAACCGAGTCGCGTGCGCATGGCAGCTCGCGACGCAAACCCGTCGATACTTCCCGGACTATGAACCGCTCTTGCGGCTTGCGTTTTTGCACGTCCTACGATCGGTTGACGACACGAACACGATCCGGTGGAACGGCGTCGTCCTGTTAGCCGCTGCATCGCTG
>JAABUS010007046.1_pt1 | contig 13170 bp, 9 predicted proteins | sample 5560161 | NCBI WGS metagenome assembly JAABUS01 (sample SAMN10711885, study PRJNA513376) | rock metagenome | isolation source: Antarctica rocks | place: Antarctica: Victoria Land, Trio Nunatak nord | collected 2016-01-04 | reverse complement strand
CAGCCTGACCTGCAGGGATGTAGTGCATAAAAGCCAGTGTCGAGACTCGCTTGATTACTTTGGCATTGTGCTCAGCCCTTGCCAATTGGGAGCGCAAAGCCAAAGTAGGCAAAGTGAGTATTGACACAGTCAATTCTCAGCTCAGGCTGCATACAAGATGTTGAGAGACAGCTAGGCATCGGGCATGCAGCTGCAACACGATCCCCAGTTGTCTCTCAGCCTCCTGTATGCATGCATCAGAACCCTGTGACTGTAGGTGTACTTCACTTGGGTGCTAGGGCCGCATATGCTGCATTGCCAGCACAAAGCAACAGTTGCAGCAACACCCAGCATTTATGGTATGCAATCAGCCTCATCTGCACAGCCACTGCTGTGACATGGAGCATCAAATGTCAGCTTGCCTCTGTTTGCTCGCGATCTGTTAAGTAGCCTTGAGCTCTCAGACAGGCGAGGCATTCCTGGTGGTTTGACAAGATTGAACTTTGCGCCATCTGGCTCTAGAGCAATTACCAATTGGCACAAATCACAGTGTCGTCAAACCACCAGGAACGCCTCGCCTTCTTGAAATCCTGCTGGCCTGCTGGTTGTGAAACGGTGTCACGAGCAAGCATCAGCTGTAGTGTACAAAGCAGGAACTGCTGCTTGGCTGTTGCATATGCTTTGTTGTTGCGGGCCAGCAGTGTGGCATGCTTGCACGAATTGTTTCTCTGCTGCAGAGTCATAGGATAAAGCTCGTTTGGAGCTGCGGAAGTCTGCTGTTGTCTCTGCTCTGCAGCTCCCCATCTTTATGCTCTGAATCTGAGGTGCAGCTAGCTGTTATAACCTGACCCTCTGGGTACCGTTCTGTGCTTGAACCTCCAGCACTCTTTGTGCACCATCAGGCAATCTTCTTCTTGCTGCAGGCTAGCCCACAGGAAAACGTTCTAGAGGCTGTCAGCTCTGGCAAACATTGGGTGCGTAGCGCTGTGCACCTGATCTTTGGCAGACCTGACAGCCTCTAGAATGTTTCCTGTGGGCACTGGTTGTTTTGCACTCTGCGCTTGATATATCAACTCTGCGCTTGTATATACTTGTAACATGCTGCGGCATATGGGCTGGTGTTGTCACAGCACCAGCTGGAGTACCGATGCTAGGGTGGTCATTGGGTTTGCCACAGGAGTGGTGCGCACTGTATACAGTTTCTGACTCAGCAGCAAGCGCGAGCTTCAAGGCTTCAGATGTGACTTCACAAACCTCCGTGTGGTCTTCACAGTCAGTAGTCGTGATCGCCTCAGGCTAGCTTCAGTTCCTATGTCGCTGCTGCCACAACAAGTTTTGGCATGTCTGCGTTGATGGTGCGGCTGCTTTTGCTCGCTGCACCCTGAAGCTCAGCACTACATTTGGGTCGACCGTGTACTATGGCTTGCATGTAGTGGTCACCATCACAAGACATTGTTGTGCCTGTAGGCAAGAGGCTGGATAGGAGTCTTTAAGTGCACAGAATTTTTATGAGCTCATGTCAGCAACCAGCAGAAGTCTCAACTGAGGGAGTGCTCCAACAATTAGCATCCAGCTGACTGTCAGCATGCGGCCTATAGCTGAAACATCAAATACATGCATATCTGCATAGACAGATAAGCATGCATCCAACCAATGAAGCTTGACTGTCAGCAATGTCACAGAAAGAAAAGAAATGACTACACCTTTCGGTGTCAATTTATTGAGAAGCCTAGTATTATACTGGGCTGCCCAGGGATCAGCAATGTCACACATATCACATGTTTCATCAAACAAAGTGATACTACACATACCATGCCTGGAAGCAATGAGAGCAGTCAAGTTAGAAGGCATCTTTGACCAATAAGTACAGTTGCAATACCAATTCTTAAGCGTGAGGATTCTCGTGGTTCCGGCTGTCTGCAAGACTCACATCCTGGCTAGCAACTGCTGAAGCTCTGTGAGTCAAACGAGCTCAATTGTGCAAATAATACTTGATGCATCTGAACGCTGATGTGTAGTGCCTGGTTGCTTACAAGGTCTGGACCAGGCCCTTATGAGCAATCAAGCATTACATGTCAGAACGCAGGACCCGGTAGCTCAATGCTGGACATACTATGATAAGCCTTTACCACTCCTTGTTGCTGTGTAGACCTCTTGCAGATCAGCCTGTCGCATGTAGGCTGCCATGGTGCCCTTGACTTGCATACAGTGTTGCAACGAGCCAACAAACATGTTGTGTGATGTGTACAGGCAATGATGGCAGAGCTGCGGTGTCTTGAGCAGTGCCATCAAGGCATGAGCAAAAGGTGTATGTGTGACACATGACAAGAGGGGAGCTCGCCTGAAGGCCCTCATGATGGCCGGGGATTGTGGGCAACAGAGCGCAACTATGGCAGCTGCCGGCACCGTGATTGGACTGCAGCTCAATGGTTTTGCTGCAACCTCTTTGCCTGTGGTCAGTATCAGCCTCCATCAAACCTTGTTACTGTTGCGACGTGTTGCAATCGGTCACCTTCGGCTCAAGTGTAACTGCATGATGTCCCCTTGGGGGTTGCATAGATCCATTCGAGACTATCCAAGCCTAGAGCCTGGCATACTAGCATCAGTAAGCAGTAGTACGGTGAACAATCATGATAATTTTGAGTTTGGCATGAATGGTTGTAGATGCTGCGAGTTTGGCATGAACGGTTGTAGATGCTGCAAGTTGGTACAACTGATCATGATAGCTTGTGAGCTGGCTTGTCTGTAGCATGACACTGTGCTGATGTGCCACATGCACCTCATCTGACTTAGGGTTTAAGCCCTAAAAATTCTAAACCTGGCACCTCGCACCATCTCATAAATCTAAGTATGCAGACTTACACAGCTTGAAGGAGCTCAGCTCTACTGCTGCTGAAGCAGCTGTCCCCATTTTGCTGATCTCTTGCTATAGCTAGCTGTTTAAGCTTGTGAGACCAGCAACATTCAATGATTTTAGACATCAGCAAACCTACAACAAGAGCGCAGAATAGTTGCCATGGTTGGTTGTACAAGGAGCGTGGACATATGTCACGCATGACCATATATTAGGGGTTGTGGTTTAGGATGGAGGATGTAGAGTTTACCTAAAGCTCCTTGTTCCTTTCCTCAAAATTGACCTTGAGGATCTTGAGGATGGGGACAGGGAGCTCCAGGTTGATCCTGAAGTAGCCAGCGATGCGCTGCACGCGCTCTTGTTCTGCCTCCGCTTTGTGTGCAGGCCAAAATGGCAGACAAGGGTGGAGGCAGAACATGAGCACATGCAGCGCATCAATGGCATTGCTGGCCACCTCAGGATTGACCACAACAAGTTGCAAATGAGCTTAACACACGAGAAGAAAGCTGTGGTAACACCTTGAAGTGGCTTGTATCCAGGCATGCCTTCAGCATCAGAGCTGTTTCGGCCAGCAAGCACAGCGACATGTGCAACAACAGACTCACAATACGCGCAAGCCTCTTATGGGGACATAAATACAGATTTGACAGACTGTCTGTCAGGTTTTGCGCATGTCTGTCAGGGACTCGCTCATCTGAGACGCATTGAGAAAGCATGTTTGAACAAGCATTTGGCAACACTATACAGAGGCAAGGCTGCATGCATGTGGCATCTTGAAGGAAAACACCTCATGCGATCGCAGGGTGTAGCGTGGCTCCTGAACCACTGCCTGCGCTCACATGATCATGAGCCAGTGGTTCAGCAGCTACGCTGTGTTTTGCAACAAACACTTTGGCAAATTGCAAAGCATGGCAGGCTTTGCGAATTGCTCAGAGGCAACTGGGAGCTGACTTGCACCTTGATCCACTCCTGCTTCAGCTTCTGTTCGATCTGCAAAGCGTGTCCTGAACCATCAGCTAAATCCATTTCTGTTGCGAGCATGTCGCTTTTCCATTTGATTGCTGCCCTAACATCTGTATATTAACAGTGACATGCAACAGCGAATGCTGAACAGGATTGAGGCAAGGGATGCAACTGATGTCAGCCTGATGCCAGCTTGAGCTCATGCATGTGGTGCTTAAAAGGCAGTGTCGATACTCACTTGAACTGCTTTTCCGGTGTGCCTATTAGAGCAAGGGTGCAGCATGACGTCAAAGTAGTCAACGTGAGTATTGACTACTGGCTTTTATGCACAGCATGCATGCAGCTCAGGCTGCATACAGGATGTTGAGACATGACTTGGCATCATGCATGCCGCTGCAACATGATCCCCAATTGTTTCCTAGCATCTTGTATGCATGCGTTAGCACCACATGATTTTAGGCATACTTCACTTGGGTACGTACTATAGTATACCACAGTAGCTATACATGCATCAAGCCAGCTGTCACCATTGTGCTTGACTGAATCATGACTAATGAGAAGACACCTACAATGCTAGCATAGACAGAACTGTTGCAAGTGTTGTCACAAGAAGTTGAGAACGCAGTTGTGGGGCAAAGCCATCCTGTGTGATACATGCATAGAACAAGATTGTGCTCGAACATGTCATTTCTGATCCTGAGGCAACAAATGGCATAACCTTCTGTGCTGAGGTTGCTACCACCATGGTCACTGCAACCAAGAGTAGTTTGGTATACACCAAATATATATGTATACTCACATCTAGATATATATATATATATATATATATATATGTGTGTGTTCCAAACACTGTGGATGCACTGGCCATTACAACCTCAAGTACTTGTTGCCATACGTCTACCAAACCAGTCTCTGCCAGCTCTGAAACAGCAGCTGTCTGTGTTCAGCCTGCAAAAGCAATCAACAGCCAGTGTCAACACTGATTGTTGTTTGCCTTTGCAGGCTGGCCAGACATATCGATGAGACATCTGTGTAGGCCTATCTAGGTGTACACAAGATTAGCTGCGGCCAGACAAAGCAGTATGACTACCAGGATGCTGGCTGTTGCTTGTCAATGTCTCTCATCACGCCTGTCAGCCAACCTTACAGGCTGCATATAGTACAAAGCGTTTGGACCCAGAGAAAACATTGCCAAGCCAGCATGTATATGCTTCAAAGTACGTGCAGCACTTCATGATGACGCTGTATAAAGTTGCAGACCTTAAGGCCAAATATCAGTTGAGTTTTGAAATGCATGCTATGTGATCTAATCAGGCTGCACTATGATCACGTCGCACATGTTTGTACTAAATACCTATATGTATGACGCATCAATGTTGGGTATCATGTAATGCAATTTGAAACCCAAAGACAGAGCACATGTGTACAAAGGGACCTCTGGGATGCAAGGTTTGCATTGTGCTGCATGTCTAACCCAGCAGTTTGGAAGGAACCATGCCATTGCCTCAGCCTGCAAGGCATTTTGCAAAAGGCCAACATGAATGCATATCAAAATGCATATCAAGGTTTGCATGGACGACTTGACTTGTCCAGAGCAGTCATACAATAGCGGGAATCATGTCTGTCAGACCTGATCATCTTATGCCTACGTGCCCTGCACTATGTGTTTCCCTTAGACTGGAGTTCTGCTGTCATGGTCCTGTTGCATCAATAGTCTGGCTAAGGCAACAGCACATCAAAATCTCTGCTGCCATGGTCCTGTTGCATCAATAGTCTGGCTAAGGCAACAGCACATCAAAATCCAGCAAGTGACATCAATAATAGCTCCTAGTCAGCTGCTGTGAGGTTTACGTTACTCAGGAGGTTGGTATTGTGCGGCTTGTTCTAGCTGTACCTGTATTCGCACAGTTTTGAGGAACCAGAACATATGCATGGCTGCACTAGAACCCTTTGCTTCTCAACTTGGCAGTGTGGCGCAGAAGCATGGCATCATCCCAGTGACTAATAGTATGCCGTTGGAATGACCAGTGTGTCTGGTATTCTCAGCAGTTGATCCTCCAAGTAACACATTTGCAAGTTCAACAGCTTACACGGGCAACACCCAAGGTACCGGTGCGTAACTCACATGCACAATCTGCTTCGAGCTGAGCTGCTGCTGAGCCTTGTACAGTCTGGCCAGAACAAGATATTGGCTTCTGCATAAGATAATCAAAGCTGTGTTTAAGCAGGCCTGTATTGCCACATGCTGGCTCAGAGGCGGCTTCCTGGTCTATCCAATGCTCTGCTACCCTTGACTGCTGAAGTTCTTGCAAATGACCCCAATTTGCATACACGATTTGACAAATACTCAGTGACTGCATGAAACAACTTTGAGCGCGTGACGCTCAATGTAACCAAGCCGCCTTCAATAGTTTCATCAAGCACTGTTGAAGTTGTCTTGATTACCATGGGAGTGTTTACTACTCCCACTAGCTGATGGCTGTCACAGTGTGACGCTGTTGAGAGGACTGGCAACTGTGCAATACAGTCCAGGCAAATGTGCTGTGGATTGCAGACTGTTGTTGCACTAGTGCTGTCTATTGCATATCAGCTGCAGACATCCTGTGTGCGGCAGTCTTTGCTGACTTAATCAATCACTCAACAAGGCAGCAAAGACTGCCTCTCACTCAATTTCTGCGCTGTGCAACCCTTCAAGTGTGTCTTCATTGCACAGTGCTTATGCAAGGGCTTGTCTGCATCTTGCCACTCTGTGTTACACCTCAGCACCGACATGCACAATTGGTGCGCAGCTCTCACACACTGTTGTGAATGTGGTGTCTCAACTCCCAAAAGCATTTGTGCCTGTACAGGTGCATTGGATGGTGGAGCCAGTACACCAGTGTATACAGCAGGCTGCTGATGGAATGTAGCAAAATGCCAGATTACGTAAACAGCAGGCTGCTGATGGAATGACAAGAAGAGTAGCAAAGGGCCAGTCAATTCACTCATCATCAAAGTCACAAATCAGCACACTCCAGCTGTGACAGTGGTCCTATCTGCTTTTTATTCCTGAGTCTGACTCAGACAAAAGTGTCAAGTGACAGGGTCATGCACAGCTGCTGTAGCATGGCTTGCTCCGCTTCACCCAGGCTGTGCATACGTCAACCCATGCAGGCAAAGTTTGTGATGGGCTCGTCAGCTTTCTACACACTCTATGCATAGAATGAAGTGTGACGAGTGGTTTGATAAAAGCCGCTGCCTGTAGTACATTATGTTGATTTCCGTTGCGCAGCTTGTATATGTTTGTGTATGCCAGAGACATAGAGTGGCCTCGGGTTTCGTTTCTGCGTTGTTCTGTCAAAGCTCCGTTTGAACCACCTCAGTCACAGCTTTTGATTTACCCGCACTTTCGATGATTCTCAGGCAACTTGGATGCTTCTTCTTCCGTCCAATCCTGATTACTAAAAATGCCTGGTCAAATGCACCTGAATCTTATTCCCCCCAGCTAAGCGCGCGGTGGTCGACTTACTGACAGCAGCAAGCACAAAGGATAGCGAAGTTCACTTGTCTCGTAGTGCCGCCAGTCCCAGCATGCGCTAAGAGCCGGAGTACACACCATGTCCTTAAGTAGGGTCTGGCTGTCGGGTTGCCAGCCTCTTGCCAGAGCCTGTGCATCACCTCCATCAAGCACTTATACATTCAAAGCTCCGTTTCTGGGAGCCAGATCGCGCATTGACCAGCAGGTTCGAACTGCACCCTTTCTCAAAGACCAACGACCTTCAGGTAAAAGGCCACCCTCGTCGTTCTCACGTTCACGGCCCCTTGCAATATGGCAATGCTTCTGACTGCGCGGTGCTGACCTTCAGGTCTCAGTTACCAGCATTCGAACCGAATCTTGGCTTCTGCATCTAGTTTGGTAAGCTGTAGTTTGTGGCACTCACTGGCAAGACAGAAATTCTTTGCTTACCGAAATTATGCATATGCAAGAAGTCACTCTTTATGCAGGAGGAGCAGGTTAAGGACAAGAACCAACAACACCCTGTCATTGTGTACAGTAAAACTTGGTGCCCATATTGTGCAGAGGTCGGTACCCTGCCCATGAGTTGCTGACATATATAGGCTGGCCTTTGTTGCTGAACTGCATTCCTTGATGTGCAAAGCGCTGCAGCTCACGCACAGAAAGCAGGAAATTGAAGTATTTCTGTTTGGGTTTGCAGGTGAAAGGACTGTTCCGCAAATTAAAAGTGGACTTCACAGCAGTTGAGCTAGATGAAGTTGGTAAGCTGTGAACATCAAGTGGCGTTGCTGCCTCAATTGCCTCCTTAATGCACTTCTGTGTCCTCTATTTTGTCTGTGCTGTCCTGGTAACATACACGTCCTGCAGTGGAAGGGGAAGAGGTAATGGATGCGCTACTAGCCATCACACACCGACGCACTGTTCCTCAAGTATTCATCAACGGGGAATTCATTGGGGGATGTGACGGTGAGCTTGGCTTACAGCCAGCATATGCTGTATACCTGTAGCATATGCAGCATCTGCATATATACACATATATGTGAGGTCTGCAATTGACTGATCTGCACTTCTCTGGTTCACAGATACGGTGGGTGCTTACAGCAATGGGGAGCTAGCAGAGAAGTTCTCAGCAGCAGGCATTGATGCAAATTTTTGACAGTAAGGCAGTCAGTAAGGCAGTCAGTAGCCCAGTTTTGAGTAAGCTTTGCAATGATGATCACCTTTTATACAGTTCAATCAAGGTCAACTCCTGCCAACAATATTGACTGTGGAAGTCAAGCAGTGGGTGATGAGGCAGGTCATGAGTATAGTGTTCAAGTTTACAGCTCAGGCTCTTGAAGAAGGTTGTGAACCACGTTGTGTCCTGGTACTGGTCTCATCTGTTCAGAGCTCATTTGCTGTTCAGAGCTGACAAGTATGGCAGTGAGTCAGGCAGGCATGTGCTGGTGCAGTCAGACCACATGCCTGCTACAGTTTGCAGGCTTTGCTTGGCATGAAACGGCTTCTTTGCCTAGGTGTGGATCGTCCGGATGTCGTACACGCGCTGAGTGCTTCAAAGCACAGGCGACACTCTGCATTTTCACTGGCAAGGACAAGAACATTCGGCATATCTTTGCTATAGTTGTGACTCTGGCTGAGCACAGCAGTGCCCTGAATCAAACATTTTGATTCGACAGCATCCCAACTTTCGCTACACACAGCCTGGATCTTCGTGTGTGTGGTTTGGAGGACCTCTGCTCACAGCGACCTGAGATTGATGTTGGAAGCAAGCAGGACAACGACCGTGCCTACTGCCAGCTTCTGATTCCAGCCTAGCTACTGAGTTACAGGCTACCAATGTTACAAACAAGAGGTTATGCACTGATATATGTGCTGTCCTGCAGTCAGACAAGCAAACATCACATGGCATCGTTGCTGCAAGAAATCTGCAGTTTAATTACTTTGAAGACGTGCAGCATGTCCTATACCTCACCAGCCCATAAAAGGAAATAGCCAGTTCTGTGCTGATGAAGTGTGATGAGTAGTCTGGAACCGTCAAAGTTCTCAGCGAGTGCTGGCAGTCAGACACAAGAGATGGCATTATCATCAGCATTCATACAATAGCAAGTTTGGCTGTCATGGCCTGTCTAACCTTAGCCGCTTGCATTCTAGATCTAGCTTGACGCCTCCTAGTACTCTGCTTCTGTGAGCTACTGTACAGCCAATACAAGAGTGCAACAAGGAACAAGTGCCCTATCACAAGCACCACAATCAACTCCTTGTATGCTTCATGACCATGAATGATCTCTGGGCCATGGTGAGGGACAAAGTGGTGACTGTGTCGGTGCAAGTGTGATGCTGTTGAGGTGTGATCCCCCAGCACAGTGTCCATATAGGATAGCTGCAGTCCTCAGTTAATGCTGATAGGAATGATGTGCTATGCCAATGCCTTTTCAGCCGACTACTTTATGCATCTGGCTTAGTCCTGAGCTACTTTAGGACGCCGAGCAGTTGCCCCTGTGACCTGCCACAACCAGAAGATGAACACCCCCAGGTGCAACAGGACCAAAGCCACGATCAAAGACCCGTATCCTAGGAAAGGATCGTAACCTTCTGCACTAGGATTTGGTTCCACTGCCATACGCGGGTGCCAGGTGCTTCAGAGGTATTTGCCACTGCCCTGCATGCGACAAGAGCATTTCCTGACCTACACCGGGGGATGATGCAGCGTGAGGGTGCAGACGAAATTTGGATGCACATGTCAGATGTAAGCAGCATCGATACCTGGATGGGGGTTTTTTAGCCACCAGCAAACTTCGCAGGTTCAAGCAGACAACCAGATCACGGTAGGTCAGACCAGAGTGTGACGCTCAAGAGCGAAAACTCGAGACAGGGACGATTATAAATTCGACAATGCTTCTAGCTATACTGCCTTTAGCCTGCCTGCCGCTTCGATTGCATCAGTGCACGAGTCATGTGTTGTTGCACAGACTGTTATAAATTTGCCTCTGAGCAAATTTATCAGCAGGGTAAAAAACCCTAACGATGCTTCCGAAATACTTCCAAGATAAGAGAGACTACAAACTGCACAGAACCTCTGTCTCTCTCTCACATGCTGAAGACTTTTCATGACAGGTTGGTATATTGCGTAAACATGTTGTACAGCGCCTACTTGACAGCTGCAATGGGCTTCTACCCTTGCAGTTGTTGACGCAAACATATCTGTATCAGAGCACGCAGTTGTTGTGCACCATGCCATGAACTCTGTGCCCTGGTGTCAGACAGCATTGTGTCTGGCAGGTTTTTGGTGCTTGAAGTGGTGTGTGTCAAAGTGCGGAGCATGGCTTAACATGAAAAGCTAGCACCTGCTATCCTGTTTGCCTTGTATAAGCAGCCCTGCACACAGCACATCTGCGTTGATTTGCTGCATGCTTAAACAAGACTTACAGAGCATCCTTGAAAAACAACACCCTCAACACCACAGTCTTCAATAAAAAGATAACTGATACAATATGAGAGGACCAGCTTGCAGGTTTGCAAATTGCTTCACGTAAGCAGAGCACTGCTCACTTTCACTGCCTGTGAGCATATCATCAACAGAGTCAACATACAGGTTGTATGTCAGTGAAACAACCTTTAGAACACACAAAAGCTGTGCGTGCACAGATTGCCGCTCAAATGCAGCGTTCCATTCTGTAGCAAGCCTCAACATGATGCAGCGCAGACTTGAGCACACAATGCACTGGCAATGCAAACCCTTCACAAGCCTCCTTCCAATCCAGAAGCCAAAGTGTGTTGCTGATTGTTCATCACAGCTTGCAAGAGAGTATGCACTGACCTGAATAAGGACTCCTGCAACATCAGCAAAGGCAATGCCAAGGCTGTCTCCCAAGGAAGCAGCTGCCAATGAAAACTCTCTCATCAAGGGATCCACATGGCGGGAAATCAGCGTGAAGGCATTCACGTATACTGCACCACCTAGCAGACCTGCGCACTTGACTGGCTGTTCGTCAGACGAAACGGGAGCTGTGTGACTAAGCCTGCCATGTGTCACAAAATAAATATTGAGAAGCCAATTTTGCAGAAGTGCAACCAAGACAGCTCCCCTCCTGATTTGAGAAGCTTTCATAGCATGGCGTCAACAGGTGAAGTTTTGGCAAGCTTGTGTGTTGCCTTCAGAACCAGATGACAGACAGGGTGGTAGGTTGCTTGGCACTGCATAGAAAATTCTGACAGGAACTGGGCTGGGCAACAAGTGGAAGAGTCTTGCATTCCACAACAGCAAAACAATGATGTTGAGTAGGGCTGGGCAGTACCTGTCATCAGGCATGGTGCAAGAAGCAACCAATTGTAGATCCAATGGGAGACGGCAACTGACGTGAAGAAGAGCAACAGCAAGAGCTGCAAAGCTGGCATCAGCCAGAGTACAGGCACAGTTGCCTGCATGCAGTGTGCAAGCATCTGGGTAAGGACTGCTCATGCCTGACTGGAAGCGTAACCTTTTTACCAACATGATGTATGATAGGTAGTATAGCTCCCTACAGGGAGTTGCATGGTGTTGGTAAACAGCTTGTGGAGGTCGCAAGAAGCTGGAAATAAATAGGTAGTCAGATCAAACAAGAATTTGAAGTCAGACTACACAATTTTGTGACTTTGGCGCCATCTGCCAGAAATTCACCTGGTAGGCTAGACCTGATGACCTTGAGACAAACACACCAAGCTGATAGCACCAGTTAGAAGCAGCATAGAAGCGATGCCGAGCTGCAGGATCAGTCACTGGGAAGCCTGCATCAAGCAACACGAGCACAGTCTTTGTGTTTGCCTTCAAAAGCCGAATGCGCATGTGAAGACACTTCACATCAAAATTTCACAGGCTGCTCAGGCCCGTCGGAGTCACGTGAATATGGCATACCTATAGCTGTCCAAGTGCCTGTCTGCATTGCATACTCGGCAAAGTATACAGCCACAAGGGGCACCGTGTACGGCCACAGTTTGAGTGTCTGGAACAAGCGCTCTCCCCATGCCATGTCTTCGGCCCTCTGCTGCCTGCTTGATGTTGCTACATCACCATCTGCATATGCAAGTCATTGACTGTAAATGGCACTTGAGCAGAACGGATTTGCTGCAGCAGCAGATTGTACAAGCCTGGCCATTTGTGCAAGGTGCCAAGCTCTCAAGTGGGGCTGTCAAATATGCTCAGGCAAGCACATGTACAGCTTGGCAATATTGACATCCAAGAGTTTGAGATCTGTTGGGCAGCTACAACCTGGCTAGACTAGCTACAGACAGATGCCAGATGTTACAAGCCAAGCATTCTCATGGGAAGCAAGCTCTGGTTTTGACACAGGACATAGTCCTTGTGCTGATTCCATGGTGTTGAGCCAGACACTTTGTTTGGCTGCATCTGCAACCATCAGCAGTCGCTGAATTGCACAATATGCATCAGCCCAAGTTTGCCAATCTCACTTTGCGCTCGCAAGCTTGCCAAAAGATACTATATAGCAGAGTGATGGCATAGATACAGAACAATGCTGCATCACAGCGCAACATAGAGAAGGTATCGTACCATTTGACATCCTGCCTCGTTCTTCATCTCCAAGCAAGGCTGCATTGCTTGGCTGCTCTGATGATGCAGCATGATCCAAATCCAGCCAACTGGCCCTCCTGGTCATGCCATTTGCACCATTGGGCTGCCATGCAGGACTGTTATGGCTGCCTGGTGTCTCCTATGACAACTCAGGTCATCAGTGCATGTACAGGAAAGCATGACAGCAAAACAAGCCTGTGTCCCCAGCAAGTGCTTCTCATGGCTGTACAAAGGTATAGGGTGGCATTTAGGTCTGCTGTCATGCTCTGAGCGTGGTGGAAATGTCAGCCAGGAAACAATGCTCATATACTC
>JAABUS010007045.1_pt1 | contig 13170 bp, 11 predicted proteins | sample 5560161 | NCBI WGS metagenome assembly JAABUS01 (sample SAMN10711885, study PRJNA513376) | rock metagenome | isolation source: Antarctica rocks | place: Antarctica: Victoria Land, Trio Nunatak nord | collected 2016-01-04 | reverse complement strand
CCAGAAGCCCTGGACCATCTCCCCGTCGGCTTCCACGTGAGGGCCGAACACGAGCACCTCGAGGTCCTCTTGACCCGCCTCGAACGACCGCGTCACGCCGGGGCTGACGCGCACCGCGTCGAGCGGGGCGAGGTCCACGAGCTCGTCGTCGAGCTTGACCCGTCCGGCTCCCGCCAGGACCACGTAGATCTCCTCGGCTTCACGATGCCGGTGGGCGAACGCCTCGCGTTGCCCGGCCTTGACGATGAGGTAGTTGAGGCCCGTCTGCTCAGCGCCCAGGTCGGTGCGCGGGAAGCGCGCCTCCTGGCTGTTGGAGAGTCCGTGCTGGACCGCCATGTCCTCGACGTCTCGGAGGTTCTTCTTCGAGTAGCCCATCGGACGATCCTAATCCAGCACCCTCCGTTGGGTGACGGGCGGCCGCGTTTGCCGGGAGACGTCGAGTCGCCCCCCCCGGCGCTCAGTCGTCGTCGCCGCTGCGACCGCGGCCGCGCCCCCTGCCGCTGCTGTCGTCGGCGCCTGAGTCGTCTGACCCTGAGCCGGACTGGTTCGAGCCCGACTGGTTCGAGCCCGAGCTCGAGTCGTCGGAGCCGGAATTGGAGCCGGAGTCGTCGATGGTCGGCACGGCGGTGGGGGCCGGCGCGGCGGTCCGCGCGGGCGTCGCCGCCGGGGTCGGCGTCCGCTTCGGGCGGGTGCGCTTCTTGCGCGGCTCTCGCGTCGGGGTCGCGCTCGGCTCGGCCTCCGGCGTCGGCGTCGGGGCGAGCGCCTCGCCCGTGTCTGTGATCCTCGATGACGGCGCCGAGATCGCGTGCGACGCGCTGCTCGCCGGCATCGGCGTGCCCCGACACCGGCTGGCTCCGCGGCACCGGGCTCCCGGCCGCCGGCATCCCCGTCGACGCCCGCGGCGCCAGCCTGCTGCCGGACGTCTTCGCCGCCGGCGACGTCGCGCACGGCGACCACTGGGAGGCGGCCGTCGCCCAGGCCGTCGCCGCCGCGCACGGGATGCTCGGGCTCATACCGCCGCGCCCGCCGCGGCCGAGCTTCTGGAGCGACCGGTACGGCACGCGCATCCAGTTCGTCGGCGACGCGCGCGACGCGGACGCGGTCGAGCTCGACGGCGATCCCGCGGCACGCGACTTCACCGCCCACTTCATCCGCGCGGGCGCCGTCCGCGCCGGGCTGCTCGTGGGCCGCCCGCGCGCGCTGCCGGCGCTGCGCGAGCAACTCGGCAGGCCCCTACCCGAACGGAGGACGGCATGAGCACGGTGGCTCGAGTGGATGAGGCGGCCTGCGCCGCCCACGGCGACTGCCTGGACGTCGCGCCGCAGGCGTTCGCGCTGAGCGACGACGAGGTGGCGGTGGTGAGCGGCAGCGCGCCGCCGGACCTGCTGGTGCGCGCGGCCGAGGCGTGCCCGTCGGTCGCGATCTCGGTGGTCGACGAGGCGACGAGCGAGCGGCTCTATCCCTGAGCCCGCTGGCGGCGGCCGGCAGTGAGCCGCTTGGCCAGCCGCGCTCCGGCCATGTGCTCGGGCGCGGCCAGCGCCTCGAGCGCCGATTCCGTGTCCGGCAGGGCGTAGACGGCGCCGTCGTGCGCCAGCAGCAGGAAGCGGTCCAGCCGGCGCAGGAACGCCCGGTCGTGGGAGACCGCGACGACCGTCCCGACGAACGTGTCCAGCGCCGCCTCGAGCGCCTCGGAGGAGTCGATGTCGAGGTTGTCGGTCGGCTCGTCGAGCAGCAGCAGGTTGTGGCCCTCGAGCTCGAGGCAGAGGATCTCCAGCCGTGCCTTCTGCCCGCCTGAGAGCGTGTCGGTCGAGCGGTGCGCGGCGTCCTGGAGGCGGTAGCGGGCCAGCGCCCGCATCGACGGCTCGAGCGCGCCGCGGAGCCGCTCCCGCACCACGTCGAGCACCCCGCGTCCGTCGAGGTCGGCGCGCGCGTTGAGCTGCGTGAACAACCCCGGCGAGACGCGGTTGCCGATCCGGACGTCGCCCGCGTGCGCGATCGCCTCGCCGGCGAGCATCCGGATCAGGTGCGTCTTGCCCGAGCCGTTGGGCCCGATCAGCCCGACCCGCTCGCCGAGGTGGATCTCCTCCTCGAACGGCTTGACGAGCCCGTCGATCGCCACGTCGCGCATGCTCACCACGATCCGTGCCGAGTCCCCGCCCGGGATTCGAACCTGGATCTGCTGGTCGGAGACGGGCGCGGGCGGTGGGCCGATCTCCACGAACCGCTTCCAGCGGGTCTCGGCCGCGTCGGCGCGCTTGGCGTTGACGTCGGAGATCGCGGCCCGCTGCTTCATGATCTTGTAGAACTGGAACAGGCGCCGCTCCTCGCGCTTCCACTGCTCGAGCCGGTCGCCGAGCAGCTGCTGGCGCCGCTCGCGCGCCTCGGAGTAGGTGCGGTAGGAGCCACCGTGCACCCAGGTCCCGCTGGCCTCCAGCGTGAGGATCGCGCTGGTCGCGGCGCCGAGCAGGTCGCGGTCGTGGCTGATCAGCACGACCGTCTTCCGCGACGCGGCGATCCGCCGCTCGAGCTCGAGCTTGGCCGGTACGTCGAGGAAGTTGTCGGGCTCGTCGAGCAGCAGCACCGACGCCTCGCCGGAGAACAGCACCTCGAGCACCAGCCGCTTGCGCTCGCCGCCCGAGAGCTGCGTCGTGTCGCGCGGCCCGACCTCGTCGATCCCGGCGCGCACGATGCGCCGGCAGGCCGCGTCCCAGTGGCCCTCGAGCTCGTAGCCGCCCAGCTCCGACCAGTCGCCGATCGCCTCGCCCAGCCGCATCCCGGCGCCGCCCGGGTCGGCCCCCGCCTCCAGCTCGCGCTCGGCCGCGATCATGCGCTCGCCGGCGTCGCGGATCCGCGCGGGCGCCGCCTCGAGCAGCAGCTCGCGCACCGTGCGGCCGCTGTCGGGGCCGACGCCGACGTCCTGGGCCATGTAGGCGAACGTGCCGATGTCCACGGTGCCGTCGTCGGCGGGCAGCAGCCCGGCGAGGACGCGGAACAGCGTCGACTTGCCGACGCCGTTCGCTCCCACCAGGCCGACGTGCTGGCCGGGAGTGATGCGGAACGAGACCTCGGAGAACAGGAGGTCGCCGCCGGGATGGGCGTAGGCGAGGTTCGAGACGACGACGTGCGACACGCGCCGCAGCGTATCCCGCTACGCGCAGCGCATCCGGACGCGCACGACCGTCCCGTTGGGCCCCGAGCGGACCTGCATGAGATCGGTCACCTGGTGGGCGATCCACATCCCCCAGCCGCCGATCTCGTCGCCCCGGCGATGCCGCCGGCCGACGAGCGGATCCTCGATGTGCCCGCTGTCGCGCACCTCGAACTGCAGCGCTTCCGCCTCGGACCACATGCGCAGGATCCCGTGGCCGCCGCCGTGCCGGACGCTGTTGGTGGCCAGCTCGTTGACCGCCAGCACGAGATCGTCCGCCCGGGCCCGGCCGAGGCCCGCCTGCGCGCCGCGGGCGGCGACGAGCCGCCGCACGTCGTCGAGCGTTTCGCGCTCGAACGCGACGGTCTCCGCTGCGCTCGGCGGCCGCGGCAGCGGCGCCGCGAACGGCGCGAGCGGATCCGCGACCCCGCGGTACTCGTGGCTCTCCCGCACCGCGTCGTGCGCGACCACGCCCGGATGGCTGCAGCGCGCCTCGTGCACGACGCCGTCGTCGAGAGCCGCGACGTCGTACGGGCACAGCAGGTGGAAGTCCTCGGCGTCGGCGAACGCGACGTTCAGGAGCGCCTCGTGCAGCTGGCACTCGACCAGCTCGTCGGCGCTGCGGCCGGCCCAGATCGGCTCGCCGATCCCCCGGGCCGGCCGCGCCCCGTCCTGTGCGGCGAGGAACTCGTGCCAGGCGGGGATGATGCGGCCGGGGTTGCGGCCCAGCTCCGTCATGTCGGCGTAGGCGACGGCGGCGTCGGCGGGCAGCGCGGCCCGCAGCCGGCCGATCTTCTCCGCGTCCACGGCGACCAGCACCGGCGCGTTCGCGTCGACCGCTTCACGGATGAACGGCACCGCGCCGGCGAGGAACTCCTCGGGCCCTTCGTACAGCAGTGCCTCGTGCCGGAATCTCGTCACGTCCATACGAGACTAGCGCCGCCGCATGCTGAGCCGACTGGCAGGGCCACCTGTTCGGCGCCGTGGGCGGCGTGGTTGCCGTCCCGCTGCTGCACCGCCGCGCCGAGCGGGCAGCCCGGGCGGAGCCGGCCGCGCCGCAGTTGTCACGGATCTGAGCGTCCGGACCTTGCGGCGCCCGGCCGGCGGGGTAGGGCTCCCGCAACGACCGAGGAGCAGACATGAAGGCAGTGGCATGGCACGGCAAGCGCGACGTGCGGGTGGACACCGTCCCCGACCCCGTGCTCGAGCACCCGACGGACGCGATCGTCAAGATCACGTCGACCGGGATCTGCGGCTCCGACCTCCACCTCTACGAGGTGCTCGGACCGTACCTGGACGCCGGCGACATCCTCGGGCACGAGCCGATGGGCATCGTGCAGGAGGTCGGCGCCGAGGTCACGCACATCAAGCCGGGCGACCGGGTCGTGATCCCGTTCAACGTGTCCTGCGGGCACTGCTTCATGTGCGGCACGGGCCTGCAGTCGCAGTGCGAGACCACGCAGGTGCGCGACATGGGGATGGGCGCGACGCTGCTCGGCTTCACCAAGCTGTACGGGCAGGTCCCCGGCGGGCAGGCCGAGTTCCTGCGCGTGCCCCAGGCCCAGTACGGGCCGATCAAGGTGCCCGAAGGGCCGCCCGACGATCGCTTCGTCTACCTCTCCGACGTGCTCCCGACCGCCTGGCAGGCGGTCGAGTACGCCGACGTGCCCAGCGGCGGCAGCCTGCTCGTGATCGGCCTCGGTCCGATCGGGGAGATGGCGTGCCGGATCGCCCAGCAGCGCGGGATCGAGCGCGTGATCGCCGTCGACCTCGTGCCCGAGCGGCTCGAGCGCGCCCGCGCCCACGGCGTCCAGGCGCTCGACCTGACCGAGCACGACGACCTGGTCGCGGTGGTGCAGGAGATCACCGACGGGCGCGGGCCGGACTCCGTCATCGACGCGGTCGGGATGGAGGCGCACGGGGCGCCGGGGGCAAAGCTCGCCCACCAGCTCGTCGGGCTGCTGCCGGACGCACTGGGGCGCAAGATGATGGAGACGGCCGGCGTCGACCGGCTGAGCGCGCTGAACTTCGCGATCCGGGTGTGCCGCCGCGGCGGCACGATCTCGATCATCGGCGTCTACGGCGGGGCGGCGGACCCGCTGCCGCTGCTGACGCTGTTCGACAAGCAGATCCAGCTGCGGATGGGGCAGGCGAACGTGAAGCGCTGGATCGACGACATCATGCCGCTTCTGACCGGCGACGGCGACCCGCTCGGCGTCGAGGGCTTCGCCACCCACCGGCTCCCGCTCGACGCCGCGCCGCAGGCCTACGAGACGTTCCAGAAGAAGGTGGACAACACGTTCAAGGTCCTGCTGCAGCCCTGACGGCTACGATCGCGCGATGAGCCGCGCCGCGTTCCCCCTCGGTGCGGCGGCGACGCTCGCGCAGCTCGAGACCGACCCGCATCCCCTGCTCGCGCGCCTGCGCGAGCAGGAGCCGGTTTCCTGGCTGCCCGTGCTCGACGGCTGGCTGGTCACCCGCCGCGATCTCGCGCTGCAGGTCATGCGCGACCCCGAGACGTTCACCGTCGACGACGTGCGCTTCTCGACGGGCCAGGTCGTCGGCCCGAGCATGCTCACGCTCGACGGTCCCGCGCACCGGCGCCACCGCGCGCCGTTCGCGGGCCCGTTCCGGCTGGATGCCGTGCGCGAGCGCTTCACGGCGCCGGTGGCGGCGGAGGCCGACCGGCTGATCGACGCGATCGCGCCGGCCGGCGAGGCCGAGCTGCGGCGCGCGCTGGCCGGCCCGCTCGCCGCCGCGGTGGTCACGGTCGCCCTCGGGCTGGAGGCCGCGGGGACCGACGAGGTGCTCGGCTGGTACGACGCGATCGTCGCGTCGGTGACGGAGATCACCGCCGGTGGCGCGCCGACGGAGGCCGGCCGCCGCGGCTTCGAGGCGCTGCGCGCCGCGATGGAGCCGGCGCTGGCGCGCGAGCCGGCGACGTCCCTGGTCGCCGCGGCCGCGGGCGACGCGGGTGGGCTCGAGCGCGGCGAGGTCGTCTCCAACGCGGCGGTGCTGCTGTTCGGCGGGATCGAGACGACCGAGGGCATGATCGCCAACGCGCTCGCCCACCTGCTCGCGGACCCCGGCCAGCTCGCCGCCGTGCGCGCGGAGCCCGCGCTGCTCGTCAACGCGATCGAGGAGTCGCTGCGGCTGGAGCCGGCGGCCGCCGTGATCGACCGCTACGCCACGCGCGACGCCGAGCTCGCCGGCGCGCCGATCGCGGGCGGCGAGCTCGTGATCGTCTCGATCGCCGGCGCCAACCGCGATCCCGCCGTGTTCGCGGAGCCCGACGCGTTCGACGTGCGCCGCGCGAACGCGAAGCTGCACGCCGCGTTCGCGGCCGGGCCGCACGTCTGCATCGGGATGCACCTGGCCCGGCTGGAAGCCCACATCGCGGTCGCCCGCCTGCTCGAGCGGCTCCCCGACCTGCGCCTGGACCCGGCCGGCCGGCCGGCGCCGCGGGGCCTGGTGTTCCGCAAGCCGGACGCGCTGCGCGTGCGCTGGACGCCGCCCGCCGCGTCCGGTGGCTAGTGCGGCGTCCGAGGGAGCCGAGCGCGGCGATGCCTTGGATTCGTGCGCGCCAGCATCCACCGCACCAGGAGCGGCGCCAGCAGCACCATCACCAGCAGGCGCAGCCCCTGGGCGGCGATGATGAAGCCGGCATTGGCGTCCGCTCCCACCGCCACGGCGACGACCGCGTACAGGCCTCCCGGCGTCGTCGCCAGGTAGGCGTCGCGCAGCGAGACGGAGCTCGTGACGTCGAGGGCCCCCGCCAGCAGCGCGCAGGCGGCCATCACGCCGGTCACGGCGGCCAGCACCGGGACCAGGAGCCGGCCGAGCTCCCGGATCGTCCCGAACGTGAACCGCAGCCCGACCTGCAGGCCGATCAGCGCGAACGCGGTCTCGCGCAGCAGCGGCGGCACCTCGAACGCCCCGCCGGGGACCGCGAGCGTGACGACCGCGGCCAGCACCATCGGCCCCAGCAGCGCCCCGCCCGGCAGGCGCGCACGCTCCGCCGCCGCCGCGCCGGCGAGGGCGAGGGCGGCCGAGAGCGCCCAGCCGCGCGCGTCGCCCAGCACCGCCTCGGACGCCGCGCCCGCCGTGTCCGCGTCACCGGGGAACGCCAGCGCCACCAGCACCGGCGTGAGCAGCACGATCAGCAGCACGCGCACGTACTGCATGAACGCGACCAGCCGGTCGTCGGCGCCGAGCTCCCCGGCCATCCCGACGATCCCGGACGCCCCGCCGGCCACCATCCCGAGCGCCGCCGTCGCGGGGTCCAGCGAGGTCGCGCGCGCGAGCGCCGCACCCGCGGCCAGCGAGATCGCCAGCGTGGCCGCCGTGACCAGCGCCAGCGGCAGCCAGCCGTCGGCGATCGCGTCCAGCGAGGAGGAGTCCAGGAAGGTGCCGAGCGCGACGCCGGCCACCGCTTGCGCCACCCTGAACCCGGCCCCCGGCACCGCGAGCCGGTCTGGCGCCAACAGCGCCGCCCCGATCCCGACGAGCAGCGCGCCGAACAGGTACGAGGACGGCAGCCCGACGGCGCCCAGTGCCCAGCCGGCGGCCGCCGTGGCGGCGACCAGGCACGCCCACCGTGCCGCCGCCGCCATCGCGCCGGCGACGTCCATCGGCCGCATGTTGCCAGGGCGCCCCGCCGCGGGTGCGCGCGGGGCGGCCCTGACCGTGCGGACTACGGCGCGGCGGAGATCGCCTCGACGAGGTCGCCGACGCGCTCCTCGTCCAGGTTGGTGGCGATGTCGGCCTGGCTGATGATGCCGACCAGCTGCTTGCCGTCGATGACCGGCAGGCGCCGCACCTTGTGCTCGGTCATCGTGCGCAGCGCCTCCTCGATCGAGTCGTCGGCGCCGACCGTGACCGTCTTGCCGTCGCCGACGCCGAGCTCGCCGGCCCTGACGCTCGCGGGATCCTTGCCCTGGGCGAGCACCTTCACGACGATGTCGCGATCGGTGAGCATGCCCTTGAGGCGATCGTCCTCGCCGCAGATCGGCATCGCGCCGACGTCGAGCTCCGCGAGCCGCTTGGCGGCGTCGAGCACGGTGTCGTTCTCGCCGATGCACTCGACGTCCGGGCTCATGATGTCCCTGGCCTTCTGGTCAGCCACCACGTACCTCCTTCTAGTTGGCGCGTAGGAGCGCCGTACCCGGCCGCCGCAGCGTGGCACCGCGAGCTGTCAGGGAGGTGTCCAGCGGCGCCGGGCTCGCTAGCCGTCGACGACCAGCGACTGCAGCGGCCCCAGCAGCCGCGCGGCCCGGCGCGAGACGCCCGGCAGCTCGACCAGGTGGTGGGTGAGCGCGGCGCCGGCCTCGCGGCGGGCGCGCTGCTCGGCGGCGATCGGGCGCCAGCGCTCGTCCAGCACGGCGGTCGGGTCGCCGTCCAGCTCGCCCTGCTCGCACTCCAGGTGCTCGGCCCACAGCCGGAGCCGCGTCGCGCGGGCGAGCGCCGCGTCGCAGGTGACGACGTTGACCTCGGTGTCGTTGAACAGCGAGTGCTCGTTGAGGTTGGCCGAGCCGACGGTCAGCCAGCGGTCGTCGACGATCCCGATCTTCGCGTGCACGTACAGCGGGCCGGAGTGGTCGCCGCTGCGGCTGTAGAGCGTCGAGGGAAGCAGTCGCCCCGCGCCGGCGTCGGCGGCGAGCAGCCGGCCGATCTGGCCGCGCGTGTCGTCCTGGCCGTCGTTCGCCCGCGCCGGCAGGACCACGACGAGGCGGAAGCCGTCGGTCGGCGGGTGGCGCAGCTTGTCCTCCAGCACCGCGACGATCTCCGGCGACCAGAGGAACTGGTTCTCCAGGTGGATCAGCCGCTCGGCGGAGCGCAGCGCGCGCAGGTAGGCCTCGAGCGCCGAGAACTGGCCGCCGGGCAGCGCGCGGAACGCGCCCTCGGGCAGCGTGCGCACCAGCTGCGCCTCGACCGTTCCGGCGGCGGGCCGCTCCTGCACGCCGAGCGTCTCGCCCGTGGCCGCCTCCCAGCGCAGCGCGACGTGCCGGGCCACGTCGGCGACGATCGGACCGCGCAGCCGCACCGCGGCGTCGTGCCAGCCGATCGCCTGCGCGGGGCGGACCGGATGGTCGGAGGAGTCGAAGCGGTCGCCGGCCAGTGCGGTCATGTCGATCCCGCCCACGAACGCGACCTCGTCGTCGATGACCACGAGCTTCTCGTGGTGGCAGTGCAGCGGCCGCACGCAGGAGTCCAGCGCGCAGCGGACCCGGGTGCCGCGCACGAGCGCGTCGCGCTGGGCGCGGACCTGCGACCGGCGCGGCGCGAACACCGGCAGCGGCGCACCGGACCACATCAGCACGCGCACGTCGACCCGCTCGGCCAGCTCGCCGAGCAGCTCGCGCACCGCCCGGTCGTCGCCCGCGCGCCGGGGGATGAAGTCGTGCTCGACGTGCCAGCCGCAGACGTGCACGTGCGAGCGCGCCGCCTGCATCGCCTCCGCCATCGCCGGCAGCGCGGTGGCGCCGTCGATCAGGGCGTCGAACGCGTTGCCGGCGCGCGGCGGCGGATGGCCAGACGCCCACAGGCCGGCGCTCGGGGCCGGGTCGAGCGACCGCTCGTGCCCGTGGCGGCGCAGGCGGCGCCGGTGATGCGCGGTGACGATCCGCTCCAGGCCGTCGCCCAGCGTGCCGTCGAGGCGGGCCAGCAGGTCAGGGGCCATTCGGGCCCCATACCCGCGACCGCACGGTTTCGCGCTGCGTCGCGGCGGCCGTCGGTTCCTAGGCCTTGACGGCCTGCACCTGGTAGATCGAGGTGAAGCCGGTCTCGAAGCCGCGGCGGGCAGCCCGCAGGAAGACCTGCCAGACGCGCATGCGCTCGGGACCGGCGAGCCGCACGGCTTCGGCGGGGTCGGCCTCCAGCCGGCGCGTCCACTCCCGCAGCGTGCGCGCGTAGTCGAGCCGGAAGCCCTCGACGTGCTCGGTCTCGAAGCCGGCTCGCTCGAGCGCCAGCGAGACGCGCGAGAGGTGCAGCGGGGCCGCGTCCGGGAACACGTAGCGCTCGGAGAACGGACCGGCCTCCGACTCGCCGTGGCGGAGCCGGGCGATGCCGTGGTTGAGCAGCCGGCCGCCGGGACCCAGGAGGTCGGCCAGCGTCTGCGCGTACGCATCGATGTTCGCCGCGCCGACGTGCTCGACCATGCCGATCGAGGCGATCGCGTCGTAGCGCTCCCCGGCCAGCGCGCGGTAGTCCTGCACGCGGATGTCGACGCGGTCGGCGACGCTCGCGTCCTGCGCGCGTTGCCGCGCGCCCTCGGCCTGCGGCGCCGACAGGGTGATGCCGGTCACGTGCGCGCCGTGGTGCTTGGCGGCGTGCACCGCGAAGCCGCCCCAGCCGCAGCCGACGTCGAGCACGCGGTCGCCCGGCTTGAGCCCGAGCTTGGTGCAGACCAGCTCGAGCTTGGTCTCCTGCGCCTCCTCGAGCGTCTCGGCGCCGCGCGACCAGACCGCGCAGGAGTAGACCATCGACGGGCCGAGGAACCGCTCGAAGAAGGCGTTGGAGACGTCGTAGTGGTGCGTCACCGCCCGCTTGTCGCGGGCGATCGAGTGCCGCCGGCCCTGCGGGCGCAGCTCCACCGAGGGCGTGCGTGGCACCTGCCGCAGGGCGCCGGCGCGCGCGGCCGCGGCGGCCAGGCGGGCCTTCGTCCTGGCGTCGACCGGCGGCGGGTCGTAGCCGTCGAGCAGCGCGAGCACCTTGTCGACGTCGTCGACCTCGAGCGCGCCGGCGACGTAGGCGCGGCCCAGGCCGAGCTGGCCGGGCGAGCGCAGCATGTGGCCGAGCGCCAGCGGCGAGCGGACCGAGAACACCGGGCCGCCGTCGCCGTTGGTCGGCGGCAGCTCCGTGCCGTCCCAGAGCGCCACCCGGAACGGGCGGTCGGGCAGCGCCTCCGCGAGCGCATCCCGCAGCGGCGCCGTGCTCATGCCGCCTCTGCGAGCTTCGTCTCCTGGCGCTCGCGCGGGATGCGCACGACGTCCCATGCGAGGCCGAGCTTCTCCAGCCCGCGGATCACGTAGGCGGAGGGGTCGAACTCCCACCGGCGCATGCCGTGCTCCGACGATGTCGGGAAGGCGTGGTGGTTGTTGTGCCAGGCCTCGCCGAACGTGAAGAACGACAGCCAGAGCAGGTTGCGCGACTCGTCCTTGGTGGCGAAGCGCTTGCGGCCGAAGAAGTGGCACAGCGAGTTGATCGAGTAGGTCGAGTGGTGCAGCACCAGCACGCGCACGGCGCCACCCCAGAGCAGGCCGGTGAAGCCGTCGCGCAGCGTGCCGCCGAACGCCCAGCCGAGGAAGAACGGGGCGACGAGGCCGCCGACCACGCACAGCACGAACCGGCGGTCGATCGCGCTGACGACCGGATCGGCGATCAGGTCCGGCGCGTAGCGGCTGCGGCGGCCGCGGGTGTCGTGGAAGAAGAGCCAGCCGACGTGGGCGTGGGCCAGGCCGCGCAGCGCGCCGCGCACGCCGGAGCCGTGGTCGACGTGCGGGCTGTGCGGGTCGCCGGGGCGGTCGGAGAAGGCGTGGTGCTTGCGGTGGTCGGCGACCCAGGAGATCACGGGGCCCTCGATCGCGGCGGAGCCGAGCGCGGTGAAGACGCCGCGCACGAACGGCCCGGTCTTGAACGCCCGGTGCGTGAGCATGCGGTGGAACCCGACGGTGATGCCCAGGCCCGTCAGGACGTACATGATCAGGAACACGAAGATGTCGTTCCAGCCCAGCCACTGTCCCCACACCTGCCAGCCGACGATCAGCAGGCAGAGGACCGGCAGGACGGTCACCGCGCCGGTGATGATCCGGTCGCGTGTCTCGTTGGCGCAGGGCTCGACGTCGTCGATGCCCGGGGCGGGTGGGTCGGCGAGGATGCTCATGTTGCTCGCCACGATAACGCGGCAGGACGGATCGCCGCTGCTACGCTGACGGTCCGGGTGGCGTCCTGCCGCCCGTGAGGTTCTTGTTCCTTGAAGGCGCTCCGATGGCGCGGATGGGGTCAGTCGAATCTCCCCACCGCAGAACGCGGCTTCCCCAAGTGGCCGCGAGAAGGAGCTCTCCAATGTCAACCACGTTCGCCGATCTCGGCGTGTCCGAGGCTGTGGCCGGCGTATTGGCCAAGCGCGGCATCGAGACGCCGTTCGCCGTCCAGCGGATGGTCGTCCCCGACGTGCTCGACGGCCATGACGTGCTCGTCAAGTCGCCGACCGGGTCGGGCAAGACGCTCGCCTTCGGCGTGCCGCTGGCCGACCGCCTCGACTCCAACGGCGCCTGGCCCCAGGCGCTCATCCTGGCCCCGACGCGCGAGCTGGCCTCGCAGATCGTCGACGAGCTGGCCGGCGTCATGCACGCCCGCGCGCTGAAGATCACCGCCGTCTACGGCGGCGTCGGCATCCACAACCAGGCCAAGCAGGCCGGGCGCTCGCACGTGCTCGTCGCGACCCCGGGCCGCCTGCTCGACCTGATCGAGCGCCGCGCGGTGCGGCTCGACGAGATCGACGTCCTGATCCTCGACGAGGCCGACCGCATGCTCGACATGGGCTTCAAGCCGGTCGTCGACCGGATCGTGAAGATGACCCCGTCGAACCGTCAGACGCTGCTCTTCTCGGCCACGCTGGACGGCGAGGTCGGGCGCATCGCCGGCGAGTACACGAGCGACGCGCGCCGCCACGAGCACGCGCAGGCGCCCGAGAACATCGGCCACATGGAGCACCGCTTCAAGCGCGTCGCCCACGAGGCCAAGGTCTCCGCGCTCGTGCACGAGCTGGGCGACCCCAAGCGCGGCCTGACGCTCGTCTTCGTCCGCACCAAGCGCGGCGCCGACCGGCTCGTCAAGCGCCTCGGCGCGCACGACGTGCGGGCCGTCGCGATGCACGGCGACAAGTCGCAGTCCCAGCGCGAGAAGGCGCTCGCGCGCTTCGAGTCCGGCCACGTCGACACGCTGGTGGCGACCGACGTCGCGGCCCGCGGCATCGACGTCAGCGGCGTGACGCACGTGATCAACTACGACGCGCCGGACGC
>JAABUS010007044.1_pt1 | contig 13172 bp, 8 predicted proteins | sample 5560161 | NCBI WGS metagenome assembly JAABUS01 (sample SAMN10711885, study PRJNA513376) | rock metagenome | isolation source: Antarctica rocks | place: Antarctica: Victoria Land, Trio Nunatak nord | collected 2016-01-04 | reverse complement strand
CAAACCGCCCGTAACCGAGGAAATGGAGGGCATGATGGGTATGGGCGGCAGGATGCCGGGCATGGGGCCGGGGGGTATGGATTCCGGGATGCGTATGGGTGGTAACACTCTCGATCAACGAATGACCGAGATGGAGCGGAAGCTCGACCGGATACTTCGCACGTTGGAGGGCTCGAAAGAGACGAAAGACTCGCCCCTGATCAGGGGACCCGGACGCCAATAGACGCGGTGAAGATTGACCCACGGGTGGCCGGGCGATATCATTCGATAGAGCGGTCGACCACGGCCGGTCGCCCGTCCTATTCAGGTGGCCAGCGCTCGTCCCGGGCTAAGAATCCGGGAATGCCAGGGGCAGCACCTGGGCCTGGAACTCGTCCGAGATCGTCCTCCTGGCATTTGCCCGGGGCGATCACTCAGGTCAATGCTCGTCAGCTTCCTCATGGCTGAACGAGTTTCACCTCGGGGGAGGGTGCTCAGTCAGGGCATCCGCCCCTTTTTCTTTGTCCAGGGCCTCATTGTAGGCTTCCCCATCCGTGCGGAGGACTCGGACTCTTCGGGACGTTCGGCAGCGCTCGTACACACGCTCACGACTCGACGTGCGACCCGTCGCGGCCGAGAGAGGCTGCCGCCGGGATGAAAAAGTAGACGTGATCGCCAGATGACCATGCCGAGAAACGGGGAATTCGTGTTGACTCGACAGCAGCCACGAGCTACTATGCATGTGCGCTGTAGAGCACCGGTAGCTCGCCAGGCTCATAACCTGGAGGTAGGAGGTTCGATTCCCCCCGGCGCAATCCAAGGGCGGGCCACCTGTATTTCAGGAGCACGCCCTTTTCCATGCGCAGGCGCCTTGATTGATGGTAGGGTCGAAACGAGATCATTCGACCCGTGGGATTCCTCAACCCTTGCCTTCGTCGGGAATTCACCTAACTTTATGGTGTTTTCCGAGTTATTCCGCCCGTACGAGCATCTGCGAATGGTGCTTCTGGACCTGACGACACTGTTATCTCGGGGTCGTTCTCAGGACGTCCACGGATCTTCAGGAAGGTCCATCGACTTGATCGGCTGGAATGGCCAAGGTATCATCGAGTCCAAGCCGTTGCACGGATCGACCTTCATTTGCGGACCTTGAGCAGAGTTCCTCCGATAGAGATCCTGCCGACTGAATCCGCCTGATGAATACACGCCCCTGGCTCTGATTCCTCGATCTTCCCCGCAGACGCCGACTTCCGACCCGCTCGGTATCTGGACTGACATCATTCCTGCCCGGTCGAGAGTTGCCCCGCCTCGAAGAGCGGGAGACCTCATACCGTCATGGTTGGCCATTCCATGCAAATGCATTTTTCGAGAGCACGTGGCACCTGCCCATCCCGACTGACCTGGACCGCTCTTGTGTGGCTCTTGGTGATGGTGAGCCCCCGCCTCGTCGCCGCATTCGAGGAGCGCACCGGCGAGCAGATTTATCGGCGGCAATGCGTCTCGTGTCATGGCGCGGCCGGGGAGGGGACCGCCGAGAATTACCCGCATCCTCTGGAGGGCGAGCGCTCCGTGGAAAATCTCGCGCGCCTGATCTCCAAGACGATGCCCGAGGATGCCCCCGGGGAGTGTGTGGGCGAGGATGCCGATCGGGTGGCCGCGTACATCCACGAAGCCTTCTACTCGAAGGTGGCGCAGGCCCGCGCGAAGCCTCCCGCGATCGAGCTCTCCCGGCTCACCGTTCGCCAGTATCGCAACGCGGTCGCCGACCTGATCGAGACCTTCCGTCCCCCAGGCCGCCGGGAAGGGCCGCGGGGATTGCGTGGTGAGTACTTCAAGTCGCGTCGGCTCCAGAAAGGGGAGCAGGTCTTCGATCGGATCGATCCCGAGGTCCGGTTCGACTTCGAGGAGTCCAGCCCGGATCCAGAGAAGTTCGATCCTCGGACCTTCTCGATCCGCTGGGAGGGATCGGTCCTGGCGCCGGAGACGGGGGATTACGAGTTCGTCGTTCGCACCGAGCATGCCGCGCGACTTTGGGTCAACGGGACGAAGCAGCCGCTGATCGACGCCTGGGTGAAGTCCGGCGACGACACCGAGTATCGCGCATCGGTCTTCCTGCTGGGCGGACGCGTCTATCCGATGAAGCTGGAGTTTTCCAAGGCCAAGCAGGGCGTGAATGACAAGAAGAAGGGCAAGCCCCTGCCCCTCGTGAAGGCGTCGATCGCGCTGGCGTGGAAGCTCCCACACCGTCCCGCCGAGGTGATCCCCCAGCGGAACCTGTCGCCGGACGAGTCCCCCGAGACGTTCGTCGTGGCGACCCCCTTCCCGCCGGACGACCAGAGCGTCGGCTACGAGCGCGGGACTTCGGTCTCGAAGGCGTGGGATACGGCGACGACGGACGCGGCGATCGAGGTCGCCGGCTTCGTCGCCACGAACCTCCAGGAGCTATCCGGGGTCCCCGATGGTGCACCCGACCGCGACCCTCGCCTACGCGCATTCCTCCTCCGATTCGCCGAGCGGGCCTTCCGTCGTCCGCTCCCGGACGACCTGAAAAAGCGCTACATTGATGACCAGTTCGAAAAGGCCCCGAATCTGGAAGCCGCCGTCAAGCGGGTCGTGCTGCTCGTCCTGAAGTCGCCCCGGTTCCTCTATCGCGAGATTGGTGGCGGGACGGATCCGTACGATGTGGCGTCCCGGATTTCGTTCGGGCTCTGGGATTCGCTCCCCGATTCGCAGCTCTTGCAGGCCGCGGCGTCCGGCCAGCTGGCGACCCCGAAGCAGGTGGCAGGCCAGGCCGATCGGATGCTGGCGGATCTGCGATCGCGCTCAAAGCTCCGCGAGTTCTTCCTCCGGTGGCTGAAGGTCGACCAGGTCCGCGACCTCGCCAAAGACTCCTCGCAGTTCCCCGAATTCAACGAGGTCGTCGCTTCCGACCTGCGGACGTCGCTCGACCTCTTCCTGGAGGACGTGCTCTGGGGCGAAGACTCTGATTTCCGGCAGTTGCTCCTGGCGGATTCCCTGTATCTGAACGGTCGACTCGCGCAAATCTACGGCGTCGACCTCCCTCCCGATGCGCCTTTCCAGAAGGTCACACCCGAACCCGGGAAGCGCGCCGGGGTGCTCTCCCACCCTTATCTGATGGCGAGCTTCGCCTACACGGCGACGAGCTCGCCCATCCATCGAGGGGTTTTCGTCGCCCGGAGTGTCCTGGGCCGGACGCTCCGGCCCCCGCCCGATGCCTTCACCCCGCTCGCGCCCGACCTCCACCCGAATCTGACCACACGAGATCGCGTGGCTCTTCAGACGAGCCCCGAGTCCTGCCTTTCGTGCCACTCGATGATCAATCCCCTCGGGTTCGCCCTGGAAAACTTCGATGCCGTCGGTCGCCATCGGGCCGAAGAAAAAGGGAAGCCCGTCGACGCGACGGGGTCGTACCAATCTCCTACGGGCGAGTTGGTGCAGTTCGCCGGGGTCCGAGACCTGGCAAGCTTCCTGGTCGGCAGCGAGGAGACTCACACCGCCTTCGTCCAGCAACTCTTCCAGGAACTGGTCAAGCAGCCGATCCGCGCCTTCGGACCCGGGAGGCTGTCCGAACTGCAGAAATCCTTCGCAGGGCAAGATTTTCACATCCGGAAGCTCGTGGTGGAAATCGTGGCGGCGTCCGCCCTGGCGGAACGGAAAATGATACCGTAACCGACCCGCGACGCTGTGGCCTCAGACGCCTCGATCCCCGAACCCGACCGCTTGCGTCCGACTCGTCGGACTTTTCAAGGAGAGACGACGTGGCCCATCGAAGCACTCGACGCGAGTTCATCCGCGACCTGGGGATCAAAGCGGCGGCCTTCCCGTTCCTCATGAACCTGCCGAGCCTCGGCTTCGCGAATGGGCAGACGCGTAAGAAGCGGCTGGTCGTGATGTTCAGCCCCAACGGCGTCGTCCCCTCGACGTTCTGGCCCGATGAGGAGGGCGACTCATTCCAGCTGAAAGAGAGCCTGTCGCCGCTAGAGGCGTTCCGCGATCGAAGCCTCATTCTCCACGGGCTCTGCGACAAGGTCCGCGGCGACGGCGACAGCCACATGCGCGGGATCGGCTGCTTGCTGACGGGGGTCGAACTCTTCCCCGGGAACATCCAGGGGGGATCCGATACGCCCGCCGGGTGGGCCAGCGGCATCTCGGTCGATCAGGAGATCAAGAACCACCTGCAAGGCGACCCGAAGACCCGCACCCGCTTCGGCTCGCTCGAGTTCGGCGTGATGGTGCCGGATCGCGCCGACACCTGGACCCGGATGGTCTATGCCGGCCCGAACAAGCCGATCGCGCCGATCGACGATCCGTACCAGATGTTTGCCAAGCTGTACGGTCGCATGAAGGATCGGGAGAGCCTGGGGAGCATCCTCGACGACCTCCAGGATGACCTGCGGAAGGTCGGTTCCGAGGTCAGTGCGGAGGACCGGCACCTGCTGGATGAGCACGCGACCTTCGTGCGTGAGATGGAGCAGGAACTCAAGTCGACGAACGGTCAGGACGTCGGGCATGCGGTCCCCGAGCTCGAGCCGGGGGTCAAGGACGAGAATGACAACATCCCCCGGATCAGCAAGATGCAGGTCGACCTGATGGTGAACAGCTTTGCCGCGGACTTCGCACGCGTGGCGACGCTGCAATTCACCAACTCGGTGGGTGGGGCCCGGATGCGTTGGCTGGGCGTAGACGAGGGCCACCATGAGCTCTCCCACCACCCGGACAGCGACGAGAAGTCGAAGGACAAGTTGACCCGGATCAACAAGTGGTATTGCGAGCAGCTCGCCTACCTTGCACGCCGGCTGGACGAGACCCCCGAGCCGGGCGGCGAGGGGAGCCTCCTGGACAATACGCTGCTGGTCTGGACGAACGAGCTCGGCAAGGGGAACTCCCACACCCTCAACGACATCCCCTTCGTGCTCGTCGGCAACGGACTGGACTTCCGGATGGGGCGTTCGCTCAAGTTGCCGAAGGTGCCCCACAACCGGCTCTTGCTCTCGCTGGCCCACGGCATGGGACATCGGATCGAACGCATCGGTAACCCGGACTTCTGCGGCGACGGACCCCTCTCCCAGTTGACCTGATGACTTGCACGGCGATGATTGATCTGGTCTCCTTCTCCCCGCGGGAGAAGGTGCCCCGCAGGGGCGGATGAGGGGGCCTTGCGTCTCGATCGACCTCGCGACTGAGGACATGGCTCCCGTGGAAACAGGGAGCCCTCATCCGGCCGTCCCGGCCACCTTCTCCCGGGGGGAGAAGGGAGAAATGCATAGGGCTGCCTGATGATATAAGCGATGCCGGCAAGGCGCTAATGAAGCCTCGGATCGGTGGCCGCGAGGATCGCGCCGACGGCTTGCTGGTTGAACCCCTTATAGCCTTCGCGCCGTTGGAGGTTCTCCAGGTGGCTCCCGATCGCCCCTTCGCCGAGGAATTTCGCCCGCTGGTCCGCATTGATCCAGCCGAGCTCGAATAGGCGATCGATGCGGAGGCGAGCGACCGGCCAACGCTCGCCCGCGGTGAATGCCTGGCGGAGGAACGGGAATTCGGAGAAGGGCTTCATGGTCTCGATCTCCGCTTCGGCCATCAGGCCGGCGCGAAGGGCGTCGAAGTCGAATTGAGCCTCGAGATGGTGCATGCCGGCCTCGAGGATCGACTCGCCGTGCAAACCGACCCAGAGCCCGACGGTGTTGGGCCGGGGCAGGTCGGGGAGCGTCTGATGGGCGAAGTCGACGCTCGCCTCGTCGGGGGCGAGGTCCAGGTCGGCGAAGATGACGATGCCGGTCGCGGGGTGCTCCAAGATCTGGGCGCCCCAGCCGGCGTGTTCGCCCGCGTGGAAGCGCTCGCGGAGGAGGAAGCCGAGGGCCTCGAACAAACCGATGACCCGCGGGAAGAACCGCCGCGAGCAGCGGAAGGTGTGATGGTCGTGGTTCGCCCAGCCGAGGCCGAGCCGATCCTGTCGCGCCTTCTGGACCCGGGCGGCACGGTTACGCGACTGCCAGTAGTCGCGCTCGGCCTCGAAGACCAGGTGGCACGCCAGGTCGGGGTCTCCGGCCAGCTCGATGACGCGGGAGAGAGTCTCCTCGGTCGCATCGATCCCCTCGGCGTCGGTCTCGAATCGGCGCCTCCGCCCCTGCCAGAGCTCTCCGGCGGCCAGGGCGTCGCGGGCCGCATGCGGCTTCATGCGGCCCCGGCGGGCGAGCTCGCCGGGGAACGGGTCGAATCCCGAATAGCCGCGCCGTTCGACCGCCGCGAAGCTCGTCGCCTCTCCGTCGACCCGGCCGATCCGATAAGGGCCGAGCGGATAGCCCACGATTTCCAGGCCCAGGTCGTGCGCCCTCGAGAACGCGGCGACCGACTCGACCTTGATCGCGATCTCGCGGACCTCGGGTCCGGCGCCGGTCATCACCACCACCCGGGGGAACTGGCCCCCGCGGTGCACATAGGCCGGTGCCCCGACCGCGTAAGGACTCGCCTGCCGCTCATAGCCCAGCGTGTGGAGCCGGCGCCCCAGCCCGGGGACCTCGCCCACGACCAGGTGATCCACCCAGTCCACGAACCGAGTCCCGGTCTCGGCCCGCATCCGCTCGGCCAGGCTCGCCCCGAACGCGTTCCCCTCCAGGGCCAACCGGACCCACTCATCGATCAGGGCCTCCGTCTCCGGCCAGCGTTTCCAATCGAAGTTTCCAGAGTTTTGCATCATCATGAATGTGGCCGTGGGGCCGGTCTCCAGGCCGTTGAATTCCGAGAAGTCCCCGCAAGATTTTCAATTTTCCGGGCGATACGATTCGGCAGGGGCCGTGGTCGGAGTCGTTGGGGCTCTCCAGGAGTCAGGGTGTTCGGTCAGCGTGGTCAACCCGAGCGATTCCGAGTCTCTCGTCGTCTGGTCGGCCGGGTGGGCAAGAAGGACCGGACCTATGCCCGGCTCGACGAAGAGTATTGTCGCATTACATGGACGATGATCGCCATATTGCGGCGGCTGTATCGTATCCCGGTCGGTTGGGTCAAGCCGCCGGTCTGGCTTGGCAAATTGACAGTTCAAGTGGGGCATCAATCCTCCGGTTGCGCGGCAAGCCATCACCCGCGCCGGAGACTCGACCTGGCGCGGCCCGTATGCGACGATTCGAGGGTCGAGCGGGCCGGTGGGCTGTGGCCCGCGACACCTTTCGGGACTTGCCATGATTTCCACGGTCGTCGTGGGCCACGGACTTGCGGGACGGGCCTTTCATTGCCCATTGATTCGTCGGCAACCGGAACTCCGGCTGCATGGGGTCGTGGCGCGCGACCCCAGGATCCGGGCCGAGGCCGTCGCCGCTTGGGATGTCCGGGGGTTTGCACACATCGACGAGGCGCTCGCCGACCCGGAGACGGACCTGGTCGTCATCGCGACGCCGCACGACTCGCACGCCGCGCTGGCGATCCGGGCGCTGGAGGCGGGAAAGCACTGCGTCGTGGACAAGGTCATGGCGCTTTCGACGGCCGAGGCCGACCGGATGATCGCCGCTCGCGACGCCTCGGGCCGGATGCTCTCCGTCTTCCACAACCGGCGTTGGGATTGGGACTACCTGACGCTCAAGGACGTGCTGGCCCGCGGTCGGATCGGTCGCCCTCTGCTGTTCGAGAGCTCGGTCTGCCGCTACGCCTCACCGCGCTCGTGGCGCGGGAATGCGATCGCGGCAGGGACGATCTTGCACGACTGGGGGGCGCATCTGATCGATCAGGCCCTGGGGCTCGGCCTGGGCCCGTGCCATCGCCTCTCGGCCTGGGTCACCCCGGCCCCCTGGCCCGGGGTCGACAGCGGTGGGCATGGCAAGATCGTCCTGGAGTTCGACGAGGTCCTCTTCCAGATCGAGACCAGCCGCATCTGCCGGCTAGACCGCCCGCGCTGGTGGGTCGTGGGGACCGACGGCGGTTTCGTCAAGTATGGGATCGATCCCCAGGAGGAAGCGCTCCGCGACGGCGACCTGGATCGCGCCTCAGAACCCCCGGCAGACCTAGGACTTCTGCGCACGGAGTCCGCCGGCGCGATCGAGGAGTCCATCGTCAAGACAGTTCATGGCAGTTGGGATTCCTTTTACGCAAACATCGCCGACAACCTGAACGGACGGGCACCGCTCGCCGTCACCGCCGAGCAGGCGCGCGAAGTCGTTCGCGTCCTGGACGCGGCCGGCCGCTCTTCGGTCGAGCACGCCTCGATCGAGGGTCCTTGGGGTCGATGATCCCCCTCGACAAAGACCGTCGTGATCTCACCGCCCTCTGGCATGAGAGCGGAGACTCGCGCGACGCTTTTGGGGGTCGTAACACGTCGTCTCCACGCGTCCCGCGACGCACCCTGCGCGTGAGGTTCAAAGGCCGCCCTTTGCCTGCGACTGGGGCATGAATAGTTGCTTCGCGGTGAGAGGTTCCTTGCGCAGCGTGCATGCCGATCCCGAATCAATCCTGTCGCCGACGGCTCAGCGTCGACGTGATACGTGCGTATTCGCCCCGTCGCCACTGTCTCTTCCGTTGCACGACGGACGCGCGTCGTCCCCGCCGCGAGGGCCCCCCACAAAAGCGAGGTCGGCTTCGTGACCCTCGATGGTTGCTCCACGCAAGTTTTGGCGCGCCATTTGCCCGTAGGTCGACGCGGAAAATCTACCCAATCCCTCAGGAGTTTAGACATGGCCACTGCGATGACGGGTCGAGGTGTCGTTCCCGGCGAACAGGGCGAAGGCACGATCACCAAGGAAATCGAGTACTACACGAGCCAGGTCCCTTCAGGCGTTTATCTGAGCCTAGCGGTCGGCGCCATCGGGATTTCTCTGGCCATGCGGCTCGCCGGCAACAAGCATGCTGCGGAATTCGTTGGACACTGGGTGCCCACCATCCTGATCCTCGGGCTGTATAACAAGCTCGTCAAGCTGGAAGGCTCGGAGTAAGGCCGGCGCCCACGCCGACCATCGAAGACTTGCAAGCCGAGGGGAATGCGACTGGCATCGTTTGGGGCACCGTGCAGGTGCCCCTTCCTTTTCCGGCGAAGCTGGGGGACGGGTTCGGCGCCTCGTTTCATTCCAGTCCACGTCGTCACATCGACTTCCACTTCCGCCACGCCTCCCGAAGAGGACGCCCGACTTCTTCACGATTCTTCGAATGCCGCATCGCCGTATCTCCCCTATCAGGGCCCGTGCTTTGTGCCCTAGCTTTTTCGCTTGCGTTGACCCGAGGGTGCCGTACGAGCAGGCCTGTCGTGGGGTGGATTGCTTGACGGTCCCGGAAGGCGTCGTTACCATGTCGCCATGAGGAAAAAGGGGGTCGGTCAATCCGGAAAGGATGACTGCATGGCCCCCATGAGCCGATAAAAATGCATGTCGAGGGCGGAGGCCCGCCCACCCGAGTCGGACAGTTTCGGTTCTCCGAATTGAGAATTGTAGGGGGACATTCGCCGATGGATCGGCCGGGACGGTGAGAGTTCCGCGCGTAACTTCGTGCCGGCGCCTCGCAACTCCTTCCGGGGCATGGCCAGTCCCAGCTCACTCCTTGCCAGTCATGGTGCGTTCGAACGGATTGGGTCCGCCAGCTCACCTCGCCGCCGCAGTCGGTTCCGTGTTCGGGTCCTGGCCGGGGCCTACGCCGGGGGGACTGGGGGAGGCATGCATCGGTCTCTGCACTCGTCGACGGCGACCGCGGCTTGGCCACCGATGGGCATCTCCACAAGACGTCTCGCCCGCGCGCTGCTCGGGGCCCTGTTCGATGGAGGAGACCGGGCTCGAGGGACGGCCGCCCTCGTTGAAGCGATCTCAGACCTGGACCGGCACCTCGAGCCCGGCGACGTGTTGGTGAGCCTCGGGTCCGGCGACGTGGGAACGATCTCCGATGCATCCCTTCGACGACTTCCAGGGCATCGTCACGGCCGATGAACCGATGGCCCCGCACATCTGGTTCCGGCTGGGGGGGCCCGCCGCGTTCATGGCACGGCCACGGACGCTCGACCAGATGCTCGGGCTGATCCGACGCTGCCGCGAGGAGCAAATCCCCTTGAGGCTCCTGGCGGGCGGGTCGAACGTCCTCGTCCGCGACGAGGGGACTCGGGCGCTGGTCCTCCACCTGGAGAGCCCCGCCTTCTCGGACGTGACGATCCACGGTCGCCGGGTCGTGGCCGGCGCGGCGGTCCCGCTGACGGCCTTGATCTCGCAGACGGCCCGCATCGGCCTGGCCGGCCTGGAAATCCTGACCGGGATCCCCGGCACCGTCGGCGGAGCCTTGCACGGGAACTCGGGGGGGCGGCAGGGGGCGATCGGCCCGTTCATCCGCAGCGCGACCGTCATCGACGCCTCCGACGAGATCCAGGTCCGCGAACGCGACGACCTGAGCTTCGCCTATCGCGAGTCGAGCCTCGACGAGCCCGTCATCCTCTCGGCCGAGCTGGAACTCGAACAGGAGGATCCGGAGGCCGTCGTGCGCCGGATGCGTCGCATCTGGATCATCAAGAAGGAGAACCAGCCCTATGGCCACCAATCCTCGGGCTGCATCTTCAAGAATCCGACCCCCGACCTCTCGGCCGGGACGCTGATCGACCAGGCCGGTCTGAAAGGGACACGCGTCGGCGGTGCCGAGGTCTCCGACCGGCACGCGAACTTCATCGTGGCCGAGCCGGGCGCATCGGCGACGGACGTGCTCCAACTGATCGATCAGATTCGCCAGCGCGTCTGGCAGCAGTTCGGCTATGAGCTGGAGCTGCAACTGCAAATCTGGTAACGGCCCGGCGGCCCCCCGAGGTCCGCACTTTACCCTCTCCCGGCCCGATGCGCGGGACAGGCATCGTCTTCCTTGATATCGAGTCCCGTCCGATGAGGGAGCGTCACGAACCGGCTCGGCTGGCCGACGATGAGGGGCCGCCCCTGGAGTCGGCGGCCTCGACGCGACGGTTCGCGCGCTCGTTCCCGTCACCCGCCACGCGTGGCGACTCCCTGGGCCGCCTCGGGCTCTGGGTCCTGGCCTCCATCGTGGCGCTCCTGCTGGTCCTCGTGGCGATCGTGAGCGGGGGGCGTGCCCTGGTCCGATGGTTGCACGAACGACCGGCCTACCAGCTTCGCTTCGACGAGATCACCCTCGAACCCTCACCACCGTCCTGGTTCATGCGCGGTCGGGCCGGGTTCCTCGACGGCCTCCGCTCCAATGCGAAGCGCCCCGAGAGCCTCTCCGTCCTGGATGTCGACCTGGCCAAGTTGAGGGACGACTTCCGTCATTACGCATGGGTAAAGAAGGTCAAACGGGTCGAGAGGACCGTCCCGAACCGCATCGTCGTCCGGCTCGACTACCGCGAGCCGGTGGCGCGTTGGGAGAGAGACCCGAGGATCGTCATCGACGGCGATGGGGTAATCCTGCCCGATGAGGACATCGCTCCCGAGGCCGCCGGCCGCCTGATCTTGCTCGCGAGCGTGGATCAACCCCCCTTCGACTCGAAACCGGGCGAGCCCTGGAAGATGGGCAACGCGGCCCTGGACCTGGCCCTGCCCGACGAGCGCGTGATGGCCGCCGCACGCCTGGCGGACTTCTTGAGGGTGAGGCAGGCCGAAGAGCCCATCCCCGGGCTCCGGGTGGAGAAAATCCACCCGATGACCCAGCATGGGTTGTCCATCGAGTTTGACGACCAATGGATCGTTTTCTGGAAAAATCCGCCCGGCAGCGAAGGGCCAGTAGAGCTGACAGCCTCGAAAAAATGGGAGATGCTACGCGGTCACGTGCGAAGTCACAAGACGCTGGGTGTATCCGATCCGTTGAAGACCTATCTGAAGTTCACCAAGCAAGGGCTCGTCGAGATGCCCAGGCCGGCTCGATGAGCCGAACCCTCGTCTCCGCGTCCGCTCCGGCCCGACGGCCGGGATAATCCCCCTCCAGATCGTCCCGTTACTCCAGGTGGTCTGCGTGGCGCCGGCCGGAGGGGATGCCCGCGCGGGCATCCGGCTTGACGTGAACCGCGATCGGCCCCGAGCATCTTGGATCGATCTGCCGATGGGGGAGAACTGGGTCATGGCCAATCGACTCGGCCCGAAGTGGTTGAACCAGGTGCAGCAACTGGCGGTCCAGACCCACGCGGGGAGGCTCGGCCGTTACGCCCTGCTGGCCGAGCGGGTCAACGCCCTCGAGCCGACCCTCGGCCGCGAGACCGACCTCGAATTGGGCGTGAGAAGCCACGCGCTCCGGCTCCGCGCCCGCCAGGGCGACTCCTTGAACGGCCTGATGGCCGAGGCCTTCGCGCTCGTCCGCGAGGCCGCCAGGCGGACGATCGGCCAGCGCCATTACGACGTTCAACTCGTCGGCGGCGCGGCGATCCACAACCGCGCCATCGCCGAGATGGAGACCGGCGAGGGGAAGACCCTCGTCTCCACCCTGCCGGCGTACCTCAACGCGTTGCAGGGCAAGGGGGTCCACGTCGTCACCGTCAACGACTACCTCGCCGAACGCGACGCCGAATGGATGACGCCGATCTATGAGCTGCTGGGGATGACCGTCGGATGTATCCAGACGGGCCAGACCGACGTCGATCGCCGCGAGGCGTACGCCTGCGACGTCACCTATGGGACCAGCAAGGAAATCGGCTTCGACTTCCTCCGCGACGAGCTCAAGAAGCTCCAGCTCGGGGGCGACTCGCACCGCAAGTCATTCGAGCAGGCCTTCCTGGGGCGAGGGGACCATCACGAGGCCGAGATGCCCGTCCAGCGCACCTACCATTACGGGATCGTGGACGAGGCCGACAGCATCCTGATCGACGAGGCGCGTACCCCGCTGATCATCGGCGCCAACAACCAACCCACCCAGGAAGAGGCGGCCGCTTATTATGGCGCCGACGGACTCGCCGCCACGCTCGTCCGCACCAAGGACTTCAAGTACGACCCGGCGGAGCGTAAGGCGGAGCTGAACGCGGCGGGGCGGCGTAAGGTCCAGGCCGTGGCCGGTCATTCCTCCTTCATCACGCTGACGGTCGACGGCTTGTACGAATACGTCGAGCGTGCGCTGCGGGCCCAGATCGCCTACCTCAAAGACCGCGACTACGTGGTCGTCAACGGCGAGATCGTCATCGTCGACGAGTTCACCGGGCGGATGATGCCCGGCCGGCAGTGGCAAGACGGGCTCCACCAGGCCATCCAGGCCAAGGAGAAGCTGGAAGTCACCCTGGAGACGATCACCGCGGCGCGGGTGAC
>JAABUS010007043.1_pt1 | contig 13174 bp, 17 predicted proteins | sample 5560161 | NCBI WGS metagenome assembly JAABUS01 (sample SAMN10711885, study PRJNA513376) | rock metagenome | isolation source: Antarctica rocks | place: Antarctica: Victoria Land, Trio Nunatak nord | collected 2016-01-04 | reverse complement strand
TCACACGTGCTCGCCCACCGCCACCAGCACGACGCAACTCACGCGCCGGTGAGGGATCCTCTGCGGGACAACCCGGCAATGACCAAGTCGGAGATCACCGAGCACGGCGATGGCGTCCGCTGGTCGTTCGGTCAGCGGGCGACTCCGTTCCGTTGGCCCTACCTGTTCGGCAGTTGGTCCAGTGCCGCGGTGATGGTGGTGGTGGTGGCGTGCAGGACGCCGATCTTGCTGAGCTCGTCGAGATGCAGAGCGGTGGCCCCGGACACGGCGTCGGAGGGGACGAGTACTCGGTAGTCGTGGGCGCTGCTGTCGTAGATGGTGGCCCGCGGGCAGTTCGGGAAGTTGCAGCCGGCGGCGACGACGGTGCTCACCTCGAGCCCGGTGAGGTACTCGTGCAAGCGGGTGCGGTGAAAAGCGCTCCAGCGCGGCTTCCACATGACGACCTCATGTGGGCCGACGTCTTCCACCTCGCCGGCGAGCAGACGCTTGACGTCCGGTGCGGCGACGGAGGGCTCGCGGAGCTCGGGCACCACCTGGGAGCCGTTGGAGCCGGGGGCGACGACTCTGGCGCCGGCGGCGATTGCTGTGCGTCGTACCCGATCGACGTCGTCACCCTCGTAGAGCCGCACCACGTGCACGACGGGTCGACCTGCTCGCAGGAACGCTGTGCGCAGCGACGCCAACGCCGGCAGGATCGCCGTCGTTCCCTCGATGGGGCTGGCGCCCCCGCCCGTTGCCAAAATCAGCCTGGGTATCGATGATGAGCAGCGCTGAGCTCGCCATCTCCGGTTCGACGTGTCCATCGACGCCAGCCACCCACGTCGACTCGACCTCAGCGACCATACGCACAGCCTAGCGAGGCCACACCGCACCGACCTGCAAGACGACGTACCAACGTGCCACTCAGCGACCCCGTACGGACATCGCTTCCGCTGGATGTTCCCATCTGGCGGCAAGGCGCGGTGTTCGCCTGCGCCCGTCTATTCTCTTTCTGTGCTCACGCTGACCCCAACCTGGTGGTGGCTGTCGTTCCGGCAGCCGTGACCTGACCTCGTCCCGAGCTGCCTCCGGGTGGCTCGAGATAGGGCGCAGCACTATGGCGCACGGGCGGCACGGGGGTAGCTCCACACCCTGGAGTGCCTGATGACTGTCTTTGATCCCCCCACTGATTCCGCCGTTCGGGACGGCCTCACCTCGGCCATGACACGCAGCGGCCAGGTGGAGCGCGAGCTCACCCGCGATTCAGCCCGGTTCCGTGTCCTCACTGGCGACCGCCCCACCGGCCCCCTACATCTGGGCCACTACCTCGGCACCCTGCGCAACCGGGTGCGACTCCAAGACGTGGGTGTGGAGGTGTTCCTCGTCGTCGCCGACTACCAGGTCATCACCGACCGCGACAGCACCGCCGCGATTGCCGGCAACGTGCTCGAGCTGATGGCCGACCACCTGGCCACGGGCATCGACCCGGCCGTGACGACGATCTTCGCGCACAGCGCGGTACCTGCCCTGAACCAGCTCGTCCTGCCCTTCCTGAGCCTGGTCACCGACGCCGAGCTGCGCCGCAACCCCACGGTAAAGGCTGAGCTGGCCGCGACCCGTTCCCGCGGGCTGAGTGGGTTGCTGCTCACCTACCCGGTGCACCAGGCGGCGGACATCCTGTTCTGCGGCGGCAACCTCGTGCCGGTGGGCCGCGACCAGCTGCCACACCTGGAGACCACGCGGCTGGTGGCGCGACGCTTCAACGAGCGCTACGGCGGCGGACGCACAGTGTTCCCGGAGCCGGATGCCCTGCTCAGCGAGGCACCCCTGCTGTTGGGGACGGACGGGGCGAAGATGAGTAAGAGCAGCGGCAACACCATCGCGCTCCGCGATTCCGCCGAGCAAACGGCCGCACTGATCCGCGGTGCCCGCACCGACAGCGAGCGCACCATTACCTACGAGCCGATACGGCGCCCGGAGGTAGCCAGCCTGCTGCAGATCGCCGCCTTGTGCGCCGGAAGTCAGCCGGAGCTGATCGCCGAGAAAATCGGCCATGGCGGGGCAGGCGAGCTCAAGCGGGTGGTGACCGAGAGCGTCAACGAACACCTGCGCCCGCTACGGCACCGGCGCCAAGAACTGGCCGCCGACCCCGGCTACCTGCTGGACGTACTGCGGGTCGGCAACGCGCGGGCCAACGAGATCGCCGAGCACACGCTCGATGAAGTACGGGCCATGATGGGCATGAAGTACTGAACCCCGACTACATCAAGCGCCCCAGATATCGATCGACAAGCGGGACACTCCGCTGTCGGCGAGTATGGCGCCGTGACGAGTGAGAGGCCGAGCACGCCCGGGGCCGCCCGAGTGCGTGCAGCGTTGCTGGCCGACGTGGCTGGCATCGCCAAGTTCCAGACTGACTGCTGGCGTGAGGCCTACCGCGGGGTCGTTCCCTAGGACTACCTAGACCGAGTCAGCTACGCCGACCGCGAGCTGCGCTGGCGTGAGCGGCTGCTGACCGGAGCACGCCAGATCGCACTCGCGGAAGCTGACAACGCGGTGGTCGGCGTTGTCAGCTGGAGGACCATCGCCACACAGGACGCACCCGCCTTGGAACTCGCGAGTCTCTACGTCGCCGCTGCCCAGCGCAGCAGCGGCTTGGCTACGACGCTCGTGCATGCGGCGATCGGGATGAGGCCGGCGCACCTGTGGGTCTTCGAGGACAACCCCCGCGCCCACGCCTTCTACACCAAGCAGGGCTTCGCCTTCGATGGTCATCGCAAACACGACCCCGATACCGGCCTGTCCGAGCAGCGTTACGTGCGCCGGTGATCCACGGGCTACTGAGCCGCCGTTGAGCCACCGTCCGCAGGAAAGTGCGCCGCGAGCCGACGGGAAAACGTCGCGACCCCCGCGGCGTCACCTTGCGGAGCGGCCGGCCACTCGTCGACGCGATGCCACTGGTATTCCTCCGGCGTGCCGTGATGCCGGACGTAAACGTGTTGGTGAAAGTGCTCCATGCCCGCGTTGATGATCGCCGAGTGGATGTAGACGACGTCGAACTCGGCCCGAAGGGCCCGGGCCGCGTTACGCGCTGCCAGGCCCACCGCGGCGGCCTCGGCGTCGGTGAGGCCATCGAGGTAGACGGCATGGCGCCGGGTCTCAACGATCAGGTGCCCGAGGACGACCGGCCGCTCACCGGGCAGCAGGTGCGACACCCGGACAAGGTCGTTCTCCCACACGCAAGGGCCAGCGAGAGCCCCCTCGCCGCGGAACTTCGCGCAGATCAGGCACGTGCCGCCAGCCATGGAGGGAGCCTAGCCGCCGTCGTCGTCGTCAGCGCCGAGCACAACATGATCAACTCGGCCCGCAAGTCCCTGGCGGGACACCGGTCGCGGCAGTCGTGGTGAGGTTGGATGATCTTGGTATGAGCGCGGATACGGTTCACTTCTACGATGGTCTGGCCGCGGACTACCACCTGATCTATGGCGATCGATGGGATGAGGCGGTCCTCAGGCAGGGCGCTAGCCTCGCGCGCGTGATCCGCGACGCGCGGCCGGACGCTGTGACGGTGCTGGACTGCAGCTGCGGTATCGGCACACAGACGATAGGCCTTGCGCTGGAAGGGTTTCGTGTCACCGGCACCGACGTCAGCCCAGGGTCTGTCGCGCGTGCTCGGGTCGAGGCGCGGCGATGGGGTGTCGACGTGGAGTTCGGCGTTGCCGACTTTCGTGACCTCAGAGGGATCGACGGCCCATTTGACGTCGTACTCTCCGCGGACAACGCGTTGCCGCATCTGCTCGACGACGTGGATGTGCTCAGCGCATTGACGGCGATGCGCACGCGGATGGGTGATGGCGGACTGCTGATTGTCACGATGAGGGACTACGACCAGGCCTTGCTGGATCGCCCGGCGACGGCGATGCCGCTGGTCGTTGCCGGCCCACCACGACGGGTCGTGGTTCGCTTGCACGACTGGGACGGACCGCAGAGCGCGTTCTACACCGTCCGGTTCCTTATCTGCACGGAGCATGACGACGGACAGTGGACCACCGAACATCACCGTGCCCGGTACCGGGCCATGACGCGTGTGGCGTTCACCAGCCTGGTAGGGCGCGTCGCATTCGATGAGGTGATCTGGCGGAGCGGCGAGGATGTCGGGTACCACCAGCCAGTAATCACGGCCACCGCCACCTGAAACCGAGATACCCCACCGCGGCTGCTGTCCGAGCAAAGGATCGGTCTACGGCGATTCGAGCCTTGGCTTCGTCCTGGGAGCTGCGGTAGCGACAAGTGCGGCAGCTGCTGTGATGAGCGGGACGTCAAAGCGGGCCGGGCCCGCGCCTTGGTGCACTAGACGCCCCAGACTTTCACCACCGTCGATGTTCCCGATCCCCCCACGACGTAGGCCTCAACCGCGCCAAGGCGACCAGCCTGTGCCGCTCGCGCCCGGCGAGGGAGTGAGCACCGGCTGGGCACGGGACCCAACGACGGTGCCGTCGACCTCGGCGCGGATCGACCCGGGACCGTGCCCCCGAGGCAGGTCGGCGACGGCGTAACGCACCCCGTGAATGCGCACCACGTCGGACAGCGCGAGCTCGACTTCCGCGTCCTGGTCGGTCGTCGCCACCACCCGCGTCACCTCGGGCGCGGCGCACACCATCACGAACCACGGCTGGTCGTCAGTCCGGCCCCGCCACTCATGCAGAACCCCGCCGTCCTGCACGCGCGGCCCGCGAAAGCCGGATCCCGACAGGTGCTCCTGACCGCGATACACGTGCAACATCGTGCTTGCGCGGTCCTCGTCGTGAACTGACGCGCGCACAATCCAGCGCAGCCCCTCTGCAGCGGTGCCGTGGAACACCTCGATCTCGTCCACACCGTCAACTGTCCTACGACGTGGACCAAGCGTCCATTCCGGTGGGGAGCCGAACATCAGCGACGGCGTGCCGACACCGTCGGCAGGGCGCACCACGCGGCGGGAGCGAACAACACCCGCCGGTCTCGCTACGGGATCCTTCATCGGAGGCCGACCTCCGCCGATGGCTGCGCCGGGGTCACGTGTCCCTGTCCGCGGCTGCGTGTGAGCCGACGGCGGCTGCGGTGAGGAGCAGGAGGCCGCCGAGGAGGTAGACGGCTTGGATGCCGAGGGTGTCGGCGAGGAGGCCGCCGCCGAGCAGGCTCAGCAGCCGCCCGGTCTGCCAGAGCATGTCGAACCCGGCGAACGCCCGGCCTCGGAGGTCCTCGGGGACGAGGAACTGGATGAGGCTGCTGAAGGTGACGTTGCCGGTGGAGGTCGACAGGCCGTATAGCACCAGCGCGCCAGCGGCCAGGGGGAGGTTGGTGGCGACGGCCAGGACGAGGTCCACGACGCCCCGGACTGCGTAGGGCCCGAACACGAACACGGGGCGGCGTGGGTCGCTGATACGCCGCAGCAGCAGCAGCGGACCGAGGGCGGCGCCGGCGCCGATCGCGGCGACGAGCACCCCAAAGCCGCTGCCACCACCGAGGCGATCCTGGGCGAGGACGACGAGCAGGGCGCTGGTGGCACCGGCGGACAGTGCCGCTAGGAACTGCCCGACCGCCAGGGCCTTGAGCAGCGGCAGCGCGGCCTCCCGGGCGCGCGCGAACGGGCTGGTTACGTGCACCGGTGCGGTCCGTTCGGGTTCGCGCAGGCCCTGCAGGACCAGGGCGCTGATACCGAAGCTGGCGGCGTTGACGGCGAAGGCCACCCCGAACCCGACGTGGACGGCGAGCAGGGCGGCGACCGGGGCAATGAGGATCTGGGCGGCGGGTGAGAAGAACACTTGCCCGCAGGACAGCCCGAACGCGACCGCGTAGGCGATCGGTGCGCTGTCGTGCCACACCGCAAGGGCCCCGGCGAGCAGCACCCGCGCCAGGTCGGCGATGACCATGACCTGCACGCGCGGCAGGCGATCGACAAGGGTGCCGGCCAGTGGCGCGAGCAGCAGCACCGGGACGATCTCGGCGAGCACCGCCCCCGACACACCCAGCCCGGAGCCGGTCACCGCGACCAGAAGCAACGCCAGGGTCGTGAACTGGGCGACGTCACCAACCTGCGACACCGTCCGAGCCACCCACAGCCGCCGGTAGGCAGGCTGCCCTAGCAGCCCTCGCAGGTCAGGCCGGGCCGTGGTCACCGTTCCATCGTCGCAGGAGGTCATCGCTGGTGGTCGCCCGCGAGGGGGTCGACCTGCTCTGCGACGAGAGCGTGGCTACGCAGGAGGACGCGTCATCCGCGGGAAGGGTGGGGCCAGACCTGGCCCGGCACCCCGGCACCACATCGGGGTGGCGCACTGTGCTACTCGCCGGGGGTGTTCTGGGTGCGGTGGGTGGGGGTGCGCCGCACCCAGAGGTAGAGCCCGGCCCAGGTGAGGTAGCCGGCGGCGATGGCGGCGTTCATGACGGTGAGGTCGGGTTGGGAGTACATGCCCGCGTAGAGCACCGCCCCGGCCAGCGCCGCGGGGATGGCGGCGACCCGGCGCCGGGACAGCGCGAACGCCGCGGTCACCAGCAGCGCGGACACAACCAGCAGTATCGGCCCGATCCGCAGCAGCACCCCGAGCGCCCCACCGGGTGCCCCGGGTCCGGTCCCTGACATTGCGGCCATCCCCGTGGCGGCGGCCGCACCGCCGACCCCGACACCCACTCCGACCCCGATCATGGAGGCGGCGCATACCACCGATCCGACCACGCCCAGGCCCCCTACCCCGGACGGCGCGGCGCGGCGCACTACCGATCCGGTACCACTCGTGTCCACGGTGTTCATTGCTGTCTCCTCAGCTCTGCGCTACCGCGCAGGGGCGGTGACCCGTCGTTGGCCTGCCTCCAGACGGTACGAGGTTGCAGTAGCGAGGGGGTGGTGGTCGGCGGTAGCGGGGGTTGGTACCACCGGGCCGGGGGTCCCCGGGTGCACGGTGCTCACGTCGACACCAAGCAAATCAGGCTCAAGGCCGGCAACGGCCCACCGCGCCGCCCAGAACAAGGTGACCAAGCGCGAGGCCAACCACCCCGTAGACGAACCCGCCTCGGAGACGTCGCATGGCCGCAATCCCGCGAGCTCGCCGTGGCGGGTTCCGCTTGCAGGCAGTGATTCCGAAGCAATCGTTCATTGGTCAGGCGTTGGGGTTCCTGATAGCGGCGGTGCTTGGATTCGGTCGGCGGTGCGTGCCGGTGTGGGCACTTCGCCGGGGTGTTGCGGGTCGGGGGCGGTCACGGCGGGGCTGACCCGGCGGGCGATCAGTCGGACGATGACGGAGTCACGGCTACAGCGCGGGCAGACCGTCTCGCCACGTGCGGTGGGGTCAAGGCAGGGCAGACTGTTGTGGAAGAAGTAGTCGCGGTCGTGTCCGTGGCCGTCCTCGACGTGTTGCACGTCGTAGTCAGCTATCCAGCTGTTCCCACAGCCAGCACAGGTGAAGCTGAACCGTTCGACCGATATTTCCTTGATCACCATGGCGTGAGGCTCCCTTCTTCCTCCACACGGTACGGCCGGGCGGGACCCTGCCGACGTGCGAGGCAGTTCTCTGAGGCGACGGTCCGCCAGGCGACAAGCGGGAAGGCGCCATCGTGGTGTAGGGGTCGCGGCCCTGCCGCGCCGTGCAGCGCTCAGACTCCGAGCGAGCCGTCGATGCTCTCGCGGATGACGTCGGCATGGCCGGCGTGGCGCGCGGTCTCCTCGATCATGTGGAACAGGACGTACCGCACGTTGCACTCGATGATGTCCGCCCACGCGCAAGGGCTGTCGAGATCCATCGACGCCGCGACAGCGCGGGACTCCTCGATCTGCTCCCGGTAGTACCCGACCCAGTCGTCCACCGTGTCGTTCTCGTCGACCACCAAGTCGGCGTCCCTGGGCTCGGTCCGAACGGCGGGCCACTGCTCGGGGAGCTCACGTCCGCCCATGACGACCTGGAACCAGCGCCGCTCCCACGTCGCAGCGTGCTTCACCAGCCCCAGCAGCGACAACGAGCTCGCGGTCGGCGTCGCCCGCGCCATCACGTCATCGAGCCCCTCGATCTTCCTGATCAGCCCCTCCCGCTGAGCGTCGAGGAAGTACTCCAGGGCCGCGCGCTCCGAGGTGAGCACGAACTGCTCATTCTCATCACTGGTCACCCCAGCAGGGTAGCGACGGCGCGTCCGAGCGGGCGGTCCACCGGCCGCGCCCTTGGGACGGCCGCGACGCCGTCCGGTAGAGGAACCCCGTCCCGGAACAGGATCCTCGACCGGCCAGCAGCAGGTTCCCCCGTCAGCCGGAGTCGAGTTCGGCGACGAGGCGCGTCGCCGCGGTGTTTCGGTAGGAGGAATCGAACAGTTCTCGGACCTGCTGCCAGGCCGCCTCGGATGCAGCGAGGTCGAAGCCGATCCAGCCGTAGCTGCCGAGGTAGCCCGGTACGTACGTCCGAGAGTCCGCGAGAAGTGCCGTGCGCTCGCTTTGGTCTGGCAGGACCAGTAGCGACTGGTCGTGCTCGACCCAGACGCCGTCGACCTTCACCGATCCGCCGTAGTAGGCGAAGATCTTGGTCGTGTAAAACGCCGGACGCCCGTGCGAGACCTTCTCTGCGCTGCCAGGCAAGCTGAGCGCGAGCTGCCGAACCCGGGCGAGCACCGGGTCGTCGTCGCGGAACATGATCGGGTGGCCCACGTCGTCACTGTATGCAGGCGCGAGAGATCAGGCGGTTGCGGCTCGATCGTCCAGCTATGAGCACCCACCACGCCCGCGAGTGAATCTGTCCGAACGACTGGATCTCAGGAACCGGCCAAGGAAGCAGTCCAGTACTCGACGAATTGGCCATCCTCGACCCGGAGAATGTCGTTGCCGGAGAAACTCATCTCACCGTCTGCCGTCTGGCCGCGCCCGGTCCACCGAGCCGCGACAAGGTCGCCCTCTACGACTGGTCCGACCTCGAGGCTGAAGCCGAGCGTGGTGAACATGCCTTGGGTTTCCCCGATCACCGCCGCCAGCTCGTCCCGTCCGCGAACCTCCCGGTCGGGCCAGTGGCCGACAAAGTCGTCCGAGACCAGCTCCCTTGCTGCGCTTGGGCTTCCATTCCACAGCTCGCCAAGCCACCGGCGATACAGATCATGCATGAAGGTGGAGGACATACAACCAGTGCATCACACCATCGAGGTAGATCGACCGCTCGCGCTTGCGTCCCGTAGCTCGATCCACGTGCGGACACGACTCATCTGCGGCAGCACGGCGGGTTAAGCACAGCGTTTCCCGCTGTCGATCAGCCAGGCGCTGTTCGCGGCGGGAACCGCGTGCAAGCGCACGGCGCCGTCGGTGACGGGGTGACCCCGCCGGGCGCGTCGTGGGTAGTCTCACTCCACTGGGAATCTGGTGTTGCGAACCCCGCAGTGAGCCGGGATGCTGGGCGGCCGAGAAGACCTGCACTGCCTCAACGGGGCTAGCGGAACCGACAGTGCCGGTCATCGCATCAGCCCGAAAACCGTCGCGAGCCCCGGGACATACCAAGGCACCGGCCGGCGGCCCGGGGCAGCGCCGGGGCAGTCGTCGTTGGTGCACTGGCAGCCGTCAACGCAGCGGCACCTGTGGCGAGGGAGTACTCGCCGGATTCCCGCATCCGCGTCACCCGGCCGCCCTACGGTCCGCGCGGACGCGGCTAGGTTCGCATTGAACCTGAGGTGAGTGCCATCGAGAAGCGACTGACGAAAAACCGGACGTTCCGCGCGCCGTACGCTGGGCCTGGTGCTCATTCAAACCATCGCCGCGAGCGCGAACGGCAGTTGTTTTCTCCCTTTAATCCTGTTCGCATTGATCTATTGACCTCCAACAGCTCGCCTTGTACAGTCCAAATGCCCTGACGCGCTGGTCCTTTTGGAGCAATCGCGAGTGGAACGGCCACGGCCCGTTCCTCGTGGCGAACACTCCGGTGACGCACACCGGCGTTTGACTCTGTAGGAGGAGCCTTGTTCGGAGTAAGAGCTAGGCAAGCGACGACGGTGCTGACTGTGTTTGCTGGCGTATCGCTAGGTGTTCCGGCCGTCGCCATGGCGTCGCCGCAAATTCTGACAGTCTTTCAGCCGTAGAGCGGGCGCCAGATTTCAATAACGCCCCGGGGTGGAAGGCTGCGACAACAGGGGCGAAGGAAGTTGTTTCGACCGTGGACACCGCGACGGGGAAGGTGCATCTGGAACGCAACGGTGTTCACTTGTCCTATTCGTTGCCCGGTGCGGGTAATGCACGCAAGCGCTCCATCTCGGCAGATACTTCCGAGTTCGACGCCGGGTCATACCAGGCCGTGACACAGACAGGTCAAGACGGCGTTCGCACAGCGGTCGTGATCAACAATGCGGCTTCGCCCACGTCGTACCGCTTTCATTTCGACGTGCCGAGCGGTTACACGCTCAAGCTCACGGGAGACGGACATGCCGCCGTCATCGACAATCCGAAGACTGGCGACGCAGCGGTAATTATGCCGCCGTGGGCAGACGACGCCACGGGGAAGCGTGTTCCGTCGAGCTATTCGGTTGACGGTCACGACCTGATTCTTAACGTCTCTACCCAAGGGGCCGTGTTCCCGGTGGTCGCGGATCCGCAGGTTGATTGGCACTGGTGGGGCTACAGTGACTCGATGGATCGCTGGGAAACTAACCAGTTCGCGTACGCTGCAGGCGACGTGGCCGCTGGGTTCGCGACGTGCGGCGCTGCGCTCGCAATCTTTCTCGGGCCGATGGCGGGCCTTGCTTGTGCTGTCGAGAGCAGTTCGTACTGGGTCATGGGGAACGACGCCGGCCTGTATTACAGCGACGGAAACTGCATGAGGCTCAACATGACATGGTCCAGCGTTTGGTGGTCCGACGAAATCTGGTACGGCGATGGCAACTGCTGGTAACAATAGCCCTCGCGGTTTAACAGGAGGACGAATGTGGATTCAGTCACGTGCCGCCACTGTGGTATTGGTCGCGTACACGATCACGTACATCGTGGGTGTTGTCCTGTATCTCACGCTGGGTCATCCACCTCGTAATGCCACAGCTCCTGTCGCCGTCATCTTAGGCGCTCCGCTGTTCATTGCGGCAAGCCTCCGCAAACGGCCAATTTTTACGGTGCCACACGCGCGAGGGATCGTCATCGTCATGGTGTCAGTCGTCGCGATTACTGCGACAGCTGCCGCCATGCCGCTACTGATGCAGTGAAGTATGGGGCGGGATAGGCCAAACGGACAGTGTGCTATCACCCGGCCCCCGCCTGCGTGGCATAAATAGGGGGTTTGGTCGGAATAGAGACCTAAAAGTAACGCCCGCGCGCTGAGGAGTTGATCGCTTTGTGGCGGTTTTTTGTAATCGCTGGCCACCCAAAGCAGCTCGTTGTCGTCGGCTCGACGGTGCTCGATCCATTGACCCGCGCCTGTTGCTATACCTCACGAGACGCCTGGACGCGCCTCGCCGCTCTTCACGCGATGGGTTCTAAAGCAGCCTGCCGCGAGCGTTGTAAAGCGGCACCGTCCAACGGTCAACGACGGCCACCGGATGAGGAACCGCATCCGGTGAACCGGAGGAGAACGATCCTCTGTTTAGACGTCTTCGATCGTCGCTGCGGCAGCGGCACGCTTGACGGCTTCGCAGCCTTCGTGGGCGCTGGCCTTGGTGCTGTAGGCCTCACCGCTGGCGACGATTTCCCCGTTGGCGGCTTTCAGCCGAAACCGATACTGGCCATGGCTCTCGTAGACCTCAAACTTCGCCGCCATCGTCCAGCTTCTTTGCTCAGTTTGCTTTCAACGAAACTAGACCACCGGCTTGGCCTCGTCTACTCCGTCGCTGGCCGGATGGGGATGGTCTTGCGGTGTCGCTCGACCGAGGTCACGGGCGGGGCAGTCCGGCGCGGTTGCGTCAACGGTGCGGGGTCGCTGCTGTGTGCAGGATGCCGTCGAGTAGCCAGCGCAGCCCGTTCGTGAAGTTGTCCAGCAGTTCGTCGGTGGCCAATGGCCGGTCGTCGGTTTCGGTCGGGGGACGGGCGGCGAAGGCGGCGAATCCGATCGTGTAGACGATCAGCACTCGCAGCGCCTCGCCTGCTGCTTGTCCGCGGACGCCGGCGCGGGCAAGCAGGGTGGTCGTCGTGTCGCCGAGGCGTTGGGCGTTGAGCCCGCGGGCGCCTTGGCGGGCGAGGTAGAGCGGCACGAGGCCCGGGTGGTTGAGCAGCACGTGGTAGGCCGAGGTCATCAGCTGGTGCAGGCCCACGGTCGGGTCGTCGATGTCCTGGGCTGGCGTCTGCACGCTGGCGAGCACGTCGTCGAGGACGTCGTCGAGGAGCGCGGTCTTACTGGGCACGTGGCTGTAGAGGGCGTTCGGGGCGACGGTGAGGCGCTGGGCCACGGCGCGCATCGTCAACCCCTCCACCCCCTGCTCAGCCAGCAGGGCGCGCGCCGCGGCAAGGACCGCCACACGAGTCAGTCCGGCGCGCTGACCGGGAGTTCGAGGAGGCCCCACCTAGACAACTGTACACCGTCCAGCTAAACTGTACGTTGTTCAGTAACGCCGTTGAGAGGAAGAGCTGATGGCAGACATTGCCCTGTTCCACTCGGTGCTGGGGATGCGCCCCGGCATGCTCGACGCCGCCGAGCGGCTGCGCAGTCAAGGACACGACGTGTTGGCCGTCGACCAGTACCAGGGCCGCATCTTCGACGACTACACCCAGGCTGACGCCTTCGCTCAGCAGGTGGGCTTTCCCGAGCTCATGTCACGAGCGGCCGCTGCAGTACAGACCCTGCCCGACGGCTTCCTGTGCGTCGGCTTCTCCAACGGCGGCGGCATGGCGGAGTACGTCGCAACCCAACGACCAGTCTCCGGGGTCGTGCTGTGCTCCGGGGCACTGCCGCTGCAAATGATCGGCGTCGACGCCTGGCCGGCCCGGGTCCCTGCACAGATCCACTACACAACCGGCGACCCGTTCCGGCAGGAAGGATGGGCCGAGTCCGTGGCCGGAGCCGTCACCGCAGCCAGCGGCCAGGTGGAAAGCTTCGACTACCCCGGCGACGGCCACCTGTTCACCGACGCCAGCCTGCCCGACGAGTACGACCAAGACTCCGCCGAGCTGTTCTGGCAGCGCATCTACGCCTTCTGTCAGCAACACGGCTGACCAACGTCCCAATCGGGGATCCCTCACCGGCGCGTGAGTTGCGTCGTGCTGGTGGCGGTGGGCGAGCACGTGTGG
>JAABUS010007042.1_pt1 | contig 13177 bp, 11 predicted proteins | sample 5560161 | NCBI WGS metagenome assembly JAABUS01 (sample SAMN10711885, study PRJNA513376) | rock metagenome | isolation source: Antarctica rocks | place: Antarctica: Victoria Land, Trio Nunatak nord | collected 2016-01-04 | reverse complement strand
CCGGCTACCTCAGCAAGCGTGATATTCGCGGACTCGCGCAGGATACCGAGCAGTTCGCGCGGCGTGAGCCCGCCCTCTTCCTCGGTGGCGCATTCGCGCTCGGCATCTTCGCCGCGCGCTTCCTGAAGAGTTCGGGACAGGCGGTTCAGGGTGGCGGTCAGGGCAATCGTCGGAATTGGCAAGGCCAGACCGAGTGGTACGGCCAGCGACCGTCTCCGCAGGTCACCCCGCCACCGCAATTGCCGGCCCATACCGCTTCCGCTGCGAGCACCGTTGCCGGACGCCCGGCCCCGATGACCGGCGTTGCTGGCACAGGTGCCGCCGCTAGCGGTGTCGGCACTAATCCCGGCCGCATGACGCCGCCGACCAGTGCTACGAATGTGACTAATACCCCGCGCACGCCACAAGGCACGGGTCCGAATCCCGACGTTATCGTCGGCGGACCGCCGCATGAGCCCGGTCGCGGAGGTCGCTAATGAGCGGGCAGCAGGACAACCGCTCGCTCGGCGAGTTATTCTCCGCCCTCGCTGCTGACACTGGCACCTTGGTGCGCCAGGAAGTCGAACTCGCGAAGACCGAGATGACGCAGAAAGCGACGCGGGTCGGCAAGGATATCGGATTCCTGCTCGCTGGTGGCGCGGTCGCTTATGCGGGGTTCCTCGCCATTCTCGCCGCGATCGCGATCGGGCTCGGCCAGTTGGGGCTGCCCTGGTGGGTAGCGACGCTGCTCGTGGGGCTCGTCGTCGCCGGTGTCGGCGGCTTCCTGGTCATGCGCGGCGTAAGCGCTCTGCGCCAGGAGACTGCGCTGCCGCAACAGACGATCGACACGTTGAAGGAGGATGCCGAATGGGCCAAAGCGCAAACCCAATAAGTCGATCCGGCCAGTCTAATGCCAACGACGACAATATCGCCGTTACGACAGAGACCGAAGATCTGCGGCGAGAAATCGAGCACACGCGTACCGACATGAGCGGTACCCTCGACGCGATCCAGCAGCGGCTCAATCCCGAGGTGATCAGCGAGCAGGCGAAGGACACGGCGAGCGACATCACGGCGCAAGCCAAGGAAGCTGCCCTCGAAGTGTTCGATCACGCCCTTGCGGAGGTCAAGGGACAGGCCACCGAAGTCCTCGATCAGGCCCGCGAGGTGCTCGTGGAAGCGCGTGTGACTGCCCGCGAGGTGATGGGCGAGGCGAAAGCTACCGCCCGTGAAGTGGTCGAAGATGCCACTACCCACGCGAAAGCAGCCGTCCGGGGGGCGACAATCGGAAAGGTAGAAACGATGATCCGCAGCGCGAACGACACGACCAATGCCGCGCGACACGGCCTGGTCGAGACGATTAAGGCGAACCCATTCCCGGCGGCCTTGGCTGGTCTCGGGCTCGGCTGGCTCTTCATTAACAGCCGCAGTGCCGCAGCGCGCGGTGGGATGGACTCGCGTGCTTACGAGGCGACATACCGCGAGCAGCGGCCTTACTCGGCGCACACCCCCCCGCCATATGGTGGGTACCAAAGCAATGGCGGTTCGGCAGGGGGCGGTAGTGCGCTCGGGTCGACCGTCGATCGTGCTCAGTCCGCTGCCGGGAATATTGCAGGCCAGGCCAGCGATCTCGTCGGGCAGGTAGGCGGGGCAGTCGGCGATGCCGCAGGCCAAGTCGGCGAGACGGCCAGTAACATCGCCAGCGGGACGATGGAAACGGCGGGGAACATTGTCGGCCAGGTCGGTGAGACGGCCAGTAACCTCGCCAGCGGGACTGCTGAAGCGGCGGGGAATATCGCCGAGCAGGCCCACTATCAGGCCATGCGCCTGGAGGATAGCTTCCAACGAGTGCTACGCACGAATCCGCTGGCGGTTGGCGCGGTGACCCTGGCGCTGGGGACGGCGATCGGCCTGGCCCTGCCGCAGACGACGCGCGAGAACCAGCTGATGGGCGAGGCGCGCGATTCGCTACTCGAACGTGCCCAGGGTTTCGCCCAGGAGACGGTCGAGAAGGTCCAGAATGTCGCCACCGAGGCTAAGGAGACGGTCACAGAGACCGTTAAGGACGAAGCCAAGAGCCAGGGGTTGACACGGTAGTTGTCTGTCGAATTGCTGTAATTCGGCGCTGGTTTTGTACCCGGTTCGCGTCTGGTAAAGGAAGCCCCGGCACACGCTATTGTGCCGGGGCTTCCTGCGTTGCATCGCTTCTCGGACTGGCTCAGTTCCCTGCCGGGGCCGGGGTGGCGTGATCGAGGACGAGGCCCAGGTCGAGTTCGGGGTAGAGCGGGTGGCGGTCGAGGAGCGCACCGATCCGGGAGCGCGCTTCGTCCACGACGCCGCCCGCGATGGCGTAGCGTGCCTTGCTCCGCTCGCCGCTCTTCGTCGCGGTTGGGGTGGTGCTGGACAGGACGCGGCTGATCACGGCGGCGATCTCGCGCATCTCGTCGCCGCCCATCCCGAGGGTGGTGATCGCCGGGGTGCCGACGCGCAGGCCGCTGGTGTACCAGGGGCCGTTGAGATCGAACGGCAGCGAGTTACGGTTGAGGGTGATCCCGCACTCGCGCAGCGCCGATTCCGCCTGCCGCCCGGTCAGGCCGAAGCCGGTGGCGACATCGATCAGCAGCAGGTGGTTATCGGTGCCGCCGGTGAGAACCGACAACCCGCCCGCCACGCAACCTGCCGCGAGCGCCTGGGCGTTCTCGACGATCTTGGCGGCGTAGGTACGGAACTCGGGGCGCAGCGCCTCGCGGAAGGCGACCGTCTTGGCGGCCATGACGTGCGGCAGCGGCCCACCGAGGATCGCGGGGCAGCCCTTGTCGACCCACGGCGCGAACTCTGCGGTTGCCAAAACCATCCCGCCGCGCGGCCCGCGCAGCGTCTTGTGCGTCGTGGTGGTAACGATGTGGGCGTGCGCGACCGGGTCGAAGTCGCCGGTGAAGACTTTGCCCGCGACCAGCCCGGCGAAGTGTGCCATGTCCACCATGAAGACCGCGCCGACCTCATCGGCGATCTGGCGCATCTCCTTGAAGTTGATCCGGCGCGGATAGGCGCTGTACCCGGCCAGCAAGATCAGCGGGCGGACCTCATGCGCCGTCTTGCGAACCTGTTCGAGGTCGAGTAGCTTCGTCTCTTTGTCTACCGAGTAGGAGTAGACATCGAAGAGCTGGCTGGAGATATTGTGGCGGTAGCCGTGCGTCAGGTGCCCGCCGGAGTAGTAATCGAGCGCCAGTATCCGCTGATTATGATACGCCTCGCGGACGGTCGCCCACTGTTCGCGGGTCGCCTTGGAGGGGTCTTCGAGGCCCATCTCGGCCAGGGTCGGCGCTTGCACCCGCGCGCTGAGGATCGCGCTGAACGCGACGAGGTTGGCATCCGCGCCGGAGTGCGGTTGCAAGTAAGCGTACTGCGCGCCAAAAAGCTCCTGCGCCAGCCCCGCACCGGTCGCCTCGATCGTATCGACGTTATCGCACCCGGCGTAGAAGCGGTGGTGCGGATACCCCTCGGCGTATTTGTCGCTGAAGAGGTTGCCCATCGCCAGTTGCGTCGCCAGGGACGAATAGTTCTCGCTGGCGATCAGCTTGAGGTTCTGGCGCTGGTCCCGGAACTCGGCGATGATCGAACCAGCGACCTCGGGCGAAACCGCGCCGACCGCGTCGAGCGAGGCGTAGAAGGCGGCCGCAGAGGGATCGAGCGGTCGCCCGGCGCGTCCTTCGAGATAGCGCAGCAGCAGCGTGGCTTGCGCGCCCTGCCCGGCTGCCGAGGGATAGGTGGCCTGCGTGGTGGTCATGGGGCTCCTCCTGCTTCGTCAGCGCCCCCCGCCGCACTCGCGACCGGAGGGGATGCAAAAGGGGCCTCGACACACGGTCGACGCCCCAGCCCAGGCGAGCGGCTGCACATTCGCGACTCCGGGCTCCCCCGTGGTGCTACCACGTCGTTCGCCAGTGACCCGGAGCGTGTCGTCGGGGGGAGTATAGCAAATGCGGAATGACGAGTGCGGAGTGCGGAATGGGGGGCGAAGTGGGGGAGGGACGGCCCTCATCCCCGGCTCGCATCCGCTCGCCACCCCTCTCCCAATTCTAGGAGAGGGGTGTAGCCTTCTGGCCTTCGCCGAAAGAACGGGCGATGTAACGTTGCTATCCGTCAGGTAGCTATCCAGCAGCCAGAAGAATCAGCAACAGCTAGCCGGGGGTGAGGGCCAACTCGCTTACCCGATGGCGCTCCAGCCACGCAAGTGCTTGACCGACTGGCGATACTCCCACTCGATCGCGTCTTTCAGGAGGTGGGCGAGGCGACCGCCGATCGTGCGCCCGGCGACATCGGCGACGCCGGAGTGCGGGCCGACCGAGACGACCAGCCCCTTGCTGTCGTACTCGAACGGTTCGAGCGGTTTGCCCATAATCTCCGCGAAGAGGTTGGTGGCGACCGTTTTGCCTTCCGCCAGCGCGACCTGGGCGGTCGGCGGGTAGGCGCGTCCGGTTTCGGGATCCGTCACCGAGGCAAGGTCGCCCGCGACGTAGATCTCGGGGCGGTCGAGGACGCGCAGGTATTGATCGACCTTGACGCGCCCGTTGTTGCCGATCGGTAACCCGGAACCGGCGACGAGTTCGGGGGCCTTGACACCACCGGCCCAGACGAAGACCCCGCCCCGGATCGCCTCGCCGCTCTTGAGGATGAAGCCGTCTGCGGTCGCGCGGGCGACGAGGGAGTTGGTGCGGACTTCGACGCCGAGGTCGCGCAGGATCCCGCCCGCCTTCTCGATCAGGCTCGGCGACGAGCCGGCCAGGATCGTCGGCCCGGCATCGACGACGATGATCTTGACCAATTTGGGGTCGAGGCCGTGACGGCGGGCGATGTCGGGGAGTTCCTCGGCCAGTTCACCGGCCAATTCGACGCCGGTCGCGCCAGCGCCGCCGATCACGATGGTCATCCGCCGCGCCTGCTCGGTTGGGTCATCGGTGTGGACTGCCGAGGCGACCTGCGTGTCGATCGCCGCCAGGACTCTGCGCGCGTCATCGACCGACCAGAGGGTCAGGGCACGCTCGGCGAGGCCGGGGATCCCGAAGTCGTTGGGGCGGCTCCCCAGCGCCAGGACGAGGCGGGTATATGGCAGTGCGCCCGACTCGGTGAGCAACTGTTGCCCCGCGAAGTCGAAGCCGGTGATCGCCGTCTTGACGAATTTGACGCGCTTGTCGAGTACGTCGCGCAGGGGGACGCGCACATCGTCGGCGGGGCGTGCGCCGCCCGCGACGCGCGGCAGTTCGGTGAGGACCTGATGGTAATCGTAGCGATCGACCAGCGTCAGCCCGACCTGGGCGTGCTGCTCTTCGAGCCAGGCCGTGAGGCGCAGGATCGCGTGCAACCCGGCGTAGCCCGCTCCGGCGATGACGATTTCGTGGGGTTTGCCTTGGTCTGTGGCTGTTACGGTCATCGTTCTTCTCCTCCGTTGATCCCATTGTCAACGATATGGTACCGTTGCCACCCATCGTACTGGTATCTACGTGCCTATCGTGATATTTGTCACAATCTTTATAACGCTGTTTGCCAGTCAAGTATTTCGTCTGTAACCGGTGACAGGATAATCCTCGGGTGACCATTCCGTGCGTCATCCCCTACCGTAACCCGCACCGGCGGGGTAGGATTGCCTCCGTATATGGCGATGATTCGGGGAAGGAGCGCGGCATTGGGGCGGGGCGGACGAGGTGAGCGCGGTGAGCGGGGACGCGAGGCGGCACCGGCAACGGAATGGCTCTACGGGCGGAATGCGGTGATGGAAGCGCTGCGGGCGCGGCGGCGCTCGTTACGGCGGCTGGTGGTGGCGAGCGGCGCGCGTGAGGCGGGCCTGCGCGGTCTGATCGAGGAGGCCGATCGCGGTAACCTGACCCCGGCGGAGCAGCCGCGCGAACAACTCGACCGCCTGGTCCAGGGGGCCAATCACCAGGGGGTGTTGCTCGAAGTCGGCCCATATCCCTATGCCGAGCCGGATGATCTGCTCGCCGTCGAGCGCGACGGCGGGCCGCTCTATCTCCTGCTCGATCAGTTGCAAGACCCGCAGAATGTCGGCACCCTGCTGCGGAGTGCCGAAGCGATCGGCGTCACCGGCGTACTGATCCCCGAGCACCGCGCGGCGACGATCACCCCGGCGGTCGCCAATGCCTCGGCTGGCGCGACGGAGTGGTTGCAGATCGCGCGGGTGACGAACCTGACGCGGACGATCGGGCAACTGAAGGAGCGTGGCGTCTGGGTCGCGGGGCTGGAAGGGGTGCCGGAGGCGAAGTCGATCGATGACGCCGACTTGCGCGGCGGGTTGGCGATCGTGGTCGGGAGCGAAGGCGGCGGTATCTCCCGCCTCGTGCGCGAGTCCTGCGACTTCCTGATCCGCCTGCCGATGCGCGGCCAGATCGGCTCGCTAAACGCGGCGGTCGCGGGTTCGTTGGCGCTCTATGCAGCCGATCGGCAACGACACGCGAATGACGAATGACGAATGACGAATGACGAATGGGGGACGGGAACAGGAGTCATGGAGACACGGAGAGGGCGGGGAGGGGAAGGACGAGTGATGGGTGATAGTGGCCCTGTGCCGTGTCGGGGGAATGACGAGTGATGAATGACGAATAGTAGTGCTGAAGTGGGGCGCGGCCCTGTGGATGTGTCGGGGTTGCGGCTGGCGGATCTGATCGCGCCGGACCTCGATCTGCTCTTTGTCGGGTTCAATCCGTCGGCCTACTCGGCGATTCACGGGCATTTCTATGCCAGGCCGGGGAATCGGTTCTGGCTGCTGCTCGGGTTGGCCGGACTGACGCCGCGCCGCTATGCGCCGGAGGAAGACGCGACGCTACTCAACCTGCGGATCGGGATCACCGATCTCTGCCAGATCCCGACGCCAGGGATCGCCGACGTGCCGCGTGCGGTCGCGGAGAGCGGGCGCGGGGCGCTGACGGCGAAGATCGAGCGGTACGCCCCCCGGATCGTCTCGTTCAATGGCCGCGCGACCTATGAGCGTTTCTTCGGCCATAAGTTGGCCGATTGGGGCATGCAGCCCGACCGGATCGGCACCGCGCCGAGCCTCGTCTTCGTCACCCCCTCCTCATCCGGTCGCGCCAATGGCGTCGGCGTGGCGCGGGAAGCGGCGTACATGGCGTTGGGGGAGTTGGTCAACGATCTCCGTCTGGCTCGTACTGACGTGTAAGCAATTTCTGGTTTCTTCATTGATGAACAATTATTCCGCCTACCGTGTCTGCGCTCCTTCGTTTAGGGGTGCAGACACGTTCGTTGAGCCGATTACCCTTTGCCTCTCCAATAGTGATAGGACTTACGCAGTTGAACGTGGATCTGCGCCGAGATCACGCTTGATTTATGCTCAACCGCGTAAGTTCTCAACGAATTGTCGCGGTCACAAGCGAACACGATAACTCCACATTGAGCACGAACATAATAACCAGCAAAACCCCGTATGGATTTCGTCGCCCTTCTGCGGTCTATAGATAAACGGATTACCACATTGCGCGCAGATGTACCGAGCTGGTTGGGACGTATCGGCTATGGGACAGCTCGGGTGCAGGATGCATACTCGAAGGACTGATGGGTACATTTCGACTACTAATTGGTGATGCACATACGATGCCGAGAGGGAGCTATTCGCCCATGATCAGCGGGTGTCTGCCGGATGCGAGCGCGCGATGGTAACAGCGTCGAGCGTCATCATTGATCAGCACAATCCAGAGCCGTCGCCGCCCTCCCCTCGCGCCGCTACGCACGCGGATAGGCCCATCCTGGTGGTCGAAGCCGATGCGTTTCGTCGCGAGTGCCTGGTGGTTGCGCTGGGCGACGCTGGGTATTGCGTGGTACAGGCTGAAGACGGTCTATGGGCACAGGCACGGATCGACGAGAGCCTACCCGCGTTGGTGATTGTGGCCGCGCGACTATCCGGTATGGATGGGTTGTCATTTATCGAGCACCTTCGCGCCCAGCCTGCGACGCGCACTGTGCCCACGATCCTGCTGACGGATGATACTTCGGCGGTGAATCTGGCCGAAGCGTTTCGCCGGGGCGTAGATGATCGCCTGCCGGAATCGCCGGATGTGCCCGAGTTGCTGGCCCACGTCTGGGTTCGACTGGAACGGCCGCCCTCACCGCGCACATCTCAACCGGCTGATGACCGGGCGAGCGTGCTCGACGAGCGGATATTTCGCAAGCCGCTCGACCGTGAACTGAAGCGTGCGGCGCGTACCGGTCGACCCGGCTGTCTGGCCTATCTCGCCCTTGCGGAGATGCCGCGCTTGCGTGAACTCCTCGGCGAGCAGATCGAAATTGATCTCGCTGTGCAGGTCGCCGAGTTGATCGCGCGGGACGGTCGTGCTACCGATCTCGTCGGCCACCTCGCCGGTGGGCGTTTCGCACTGCTGCTCCCGGAGACCGATGTGGAGGGCGTGCGGCACCGGTTGGCGGTGCTGCAACGTCGGGTCATGGAGCAGACGTTCAGTGCTGGTGGTGACCATATCCGCTTGACGCCCGCTAGCGGCTTCGCGATGTTCGCCAAGGGCCTTGGTCCCGATGCAATCGGGGATCAGGCGTTTCTGGCCCTCGATCACGCGCTCGATCAACTCGATTTGCAGCCGGTGCGCTATGACTTCCGCGAACATGGCCTGCGACTGCCCGCTAGCGAACCAACCTGGCGAGCGCGACTATGGACGCATCTGCGCGTACCGGCGCAATTGGCACTGGCGCAAGTTGTCGCGTTCCTCTTGCCGTTCCTGTTCTATGTCGGCATGGCCGCGCTCGGCGTCGATGTGTCGCGGGCGATGTATGTCTTGGTGGTAATCGCGTTGCTGAGCACCGCCTATGTTCTCTGGCTGGAAGGCTTGCTGGCGCTGCGCCGCGAAGATCCGCCCGACGTGCCCGTTACCGCATATCCACCCGCGAGCGCGATTATCGCCGCGTATCTCCCGAACGAGGCGGCGACGATCAGCGAGACGATCGCCGCCTTTCTGCGCGTGGACTATCCCGGCGGCCTGCAAGTGATCCTGGCCTATAACACACCGCGTGACCTGCCGATCGAGACAACGCTGCGCGCACTTGCCGCGAGCGATTCGCGTTTCACTCTGCTGCGCGTGCCGGGCAGCACCTCCAAGGCACAAAACGTCAACGCGGCCCTGGCGCAGGTGCAAGGCGAATTCGTCGGGGTGTTCGATGCCGATCACCACCCTGATATGCACAGCTTCTCGCGCGCTTGGCGCTGGCTGGCGCATGGCTACGATGTGGTGCAAGGTCACTGCGTTGTGCGCAACGGCGATGCCTCCTGGGTCGCCCGGATGGTGGCGTTCGAATTTGAGACGATTTACGGCCTCAACCACCCTGGCCGTAATCGACTGCACCAGTTCGGTATATTCGGGGGAGCGAACGGGTACTGGAAAACCGAGTTGCTCCGCCAGACCAGGATGCATCGGTTCATGCTGACGGAAGATATCGATTCGTCGCTCCGCCTGATCGAAGCGGGCTACCGGATCGTGACCGACCCGCAGATCCTCTCGCGTGAACTCGCCCCGGTCACGGTGCGGGCACTGGTCCAGCAGCGCCTCCGCTGGTCGCAGGGCTGGTTCCAGGTTGCCCTCAAGCACACATTGCGCAGTTTTCGTTCGCGTCAGCTCTCCGGGCGGCAGAAATTCGGGATCTTCTTCTTGCTCCCCTGGCGGGAGCTTTACCCCCTCCTCTCGGTCCAGATGCTGCCGATCATCGTCTTTCGGCTCTGGCACTACGGGCCGGGCAGCGTGCATTGGTTCATCCCGCTCTTCGTCCTGACTTCATTGTTCACCGCCAGCACCGGTCCCGGTCTCGCTTTCCTGAGCTTACTGGTCGCCGCACCGGAGATTCGTCGTCGGCGGCGCTGGTTCCTCTTTTATCTCGCCGTTGTGTACCCGTATAGCAGCCTCAAGAATCTCGTCGTCGTCATCGCCCAGATCAAGGAACTGATGCGGGAAAGACATTGGGCGGTGACGCCTCGTGACGCCGGGGAGGACCTCGTGGTATGAGCCAGGAAGCGCGCGATGTGATGGTTCGTAGTGCCCAAGGACAGGGCGGGGTGAACCGAGATACGCAGCAAACGCGGTTCACCGAACTCGAAGCGTATCGGGGGATAGCGGCGCTGCTGGTCGTCGTCTTCCATGCCTATCAATACTCGCGCGAGGGGACCGGTACGCCGCGCGAGGTCTACAGCGGTACGCCGCTGCACCTGCTCTTTCACAATCTCGAAGCGCCGGTGAGTTGGTTTTTCGTGCTATCCGGATTTCTGCTCTTTTTACCGTTCGCTCGGGCGGCGATCGAGCAGCGTGGTTTCTTGTCGTCGCGCGGTTTTCTTGTGCGACGGACGATTCGGATTCTTCCGCCATACTACCTCGCCATTCTTGCGGTCTGGGCCTGGCGCTTCAATGGCGGCGTGGGACAGTGGCGCGATCTCATCACCCATCTGACCTTCACACAGGTCTTCGATAAGGTACATATCTTCTGGACGATCGGTCCGGCCTGGTCGTTGGCGGTCGAGGTACAGTTTTATCTCATGCTGGCGATCCTTGGGCCGATCAGCTGTGCCGCATGCGCCAGGCTGGCGACCGAGCGCGCTCGGTCGGTCGCGCTGGTCGGCGGCGTGGTCGCGTTAATTGTGAGTAGCCTGGCGTACAAGTGGTGGGCGGGGATAGTTGCGCAGGTGCCACACGAAAATTTCCCAGTCTACTTCGGCCCGCTGGCGAAGCTCGATACGTTTGCGCTCGGGATGATGCTCGCAATTCTCGTCGCCGGTTTCCGGGGGCGTTTCCAGGGGCACATGGCGATCGTGCTCCGTCTCGTCGGGGTGGGCTTACTCGCTGGTGTTTTTGCGCTCCGTGGGACTTATGCCGTGGTTGATCTCTACTTTCACACCCTGGCCGGCTTCGCCTTCCTCTTGGTGCTCTCGTCGACAACGCTGGGACCGCGCGACTCTGCCTGGGCGCGTCGACTCGCACATCCGGCGCTGCAGGCGCTCGGCGCAATCTCGTATAGCGTCTACCTCTGGCATGAGCCGTTACTGATCGAACTCGGCCAGCGCGAATTGCTGATTCATACGATCCCCGCCGCATTCCCGGCTAACGCGCTGATCCTTGTGCTCCTCTCGGTTGCCGTGGCGACGATCAGCTATCGAGCGATCGAGCGACCCCTTGGTGAACTGCGCTGGCTCTTCACGCGCCAGGGTCGCCTGGATGAGCGCTATCCCGCTTCGGTCGGCGCAGCAGAACCAGAAGCCTCCTGACCCGTACGGTGGTTCAACTGTAGGCCAAGTGTTCTCAATTCCCACCCCGTAGGCGTGATAACCGGGTCAGTCCTGCGTCGGGCGCGTTGGCGCAATAACTTCGATCATCTCGTGGCTAATACCCAATCCCGTTACACCGTTGCGTTTCTGGCGGCGCTACCTTGCACCTGGGGAGGTGGCCTGCGCATAAGCACGCAACCGGATTCCGTATGAGCGAATATTTGTCTGCTCTTGACATCGGCTTCCAGCTTCGGCATTTAATCCGCGACGTCGGCTTGCCCGAGGAGGCGGGTGGGCGTGAGGCGGATGAGAAGTTCGCCGGGGACGCCGTTGCGTGCGCCGTACTCGTCGCCGCGTGCGGCACCCATGTAGCGGCCCGCGATCCGGGTCGCCCAGGTGCGGAGTTCGGCGGGGTTTTCGGAGATGGTCGCGGTCCCTTCCACGATGACATAAGAAAATGGCGGCGTGTCGTCATCGACGCAGAGGGCGAGCCGTCCGTCGCGGCGGATGTTGGCCGCCTTCACCGCCGTATGCCAGGTGGTGAAGAGGAGATCGTCGCCGTCGAGCGTGAACCAGATCGGGGCGATGTGCGGGCGGCCATCGGCGCGCACGGTGGCGAGTTTGGCGGTGCGGGCGCGTTCGAGCAGGAAGGCGCGGCATTCGTCGGGTGTCATCGTCTGCATCGGGCCTCCGGTGGCGCGATAGCCGCAGTCTGGCAGCAAATCCGCACGTCGGGGCAACTATCGTTGAGCGGGTCCGGCATTGGCAAGCTTCTTGCTTCTCCCCTATGCGTTAGTCAGCGCTCACGATGAGCGCGGAAAGTAGGGAGCAGATGGCACCGGCCCGAGCGAAGCAACGGATGACCAAGATGAACATCGGCCTCTCCGAGGAGCAGCGGTCGGCGGTGATCGACTTGCTGAATCACGATCTGGCCGATACCCATATGCTGATCATCAAGACGAAGAAGCACCACTGGGACGTCGTCGGCCCGGAGTTCCGGTCGCTGCATCTTCTCTGGGACGAGCAGTACGCAGCCCTCTCGACGAACGAGGACGCCATCGCCGAGCGCGTGCGCCAACTCGGCGGGTATCCGGTCGGCACGGCACAAGGGTTCCTGAGCTATACCTCGCTGACCGAGCACCCCGGCGATGTGCCCGATGCCTATGAGATGGTGGCGCGCTTGCAGGCCGATCACGAGCAGGTAATCCGCAATTTGCGCGGGCATATCGACACCTGCGACGAGGAGCATAACGACCAGGGGACGGCCGACTTCCTGACCGAACTGATGCAGGGCCATGAGATGATGGCCTGGATGCTGCGGTCATTCATCGAGGGCAAGGGGATCGTGCCCGACCGCGAGATCTCCGCGATCAATGCCGAGCCGAAGTAGCCGCCGAGTCGGCGCGACCACTGCCGCGCAGTGTGCGAGAATCGCGTAGGCTCGTTGCTGACCTGTCCGAATGAGGGCGGGTGGGGTGGAACACACAGTAGGAGGTCATTATGGCGAAATCATTCATGCAGATGGTGGGCGAAGCGAAGGCGGAAGTGCCGAGCATGAGCCCACAGGATGTCCAGGCGAAGCTCGACAGCGGCCCGAAGCCGCTGGTGATCGACGTGCGCGAGCCGGAGGGCGTCAAGGAAACCGGCGCGATCCCAACTTCGGTCAACGTGCCGCTCGGTATGCTGCCGATCAAAGCTGACCAGGAGCTCCCCGAGGCGATGCGCGACGAGCGCTTGCAGGATCGCGATCAGGAAGTGATCGTCACCTGCGCGGCGGGCGGCCAGGCGGCCCTCGGCGCGAAGATGCTCAAGGACATGGGCTTCACCAACGTCAGCTACGTCGAGGGTGGCACGCGCGGCTGGAAAGAGGCCGGGTTGCCGACGGAGTAGGGGTTAGTCGGCAGTCCTCAGTCGTGGTTCGCC
>JAABUS010007040.1_pt1 | contig 13181 bp, 20 predicted proteins | sample 5560161 | NCBI WGS metagenome assembly JAABUS01 (sample SAMN10711885, study PRJNA513376) | rock metagenome | isolation source: Antarctica rocks | place: Antarctica: Victoria Land, Trio Nunatak nord | collected 2016-01-04 | reverse complement strand
GTGAGCGCCGGCCTCTTCGAGACCATGCAACTGCTCGGCCGCGAACGCAGCTTGCTACGCGCGGAGAGTGCCGTCCAGGAGATGAACCGGCTGCCGGTCTAGCTGACTACTCCAAATCCTTTGACGATCAACGAGGCATCGTTTAAACTCTCTCCGCTCGACGGCCCCATCGTCTAGAGGCCAAGGACATCGCCCTCTCACGGCGAAAACCCGGGTTCGAACCCCGGTGGGGTCACTTCACTCAGTCCGCTACGGCAGAACCGCAGCGGGCTTTCTTTTGCTCTCACGCAAACGATAGTCTGAAGCTAATTATTCAAGTCGCCCGATAAACGAGAGTCCCTTGCTTTGCTTGCCCTTTAGTCAGTTCAGTCTTTATGCCGACTAGGGATTCTCTACTGGCCTCGTCCACTTTCTCGCCTTCGATCTCCAGAGACTCAGCATTTTGCTCTAAGAACTCGACAGGTAGCTCGAACGCGATGCGGTCTCCCTGCCGAATATCGCCTTCCGTCAGCTTAACTCCTACAACCCCCAATTGTTCTATGAAGCGCTCGACAACACCGATAAGCTCGTAGTATTCGGGTACGGGTTGAATACGCCCGTTTCGGTATAAAAGAGGTCTCACATGCTCATGTGACCAGCCATTTCTTAGATAGCTTCGCAGCAGCCTGTGGAGATCCCAAGTGGTCAGCAACCCTATCTGCTGTTTTTGAGCACTCTCTAAGACAACCTTACGAAACGTTGCTTTATTCTCTCTATCCAAGGCAGGTATATGCCTCTGATGATTGATAATGGACAGTCCCTTAACGTCCGTACGTTTCCATTCCCTCATCCGAGTTGCCTCGTACTTCGAGACTGCGAGAGCGTCTTCGTCTTTCGGTAAGTTTGACATGCCTTTAATCTCGATGAGCAAGACGGGCGAGCTATCGTGAATTTGTAGATCCTCGTTTAGAAACCCGCTGTCGTCAGACTCTTCGGTCTTATCGTCTACGTCAACTACAGACTCGAAGCCCAGAGTTTCTAGAGCTTTCTTAACTGCTAGAACAAGCGGATGTCCCGTAGCGCTGATAAGGGCATGTTGGTAAGAAGTCTTATCTCGCTCGATCTCTATGCTCTGCTCAAGCTCAGTGACGCGCTTTTTCGCATCGACCTCACTCTCCTAGATTTGGGATTTTAGCTCTAAGTACATTCACGTAATTTGTGCGGGGTTGGCACCGATGATCGAGAGGACGTCAGTGGGTCTTCGGTTGTGGCGCTCGAAGAACTCGTAGGCTGCCGCGATGAGCGCCTTCACGTTCGGGAAGAGTTCGCAGTGGGTCACCTCGCGCCTGAAGTGGCGCCAGAGCATCTCTATGGGGTTCAGCCAGGGGCTGTAGGTCGGTAGGTAGAGCAGCACAAGGCGCCCCGCCGCCCCACGCAACACCGCCTCTACCTCGTCGTCCTCGTGGGTGTTGGAATTGTCCCACGCTACGTAGACCTTCCCCGTCGGATGTTTCTCCAGCAGCGCTTCCAGCAGCTCGGCTACCTCGGGGCGGCGCTTGCGACGGCGGATGAGAACCACCGTCTGGCCGGTGTGGTAGTTGACCGCCCCGATGCCGTAGCGTCTGGTGGGCTGGGCCGGTGTCGGAACCATAACCCGCCGGCCCTTCGGCATCCACATGGCCTTGAGGGTCGGCATCCAACTCAGGTTGAACTCGTCAGCGTAATAGAAGACGTCTCCTTCTGGGAGGTTGTCACGGGCCTCTTCTATCGTCTTTTTTTGAGTGCGTACTCGGGGTCCGGACTCGTTATGGTGTGCTGGGGGCGGCTCAAGACGATGCCTTCGGCCTTCAGGTGCAGCCGGACGGTCTCGTACTCCACCCGGATGCCGGTCTGCTCGGCCATGTGCTCGGCCAGGCGCCTCAAGGTCCACAACGAGAACGGCAGCCCCAGGCTCCTCGGACGGCGCCTTACCGCCTGCACCAGCCGCTCGCGGTACTCGTCCGTCACCTTGCGCGGCGCACCCGGATGGGGCACATCGCGCAGCCCCTCGACTCCCTCGGCCAGGTAGCGCTTGAGCCAGCGCCTCACAGTCTCCTCGCTGCTACGCACGAGCCCGGCGATCTCCTCGGCGACCAGCCGCTGCTCGACGGCCAGCAAGACCATCTGGGCACGCGTCCTCAGCCGCGCCTCGCGGCCGCGCCTCGCGGGTGGTTCGGTAGAACTCTTCCAATTCGGTGAGTTGTTCCGAGTCGAGCGTCGGGATGCGGATCGGTTTCACGGGCTCCTCCTTCGCCCGCATCCTACACTCCTCGGAATTTGTCTGTTTGTACTTAGTATTTTTGGAAGTTCGTATTCGGGACGTTGTACCCAACGAGCGCCTTCTACATGAGGAAACAAGTTCGGCGTTATTTCGGGTAGCACTTCTCTTAGTAGTGCACTTAGGAAGTTAGGCTTGTCCCGAACTTGAGGAAGGATAAGTACGAAGCCTTTACTGTTCGCCGGAAAGAGCACGCCTGCCACAGACGCTCCGTACTTATTCTCCGCTATGGAATACCATGAGTCCTTCGTTGTCCCTTGTAACGTGCACAGGAAATGTGCGCCCCCAGCGTACCTCGATAGTACTGTTCTGAGAGGAGAGTCAGCCTCTACCACTGATATTTTCTTCCCCGGATCGTGATCCACATTCAGATAGAAAGGGGACAAAGACTCCAAGAAACTCCAATTATCATAAAGGATTTCAGAAATGATAGTGAATCCGTAACCAGATTTGGAGTGTCCCACTATCAAGTCCTGCTCACGGCGATAATCAGCGAAGACAATAAGTATCCCACCATGTTCCACTATCCTGTTAAAGTCATTTTGGAGGTGGAGCATGAGACGGGGGCGAGGATCTACCACACCGCGACTACATTTGGCCCACCAATCATCTTCTCCTTGAGAGGTATGCTTTTCTCCTTGAATCTCGTCTAAAGCCTCGCCAGGAAGAAGGTTAACAATCACGATGTCCTGTTCGGAAACAGAAGCCTTAGTAAGGTCGCCGTTGACGATGACAGGAAAGAAATTATCGCTTTTAGGAACCTTGTAAGGTATCCCGAAGCTACCAGAGGAGACGTTGTACCCTTCTGCTTGCAAAGTGGTCTTTGTAGCAACATCCAAATCTGTGAGGAGGATATTTGGCCGCGGATACTTGATTGAAGTTATGTTACTGGCAGTATTGGCCTCGAATACCATCTCGCGAATCCTCCTAAAGACGCGTACACTTTCCTTTCCCAGCGCAGCGGGCTCGTTTACAGAAATATCGATGATTCTACCGCGTCACATTCGCTAGATAGCCACAACCAAAAGCGTCAAGCAAACGAAAGCGTAACTAGGAGCGAAGCTGCGAGTCTCTATCGTTGCGGTCGAGCCGCGGCGGGCTTTTCTCATGCCAAGAAGACCAGCGCGAAGGCCGCGCCTATGCCCGCACCGGCAAGCGCCTGGGATAGAGTGTGCGCCTTGAGCACCACCCGCGCCCAGATCACGAGCGGTAGCGCGAGGACGAAGACGAGTCCAACGGGACCAAGGAGCAAAAGCCCCGCCACGGCGGCGTGTCCGGCGACCGCCGAATGGGCGCTCGCTTTCCAGAAGAGTGTCAGCGCCGCGACGGTTGCCGCCGCCAACCCTATAGAGAGGGTTGTCAGGAAGAGCGCTTGGGGAGCGTCCATCAGATAGAGCGCCAGCAGTAGACCGACGAAGGCGGAGAGCAGGACGATGGCGGGGATCAGGCGTTCGGCGCGGGTGGAGATCCAGAAGTCCGAGACCCGCGCCCGCCGACGCATGAGCAGCACGTATCCCGCGACCAGCCCCGCCGCTATCAGCTCGGGGAGCGTGTACAGGAGCGCCCCGGAGAGCCCGCTTCGGACCGCGGCCACCGTTATGTAGAGAGCCGTGAATATGAAGAAGGGGTTGAGCAGATTCGTAAGCAGGCGGGGAAGGCTGCCTTCATTATCCTGTCGAGTTGACATATGTAGAATCTAGCATGTGCAACCATCGCGTACAGAAGGCGAAGCCGCGCTCTCGTGTTGGTATGCGCTCGGCCTGCTGTATGCCAGGTTCGCTGACGAGACCCGCCGGGCGTCCATGAGGGGATTCGCGGTCGTCTGCGTGGCCGGGGCGCTGGTCCTGCTCTCGGCTCCGGTCTTCGGCACGGCGTGGGCGGGTCCGTTGGCGCCGCTGGTTCCTGTCGCCGTGGGCCTGCTGGTCGGTGGTGGGTCCTTCCTCTGGTGCCGGATCTTGTTCCTTAGAGAGCGGGAGAAGCTGCGCGCCAAGCTGGCGGAGAGAGGACTCGACGCCGACCGTCCGGCGCGGGACGGACTGCGAGCATACTACGACGCCCAGTTGATATTCCTGCGCTCCGAGTACGAGTTCCTGCTTAGGGTAGAGGCGCGTAAGTCAGCCCGGCTATTCGAGGAGTCGCTCGGGTTTACCCCGGAGGACCCGTTCGAGGCGGGACCGCTGGACGTGTACCCGGACACGCCGCGGATGCGCGGGTTACGGGAACGGTGGGAACGCCGGATCTCCGCGCGGCGAGAGGCTGGTATGGAGCAGCCAATGCTAGGCTTGAAGGAGGACCGTGCCTACCGGGTCTTTCCGCGCGAGATGACCGTGCCGATGGAACTTGCGACGCGCAAGGCGTATCTGGAGGTCTCACGCAGCCTGTTCAGGAAGCGTTATGGGGCAAGACGTAAGGACTTGCCGGAGGAGATCGAAAACCGGGCAAACAGAGATGATAAAGAGTACGCCGCGCTGACGCGCAAGCTCACCCGAAGGCGAGACCGCTAACGAAGACCTGGAGGAAGATAAAGATGATCGCCGCCGGCACGTAGGCCGTCAGGGCGGAGACGAGGGCCATCATCAAGGAAGTCCGGTAGACGTAGCGTATCCCCAGCGTCATCAACACCAGGGTAGTGTAAGTAAAGGCAAAGGCGTTCAGAACCGGGACCCAGAACAGGATCATGGCCCCGTAAGCATAGGCGAGCATCCGGTATACGCCCCGAAAATCTCCCACCTTCCCGACGAAGGTGCGGATGGAGAGCAGGTAGGCGCCCGCTAACACAGCCACGATAACCGGCGAGAGCAGGACGAACACGAGCGCTTCGACTACCGACACTCCGGCCGAGAGCGCATCGTGCGAGCCGAAGATGAGGGTGAGCGCGAGCCGGAGGATAGCCGTCACGGCGGTCACGAGCATCACGAAGACCGCCGGCTCCTTCATCGGGCCATCCTCGGAGAAGTTCAGGTAGAACGTCCTCGGCAAGAAGAGGACCGATCGTATCGCCGCCGCCGCGCTCGCAAGGGGACGGTCGAGGGTGAACTCCGGAGCTTTAGCTGAGGCTTTAGCACTTTCCATATTAAAGATTATACAGAGCGGGTAGATTGCGCTTGCGAAACCGTTGACAGGAACATAGACTTACGTTCCCCAAAGGCAGTGGCGGAGAGGTGCGGTAGGGATGTTCAGGTGGAAGTACTTTGCTTTGATCCTGGGGGCCGAGATTTTCTTTCTGGTCCTCGTGTCTTTTCTCGTGCCAGTAGCGATCTGGCTGTTCCTTAGCATCATCCCTCTAACGCTCGCGGTGTTTCTGCTCCTGCATCGTCTAAATGGCGGCTCTGCTTCCAGGATGCGTCAGATCTCTCCTGAAGACATAATAAGATACACGCCTAAGGGCTCTCCACTCGAACAGAGCGGCTCCTCCCCGGACGAGCTGTCCCGGCTTATAGTGGAGCGCACCGCGGAGATAAGACGCACCCTCCAGGAATCGCCATCCGAAGTCCAGATCGAGATGTGCGCCCTCGGCTATCATGCCTGCGTGAACGACATGATCACCCTGACCCACCTCACCAACGAAGAGTTGCCAGAGGCCGGTTTCCTGCGCCGGTTCGCGCTCCGGCGATCCCGCAAGAAGGCCACGGCGGCCCTGACCGGGACCCGGGAAGCCCTGCCTCAGAGCGCCCTGCGCGCAACCCCTCAAGAGCAGCAGTAAGTCTCTATACAGCCAGGATTTCGCGCACGTCGGGGACTTCGCGAAGGATCAAACTCTCAATCGCGTAGGCGAAGTCTAGCTGCGAGAGCGGACACCCCTTGCAGGCGCCCATCATCTCTATGCTGACCGAGCCGATCTTCTCGTCGCACTCCACGACGCGGGCATCTCCCCCATCCGCCCGCATCGCCGGACGCACCTTGTCCAGCGCCTCCTCGACCCTGCTCCGCATGTCGCGCTTCTCGTCCATTATCCCGATTATATAGGAGTCTCCACGACACACAGCCGCCGGTAGTAGACTGGTTGCCTGGACTGCCATACACCTCTCATGGAAGGACTAACATGAGCGCTCAGAACTCGCGAAACCTCCTGGTCATAAGCTCCCCGCAGCACGACGCGGCAGCCTATCATCTCTCGGGGTTCCTGGCGCCGGACCCGGTGATCTGTCTCCAGGTGGATGGCAAGAAGTACCTCGCCGTCTCCTCGATGGAGTATGGCCGCGCCCAGAAACAGGCCGGAGTAGACGAGCTCCTCTCCTTCGACGAGTTGGACCTCAACCGGCTGGCCCGCGAGTTGAAGAGCGGCGCTAAAGCCCTCGCCGCCGTCTCGGCTGGCCTGCTGCAGAAGCTCGGCGCGAGCGCCGTCGCCGTACCACCCGACTTCGGCGTCATATACGCCGACGAGTTGCGCGCCCGAGGCATCGAAGTCTCCCCCGAGGGCAAGCACTTCGCCGACCTGCGCCGCGCCAAGACGGAGGAGGAGATCTCCCACATAGAGAAAACCCAACGAGACGTCGAAGCCGCCTGCACCCACGCTGCGAATATCCTCGAAGAATCCGAGATAGCCGCGGATGGGACCCTCAACTGGCGCGGCGAGACCCTAACTAGCGAGCTTCTCCGCTCCGAGATAGACGCCGAGCTACTGCGCCGAGGCTGCGCCGCCGACGGCACGATAACCGCCGGAGGACCCCAGGCCGCCGACCCGCATGAGGAAGGCCACGGTCCCGTGAAGGCTGGCGAGTCTATCATCGTGGACATCTTCCCCGTGGACAAGACGAGCCGCTACTACGCCGATATGACCCGCACGTTCGTCAAGGGCGAGCCGGATGAGGAGCTTCAGCGCATGTACGACGCGGTGCTTGAGAGCCAGGAGGCCGCGCTCGACATGATCCAGGCCGGTATCAACGGACGGGACGTTCACAACAAAGTTGCGGAGGTACTGCACGACGCGGGCTACAAGACGAACGTCCACGACCAGAAACCTGGAGAGCCGTTGCGGGAGGGTTTCATGCACGGCACGGGCCACGGCGTCGGGTTGGAGATCCACGAAGCCCCGAGGATCTCTCTCGCCGACGAAAAGCTTATCCCCGGAGACGTGGTGAGCGTCGAGCCCGGCGTCTACGACCCGAAGATAGGCGGGGTGCGTATCGAGGACCTGGTAGTCGTAACGGAGGACGGCTGCCGCAACCTGACGAACTTCCCGAAGGAGTTCCGGATCTAGGAGGCGCTTCCTCGAGAGTTGTAGACCTCACCGCCACGTTCGGCGTACTCGCGCAGCACCGAGACAGCCTCATCCCGGAGCACGTCCCGCTCGACGGTGATGCTGCGCTCTTCCAGGGAGCGGACCCAGGAGGAGGGCTTCGTCCCCTCGTCGAAGCCTATCCTTTCGGCGTCCTCACCGCGAGCGCCGCAGACGAGGCGCCGCACTCCCGACCAGGGTGTCGCGCCAAAACACATGGCACACGGTTCGGTGCTCGCAACCAGTTCGTATGCCGTCCCGCTCCCCGCGCCGAGGTCGAAGCTCCTGAGGATTTTCTGGGCGATCATGATAGCTACCATCTCAGCGTGGAAGACCGAGCAGCAAGAGCTGACGACCAGGTTGACGCCGGGAGCTACCAGCCGCCCCGACTCCCGCTCGAAGATGGCGGCTCCGAATGGACCGCCGCTCCCACGGTGGACGTTCTGGCGGGAGAGTTCGACCGCGAACCGCATCCGGTCTTCCACGGTCGGGTAGGTCCGGTCTTCGGCAAAATCCTCTATCCAGTCGGGCAATTGCAACGTGACCACGGGAAATCTCATGTGCCAACTCCTTCCACGGGCGGGTATCTTAGCAGGATCCCATCGAACGTTCGGCGAGATGCTAGAGTGAGACCCGGAGCGGACCCCTCACAAGGAGCAGATTGTTGGAGACAAGATCCATCGCAGAGTCCCTATCCTTCTCGGAGGAGAAGATGCGGAAGAACGCCCTCTTCGACTCCCCGCACCTCTTCTACGATACCTACTGTCTACTTCCCGGCCAATCCCAGAAGATCCACGCCCACGAAGACTCGGATAAAGTCTACTATGTCCTCGAAGGAACGGGTCACTTCACCATCGGCGGCGAAGAAAAGGACCTCGCCCAGGGCCACGCCGTAATAGCCCGCGCCGGAGACCCGCACGGCGTCAGCAACGACACCGATGAGAACCTGGTACTCCTAGTAACTATGGCCCCCAGGCCCTCCTGAAGATGCCTTCCAGAGAGGCGCCCCAGCCACCATACGTGCTCCTCTTCGAGGAAGCCGCGCCGGGCGCGGAGCCGTTGATGGTCTCCGTGGACGACCGCCCCGCACTTCCACTCTTCGACTCAAGCGAGAGAGCCGAGGCGTTCCTGGATTCGACCGACTTCGGTCCCAGCTGGAAGCCTGTCGAGGTCTCGGGAGCGGGACTGCTCACCGTGCTCGAAACATGCCGGGACAAAGTCGAGTACGTCGCCCTCAACCCGCCGCCGGCCAGCGCGGGCGGCATGAAAGTAGAGATGGGCGGTATCGAGGAGTTGATCGAAGCCCTCCAGACGAGCCGGGAGGACGATCTCTTAGGGCTCGGAGGGTTTGAACGGAATTAGCTTCGGTGGTGTCGTACTTTATCAACAGTTGACGTACTTGATGGGGTTCTGCGCGCCTTTTGGAAAAACTTCAGTTACGGAGCCACCACGGTACTTGCTACGGACTTCATCTGGCGCCACCCGCCCTTCAAATCCCCATCTACCCTGTGTTTTCAGGTTTTCGCTTCTTGTCGAGAACTCCAATTGTTCCGCGGGAAGCCATCTTTCGATCTCATAGACTTCTCTTACGACTCCCTCGAATACAGGACAGGCGTAATTTGCTTGTGCCGCTCGGACAGTAGAGAGCTTCCAAAGTCCCCGGGTCACGTCGTAGAGGTCCTCTTCCGACATACCGGGCCTGAATTGCTGGTTGATGCGGATCAAGATGACCGAGTGTTCGAACTTCACGGGTTTGGCCGCGTACTGAAAAACCAACTCCTCCAGAGGTACACGACCAAGCTCGATGCTCTCGGAGCCCCTCACTAGATTTGTCAGGTTGTCGAGTCCGAGCAGATCAATCACGGCAGCTTCGATCCGGAGCGCGGTCTCTCCATCAGGCAACGACCGGGCCAAAATCTCTATCCGTGGTTTGAGACCGGCTTCGTTCAACTCTTTGAGAACTCTTGTCTTGTGAGACTTGCTCTTGTCACTGAGATGAGCGATCGCCCTATTACCTTTGCCTTTCCCCACGTAAAAAGGTCGTTCACCCTTACCGGAGCGAGGGTCTGTGTAAAGGTAAACGTAATACCCGAGACGCTCCGCAACCTCGGGCGGGATCGTGAAGTCCATATCAGAATCTACGCCTTTAGCTTCTCCAGGTACTGCTTGCGGAACTTGGCTACCTTCGGCGCGATGATAACCTGGCAGTACGGCTGGAAACCGTTGTTTCGGAAGTACTCCTGATGGTAGTCCTCGGCCCGGTAGTAGGTGTCGAAAGGAGTTACCTCCGTCACGATGGGCGAGCTCCAGACGCCTTCGGCTTCTATCTCTGAGATGACCTCTTCCGCGATCTCTCTCTGTTCGTCTGAATGGTAGAAGATCGCCGAGCGGTACTGCGTCCCCACATCCGCGCCCTGCCGGTTCAACGTCGTGGGGTCGTGGATGGTGAAGAAGACTTCCAGGATCTCCCGGAACGAGACCACATCCGGATCAAACGTTACCTGCACGACCTCCGCGTGGCCCGTGGTTCCGGTGCAGATCTGGCGGTAGGTTGGGTCTGGGACGCCGCCGCCGGAGTAGCCGGACTCGACCTTCTCCACGCCCCGCAGCTCCTCGTAGACAGGCTCCAGGCACCAGAAGCATCCTCCGCCAAGCGTGGCGACCTCTGCGCGGGACGAACCGTTAGACCTGTTATCTTCGAACGTCATGGAGACCAACTTTCCGCTGGTGGGGACCTGTTTACATCTGGTATACCGCATCCAACCGCCGGATGCAGGATAAAGAGTGTCGAGCTTCCGCGCCGGAGCGCGACACACTGGGGGCATGGTATAAGACACTATGATCAAAAAGCTTAAAGACGACTGGCGAGAGTTCGCCGCCGACGAGCCGGGCCAGCGTTTTCAGAATCGTTACCACCGGCGCCGGGAGAACGAGAAGAGCCACATCCTGCTTAGGATCTTTCTGATCACCCTCGGCGCCGTCATCGCGCTCAGTAGCCTCGTACTCGCCCCCCTGCCCGGTCCCGGCTGGGGTACCGTCTTTATCGGCCTCATGATCCTCGGCGGCGAACTACTCCCCGCCGCCCGCTTCCTCGACTGGTCCGAAGTGCGGCTAAGAAGGCTCTGGAAACCTATCAGGGACATCTGGAAATCATCCGTGTTCGGCAAGATAGCGATGATCGCGGTGGCCGTGATCCTCGTCGCCGCCTTCGTATACCTCACCTATTACTTGCTTTTCGGCGGCTAGGGAGTCTATAACTTCCGCTCATGGCGAAACGTAGCCGAATCGAGGGCATCGTCGAGAAGGCCAGAGAGGGCTGGCGGCACTGGCAGACCTTCAAGGAAGTCGAAGCGGGCCACCGCTTCCAGAGCCGCTACCACCTCCACCAGAGCCGCCGCAAACGCGGTGACGTCCCCAGATACCGGACACTCATCACCCTCCTCGGCGGCCCCGCGCTCATAATCGCGGGCTTCATCTTCCTGCCAACACCCGGCCCCAGCTACATAATCATCGTCATCGGGCTGTGGATGCTCTCCGGCGAGTTCCTCCCACTCGCCCGCGCCTTCGACTGGACCGGGGTGAGACTGGGCAACTCGTGGTCCAGATCCAACAAGATTGAGAAATTTCTCGTCATGCTGGCGATCGTGGCCGGCATCGCCGCGCTAATACGCTGGCTCCTCTAACTCAGGTGCGTGGACGAGAGGCGCTCCACACCCACGCGATAAGCACGACCTGCAGCGGCAGCCGCGCCCACAGAAGCGCCTCCCACCACAGGGGTTTCCCGGCGGCCCGCGCATCAAGCAGCATCTGCAAGTTTGCCGGCCAGACCGCGACGAGCAGTAGGATGAGACAGATCCCGGCGGCCGGACGGCTCCGTCTAGCAAACAGTCCCAGCCCGCCCAAAATCTCCATCGCCCCGCTCAGATAGACCAACTCGCGGTGCAGCGGCAGATACGGCGGCATGATCCGCTCGTAGACATCGGTAGCGCCGAAATGCAACGCTCCCGCTCCGACGAAGAGCAATCCTAGCAAAGTGCGAGAAAATAAAGAGACCTCATTTTTCAACGTCAACGCGGCACTTTCTAGTGCTGGCAACAGGGCGATGCGACTGTGTCGGCCAACCGCTGAGACATCAAATCGCAGTTCTGTTTATCATCGTCGCTAGCCACGAAGAGCATTCCTCTTTCTCGCGCGGCGAGAAGAGTAGTTCCTGACCCAGCGAAAGGATCTACAAAGATGCCGCCGGGCATTCCGCTAATTTCAACAACACGCCGGGGCAACTCCATAGGAAGTTCATTAGACCCGCAGGTCTTGTATTTTGAATGACGAACAGGGCTTAGATCATCACAAACATCACTTATATTTATCCCATTTTCGATGTACTGCTTGTAGCCTCCGTAATCCTTTATGTACTCATTGCAGTGACGACATCTAGAAGGTGCAATCTTCGGACGCGTGAAGGCTTTAGGAGGCCCTTTCGTGAAATAGAGAAGTGCATAATGTGCTGGGTAAAGTAATTGGCCTCTTGCAAACCCGTTCTTCATTGACACTGCAATCCAATGCCTAAAGAGTAACCTCTGGTGCAGAAGGTTGGAAAACTGAAATGCCCATCGCGGAAGATGATAAAGATACAGTGCCCCTCCGGGTTTCAGTACATCCATAGAGCGTTCTAGAATCTGTACCATGAAGTCCCAATATTCTGACTCTTCTAGTGAATCTGCCTTTTTACCTTTCTCTCCATACTTTTTTCCAAGATTGAAAGGCGGGTCTAAGAACACAATATCTGCTGTTTCGTCCCGCATTGCGTTCAATAAATCTAGCGCATCGCAGCACACTATTTCACCGTCTGGAATACGGTACGTAGGCTCAGAGATAGGAGCACCCCAAAGCGTTTGGTTCGAGTGACTATCTACTTCAGGGATATTGTGCGCCTGCATTTACCCATCCTCCTCAATTTGACCGTCCTCACGAATCAAGCCTACGAAGTGGAAGATACCAGCGAGAGCGTCACGATGCGCGGCATCTGGAGCGGCTATTGCGCCAGCGTCCCAAGTAAATCGCACGATCCATGTGACCATTGGCGCATTTCCTTTCCCACCATAACGAAGATTTTGTTCGGTGGCTATCCTCCAGCCCTGGTTTTGTACACGCTGTGTTATTAGTTTGGGTAGGGTCATCATTAACACCTGCTGCTGTGCATCCGAAAGTAAAGAAGAGAAATCAACGTCGGATCCTGTATCAATATCATCGTAAAGCGTAACTCCAAACAGGTTTCGACAAGATTCTGCAAAAGATGGTTCGCGCCTGAAGTTGTCACGGAGGAACTCTTTGGCAAATCTACAAATCTCATCGTTCCAATTTATCTCTCCATGAAGTGTTAAACAAAGCGACCAGTCTCGCGGCGATGGCGCAGTATGCAATGCAGCAACCTTACTAATCCAGGCAATGACAGGGAAATCAATGCGTCCTTCCTGCTGTTTAGCTCGCAGTTCAGAGTTTAGATCTAAGTTTATGATCCTCGCGCGGCAGTAACGTCTTTCTGGGCTTCCCCCGCTAGAGCGGACACGTTGACCTTATGCTACGTTTGCTTCTCCTATTCTATCCTCCTCGAAGTCGGCGGGACTCATGTAGCCAAGAGCCGAGTGCAGCCTACGGGTGTTGTAGAAG
>JAABUS010007038.1_pt1 | contig 13183 bp, 12 predicted proteins | sample 5560161 | NCBI WGS metagenome assembly JAABUS01 (sample SAMN10711885, study PRJNA513376) | rock metagenome | isolation source: Antarctica rocks | place: Antarctica: Victoria Land, Trio Nunatak nord | collected 2016-01-04 | reverse complement strand
AGGGTTTCCCTTTTTGTCAATAAGCACAACAGGCAAACCAATTTTACCATTCATCGCTTTATATCTGGCAAAATTTTTTTCAATGAGACAACTAATCCCCACATGCGAATTGGGCGGAATATGTAAATAGCATATATATTACTAAATACTACTTAATCGGTTCGTAATTGAGGAATACAGTGCAGTGTTATATTGCCTAAGTTGAACAACGTTTAATTGATTGATATTTATTTGATCCGGAAAAAGCTTTCTGCCACCTCCCGTTAAAACCGGGCAAAGTTGAATATGATATTCATCTATGAGGTTTGCTCTCATCAAAGATTGGGCTACTGAAATGCTTCCCCAGATAACCATGTCTTTCCCAGGTAGTAATTTAAGGCTTTTGATTGCATCTACTGCTTCACCAGCAATTACCTCTGCCTCCGCCCACTGACCCCATGGGGCTTTTGTAATTGTATTGGAGAAGACAATTTTTTTAGTTTCGTTTAATTTATCTGCAATTACTTCTTTATCTGTGGTCGCGCCAGGCCAAAAGTCTGCAAACAATTCATAAGTTTTACGGCCTAATAATATGGTGTCAATCGTTTCTAAAAACTTTAATTGATCAAGATCGGAATATTTGTTTTGTTCCGAAGTCAGGTTTGTAAAAAAATCTAACTGACCGTTTTTATCTGTCACACAACCGTCAAGAGACATCCATTCTTCTAATATTAGCTTCCTCATTATTTTATTTTTTATTAACCCAAACCAGTCTGCTTAAATTATATTGATTCTGTATCAATGCAACAATAAAGAGTTATTACCGATTGCTGTTAACGTTCGCGGTACTAGCGATAGCAGGATATCAGCACGCCGTCACGCGGGTATTGAAACTGAATATGTTTTATTGTTGAAGATAACATTTCGCTTAATTATCTGCAAATTTACAGTTGCAGAATTTTCAAATACTCCACCCAGGGTCCAACCTCAGCTTTATATTGCTTAGCCATTACACTAGCGATTTGAGCGATATGATTAAGATCGTGTACAGTCCAGGTAGAAAGAAGCTGCGATAAGGTAATTTCTCCAAAGGCAGGATGAATGCCTTTTTCTTCACTATTTTGGTCTGTAAGGTTTTTTGAACGTAAGCGCTCAATATTCCTATTACGCAATCTTTTAAATTCATCTAAAAGTTGTGTCAATGATTTCCCTTTACTTTCTTCAAATTGGGCAAACCGGTCAAATGGCTCAAATGTTTTGTCCGGTTTATCTGAAAGAATAATTTCCATCCTTGGAATCCAGTCTGTTTTCTCGCCTTCAATTAGATGACCGACAATATCGAACACACTCCATGTTTCTCCACCTTCATTCCCTGAAGTCCAGTCGGCAGAAAGATTATGTAACATAGCAATTAGAACATCTGGCGTGCGTTCAAGAATTTCTATTGATTTTGGTAAGGTACATTTCATCTCTTGCTTTCTTGTTATTTTACCATTTAAAGATAAAAAAATAAGTACCTGGAAATTGTCAGACATAATCGAAAAAATCATTGTGGTTGCCGATAGCAACGGAACAATATCACTTGCAAGCAATAAAATATCTCCCTTTAGCTGCAAAGGGTTTACATTCAGGTACTTCTTGTTATCAGGAATTCTAGGTGCAGGTCTAAACAATATTGGAGTTTCATTTCAATGCTAATTCGTGTAGATGTTTTTCATCTTGCTGAAGTTTGTGTTCTTAGCCAACTCCATCTCGCTCGTGTAAATTTTGCAAGCAAGGAATACCTGCGAAAGTATGGAGCATTAATTTTGGAGCTTTTAGGCTACTCCACTTAATATTAGGCGCAGACGTTATTCGTGTCCCACTTTGCGTGCAGCTAATTTAGCAAGTTCTGAAGCACTAACTTTATTGCAATCAATATAACCTACAGTAGAATTCACACCTGGAAGTTCTGTATCATCAAATTTTACGGGAAGAATATATTCTTTGTTTTCGTTAAATGCTTTTGTTTGAGCACTCTTTAATTCATGAATTGTCCATAGTTTTTTAGCGTAATGCGTTGATATAAAAACAATGCAGTATTCACATTTAGTTTTATAAACGTTATTTAAATGTTGATAAAGGTCTTTTCCCCATAAATCCACTTGTTCGTGAATATCGTAAAAAACACTCACTCCTAGCCTTTTTAATTCATTAGCGACTTGCTCAACATACGGACGGTCTTCTCCCGCAAAAGATAATCCTATCTCGTATTGAGGTTTTGAAAACACATTAACATCGAAGTCACTTGACTTTTTAAGAGTATCAATATACTCAATTCCATAAAATGTAAATTGAACTACTAAGTCTTTTTCTCGAAACTCAATAAATCCCTTTCTTTGAAGTTCTTGCAAGTAGATTTTCATTTCCTCGAATGAAATGAAATACAATACTCCATAAAAAGCAGCATCGGTCCTGATTTGGATTTCAGAACCTTCAAATTTTTGGGACGTATCTAAGAATTTTAAAAGATTGTCATATTTTTCTTTTCTAGTATGAGGATAATCTTCTTTTGCTTTTACATCTTCAATTAGTTGCTGGAGATTTATATGATTTTTTAATCCTTCGATTTTACAGTTCCAATGGAGTACTTTAAACTTAAAATTTTTGAAATCATCTTTTGCAAATTCTCCTAAAAGCAAAACGAGGAGAAATAATAGGTGCTTTGCTTTCTGAGGATATATTTGGAACTCCAAAAACTAACCCTACTAATGCTCCTAATACAAAATATCCAAGAGACCATATAAATGCTGCTCCGATATTGAGTAATTTATTATTTTGATATGAAATACAACAAAGTCCTATAACTACACCTAGAAGAACCCATATGGGTGGGAAAACATAAACAGCATTTTTGTCCAAATAAGCTCTTAAACGGCTAAAAATATTCATAAAATATTATTTAGATGAACAGGTATTGTCCCATTAACGGTTTTTAAGTTGATGCAGCCTTAGCTAATACAAGACCAATGGCAGCTAACGCTTTGCTTGTGTAAAGCGTAATGTAATATAGTTTCAATATATCTAACTTAAAAGACAACAAGGGAAAATATTTTTAGCCTTTAGCAAAAGAAAGTGGGCTTTGCATTTTCCAATCACTCTAATCTTACTTCACCCGCGACCATACGTCGTAAATACTGTCCCCTGTTGAACTTAGTCCGCTATAATGCCATTTGCCGTTATTCAACCTTCCAACAGCGAAACTCCAGTACGACTGCTAACTTGAAAAGAATCCAATGTTCCCTGTATAATTTCCCTTCTTAAATGTATAAATTCCGCCTCCTGCTCCAAAGAATTCTTTTGTTTATTCGCAGATCTATTATTTCTAAATTTGATACACCTATTTACTTGAGGACTTCAGAAATCAGTTGAAGATAAGTGGAGATAGAATGTTTAAATAAATGTACAGGGTATCCATTAAAACTGCTGCGACATTAATAAACAATTTTACTAAAAGGTACTCCAATACTAAAGCCAACAGAGGTTTTATCACTTAGCTTTATTTCGGGTTGCACTTTACTGTTGATGTCAAAAAAACGTACCTGGAATTCAAAAGTTACAGCAGGGTTTCCCTTTTTGTCAATAAGCACAACAGGCAAACCAATTTTACCATTCATCGCTTTATATCTGGCAAAATTTTTTTCAATGAGACAACTAATCCCCACATGCGAATTGGGCGGAATATATACAAAAGTTGCACTTAATTGAGGCGTCAAAAAATTGCTGTAAAGGCCGATGATTAATTCCTGAGAATTTTGTTTCGATAAGTGCAATGTATCTGTTCCGCCATGTGCTTTATAATCAGTAATATTTATTTTCTCTAACGCTTTACTGTGATAAGAATTATTCGCAAATACTGCGGCGTTTAGTTTTAAAAAAAACCTGCCACATTTTCTGCTTTCAAAAAATCTTGTATGTGTTAACAAAACCTCCAACGGATACAAATGTTCCTTTTTAAAGTTGCTGGCAAACGAGTTTGCAACGTAAAGTTTTTCACGTATTAATGGAATGTATGCGCCAAAGCTTGTCCAGTGAGTGGTAACAAGATTATAGTTATTTGTTTCAATTAAAGCTTCCGATTGAAGTTCAGCAAACTTCCTGTTATATTCTTCTTTCAAATTGGAATAAAAAATTTTTCGGAGGTTGCTTTTAACTTCCTCCGGTTTTTGACCGGGGACCTGTAAAGAATCTATAGCGCTTAAGCTGTTGTTAAATAGAGAGTCCCGATGCTTGATTTCTGCTTCTATTATATTTAAAATTGATGTGCGAAGTGCATCCATAAATTGTTTCTGACTGACGGGGGAATTAATAGTTCCCGTGCATTTATTAACATATGTATTTGGCTTACCTATCCATGTTTTTTTAACAAGCACGCCAAAGTCATTACTAAAATTCGTGTTATTAAACGAAGCTGCAAGGCCGTTTACAATATTTGCCTTAGCTCCAATAAAAAGGAAAGATTTCAGAGGCTGGTCAATACCTTTTGCCTGACGTATGTTATGGCTTACAGAAAAGGTTCCTTCTGTTGTATTAAATTCTATTGAATTTTTATATAAAGAAAGATCATCATCACCGGAAAGATAAGTGCCCACTTTGTTTGAAAGAAAAATATTCATTGCCCTGTTTGAGATAATATTGCCTTTACCTGTACTGCAAGGGACATTGGTAATAGTGCCGTTTATTGATTTAAATTCATCAATAATATTTGCTGCAGTTTGTGCTTTAAGTAAATAAACAGTAAAAGTAAAATTTACCAGCAGCAGGATTTTACACATAACAAACGAGATAATTAAATAATGTTGCAGCTATATATTACTAATAAGAGAATTAATACAGTTGCAATTGGTTTCATACTGTAAAGTGTTTTGGAGAAAATGAAGATAGATAATTTTTGTTGCAAGCTCAGCTTTTTATGGCGTTGAATGTTGTGTTATCACTTGTAACGTTGTGCTATTTCAGCTATGCCTGACCTGAATGTTGATGGGTGGAAAACCATTCAAGGCGCACAGCTTGCAAGAGAACGCCACCCTGGCAACTTAGTTAATAGTGAACAAAAGGGATTTGTTGGTTCAAAACTTGGCGGATAAATGGTTATTCATTATTCCTTGTATTATTAATCAACTCCATTCCATTACCACCTTTCCAATACTTTTTCTTTTTTCGAGATAATCGTGAGCCTCTGCAATGTCTGATGTATTAAAAACCTTACCTAATGTAGGGGCAAACACACCAAGATTGGTTAACTGCACGACTTGCTCCAGGCATCGCTTGAGTACCAAAGGTTTGTTATCTGCAATACGCAGCATATTAACACCAAGGATTGATTTAGATGGACTTATCAGCATTGCCGGATGATAAAAGCCAAAATCCAATCCGGTCTTTATCTTACCAAATATGTTTTTATCGCTCATGTCCGCTGCTCCATAGCAAACTATCCTGCCGCCTGCAGCTAACGAACTAAAACCTTTTTTTACCGACTTGCCGCCCACAGCATCAAAGATTACATCAACGCCTTTACCAACAGTAAAGTTTTTTATTTCTTTCTCAAAATCCATAGTGACATAATTGATAGGATGAGGTACACCCAATGAGGTTAAGTATTGTAGCTTTTTATCACTGCCGGCAGTAGCAAATATTTCGCATTTTTTATATTTTGCATATTGTATTAAAGCAGTACCTACTCCACCTGCTCCCGACTGGATAAGCACTTTATCTCCTTCATATAAATTCACCATTTCTGCAGCAGCATAATAAGCTGTGCAATATTGTGTAGCGAGTGCAGTGGCTTTAGCATTATCTATGTTGTCAGGTATCACCGCTACACCACTGGCATTCGTTACAGCATATTCTGCATAACCGCCAAAACGGGTCATAGCTGTTACCCGGTCACCGGTTTTTACAGTATCAACATTTTCACCAACTGCCTCTATTATGCCAGCTACATCATAACCTAAAATAGCAGGCAGCGGAGGAGCTTCTTTATACAGTCCTCTGCGGGCCATCACATCAGCAAAGTTCAAACCGAAAGCGGCTACTTTAATTAACACCTCTCCCTTTTGCGGTTGCGGCTTTGCTATTTCTCTTACTTCAAATGCAGTGGCTGCATTGCCGGTTTTTATTAATGCTATAGCTTTCATAAAAGTGAATTAAGGTTACCTGCAATTTTCATAGTGGGAAAAATGCCAGGAACAAAAAGCGGTATTAGATTTGAATTTTTAGCAGGTTTTAACCGCGTTGTTTTCATTTTGCCCAATTTCTGTGCTTTACATCGAGGAAGGAAATAAATTAAACAGCAATGTGCTCTTATTTAAACTTAGGCAGTACTAAGTCATTAAAAATACTTCTTTTTCTTAATGTTTTTTCTATGTCTTCTGCTTTTCTTGGAGCTGCAACAGACAAGATTTCGCAACTATTTTTTCCTATCAAAACATCATCTTCTATTCTTACAGCAATGTCCCACCATTTTTGATCACATGGACTTCCTTTGGAAATGTAGGTACCTGGTTCTACGGTAATGACCATATTTTCTTTTAACACAGGCGTTATGTTTTTGTCATGAACATCGAGTCCCATATGATGTGAACACCCGTCATATAAAACCTTGTAACATCATTTTTATCTTTAATGATACCCAATTTGATAAGCCCCTGAGCAATTACGTCTGTAGCTTTTTCATTCAATTTACCAAAAGGAGTTCCTTCTTTACAAATTTTAAATACTGCTTCCTGTGCATCATATACCACTTGATATATCGCCTTTTGTTCAGCAGTAAATCTTCCATTTGCCGGTACTGTTCTGGTAATATCAGCGGAATATCCACGATATTCTGAAGCGACATCCATTAACACCAGGCTGTTTCTGACGTGCGTTGCATTATTTTCCATATAGTGTAAAATACATCCATTTGCTCCTGCACCAACAATAGGCGGATACCCTTCTCCTTCTGCTCCATACTTTTTGAGTATAAATTCAAAAAGTCCCGATAATTCTGTTTCCGACATGTCTGGTTGAATTGCCTTCATCACTTCCTCATGCGCAATAGCAGAAAGAAAAACTGACTTTCTCAGTAATGCTAACTCCTCTGTAGTCTTTATTTCCCTTAAAGATGAAATAAGCTCGTTGTATTCGTTTGAGGGAGACGGATTACTTTTTATTTTTTTAATAACAGCAGTAAGCGTTGTTGAATCAGGTTGATTTATAAGCTCAAGTAGTATAGGATTAGTTTTGTATGCATCATCATCAATTTCAGCCATCCTGCTTTTTAAACGATTTACAACAAGTGTAAGATTTGAAGGAGTGGCGTAATTTGATATCCTATTAAAAGTCTCTATTACGTTTTTGTTATCCACCTGCCTCATACTAGCTTTATCCCGGAATGTTTTCACTAGAGAGAACAGATTACCGGAAGCAATATCATCCGGAAAAAGATCATACAATACCTTGCTGAACTTTGTAAAATCAATATCCAGATTTTTAAACTCATCACCATTAAACACCTGTTTAAATTCCAATTGCTTTTTAACGCCCTCCACCCCGAGACGCCTGCCGGTGATTTGCTCCGGCAATTCATTTCTTTTTCTAATAAAAAATAATTCATTGTAAGTGGTGGTATCACCCCTTTGCTGATTTTCTTTAAAGATGAGTAATACGGCATCCGGCTCTTTATAGCCGGAAAAATAATAGAGGTCAGGATTTGGATGATAATTATAATTTACATCTCCGGAAAACACACATTCAGGGTATGCGAAAATAACAGCCACCGAATTATCAGGCATAATTTTCCTAAGGGCATCACGCCTTGCCCGATGAAATTCCGCGCTAAGATAATCAGCAGGCAAAGGTTCCTGTGACGTTACCCTGATAAACAGTAAAATTAGAAAAAAAACAAAAGCTATTCTCTTCATTGTATATTATTTACGCTTACCGGAAATGGAACAAATCATGGGAGAGGTTGCAGATAAAGTAAAGGTTCGATGCAGTACTTAAGTTTCTGTATTTTTCCCTCGTTTACTACACGAATAAACAGAACCTACAACCTTCTTACCCTTATATTTTTAAACCAAACCTTTTGTCCATGATGCTGAAGCATAATAAGACCATTGGGCGATTTACCATAATTTGGATTGTTGCTGAACTTGCTTTCTGCAAGCAATTTGTTCATTCCGAAGATCCCATTTCATACTGCACCACTTTATTACCATTCAGCCAATGCTCAACATGGCTGCCTTTCACAATCAGCTTTGCATGATTGTATTCACCTATGGGTTTTAAGTGTTTATTCTTTGGAATGATCAAATCATACAAAGAACCAGCAGAACGTATGACTGCGGTATCATTAAAATTTATATCATCCAATAACTGCATTTCATAATTATCTAGCCAGTTAGGGCTATTGCCATTTCCCGATTCATGTGTCAATGATTCCTGCATGTGAAAAAACACTCCACTGTTGCCGGCTTTAGATACTTTCCAGTCAAAATCAAGTTCAAAGTTCTTATATGCTTCTTTGGTGACAAGATCAATATTAGGAACACCTGTTTGTGTTGCCAAAGCGCCGTCCTCGACCTTCCATGCCTGGTCAGGAAATGATTTCATATTATAACCTCTGAACTTGCCGGTGGATCCGCCGTTAAATAAAATAGTCCATTTACTCTTTTGAGCTTTGCCTGCAGCAGTTAAAAAAACTAATGAAACAATTAAGCATACGATTTTCATTTTCATAATTTATGTTAAGTAATTAACGGATGAAGTTAACTAATTCCCTTTAAACAGAATTAATTGATCCTTTTCTATATTTCCAGATTAATAAAGAAAAAGAAGTAGTTGAAAAAATGAGATCTTAGCAAGTCTTTATTGTTTGATTGAGAAAAGCTATACGAACCCAATCATTACTTTTTATAATTGTAAAATGTGAAATGAAGTAAGTTAAGAGGCAGCACCTTCCACAAAAACTTTCTGTAGTTTGACAAAAATCTTTCACGTGGTAAAAAAAGATAGGAAAAGATATGGGATGAATAAAGTATTACCGGTATTAACTCAAAAAATTAATACCGGCAATTGAAATTGAGGCAGACGCTTATATTTTAATTTTACTATTTATTTTGATGGCGGAGCCGGAGGGTTATCTGAATTCCCGATATCACGCCACAATTTCCATTCACCATTTTCCGGTTTCCAAACAACTATATATTTACCTTTATCAATTGTTTTTGATCCATTTCCCATTTCATATGTTCCTGTTTCCACTACCTGATCGGCATTGCCTGAAACATCATTGGTATTCAGGGTAAAACTTTTTATTCCTATTTTTGGCAAACTTATAGACATAGATCCCATCATATTTCTTTTATCTGCCGGCATATTAGGAGGAAATACTTTGGCATCACTGTGATAAAGCCCTACAACAGTTACCGAGTCTCCTTTTAGAGATGCATCCGCAAATTTCTTGTTAGCAGCTTCAATAGATTGCCTTACGTTAGCTACATCAAACGAAGCATTAGCGGTGTTAGTGGTGCCTGGGTTTTCTGTTGGGGTTGTGCAGGAACAAAGGTTTATTATTCCTAACAGGAAATAAAGTACTTGTTTCATATGTATTAATTTTTAAGTAAAATACAAAAAACTTTAGAAAATGCAAATACATCAACTTATTTAGTGATGGACATTGTACGTAAAACTGGGGTAGCAGGATTGTCAGCAACGCTCTAAAAACATCTCGGCAAACCTTGGTACGTTTACTGCATATCAATAGAAATCAATAAAAACTTAAAAATCATGTTTGATCAAATTTTAGACCTTGTAAAACAACACATGGGCAGCAATTCACAGATATCATCCGCTATACCGGCCGGACAAGCAGATGAAGTGCACAACGAAATTGCCAGCCATATTACAAATGGTTTAGCAAGCCAGGCATCTGCCCAGGGCGGTGTAGGCGGTTTATTATCTATGCTACAGGGAGGCATGTTATCCGGCAGCCCCGTTACCAGTGCTATTGAAGGCGGGCTGGTAAGCAGCCTTGGCAGTAAATTTGGTTTGCCGCCTATGGTAACAGGTGCAATTTCCTCAGCCTTACCCGGTTTATTACAAAAATTTGCACACAAAGCAAACGACCCTAATGATAGCAGCATAACTCCTGACAGTATCACAAAATCTTTATCAAACAGTGGCGGAGGCATATTAGGGAGTTTGTTCAACAGATAGAATATAAACCAGGCTTTTCAAATAAAGGCTGCCAGCTGGCGGCCTTTATTGACTGTATAGATGTTAAACATCGATGCTTGTATAATTATATTGATTCAGGTTATTTATCTTACGTTGGAAGACGTTAACTTTATTATTTACAGTTGTAGCTATAATTTTATCGCCAGCATTTTTCCTGCGCCCATATTCATGCGGCTGAATAACTGTATCCCTTCGCTACATTTCCATTACAGAAACTTCTTCATAAATTCGGTTGGAACCTTGGTATTCATTTAAATGACATGTCGTTAAAAATGTTCATCAGAAGCCAAACCCTTCTATTATGTCTGCTTATCTGAAGCAACACTTTCCCGGTGCCCGCTATAAAGCTGCTTATGAAGCGAGTAAATTTGGCTTCTGGATACAACGACAGCTTACGCAGTGGGCATAGAATGTCTGGTGGTTTAATCCTGTAGACATCCCAAAATCACAGAAAGACACCCTTCAGAAAACCGATCCACGCGATGCACGCAATATAGGTTTTCGACTGCAATCAAACCAACTGCACGGTATTCATATACCTGATGAACAACAGGAAGCAGACCGGTATTTTTCCGTCACCGCAAAAGGATATGGAAAGACCTTACGCGTTGCAAAAACCGCATTAAAGGTATGCTGGCCTTGAGTGGCATAGACATTCCTGAGCAATACGATAATGGCAGCGGAGCCACAATTTTATTGTGTGGCTGAAGAGCCTCGGTTGCAGGCAAAGCAGCAGGCGCACAGCTCTTAATTATATGATCGGGCAAATGGAGTTTTTACGAAAAGAGTTATTATACATCAGCAATGACATAAGAAAGATGATGCGTGAACAACGCTATAAAAACAACTATTACTTACTGCGCTCCATTCCGGCATAGGTCCGCTTACAGCAGCCAGCTTGCTGGTAGAAATAGGTGATGTAAAAAGGTTTGAAACCTTTTATCACCTCAACAACTTTATGGGCCTGCTGCCTACGGAACACAGCAGCGGCGATAATGAAAACAAAGGCATACTGACTGTAAGGAAACACCGGCAGTTCAAAAGCGATCTGGTAGAAAGCCCTGGACAGCCAAAAGAACAGTTCCTGCTATGAGTCTGTATTTTCAGGAGCAGGTGAAAAGAAAGGACAGTAAAATAGTCCCGATAGCCATCGGGAATAGCTAGGAAGCTTCTGAGCAGGATACGTTCTGTGTTGATAAATCAAATGCCATATGAATATGGAATAGTAAAATAACCCCCAAGCCCTGACTGCTAAACATAAGTTGTGTGAAAGATACTTTGGCAAGTCTGCAGCAGGGCTTATTTAAAAAGAAATAAAAATAATATTTATAAACCCACCATATCAAAAAAAAACAAACCCGGGCAGGCAGACTACTAAACAAAATTTGTCATCGTAAATAATCAAAAAGCGAAGTATTTTCTTCTGCCAAGACTGTAGCGCCTGTTTTACGCCACCCCGCCAACCGGCGGGCTAAGCGTAAAAAACAAATAAAAATAAAGGAGAATTGTAGCGTTTATTTTAGCTAACCACTAAAATTATTTAACTACTCATAGGATGCTGGATATGTTGATTTAAGTATTATAATTTGAAATAAGGAAAAAAAATCTTGAGAAGGGGAAAGGTTATTGTAAAAACTAAAGCCTTTCTCTTTCAAAAGAAATTTAATAGTTACCTATTGCCATATTATCTTTCTCAATCCTTATGAAGGTACATAGGATACTCTTGTTAGCCGCCGCCTTTCTTCCTGTCCACAGTGAGCTGTGTGAATACAGTAAGGGACTTTCAAAAATCCTGCTTCAATAATTATATTTATTTCTTATTATCGTTTAAATTTTGATTTGTCTGCAAGAGTATTTTTTTAATCAGTACAATTTGCCCCAAATGGTAATGAATATGTTCAATAATTCCTTGAATATTTGGTAATAATTTCCATATTTTTTGTCCGAAAAGTCTTCCCAAAGCTTACTCTCCGGCAACTGTTCAATAAGGCCGGCAAAGTTTTCGGCATCAGTCCACTTCTTGTCCAACAATTTCTTCCAGTCTGCCTGCGATAGGATTGGGGGATAGTCAAAACTATATTTATCATGCGCATTAAGTGGTTCTCCCTGTAATACCTTCAAGACTTCACTTACATAATAATTCATGTGGTAAACTAAGGTCGCAATGGTATTGAAAGAATAAACTTGGGTTGTAGCTTGTTGACAAGTTACGTCCTCCAAAGTATCTTTAAGATTTGATGAAGTCCAGTTTCCTCCAAAATGGACTTCTCTAAAGTGTTTTGCTATTTGCTCTGGTAAACTCAAGTTCTTTATTTTATCCTACTTTTCTGCGACTATAAACCTTCTGTAAATTTTTCCTGCTTGCGCTGGTACGCTGTGTCCAAAAAAGGTGTGCATCGTCCTGAAATCAGTTGACTATTTTTTGAGTTATCCACAGGGGGATAAGATACCTGTGTTTTGTTTTTTAATTTAATTCATTCAGTTTTGTTGTATCAGCCTAAGCGGAAGCAGGGTGTAGTTCTGGGGAGATCTGCCCCTGCCAGGAATAAGTTGATGCGACGAAGTTTTATACTTTATCAATGATGGTCACTTTCAAAGGTGGCCATTTTTTATTGAGATAAAGGTATAAAACTTTTGAGCCTATGCCTTCACCAAATCTCCCCATTCGCACTTTTTATTGATGTAGTTTTTCCATACCCGTTGTAATACTCCGGTTTTACAATAGGCCTGAGCGGGTGTTAGCCAGTTAATACTTCTGTGCGGCCGTTGATTGTTATAAAATTTAATAAAGGTTTTTATATTTTCTTTGGCCAGTTCAATAGTAGCAAAATTCATTTTCCTCTCATCGGTAAACTCTTCTTTAATGGTTTTATTTATTCTTTCTGCTACCGCATTTTCTAAAGGATCGCCTGTTTGGGTCATGCTTATATTGATGTTGTGCTTT
>JAABUS010007036.1_pt1 | contig 13185 bp, 12 predicted proteins | sample 5560161 | NCBI WGS metagenome assembly JAABUS01 (sample SAMN10711885, study PRJNA513376) | rock metagenome | isolation source: Antarctica rocks | place: Antarctica: Victoria Land, Trio Nunatak nord | collected 2016-01-04 | reverse complement strand
CTTCTTCCAGATCGAGACCGAGTCCTGATCGCCAGCGTGGTATCATGATCCGTCGAAACCGGCTCCCGGGTGTGCGGCCCGGGGGCCTTTTTGCCGTCCGCAGTGTGGGTGGTGATCTGTCGGAGTGGAGAGAGCATGGCAAAGCGAGTACGCGCCTACGTGAAGTTGCAGATTCCGGCGGGGAAGGCGACGCCGGCGCCGCCGATCGGACCTGCCCTGGGTCAGCACGGTGTCGCGATCATGAACTTCGTCAAGGAATACAACGAGCGGACAGCCGCGCAGGCCGGTCAGATCATCCCTGTTGTGATCACGGTCTATGAGGACCGCTCCTTCTCGTTCGTGACCAAGACCCCGCCCGCCGCCGATCTGCTTCGCCGGGCGGCCGGAATCGACAAGGGGTCGAACAACCCACGAACGACCAAAGTCGCCACGATCTCGTCGGACCAGATTCGCGAGATCGCGGAACTGAAGATGAAGGACCTCAACGCCGTCGACCTCGCTGGCGCCGTGCTGCAGATCGAAGGAACTGCCCGCAGCATGGGCATCGAAGTCGCCTGATTCCACTTGAACTACTGACCGTGGCCCCGTTCCATGAACCTGTTGAGGTGGAAGGGACGTCTGTCCCGCCAGACCACGAGGAGTAATCAGCTATGCCACGACACGGCAAGAAGTTCATCGAGGCCGAGAAGAAGATCGAGGCCGGGCGGCTCTACTCACCCGACGACGGCCTCGCCCTGGTCAAGGACGTCGCCTTCGCCGCGTTCGACGAGACGGTCGAAGCCCACTTTCGACTGGGAATCGACCCTCGTCAGGCCGACCAGAACGTTCGCACGACCGTGGTCCTTCCGCATGGGACCGGCAAGGTGGTGCGGGTCCTCGTCTTTGCGGCCGGCGAGGCCGAGCGCATCGCGCTCGAGGCTGGCGCCGATTACGCTGGCAGTGAGGAACTGGTCACCCGGATCCAGGATGGCTGGCTGGAGTTCGACGCTACGATTGCCATGGCCGACCAGATGGGCCGGGTCGGAGGCCTGGGCCGGATCCTTGGTCGCCGGGGACTCATGCCAAACCCGCGCTCTGGTACGGTCATTCGTTCCGCCGACGACCTCCCCGGTGTCATCCGCGAGCTCAAAGGCGGCCGAATCGAGTTCCGCAACGACCGGACTGGGCTCCTGCACATGCCGATCGGGCGAAAGAGCTTCTCGGACGAGCAGCTTCGCGACAACCTGTACGCGGTCGTCGACGCGGTCAACCGCGCAAAGCCGTCTGGCACCAAGGGCACCTATTGCCGTACACTCACCGTCGCTACGACGATGAGCCCGGGCGTAGCATTGGACGTCAACGTCGCGTTTGCCAACGCGACCAACGCCAACTAGCCCCGGACATCGCGAGCGACGATCCATGGCTGACCGCAGGTTGGCCCGCGCGCAACGCAATCGAATAGCCGCTCTCCGGCCCCAGACAGTCGGTGCGCTCTCCTAGGTGAGTGCATAAACCCGACCGAGGTTCAGGATCGTTGCCGACCGACACCCCGTGTCATCGCATCGCGCCCTGCGCCATCAGGCGAGCCAGGGCGCGATTGCTTTTTCGGGCGCACGCCACCGTGAGATCACGGATTCATCCTTAACGGAAAGGAGGTAACGCAATGCCCACTCCTGCCAAAGCACTGGTCATCGACGAGCTGACGGAGTCCCTGAGTCGGTCTCAACTCACGATTGTCACCGACTATCGTGGACTCGGGGTCGCCGATCTTCAAGGCTTCCGATCGACGCTGCGACCATTCGACGCCGAGTTCCGGGTCGCCAAGAACACGCTGGTCCGCATATCGGCCAACAAGGTCGGGATCAATGGACTCGATCCGGTCCTTGAAGGGCCGACGGCGCTGGTCATCGCCTATGGCGATATCGTTGGCGCCGCGAAAGCGGTCTCCGACTTCGTTCGGACGTCCCGCGTCCTGACCGTCAAGGGTGCCTCGCTTGGCACCCAGACGATCAGCATCGCCGAAGTCGAAGCCCTGGCTTCGATGCCGCCGATCGAAGAACTTCGGGGTAAGCTCGTCGGTCTGCTGGCCTCGCCGCTGTCCCGGACCGTCGGGGTACTCAGCGGTCCGTCCCGGTCGCTGGCCTATCTGCTCCAGGCCCGGGCCGACTCGTTCGGCACCACCGAGAGCGACGATATCGCCGCCGATTAGGTCCAGTAGGCGGTCTCGGGTGCCAGTGGGCTCCGAGCTGTCCAGATTCAGTTTTCGACGTACCGCACGTGCCGACCAGAGGATGGCGGCACGGACAAGGAGTAACCCGTGGCCGATAGCAACGCTCTGATCGAGCAGCTCGAGTCGATGACCGTCCTGCAGATCAATGACCTCGTCAAGACGCTCGAAGAGCGCTGGGGTGTCAGCGCCGCGGCGCCGGTCGCCGTCGGTGGCGCCGTCGCGGCCAGTGGTGGCGCCGCCGCCCCGGTCGAGGAAGAGAAGACCGAGTTCGACGTCGTGCTGACCGAGATCGGCGCCAACAAGATTCAGGTCATCAAGGCCGTCCGGGAACTCACCAGTCTTGGTCTCAAGGAGGCCAAGGATCTGGTCGAGGGCGCTCCGAAGTCGGTCCGGGAGGCAGTGACCAAGGACGAGGCCGAGGCGGCCAAGGCCAAGCTCGAGGAAGCTGGCGCCAAGGCCGAGGTCAAGTAGCGTCTGTCGAACTGGTCCTCAGGGCTCCAGGGTGGCGTGATCGCCCTGGAGCTTCTGTGTCCCCAGGCCCGTCCGTTCCCCACGGGGGTGTCCACCATCACGGCCAGACGGCCGAAAAGGCGTGCTATAATCGTGCACCGCGGGGTGTGGCGCAGTCCGGTAGCGCACTAGTCTGGGGGACTAGTGGTCGGAGGTTCAAATCCTCTCACCCCGACCAGAACGTTCTACTTTCCCGGAGCCCTAACCACGAGCGGTAGGCGGCCGGTAACATCGGGACGCCCCGATGGAGCGGCGTTGTCGATGGTGAGACCAATGAGAAGTGCATCCCCTGTCGTCGGCAAGCGATACCGGATCATCATCGCCGACGATGAATCGCTGATCCGTCTCGATCTCCGTGAGATGTTGACGCATCTGGGCTACGACGTGATCGCGGAGGCGGGCGACGGCCGGAGCGCGCTCGAGTTGGCGCGCAAGTTGCAGCCCGATCTGATGATCATGGACATCAAGATGCCGGACCTGGACGGGATCGCCGCCGCCGAGGAGTTGACGCGCGAGCAAATCGCTCCGGTCGTTCTGCTGACCGCCTATAGCGACCAGGCTCTGGTCGAGCGAGCCAAGGAGGCTGGCGTCGTCGGCTACGTCGTCAAGCCATTCCGCGAGGCCGAGCTTATGCCGGTGATCGAGCTCTCGCTTGCCCGCTTCGAGGAATTTCGCTCGCTTGAGCGGGAACTAGGCGTCCTGATGGAAGTCTATGGTCTCAAGGAATCCGAGGCGTTCCACCGGATTCGCAAGACATCGATGGACGCCCGCAAATCCATGCGCGATGTCGCCGAGGCAATTCTCCTGACGCACGAGATGGACATCCGCAGTGCCTCAGGCAGCGACGACGCCTAGGTTCGAGGTCTCGCGGTCAATCTTCGACGCCCCCTTCGGATGCGGATCCGGAGGGGGCAATCTGCGCCGTCAGGACCAGCGTGGGCAAACTCCGTAGTCATTACGCACTATCGGCGGTTATCAACCCACTCCGCGTCAACGGTGACGTGCGGATCAGGTCATCCCGGGCGTCGCCGCCGGTGTCAGTGTGGTGCCGGTGCCGCTTGCGACGATGATGACCTCTACCGTCGCCGGTGTGATCGTGTCCCACTCCACGCCAGCCGGAACGATGACCCGGGGTGAGAGCGTATAGGTGCCTGGCGCCAGCCCTCCCGCATCGACCGAGACCGTGATCGCACCGTTCACGAGGTCGGGAACCTGAGCGGACGATGCCGAGATCTCGATGCTGACCTCTGTCGGGCTCGCCGTTGCCGACAGGCCGGCATCAAGCCCCACTACCGAGACCGGGAGGTTGGGCAGTGTCTGGTCCACGCTCTGCTGCTGGATCTGGACGATGACCGAGACGATGCCGTCAACCGGCGAGACCAGCCGGACACCCTCGGGTAGATTCGCGATGTTTACATCCGCCGTAACCGTAGCGGTGGCGCCGCTGATGTCAACCGGCTGGGTCTCGACGAAGCGAAGTCCGGCCAGTGTGTCAGCCGGACCATCGAGAACGACTGTCCGTGGTGTCGTCGTCGTAATGCGCTGCTCGTAGCCTGTGGCCGGGGTCCCAGTCACGTCAGCCAGGATGGTCACCTCTCGGCCGGTCGACTGGATGGTGACGGTTGCGTCGACGATGGATGGATTGATCGTCACGTTCTGCTGGGTGGTCGAGTCGATCTGGTTGCCATCGCCGGTCACCGCGTAGACCGACGCCCTTACCGAGAACTGGCCGGTCTGACCGGTTACGTCGACGTCGACCCGTGCCCGCTTGATCGTATCCAGGATGCTTCTCGGACCGCTGATCGTGACTTCAGGGTCGGAAAGTTGCTGACCGACCACCTGCCGGTCCGTCTGGTCCCTGGGCAGCGTCTGCATCTCGATCGGAAAGACTCGACTGACGAGCTCGTCCACCACGATCGATGCCGTTGCGGGGTTCACGTGGTAATCGACGAAACGCTTCGTCTGGACCGGAATGATCGGCACGGTGTACGTGCCGGGCTGGTCGATCCCATCCAGGTCAAGGGTCAGAGCGAGGCCGTTCCTGTCGATCTCGCTCATGACCGATCTGGGTCCGGATGCTCTGACGCTTGCGATGACCTGCGTGGTCGAGACGACGAGCCCATTGCCGGGGACGCCGTTGGAGACGGGAACGGTCGTCGCGGAGCGGGACTCGGAGGGGTCGGCCAGGCTCGTCACCCAGCCCCAGAGGAGCACCGCGAGGATGACGGACAACAGGATGCGAAAAAGAACGCTTCGGTTGGGTCTGAGCCTGGCAAGCTGATTCATTGCGGTGGTCTCCGGACTGCCCACAAGGAGCCATGATCGACCATCAGGTGACCTTGCTCGTGTCGGCGTCGCGGCGCGGCGGTTTCGGCGTGCCGATCTTGACGTCCGGGATCACTGGGGCACTCCGCGACCGGACCCGGCCGTTCTCGGTCAGTCGGCTCTGAAGCAACTGAGCCCACGTCGACGTCGTCGCGCGGTTCTGTGGTCGGTCCAGCCGGAGCAGTGACCGAAGAACGCGTCGGAGCCGATCCTGATCCAGATTCCGAATGAGGCGACCGTTGTGCGCGACGGACATCTGACCGGTCTCCTCGGAGACGACGACCGCGAGGGCATCGGACTCCTCGGTGATTCCGATCGCCGCGCGGTGCCGGGTGCCGAGTTGGCCCGTGGCTGAGATGTTGTCGGTCAGTGGCAGCACGACGCTGGCCGCTACGATCCGATCGCCCCGGACCAGGACCGCCGCGTCGTGGAGCGGCGAGTTCGGGAAGAAGATCGTGATGAGCAACTGCCGGGTCAGCTCGCCATCGATGGGCACGCCGCGGTCGGCGAAGTCCTGCAGGCCGGTCTCCCGCTCGATGACGACCAGGGCACCGAAGCGCTGTCGGCTGAGCTGGACGCTGGCTCGGACGATCTCGTCGACCATCCGGTCCATCGCCTCGTTCGGGGTGGGGTTTTGGAAGGGTGGGCGGAGCCAGGAGCCGGTGTGGCCGAGTTGCTCGAGGGCGCGCCGGAGCTCGGGCTGAAAGATGATGGGGACCGCCACGACCAGGGCCGGCCAGAGCCGCGTCAGCAACCAGTTGAACGTGGTCAACTGGAGCGTGTTGGCCAGGAAGAAGACCACGGCCGTCAGGATGACGATCCCACGAAGCAACTGCGTGGCGCGCGTGCCTTGCGCGACCCAGAGCAGCCAGTAGACGATGACAGACACGACGGCGATGTCGAGCAGCGTTCGGAAGTCTAGGAGGCGGAAGACGAGCCAACCGACATCGGGCATTCAACCACCGGGGAGAGGGGAGAGGCAGACAGCCCGTTCATTCTAGCACTCCCCGGTGGCTCGACTCTGGGCGGAAGAGCCGCGGTACTGCCCCACCTAGCGGCCGCGGCTCCGTCTCGGTTGCGGCGTGGGCAACCAGGCTGGTCGTCGATAATCGTCGGCGTCGTTCATCCAGACCGTGGTCGTCAGGCGCTGGTCGAGGAGACGACTTCTGACCCGGTCCTCGATCTCGTAGATGTCGTGGTTAGAGGTTACGACGGTCGCGGAGCGCTCGTTGTACCTGTGGTTGAAGATCTGGAACAGCTTCTCGCGGGCCCAGGGGGTCGTGTTCTCCGTTCCAAGGTCATCGAGGATGAGGAGGTCGGCCCGGCGGATCTGCTCGAAGCGCTCGTCGTAGTCGATTCCCTTGCTTGGGTCGAAGGTCGCCCGGAGATGGTCGAGCAGATCGGGAACGACGGCGAACAGGACACGGCTGTTCGGACGGCTGGCTGTCATCTCATTGGCGACGGCGGCGGCAAGGTGGGTCTTTCCCGTTCCCACCGGGCCGTGCAGGAAGAGCCACCGCCCGTCGGAACTCTCCGCGAAGGCGATCGAAGCCGCCAAAGCCTCTTCGACCCCCGGCAAGCTCTCGTCGAAGTTGTCGAAGGTCAGATCCGCGAACGAATCCAGATTGGAAAGATCCTGCAGGGATTTCGCGAGCTTCTCATTCTGTTCCCGCACCTTGCAGTCACAGGGGAACAACTTGCCGAAGCTCGGGTGGTTTGGCGGTACGTCCCGGCGCAGGTACCCCGCGTCGTTGCAGATCGAGCAGTCTGGTACTGGGGCTATCGGTGGCTCGTAACCCGGCGGCCGTTCCGGTTCGACCAGATGGATGCGGCGCAGAACGTCTCCCAGTGGTTTCATCGACGCGACCCTCTTCCTGAGGACTGGCCCGTCCGGTCGACGGTGGCGGAGCGGGACGGATCGTCCTCACCGCGTCCACCTGTATCCCACGAGCCGAGTATCCGCTGAATGTACTTCCAGTTCCGACGGTTGTAGTTGACCGCTTCCGTAATTGCGTCCTCGATCCAGTCCTGCGGGTACCGTTCCATGGCGTCGACGATCTGATCAGCGACCAGCGGCGTCAGGAGACCGATGTTCTGCTCGTAGCGGCGGAAGATATTGGGACGCTCGGGCCGGATCCGCGGGACGTCGGTGCCGTCCCAGACTGCCTCCGGAGCGGCAATCGCTCCGCGCGCCATCGCCGCGACCATAGCCTGCGACGCGGGCGTGTTGACATAGTACCAAGTTCGGTCGCCCTGATCGTACTCGGCGATGAAGCGAAGCAATGACCCGCGACCGACCGAAAGGTCGATGCCGTTGGTGATCCGCCGGTCCGGCTCGTTGGGGTTGCCCGGCACGCGCAGAGCCGTGCGCAGACTTGGGTCGCGCAGCAGGGCAAAGTGTGCGACGGGAGCGTGGAACCCGCCTCCCTCGTGGACCAGACGAAACATGGTCAGGGTAACGTGTAACTCGGATGGCTCGGCGATGCTGGGCAGGAGATCGGTGAAGAAGGCGTGAGGGATCGGAACCGACGGGTCGGTCTCGACGATGAAGCCGCCGAAGCGCTCAACCATGGCTACCGGCTCGCATCCCGGTGGACCTCCAGGTCGGCGAACCGTGCCGTCTGCTCGAAGAAGCGCAGGTTGATGGAACCGACCGGCCCATTGCGGTGCTTGGCCAGAATGATCTCGGCTATGCCGCGTTTGTCCGTCTCCTCGTCGTACTTCTCCTCCCGGTAGATGAACATGACGAGGTCGGCGTCCTGCTCGATCGAGCCCGACTCGCGCAGGTCGGAGAGCATCGGACGGTGATCCGAGCGGGTCTCGACGGCGCGGGAGAGCTGCGACAGTGCGACGACCGGAACGTTCAGCTCGCGGGCTAGCCCCTTGAGCCCGCGTGAGATCTCGGCGATCTCCTGGACGCGATTGTCGTTGCGCCGGCCGCTCGACATGAGCTGAAGATAGTCGACCACGATCATGTCGAGCCCCTGTTCGGACATCAGGCGTCGGGCCTTTGACCGCACTTCCATGATGCCGGCGCCCGCGGTGTCGTCGATGAAGATTCGGGCTTCGCTGAGGCGGCCAAGGGCACGCGACAGCCGCTCCCACTCGTGGTCGTCGACCTGGCCAAGACGCAGCCGGTGGGAGTCGATCCCGGTCTCGGTCGAGAGCAGGCGGTAGGCGAGTTGCTCGGCGCTCATCTCCATGCTGAAGATGCCAACCGACTTGCCGTGGAGCAACGCGGCGCCGTGCGTGATCCCAAGGGCGAAGGCGGTCTTGCCCATGCTGGGCCGGGCGGCGAGGATAATCAGGTCGGACCGCTGGAAGCCGCCGGTCATCGCGTCGAGGTCGGTGTAGCCCGTGCCGACGCCAACGATCGCATTGCGGTTGTCGCCATTCGGAGTGATCCGGTTAAAGATCCCTTCCAGGACCTCGTCCAGGGGTACGAAGTCACGGGTCGTCCGCTGCTGGCTGATCTGGAGGATGAGCTTCTCGGCCCGGTCGAGAGCGATCTCGGTCGTGATCGAATCCTCGAATCCGATCTCGACGATGTCGGTGCCGGCCGAGATCAGGCGCCGCAGCGCCGCGTCGCGCTCGACGATGCGGGCGTAGTACTCGACGTGGACCGATGTCGGCACAGCGGTCAGAAGGCTGGCGAGGTACGCCGTGCCGCCGGCCTGCTCGAGTTGCCCGGCATGGTCGAGGCGGTCCGACAGCGTGACGAGGTCGGACGGCTGGCGGTCCTGATAGAGCTCCTTGATTGCCCGGAAGATGAGGACATTGCTCGGGAGGTAGAAGTCCTCCGGTCGCAGGAAGGAGTCGACGCGGATGATCGCGTCCCGGTCGATCAGGAGACTGCCCAGGACCGACTGCTCCGCGTCGATGTTGTTGGGTGGAAGACGATCGACCGCATGTAGCGCGACCATCGCGGAGGCTCCTTTCGTGATACGTCCGAAGGGATGGTCCGCGAAACGGGCGAGGCAACCACGAAAATCGCGGCGCTTCGAGCGCGGTCGGTTGTCAGGTCCGGGTCGGGCGCGGGAGTCCGCTCCGGTTGGTGCGCTTACGCCTCGGCGGTCTCAGTCGTCCCGGCCTCGCTGGTGTCGCTCTCGTCCTCGTCGGCCACAGCTTCGGCCTCAACCGTGACGGTGATCGTCGGGCGAAGGCGTCCGACGAGGTGGACGGTCACCGTGTGGTTGCCGGTGGAGCGAATCGCCTCGTTGAGGACGATCCTGCGGCGGTCGACTTCCTCACCGACCTGCGCTTGCAACTTCTCGGCGATGTCGCCAGCCGTGACCGACCCGAACAGGCGACCGGTATCGGCACTCGCCCGAGCCGTGAAGGTCAGCCGCTGGCCGTCGATCTTGTCAGCCAGTGCCTGAAGCTGGGCTTCCTGCTTGGCGATCTTGCGCGCCTGGACCCGCTGAATCTCCGCGACCTGCTTGACTTCACCGTCGGTCGCCAGCACCGCGAAACCCTTGGGAATCAGGTAATTGCGGGCGTACCCGTTCTTGACAGTGACGATATCCCACTTGGTACCCAACTGGGGGACGTCCTCGCGAAGCACGATTTTCATGAGTCGTAAACCTTCCTAAGAGACACTGTTGAACGGGGGCAGGCGCTGGGTGCGGGGACTGGTCGAGGGGCGCACGAACCCCGCCGCCCTGGCGGTCAGTTGAACGCTGAAATGTACCATGCCGCCCCGATGAATGGCAGGCGATGATCGCCCAGGGACCGGACGGACCGTCGCCTTCCGATCCGGGGTCAGCGGGCGCCCAGGTAGGACGAAGCGATGTAGCCGTTGCCATAGCTGGCGTTGCGTAGCGGATACCAGGTGTAGCCATCGGCGACGACTGGTGCTCCGGTCACCGAGAAGACCTGACCGGCCGGGATCAGATTGACGATTGGCGCCGACGTGCCCGGTCCGGTCCGGTAGTTGACCGACCCGGACGTGGTCGCGACCGTAGAGCCGACCGCGAACTGGCCGGTCGCTGGCGGTGGGGTGGTGGGCGTCGAGCCGCCGGCTACCAGGAACTCGCCGGCCAGGTAGCCATCTCCGAACGTCGCGTTCCGGACGGGATACCAGGTGTAGCCGGTCGCGGTCGTGGGGGCACCGGTGACGGTGAACGATTGACCGTTCGGTGCAACTCCGATGATTCGCCCACTGGTACTCGGACTGGCGCGGAAGTTGAGATCGCCGCCCGTCACGGAGACCGTCGAGCCCACAGCGAACTGACCGTTCGTGGGTGGCGGCTGCGTCGGGGGTGGGTTGGTCGTAGTCCCACCCGCGACGAGGAAGGCGCCCGCGATGTAGCCGCTGCCATAAGCTGCGCTCTGCACCGGATACCAGGCGTATCCGTTCGCCGAGGTGGCCGCTCCCGTGACCGTAAAGACCCGACCCTCCGGGATGACGTCGATGATCGAGGCGCTCGTGCTCGGGCCTGATCGGAAGTTGACCGTTCCGCCCGTCACCGTGACGCTCGACCCGACCGGGAACTGGTCGACCGGAGGGGGCGGAGCGGGGTCGGTCGGAGTCGTGACACCAGGGATGTCGAGCTGGTTGGCAAGCGTCCAGCCGCCCCCATATCCTTGCCGATAGACCCCGTACCAGGTCTGGCCAGCTTCCTGCTGCGGCCCATCCGTGATCTGGACCTGGACGCCGGCCGGCAGCGTGGAGAGGATGGACCACTGCGTCCCTGGACGGGACCGCACATTGGCACTGGTATTGGTCGTGCCGTAGATCACCTGCTCCGGGGGAGCACCCGGGCCGCCGAGCGTCAGAAAGTCCTGCGTCACCCAGCCCGAGCCGTTCGACGTCGTCCGGACATCCCACCACGTCGCTCCGCCGCTCTGGGTCGGTCCGCCGATCAGCGTCACTGCCGTGTCGACGGGGAGCGCGGCGATGATGTTGCCACCGGTCCCGGCCGCGGCGCGCAGGTTGACGTTGGTGGCGTTGATCGTCGCGTTGGCGCCGATCGCGAACGTGCCTGGTGTCGTGCCCGCGACCTTCGTCAGGTAGTCGCCAACGGCCCACCCGTTCCCACGGGCTGTGCTCAGCTGCCACCAGGTGTAGCCGGTCGCCGTGGTCGGACCGCCGATCACCGTCCCCTGCGTCCCGTTTGGGAGCGTCGCGACGACGGCGCCGGAGGTGCTCGGCTGCGAGCGGAGATTGAGGAGGTCGGTGGAGACCGAGACCGTGTCCCCGATCGCGACGCCGGTCGTCGGGGTCGTCGACGGGGCGATCACCGTGTTGGCGACGAAGCCGTCGCCGTAGGACCCACTGACCGGATACCAGGAGTAGCCGTCCGCGGCCGCGGATGCGCCAGTGATGGTCAGCGGCGTTCCGAGGTTCATGCCGGCGATCACGCTACCGTTAATCCGTCCAGTCGCGCGAAGATTGGCACCGGCGACCGTAACGGTGACCGTCGATCCAACCTCATAGCCGGTGCCGGGGTTGGTTGCCCCGCCGTTGATGACCTCGTCGACGTACTGCCGGATCAGCGGCAGATCATCGTAGAGATAATCGCCAGGGCAGGTCGACTGGTTGACGTCCCGGTGCGCGGCGATCGTCGGGAGATTCGGGACCTGAAGGAAGTCGGCCGAGCCGAGCGGGTTGAGATTGCGGCCGGTGTAGGCCGTGATCGCGACGATTGCCGCCTGCGCCTCGGTCGTCACGTCCTGGAAGGCGAACTTCCCGATCACACCGATCCCGGAGCTTCCGTAGGCGTACTGGAAGGCGTGGCCGCCGACGACGTTCTCGCCGCCGATCCGGCCCTCGTAGATGTTGCCTCGGAAGTCGACCAGATAGTTGTAGCCGATGTCGCCCCACCCCTGGGTGACGGTGTGGTAGTAGTAGATCGACCGCATGGCGGCGAATGGGTCCTGGAAGTTCGGCGTGTCGGTGTGGTGGATGATGACGTGCTCCACCTCGACGTACTCCTTCTCCCAGATCTCGCCGACCTTGTCGTAGCGCAGCGACTCATCCGCGCCCCACTCGGCCCGGGAGATGACCCGCGGCTTGTTCACCGCCGCGGCACTGACCTCGTCGCCAGGGGCGTCGAACGTGGTTGGACCACCGGTGCTGTCGAGGTACGTGAAGCTGAGGCCGGCCACCTGGGTCGGGTTTCCTTCACCGTCGGCCGTCTCGTAGCGGACGTAGCTGCTCGGCTCGGTGAAGACGAGGTCGGCGAAGGTACGGTCATCCCGCGTCGGCCGTCCGGCGTCCGTCTGGGCCGTCACGGCGACCGGGTCGGTGTAGGTGACGTCGTCGGGGCTGAAACTCATCGCCACCGTGACCGGAAACCCGACGGAACCGGACCAGTGCGCGCCCACAGCCGTAAAGGGGAAGTTGCTCACGAAACCGGCCGGGCCGTTGGCACTGAAGGACGCGGCGCCGACGCCGTCGCCACCCTCGACGTAGGTGTCGGCCAGGGTGACGCTACTCTGGGCGAGGGCCGCGTCCGGCGTTCGGGTCGCGGAGAGGCCGGAGAGCGCCAGTGCTCCGGCGGCCACGCTAGCCTTGAGGACGACCCGTCGATCGAGCCGGAGCCCGGTGGCAGTGGCGTCGGCCACGACCGGCAGGCTTTGGTCGGGACCACGACCGTTGAGCGGCTCGCACATATCTCAGATCCCCCAGCATTGCTCGTCCGATGCCGGTGCGGTCGGGCGCGGACCCCAGCCAGGTCGCGCGTCCGTCGGCCCATCGGAGACGGCGGTTGGCTGCATCTCCGACGCCGGTGCAACCGTATCAGGTGTACGTACACCTGTCAATTGTTCGCAAGCGACAGGTGTTTCTACCATGGATCCGCCGGAATGTATATGTTTGGCGGAGCCGAGTACCGTTAAACCGGGCCACCGGACATCCCACGCTCGGCGATCGACCGACGCAGGAGTTCGAACAGGGCGATCGATCCAGCGGTGCTCGCGTTGAGCGACGCGATCCGGCCCACCATCGGAATTACGGCCAGCACGTCGCAGTGCTTTCGCAGATTTGGACCGATCCCTGTGCCCTCGGCGCCAACGATCAACACTGCGGGCAGCGGAAGGTCGCCCGTGAAGAGGTCGACCGCCCGCTCGTCTTCCTCCAGACCTATGGCCCAGCGACCGGCCTTCTTGGCACGGTCGACGGCCTGAACGAGATTTGG
>JAABUS010007035.1_pt1 | contig 13186 bp, 11 predicted proteins | sample 5560161 | NCBI WGS metagenome assembly JAABUS01 (sample SAMN10711885, study PRJNA513376) | rock metagenome | isolation source: Antarctica rocks | place: Antarctica: Victoria Land, Trio Nunatak nord | collected 2016-01-04 | reverse complement strand
GCCGCGGAAGCCAGCCGACCTCGACGCGTTCCTCGTCTGGATCGACCGCATGAATTCCGACATGGTCCGGGCGGGGGAGGCCTTGAGAGCGGAGCATTCCTTCGACCTCGTCCACGGCCACGACTGGCTGTTGGCGATGGCCGCCGATCGCCTCGCGCGCGACGCCGACTGCCCGCTCGTGATGACCGTCCACGCGACCGAGCACGGCCGGCATCAGGGCTGGGTCGACAAGCATCCGCAGAGCTACATCCACGCCGCGGAGCGCTGGATCACGCGCCGCGCCGACCGCGTCGTCACCTGCTCGCACTACATGCGCGGCCACGTCGCCGACGTCTTCGGCCTGCGGGAGGCCGCCGTCGCGGTCATCCCGAACGGCATCGACGCCCACGACCTCGTACCCGCGGAGGACCTCACGGCGTTGCGCCTGCGCTTCGCCGCCCCGGACGAGCAGCTCGTCCTGCTCACGGGCCGCCTCGTCTACGAGAAAGGCTTCCAGCATGCGCTCGAGGCGCTCGCCGGCCCCGAGGGCGTGATCGCCGCCGTCGGGCGGGTGCGCTTCCTCGTCGCGGGCTCGGGCCCCTACGAGGCCGAGCTCACGCAGCAGGCTCGGCGGCTCGGGCTCACGCGTCACGGCATGTTCTTGGGCTGGATCGGCGACGACGCGCTTCACGCGCTCTACCGGATCTGCGACCTCTGCGTGATCCCCTCGCTCTACGAGCCGTTCGGCCTCGTCGCCCTGGAGGCGATGGCCAGCGGCTGCCCGTGCATCGTCGCCGACACGGGCGGCCTGCGTGAGGTCGTCCCGCACGACGTCGGCCTGCGCTTCAAGGGCGGCGACGCCAAGCACCTCGGCGTGATGATCGAGCGGATGCTCACCGACGCCCCCCTCCGCGACCGGCTCGTCGCGGAGGCCTCCGAGCACGTGCTGCGCTTCGCCTGGGCCGAGATCGCCCGCGAGACGGGGGCGCTCTACGACGCGCTGCTGGCCCGGCTGCGCTGTCACGCTGGGCGTCCATGACTCGGTGGCATTGGCTTCTCGTCGTCGCGGGCGTCGCCCTCGCGGTCTACGTCGCGTTCATCGCCTTGCTGCTGCTTGCCGGACGTCGACAGGACGCTCGCGCCCTCGCGGGCTTCGTCCCCGACTGCCTGTCGCTGTTTCGCCGGTTGCTCGCGGACGAGCGCGTGTCACGGCGCCACAAGATCGTGCTCGTCGGCCTCATCGCCTACCTGGCCATGCCGTTGGATCTCGTCCCCGACTTCATCCCGATTGCCGGCCAACTCGACGACGTCATCCTCGTGGTGGTCGTCCTCCGGTTGGTCTTGCGCGCCGGTGGACCGAGCCTGCTCCGCGAGCACTGGCCCGGACCCCCGGCCTCGCTGAATGCGCTGCTCCGCCTAGCCTACGGGCGCTCGGCGTAGCATCGTGCTCGAGTTCCGGTCGGTGAAGCGACGTGACTGGCGCGTCAGGTGGCTGGCGCGTCAGGCGGCGATGACGCCGGCGACGTTGTGAGGCCCGGGTACCGGCAGCCCGAACTCGCGCAGCCCGGCGAGGTGGAGGAAAATCGCGTCCTGCATGAGCGTCTCGATCTCGGCTCTGATCTGCCCGACGAGGGGCCGCCCACCGCTCGTCCGGCGGTGGCGGGACGCACCGCACCCGCCGCCGGTCAGACGACGAGCCCCGACCCCACGAAGTCACGGCCGTCGGCCGCACCCGGCGGCAGGTGGAAGTACCCGCCGCCCGTCGGTACGACGTAGTCCACGAGCGGCTCGCCGGCCAGCCTGCGCTGGATCGCCTCGAACTGCCCGAGGTCGCGCTGGTAGGAGGCGAACAGCAGCCCCATGTCGAGCTGGCCGGCAGCGTCGATCCCGCGCGAGTAGTTGTACCCGCGGCGCAGGATCCGGGCGCCCTCCGCCGCGGGGGTGCGCGGGTTGGCCAGTCGGATGTGGCTGTCGAGCGGGATGCGTTCGCCGTGCGGGTCGGCGGCGAAGCGCGGCGCGTCACGCTCGCTGCGGCCGTCGAGCGGCGCCCCGGTGTCCTTGCGCCGACCGATCATCAGCTCCTGCTCGTTGAGCGCCACGCGGTCCCAGAACTCGACGCGGTTGCGGATCGTGCGCACCACAGCATTCGTGCCGCCCTCCGGCGTCCAGACCGAGCGGTCCATCGCCCGCCGGTCCGTCGCATCGGGGTTCGACGTCCCGTCCTTGAAGCCGAGGAGGTTTCGTGAGGCACCCCGCTCGCGTGCCCCGGCCTTGAAGCCGTCGACCTTCCAGCGGATCGCCAGAGCTCCGCGGGTCGCACGCATGAGGTCGCGCAGCGCGTTGACGATCGTCTCCTGGGAGTGTGCGCACAGCTGCAGCAGCACGTCGCCGTGGCACTGCGAGGCGTCGAGGTCGTCGTCGGGAAAGGTCGGCATCGTCTTCAGGCCGGCGGGGCGCCGGTCGGCCAGCCCGTAGCGGCCGTCGAACAGGGAGGAGCCGAGCCCGACGGTCACCGTCAGCCCGTCGGGCGCCATGCGCACGCCGAGCAGCCCGGAGTCGGGCGTCGGGCCCTCGCCCGGGTTGCCCAGCAGCGCCCGGTCACCGGCCGTCAGGCGCCGGGCGCGGTCGGAGACGGCCTGCAGCGCGTCACCGAGCCCGCCGCGATCGGCCGCCACCGCGTCGAAGGCGGCGAACACCGCGAAGCGCTGCTGCGGCGTCGTCACGCCCTGCTGGGTCCGGCCGCCGAACGGATGCGCGTCGGCCAACGCGGCGGCGGTCGCGTCGGGCGGCGTGGCTGCGGTGGCCTCGGCACCGCCGAGCGCGCGGTCCAGCGCGGCGCCTACGCCGGCGGCGGTCCCCGCAGTGAGGAAGGTCCGGCGGCGCATCGTCATCAGCGGGTTTCTCCGAACGGGTTGCGGATGGCGCGGGCCGGCCGGGGATCGATGACCTCGGGCACGTAGGCCAGGCGCTCGGCGGCGTCCGCGGTCAGTGCGCTGACCCGCGCGCGTTCGCCTGGGCTGGCCCGTCCGAGGGTCACGTACCGATCTCCGCGCCGCAGCGGTCCGAGTGCGTGCTGCAGCTCGCTGAGCGACTGCTCGGCCTGGACTAGACGTGCCGGCGCCCGGTGCCGCAGCAGCGGCGTGAGCGTTCGCAGCACGACGCGGGTGCCGCGGACATTCGCGTCAACCGCATCGAACGCCGCGCCGCTCCACGGGCTTGCCTGGCCGGTGAGCTGCTCGTGCAGCGTGTCCTCGATGATCTCGTGCGCGCGCAGGGAGTACTCGAGCGGGTCGATGCGCAGGTCGCCGAGCGACGCGCGTAGACGGGCAACGCTGCGGGCGAGCTGGTCGGCGGGCCGCCGCGCGTCCGCGATCGAGCCCCGGCCGAAGAGCGCGAGCTCGACGCGGTGCAGACCCTTAAAGCGCGGGTCGTGCGCGCCGCGCGGCAGGCCGGCGGTCGAGCCGTCGATCGCCCGATCCAGCGCGCCGAACGCTCCGTAGGCGGCGCCGACGGTCTGGTAGCGCGCGTTGGCGGTGCGCCAGGCCGAGCGGGCGGCGCCGAGGTCCTGGATGGTCACGGCGCGCCGTAGGTCGCGAACGTCGCCGCCCATACGGCGCAGAGCGCGCGCCACGTGCCGGCGGTAGGCGGCGATGGGCGCCCGGTAATCGGCTGGAGTCGCGGGGGCGATGCTGCCCTGGCCCGACTTCAGGTGGGAGACCGGCAGCACCGCGGGACCAGCGGAAAGCTTGGGCTCCTGGCCACCGCAACCCACCGCGGCCGCCGCAGCCACGACCAGGGCGGCGAGCAGCCACCGGCGAGATCCGACTGTCAGCATCCGGGGCGCACCGCCGAGAGCACGTTGAGCGGGTGCTCGGCGTAGTTTCTCTCGGTCGCGTCATAGCGGGTGGGTAAGGGAGGGCGCGGCGCCGCGTCCCAGCATCCGCGGCGGTCCTGGCTGACGCGCAGGCGGGTTCGGTCGGCGCGGCCGCCGATGTGCTCCCAGCGCACGAGGCAGGAGCTCACCGTCCATCCCGGTCGCGTCGGCGGGGCGGAGTCCGGTACGCACTCGACCTGGCGCACGCGTCCGGTGGGCAGCTCCTGGCCGAGGTCCGCGGCGTCGTCGGCGGGCTGGTCCATCACGGCCATGCGGTACAGGCCCTGGCGGAACGCGCTGGCCACCTGCGTGCGCAGCTGCTCCGCCGGCACGGGATGCGCTACGGCCCGTGGTGTTGCGGCGGCATCGGGCGTGGTCGTGGCGCTCCCGGCGCCACCGCAGCCGGCGACGGCTGCGGCGGCGCCGAATGCGGCAGCGCGTGTCAGGGCCGAGGCCCTGACACGCGCCGGTGCTGCGGGGGCCTGACGGCTAACCACGAACCGTGACGGACCGGACGATTCGCTTCGAGGAGCCGCTCTGGGTGGTGAAGGCCAGCGTCAGGGTGCCCTTCGCCCGGTGGACGCGACGCAGCGAGCGCAAGGCCCGCTGCTTCGGGCGCAGCGTGACCGTGACCTTGCCGGCGCGGGTGATCCTGCGGGTGAAGGAGCCCAGCCCGACGGCCTTCCCGCCGAGGCGAACCCTGAGGCTGCCCTTCAGCTTCCCCGTCGCGGGGATGGACAGCTTGATGCGCAGCGCGCGGGAGCTGGCCTTGCCCACCGAGAACGTGATCCTCACGCTCCGGCCCGCAGGACCGCGCGGTCCTGGGGCGCCCTGGAGCCCCGGGAGTCCCTGCGGTCCGGCGGCTCCGGGCTTGCCGTCCGGGCCGGGCTTGCCGTCCGGGCCGGGCTTGCCGTCGGGGCCGGGCTTGCCGTCGGCGCCTGCCTGGCCGGTCGCGCCGGCCGCCGGGCCCGGATCGGCCGCCTTGTTGATCGCGTAGGTGATGTTGGCGCCGTGCTGACCGGTGACGAACATGCGCACTCCCGCGGCGCTGGCTGGGTCGTAGGCGCCGAGGATGCCGCCGACGGACGTCGAGCCGTTGGACACGTGGATGCCCGTCACCTCGTTGTCGCCGTCGTTCTGGTTGGGGACAGGCGGCGTGGCCTCGTTCTTGTTCACGTCGTCCAGCGCCTCGGGGTCACGCCCCTGGGCGATCAGGCGCCGGCCCTGCGCCCCGATCGTGTCGAGTCCTTCGCGGAGGTCGAAGGACCACAGCGAGTCGAGCTTGTTGAGCTGCTTGTGCAGAGTGTCGCCTCGGTCCTCGGCGGCAAGAAGCGTGTTGTCGTCCAGCATCGCGATGTTGTCGAATCCGGAGTGGTCGGCGTCGCCGTTGAGGATCGTCCGCACCGTCGCGCTGTCGGAGCCGGCGACCGGCATGTCGATGCGCAGCAGCGCACCCCACGCCCCGCGGTCGGCGCCCTTGGCGCCGTCGACCGGGCTCACGTAGTCGCCCGCAGCGGTATTCGTGTCGCCCGTCTCGCCAAATATGAAGGACTTGAAGTCCGTGCCTGGCACGAACTTGCCGTTCTCGGGGCGCTTCAACGGCGTCGCGCCGGCCGTCTTGGCCGCGGCGTTGGCGGCGAAGGGCGCGATCTTCGCCGGATCGGTGCCGTCGCCCGTGTCATGCACGGTGACCCACGCCGATCGGAGGCGCTCGCCCGAGTGCAGGCGGGCGATGTCCGAGCCGAGCGCATCGCTGCGTCGGCTCGCCGCGTCGGCGCCGTTGAACGTGATGGGCTTCCCGTCGACCGAAACCTGAAGCGCCTGCAAGACGCCAAGGTTCAGGTTGCCGGGTGCTCGCGGCTTGAAGCGGTAGACGAACGAGTTGGGCTGCTTGACCTTCGTGGTCGCGCCGTTGTCGACGACACCGCTGCCGCCGACGTCCTCGATGATGATGAGGTTGCCCTGGTCGTCGTTGTGGATGCCCTCGTAGCCGCCCTGGCCCATCGAGCCGTTGTAGGTGGTGAGCGCCGGCATCGTGGTGCCGCTCCAGTTGAGCTTCGTGCCGACCACGCCGCCGCCGGTTCCTGCCTCCGCGGTGAACAGCAGGTCGCCCGTGAACGGGTTGTAGGTCGAGCCGTCGATCGACTTGATGCCCGTCAGGTTCTCCGAGCTCGAGGTCGCGCCGTCGAGCTGCTTGTTCAGCAGCGTGATGCGGTGGGCTGTGTCGGCGACGGGGACGTCGAGGTTGATGCGGGTGAGGTAGGCCTTGTTGATGTTGCCGTTCCCGCCGAAGATCTCGTGGCCCTGGATCAGGAAGTGCCGCCCGTAGTCGAAGCCGGCGGAGGGCCCGCCCGGGTTGGCCGCGGTGACCAGGTAGGTGTTCTGGTCGGGCTCGGACTTCGTGTCGAGGCCCGTGGGCGTGGGAAAGCCCGCGCCCGCCTCGCCCGCGCCGCCGTCGGAGACCAAGCCGTAGCGCTGCAACGCGCCCGACGGGTTCTCCAGCGCGTCCGAGCCCTTGGCGAGGGTGGTCAGGGAGTACCCGGTCGCCAGCACGTTGGCGGGGGTGCCGACGCGAGGGTTGGCATTCGGGACGCCCGAGGAGATCTGGGCCGCGGCGATGCCGGCGGCGCTGAGGCCGAGGGCGGCGATTGCCGCTCCGGCGAGGGGACGACGCATCTGGTCCTTTCGGAGGGGGAGCATGCTTGCGGTGGGCACCGTAGGCGGAGGAGGTCGCTTGGGATGTGTCCGCCGTGTTCTCCGGATGTCACCGTTTGGTGACGGAGGCCGCCCGGAGGATCGCCGCCGCGCGTCGTGGACCTCAGTCCCAGCGCAGCGTCCGCGGCGCCGCGCGCATCCGCAGCACGCGCGCGGGGACCCCGCCGACGACCGCGTTGGCCGGCACGTCCTTGGTCACCACGGTGCTCGTGCCGACGACGACGTTGTCGCCCACGGTCACCCCGCGCAGGAAGCAGGCGCCGTAGCCGACCCACACGTTGTGGCCGACGCGCACGTCGCGCTTGTAGATGCCCTGCACCCGGACCGGGCGCTCGACCTCCACGACGCCGTGGTCGAAGTCGATGAGCATCACGCGGTCGGCGATGATGCACTCGCGCCCGATCGAGACGTGCTGGAACGCCGTGATCGTGCACTCCTGGCCGATGACCGTCTTGGCCCCGATGTGCACCTCGCCCTCGTGCGCGCGGACCTTCGTGCCGTGCCCGAGCCAGCTCCACCGGCCGAGATGCACGGTCGCGCCCTTCCCGATCTCGAACCGCACCCCGGGGCAGACGAACGCGAACCCGTCCGTCCTCAGGCGCCGGCGCCACCGGAGCTTCAGCCACGCCAGGCGGACGAGCAGGAAGGCGTAGTCGCGCGAGAGCATCTTGTTGACGCGCATGAAGCGCCAGAGCACGAGCGGACCGCCCGCGCGCGGCGGCGGCTCCCCGCGGAGCACGGTCTCGGGAACCGCGCTCGGCACCGGCGGGGACAGGACGGGCTCCACCGGCGCAAGGGTAATGTGCGCCGCCGGATGCCGACTGCCGAGAAGAGCCTCGCCGAGCGTCTGCTCGCGGGGGACAAGCGCGCACTCGCGCGCGCCATCACCCTGGTGGAGAACGACGACCCGGCGGGCTGGGAGCTCGTCCGTGAGGTCTTCCCGCACACGGGCAAGGCGGCCATCGTCGGCCTCACCGGCGCGCCCGGCTCGGGCAAGTCGACGCTCATCTCGGTCCTCACCAAGCTGCGCCGCGAGGCGGACCGCCAGGTCGCCGTGCTCTCCATCGACCCGTCGAGCCCGTTCACCCAGGGCGCGCTGCTAGGGGACCGCATCCGCCTGACCGAGCACTTCCTCGACGCGGGCGTCTTCATCCGCTCGATGGCCAACCGGGGAGCGCTGGGGGGGCTCAGCGAGGCGGCGCTCCAGGCCGCGCTGCTGATGGACGCCTCGGGCAAGGATGACGTGTGGCTGGAGACCGTGGGGGTGGGCCAGGCCGAGATCGACGTCATCGACCACGCCGACACCGTCGTCCTCGTCCTCGTGCCCGGCTCGGGCGACTCCATTCAGGCGCTCAAGGCGGGCGTCATGGAGATCCCGGACATCATCGTCGTCAACAAGGCCGACCACCCGCTGACGGACACGATGGTTCGAGAGGTCCGCGGGGTGCTGTCGCTCGCCCCGGCGGTCAAGGGTGCCTGGCGCATCCCGATCCTCAAGACGGAGGCCTCGCGCGGCGAGGGGGTGGAGGCGCTGATCGAGAAGCTCGACGAGCACCGCGCGTTCATCGCCGCGGAGGGCACGCTGAGCGAGCGCCGCCGGCGCAACCTGCGCAACGAGGTGCTCTCGATCTGCGCGTTTCGCCTGCGCCGCGACCTCGCCGCGCGCATGGAGGGCGACGACGAGCTCAATCGGCTGCTCGCCGAGGTCGTGGAGCGCAGGATCGACCCCGCCAGCGCCGCGACGCAGATCCTGAAGCACTTCGAGTGACGGGCACTACAGCAGCGGCAGGAGCGCCTCCAGGCCGCCCCACGGCAGCGGCCCGGCGGGTGGGGCGAGACCCGTGTCGGCGCCGAGGCGCGCGCCGAGCACGAGCCAGGCGGAGCCCGCCAGGCTGAGGAGGGCCAGTCCCCCGCCGACGCGTGGGGCGTGCCGCAGGCCCCACGCGGCGAGCGCGCCGGCGACGGGCAGCACGGTGAGCACATCGCCCGGGACGAGCCACGGCCCTCGGATCGACGGAGCCGCCAGAGCCGCGGCGACCAGCCCCGCGGCGACGGTCGCCGCGAGCAGCGCGGCGACGACCTCGACGTCGATGCGCTCGGGCAGCGCGAGCGCGACGCGGTCGCGACGAGAGCGCACGAGCAGCCACAGCGACACGCCGGTCAGCGCCAGGACCGGAGCCCAGCGCAGGAGGCCGGCGTCGCGGTCGACGAGCGTCCCGAGCAGCGCGGGGACGCGGCCCAGCAGCTCCGTCGCGCTCTCGACGCCGGCGGAACCGCCCGGAACGTCCTCGGAGTCCGCAGCGCTCGGCACCAGGCCGCCGAAGAGCCGCTCGTTGACGCTGACGAGCGCCACCGCGCTCGAGAGCAGCACCTCCACCGCGACCAGGCCGGTGATCCCGCGCTGGCGCCGTCGCAGCCAACGTGCGAGCGCGACGATGACCACCGCACCCGGGGCGAGGAAGCGCACGCCGAGCCACGGCAGCAGCGCGACGAGCGCGGCGGCGCGCGCGGCGGTGCCGAGACGCAGGTCCTCCCGGACCCGCAGCGCGAGCAGCACGGCGCCCGTGAGGATCGCCGCGCTCGCGGCGGCCGGCGCGACCGTCGTGGCGCCCGCGAGCGCGGGCGGGCTCAGGCCGGCGGCCAGCGCGGCGCGGGTCGCCCAGGGCTCGGGCACGAGCCGCCGTCCGAGCGCGGCCGACAGCGTGAAGGCCAGCGCGAGCAGCGCGGCGCCGAGCAGCTCGACTCCGCGCGGACCGGCGAGCGCGTACGCCGGGGCGGTGAGCGCCGCGAAGCCGATCCCCTGCGGCTCGACGAGGCGGCCGTCGCGCGGCGGCGACGTCGGGACGAGCGGCCGGTCGGCGAACGTCGCCCAGTCGCGCGCGGCGTACTCGTCGCTGAGCTCGAGGCTGCGGTCCTCGGCGAGCGACTTCGCCGTCAGCAGCCGGTGGGTCTCCGGGACGGAGTAGCGGTCCTGCGGGGTCGCGTCGAGGCCGAGCGTCGTGGCGTAGGCCGCGAGCAGCACGAGCCACAGCAGGGCGGCGCGGCGCACTACGCGAAGCGCCCGGAGCCACGCGGAGCGCGCGACATGCAGCGGCTCCGGCCGAGGAGGACGAGCACCATGACTCCAGCGTGAAGGAGGCCAATCGGGGCTTGGCGCGGATGCGGTGAGCCAGGTCGCACCCGGGCATGGTGGCAGCGCCCGCCCTGGGTGTCAGTTGAATGACATCATCAAGCTGACTGGAACCAGGTCGTTGCTAGCGTGCGGAACGTGACGTCGAACCGGATGACGGCCGCGGCGCGGCGCGCCGGTCCCGGCCTCGGACTCGCAGTGCTGACGGCCAGTCTGGTGATCGGGGCCGACCTCTTCGGTGCACGCGAGGCGCTTTTAGGCTCTGCGGCGCCGCCCCCGCGCGCCGCGGCGTCCAGCCGCGATCCGTTCAGCCGCGTGGACACCTCCCGGGTTCCGGTCGAGACGGTGCTGCGCTCGTATCCGTGGTGGCAGGAGGTCGCGCGCCTGCAAGGGGCGAAGGGCACGCCCACGTTCAAGATCAGCGACGACGCCAGCCAATGGCGCGTGAGCTGGGAGTGTCGGCGTGGCCGCTTCGTCGTGCGGAGCGCTGCCGCGGCCAAGCCGCTCATCGACGCGCCCTGCGCCGGCAGGAGGACCACGGAGATCACCGGAAACCCGGACGGGGCGCTGCAGATCGCCGCGAACGGACCCTGGAGGGCGCGAGTCGAGCAGCAGGTCGACGTTCCCCTGGTCGAGCCGCCGTTGCCGGCGATGAGCGCGCCGGGCACCCGCAAGGTCGCAAACGGGAAGTTCTACCGGATCGATCAGGTGGGCAGGGGCCGCATGACGATCTACCGGCTTGCGAGCGGCAGGTACGCGCTGCGACTGCGCAACTTCTACGTCACTCCGAAGGTCGACCTCGAGCTCCGGTTGAGCTCACTGCGGGCGCCCAAGTCGACGCCCCAGTACTTGCGCGCTCCCTCCAAGCGCGTCGCGACGCTCGACATCACCGCGGGATCGATGAACTTCGTCCTGCCGGCCGGTATCGACCCCGGCCGATACCGCTCGATCGTCGTCTGGTGCCCTCCCGTCGCTAGCGCCTACGCTGCGGCGACCCTCGAGCGGGGTCAGTGATCCGTCGGCCAGGACCGGATCGCGTGCGCGGTGGAGCGCAGCTTGCGCCCGCGGCCTGGGCGGGAATCGGTGCCGTCGCCGCCGGCGTGGCCTTCCACCTGCCGATGTACCTGGCGCCGCGCGACACGGGCTATCGCCTCGCTGGCATGGGCTTGGGGGCGGCGATGATCGTCGGGGTGGTCCTGATCGTCCTCGGCCTTGCGTTGACCACCTACGGCCTGCTCCCACGGACGGACACCACCGGCCGCGACGTTGCGGCGGCTCGGGTCAGGGTGAAGGCGCTCGACGACGCGCCGATCCGCCCGGCGCACGTCGGGCTGCTGCTCGTCATGGCGGTGGCCGTGACGATCGACGTGATGAAGCCCGTGACGCTGGCGTTCGTGGTGCCGGGCTTCGCCGCGGAGTACGGCCTCGGCTCTCCGATCAGCCCGAGCGGCCATCCGCCCGCCGCGCTGCTCCCGCTGGCGGGGATCGCCGGCACGGTGATCGGGTCGTTCCTCTGGGGCTGGCTGGGAGATCGCATCGGGCGCCGGGCGTCGATCCTGCTCGCCGGGGTCCTGTTCATCGCCACCGCCGTCTGCGGCTCGATGCCCTCCTATCAGCTCAACCTGGTGATGTGCTTCGTGATGGGCCTCGGTGTCGGCGGGATGCTGCCGCTCATCTTCACCCTCATCGCCGAGACGATCCCGGCTCGCCACCGCGGGTGGCTGATGATCCTCATCGGCGGCGATGTCGCCGGCGCATACATCATCACGAGCTGGCTGTCCTCGACGCTCGTGCCCGAGTACAGCTGGCGGGTCCTGTGGCTGCTCGGGCTCCCCACCGGGTTCCTGCTGATCGCGTTGAACCGCTGGATCCCGGAGTCGCCCCGCTTCCTGCTCGCCCACGGCCGGGGGGCGGAGGCCACGGCGGTGATGGAGCGCTACGGGGCCGAAGTCGTGACGGAGGTGGAGACCGGGACGCCGGTCGAGGAGGGGGTGAGCCCGAGGTTCGCCCAGCTCTTCCGGCGACCGTTCCACAGCCTCACCGCGATCATCGTGCTCCTCGGGCTGGGCGTCGGGCTCGTCGCCTTCGGCTTCCAGCTCTGGATCCCGTCGAACCTCCGGGAGCTCGGCTACACCGAGGTGACCGCCGATCGCATCCTGCGCGACTCCGCCCTGATCGGGTTCCCGCTCAACTTCGTCGTCGCCTGGCTCTACGGCTGCTGGAGCAGCCGGAAGACGATCGTGCTGCTCGCCGGGCTCACCGCCGCCGCGCTGGTCGGGTTCGCGCTCGCCGGTGACCGGGTCGCCGACGACCGCACGCTGCTTTACGTGCTGCTCGTGGTGCCCATCTGGGGCATCAGCTCCCTGACCGCGGTCCTCGCCGCCTACAGTTCCGAGATCTACCCCACGCGCATCCGCTCGCGCGGGACGGGGCTCGCCGCGGGGGCCAGCAAGGCGGGCGGGGTCCTCGTCATCGGCGCCGTCGCGGCGGCGCTCACCCCGCCGACGATCACGGGAACGGCGCTGATCGGGGCGATCCCGATGGCGCTGGCGGCGCTGGGGGCCCTGCTCTTCGGTGTCGAGACCCGCAGGCGGCGGCTCGAGGAGATCACCGCGGAGGAGCTCGACCGGGCGGTGCTGTCACAGGTGCTCTCGCCATGAGGGTCCGTTCCTGGAACCGCGCAGCTCAGGTCGTCGCAGCGGTCGCCGAGCCGGTGACGCCACCGCTGCCCCGGCCCTCGCCCGACGGCTCTGAGCCCGCGGCGAGCGGCCCGCACCTGACGCTGGGAGGACGGAGGATCCCGGTGGTCCTGCCGAGCCGGAGCGATCCACGGCTCAAGCTCTCCGCCGTCATCGTCGCCCTTCAGGTCCTCGGACAGACTGTGCTCGACTTCAAGGTCTCGATCGCCCAGATCCTCGTCACCATCGGCGTGTGCGCCGCGGTCGACACCGCGGTCATCTTCAGGCGCCAGGGCATCTTGGCGTGGCCCGCGAGCGCGCTCTTGACCGGCAACAGCATCGCGTTCATCCTGCGCGCCTCCGGAACCAAGCACGGCGACTGGTGGAGCCTGCACGGGATCGAGTACTTCGTGCTGGCCGCGCTCGTCTCGCTGCTCGTGAAGTACCTCGTGCGGCCGGGGGGACGCCATCGCTTCAATCCGTCCAACGTCGGGATCATCTGGGTCCTGCTCGTGATCGGGCCTGTCCACGTCTTCCCGCAGTACCTCTACTGGGGGCCGCTCGGGGCTCCCGTCCTCGCCGCGCTCGCGGTGATCGTGATCGGTGCCGTCTGGGTGCTCCGAGCCGTGCGGATGGTGCCGATGGCGCTGTCGTTCCTGGTTCCGTTCGTCGCGCTGATCGGCGCCTTCGCGGTCAGTGGACAGAGCTTCGTGGCGATCTGGAGCGAGGACTCGATCAGCGGGTTCGAGTACTGGCTGAGGATCTGTGCCTCTCCTGAGCTGCTGGTCTTCGTCTGCTTCATGATGTCCA
>JAABUS010007034.1_pt1 | contig 13187 bp, 8 predicted proteins | sample 5560161 | NCBI WGS metagenome assembly JAABUS01 (sample SAMN10711885, study PRJNA513376) | rock metagenome | isolation source: Antarctica rocks | place: Antarctica: Victoria Land, Trio Nunatak nord | collected 2016-01-04 | reverse complement strand
TATTAATTGCAATTTGATTCTATGAATGGTGGTTGAATAATAATAAAAAAAGTATGGGTTGCTAATCGGGTTTAGGGTGTGCACGGGACCGGAACGTGCATCGGGCCGGGAATACTCCTAGGGCTGAGACCGAAATTTGTTTTATCGCCAGCGGAACGCCGGATACTTCAATTATACCTTAATCTGCAGCTCAACAAATGTCACCTTATGACTTAATTGGCTTCTCCCTCATGTCGAACACAGCGCGGTCTTCGCCTACTAAATCGACTTTCGAGCTCTCTGGGAGGTACTCGTCATCCCACGCGTGAAATTGATAATGATTATCACCTCTTTGGAGCTACAAATACCTTGAGAGAGCCTGGCACTACAGGATGCCGGCGCGAAGTATCCTACAAGAGCCTCCCGGCCATTAACCATGGGAATCCTCAATCCGACCTTTATATTCGGGTCCATTCTGCTGCTGTACCTGATATCCTTTGTCGTCTTTGCCATAATCCGCATAGCAACAGGCGTTTCTATTCAAAGAATTGGCTACTTTTCACTGCGGCGCATTGCATATACCCCAAGAGATGGCATACGGATAGACATTCGCAGCTTGGGGCTTCATCTGCATCGCCCAACCTTTGCGCAGCCGACATGGATCAGTCTCCGTCTGAAAGAATTGAAAATCACCATCGACATTGAGGCTTTCGGTGCTGCAAATGGACGCCGAGGCGATGGCACAGCTCAGAAAGAGGGCCTGGCCGCAGCAGCGAATGGCCAAAACCAGAATTCACCTGCTTCTCAACGTTCGCCGAAGCCCAGTCTGCGGCCACCACATCTAGATCACAACCGAAGTCAAGCCTGGAAACGGCTTACGCTGCTGAAAGAGAAGATCAAGACACTGCACGAAAAGATTGGCTGGCTGCGTATGGTGGACGTCGTTGCTCTGAACTCAAGTTTTGTAATATCGGGCATAGCAGCTTTTGAGATAGGGACTCTGAGCATGGCCGTTGATACGCGACGCAAGACAGTCGACAGGGGCCGCCTCTTTCAGCATAAGAAGTTCCCTGCAGGTGACCAAAGACCGGCAGAGTGGATGTTTAATGTCAAAAGTGTACTATTTACCTCAGAAGGACAGGAATCACTCGAAATTATAGATAATTGTAGTCTCAACATCCATGGACTTCTATACCGCGATCTAGCAGGTCTCAGAGACGCATCAATATCTCTCAAGCTCGGCCGTGTTCATATCCCTTACGATGACTTCAGGATCTGTCACAAGGCTTATAACGCTTTTCAGAACGGCAATGAAACGCAAGAGGCCGATTATTCCATCTCAGACGTTATTGAAGAACTGGATAGACCGGGCAGTAGAGAGGAAAAGATTGTCCAAACAGTATCAGACTCGAAAGAGTTTATCAGCTCCACTCTTCGTGGAATTCAAGAGATTCAAATGGCAGTCAGTTTTGTTGGTATGTCCAAGAAGGTCCATTCGATTCAACCGAGCGGCTCTTTAATGTACTTGAACGTTACTATGAACGAATTCGGTATCGATATGCACCGTCTTGATCCTAAAAGTCCGGCCCACCGTATGTACTTTTCATCCAAAGACATTGCCCACCAGGCGTTGCTTGCTGCGATCTCAATAGGAGTCTGTCTTGACGATGGCATCGGAAAACCTGAGAGATTTCTCTACATACCAATGGCGACAACAACTATTAAGACAACTCTGCCATCCAAGACTGTGGCCTTTTCCGAAGACAACAACGCTGCAGAACGCAATGCTAACATATTGTTCGCCAATCTTGTGATTACTTCCCCATCAATCGATGTCGATCCAAAGCATATGGCCCTAGTCTTCTCGCTTATTCAGAGTCGCTCCCGCACGCTGAGCGAATCTCATGTAGGCAAAGGCCATCGGCACCATCTTCTGTCACGACTCCTACCGAAGGCAAACATAAAGGTCTCTGTCCATGAGCCTGTCATAAGGATTGCCCTTCCGCCTGCAGATCCTGCGCTTAAGAACACTGATGAGTACGATCTTTTGATCTGTTCGATATCTTCTATATCACTTGACGTAGATTCATCGCATTCCTCTGCTGGCGAGTTACACTATGCGCTCGCCTCGAATCTACGTGTAACTTCGCATCAACTTTATTATCATACTGCCTCTGGAGATCGATATAATCTCATGTCTGTGGATGCGCTAGAACTCAAGATCGAGATCAACGCTTCTCCAGATGTTCAGGTTGTTGCTACAGGGAACATCCAGACATTCTCTATCCATATGGTTCGCCCAGAAATCAGCACCGGTGTGCGCCAAATCGTCCAGCAATTGCACAAGAAGCCAGACGTCAACTCGACAATGTCACAAAAGTCTCCAAGAAATCCAAACTTCTTAAGACCATTACCTTCGTGGCTTGTTCATTTCTACTTCCAAGGCTCCAATTTCGGCGTTGAGGTTGCAGGAGTAGATACAGATGTCTCCAGCGACTCTCGTGGGATAGCTCTAAGATTAGAGTCGTGGACGGCAGACTACAAATCACGAAAATCTGCGGTTGTTGAAAGACCGCCATCCAGGAGTAATTGGACAAGCAAGTCCGAATTGACCGATACGCCATCTATTGCTGTCACACCACCCTCGCCATCAGTAACTACAATCTTGGATCCCACCGACGGTAGACGGATGGCAGTTCACGTCCGTGGCTTCGAAGCATTTGTGGTAGAGGGCATAGACACTGTGGAACCGGAATCCTTTGTTTCGCTGCCACGTTTTGAGATAGCATTTTCCACCTCAACTGATACCCGTGGACCAATCTTCCACCTTAATTCTCATATTAATGCGCTCTATCTTCAATATTCGCTGTACCGCTACTATGCCATAGGGGTGGCCACCAAAGTTTTTCGAACCGCTTTTATCAGCCCTCGGACTGGCAGCTCAGTGCCGGATAACCAGGAGGGTGAATCGTCCACATTTGAACATTCAGATATTAGTAGTGGGTCACAGCGAAAAGTGGCGCCGGAGTTAATGACTGTCGACGTTAAAAGCGGTTTGCTGCAAGTCAAGGCAACAATGCCATCTGATCCACCTTTGATGCTCCAGATATATGCCATGGAGGGCGGCTGGCATAGATGGGCAGTCCCATTCTTAAGATCTGGTCTTGTACGATTGTACGCCAGAGCACCACAAGTCGATTCTGCATGGGCTAGAATCGTGAGTACTAAAAACATACGGGTCGACTCAAGGGAGAGTCGCAGGAAGCATGGAAAGCTTGTTATACATGAAAGATCTATTGACATCACCACAGAATTTATAAGACTCGCGGTACCCCATCAATTGGTCCTTCATAAGATATCTGATAATCTTGTGAACGTTGCCAAAGCAACAGAGCAACTACACCATCGTTTCAAGACCGGCACAAATGAACATGTTCTTAAAAAAAGGCCTGAGCCGCCCAAGAAAGTGCCAAGAATATCCATCCGCAGCAAGGCACTGCTCTTCGATCTAGAGGACGGTCCATTCGACTGGAAACTCGGGTCCATCTATCGCGTGGGGCTTGTCGAGGCAAAACAACGGCTTGCCCGCGAGGAGGCGTTTTTCGTCAAAAAGAAAACCCTCGAAGAACTTCACCATCATGGATCCTCGCGATACCGCACGCAGTCGTCCCATCCTACTCAAAGGCATAGAAGCGATCGGTCTTTATCAGGGGACGCACGTAGGAGGAGTACAAGCGCTGGACCTCACCAAAGTAGTCGGTCACCATCACCCAAACACGGCGGAGCTCCACGGATGCGGTATGATCCTGAGGGCACATGCAAACTGACTACAGCTGCTAAAATCTCCATTGATGAAGCATGGGATAGGCTGCAGCGGTACAACGCCCAAAGCTGGAAAAAGCGAGTTGACCGTGCGTACCACAGCCAGAACATTGGGATGCAAGAGATAAGGGGAATATTCTGGGGTAACGACGACCTCCAAAATGCCGACGGGAGCGAGCCTATAATTGCTATGCCAGATCGTCCAGGCTTAATGTCTGCATTGATCAGTGACCTCCATATTGTCATCGACCGACCATCATTTTCCATCCATGACTACCCACAATTTCTACACAGGATCGGAAAAGGTATGCCCCATGATATGGAGTATACGCTGCTTATTCCCGTGGGCCTACAGATCGATATGGGCGAAGCTCGAATGACACTGCGAGATTATCCATTGCCTTTGTTGCACGTACCAGCGATTCGTCCCGGTCAATCACCTCGTTTGCCGAGCTGGTCAATCAAAACTGATTTTGTCATTGCCGAAGAATATCGAGGTGACGTATCAACTAAAGAAGTCAAGGTTCAGGTTGTGCCGCCAGAAAAGTATCATGAATCTACGATGAAGCGGGGGTTTGCCATTGACGTTCGCCGTACTGTTTCAGCTGTAAAAACCTACTCGGACGTTGAGGTGACTATCAATACTAGTGCCCCTACGAGTATAACATGGGGCACCTCTTATCAGCCCGCGATACAAGAAATGATGATGATAGTGGAAGGCTTTACCAAGCCCCAAGTAGACCCGTCAGATAGAACCGGTTTTTGGGACAAGATTCGTCTTATAGTGCACTCGCGGGTCAACGTGGTTTGGAAGGGCGACGGGGATGTTCATTTAAAGCTGAAGGGTATGTGGTGATCTTCAATCTGATAGCAATGCTGATATTTTTGTAAGGTGCTCGGGATCCCTATGTTGTAACCGGCCATGGAGCAGGGTTTGTCATGTGCTGGCGGAATGGTGTACGTTGGGGTATCCATCAAAACAACGACCCCAGAGAGTTCATGACAGTAACCAGCGGTGAATATGTTTTGGCCATTCCAGATTACAGCCACCAAGCTCGAGATACAAACATTTCGTCTGGTCAAGATAACGAAAGCGTGTCCAGTACAGGCAGCTATAGAAATAGTGCCATGTTCAAGAAGGTTATCATGAAGCTCTCGGGGAATGTACGCTGGCGTGCAGGAATCGTCTTTGAGCGAAACATCGATCAAGGAAAGAGGTCTTTCGAGTTTATCCCGCACTACCAAGTTACACTTAGAACCCCTGAGCGCGCTAAGACTCCAGAAGGACAGGTATTAGTACTGGCTTGTCACTGTGTAACACATGCTGATCTTCTCGCAGGTCTATGATGCTTTCAAAGGGTTTCGCAGTAACCACATTCATCTGTCAGTTGCGGTAGCTGCGCCACTCGACCGTGATTGGACGGCGACAAATATCAAGCCATCAACGAGCTACAATGCTGTACATCTGAGTCCTCGTTTTTTTACCCATTTCTACAATTGGTGGTCAATGTTCTCTGGGGTTATGTCGCTCCCCATCCGACAAGGAAAACTTTTCCCTGGCATTGAGAAATCGAGTAAAAAGTTCGGTCGCCACCTCGCGACATTCAAGTATAACCTGCTTCTATCGCCTCTCTTCATTGCCCATGTCTACAAGCACAAAGACGCCGAGGACTACTCGGAAGACCTTGTCTCTGCCACTGGCTTGAAACTCCGCCTTGATCGCTTCATACTGGACTTGCATCAACGGCGTGAGGAATTTGCAGCTCAAGGCAAAGGTCGTGCAAAGCACATAAAGACCAGCGGCATGCGAATAAACCAAGCACAGCTGGACTTTGTTTCCGCGGACATACGGGCGGTATCTGCAAAGATTGCGGGCACCACATCCGAGGACGTAAAAAATGCTACGGATGATGACCTCGTATATTATCAAGAGCCTCCTGCAGCAGTCGATATGTCACGCTTTACGATCCCAGATAACGACTTCAACTGGATAGACATGGACGACTTTGTCGAGCTGGACTGGATTCTACCAGCTGAAACAAACCCGGAAACCAAGATAATGCCCTTGGCATTTGCCCCTCGTTTTACGTATTTTCGGCAGACTGATCATCCTGGGCCTGCGACTGAAGACACCAGTAGATCGAGCCCTTTTGGTGATGAACCCACACATTATTGCGCCATGTCAGAGGACAATGACCCACGTAGAGTACAGTGTGAGCTACTGAAAGAGCGCATATCAGTCATTGATGGACAACTAGAAGCGCATAAAAGGACGTTAGGCGAGCAAGAGCTTCGTGTAATCCGAGACTCTTATCGAGACGGGAGCCTTAAGGACCGTTATGAGATGTTGAGTGAGCAAGGCAGAAGGCTTGCAAAGAAAAAGCAGTTCCTGCAATCAATGTATCATCATTTATCCCAGCGTATTAAAGCAAACACATCTTGGAAAACCACCATTGACGATACAGCTGAACAGGACATGGCTACTAACGGTTTGCCAGACGATGATGCTGGCCTTGAAATGGACGATATTGATACAGCACCTCTTTCGAGCTTCACCGATGACTTCAACAACCGTTTCATTATTCACAATGCGCAGATAAAATGGAGCAACTCATTAAGAAATATTATCTTACGTTATGTCCATCAAGTCAGCCAACGACGAGGTTTCATCTACTACATGTCACGGACAGCCGTCAAGTTCATCCTCGACATTGTCGAAGAACAGAATAAGAATAAGCAAAGGCGTGCTCATAGCTCAGAACCAGCAACTCCTTCTTCCGACACATCGCACACAGCTTCTCATGATGTCGAAGAACCTGCCGACTCAGGTGTGGAGGATCGTATACAGGAGCTACTCAACGATGGGAAGAAATTCGTCAGTGCTAACGATCCTATGCAGACCGAGGGAGCTCGAGCATCAAGTATAGGAAACCTGAACAAAGATATCTCCCAGGGCTTTACGCCGTTTAATAGTTACCATGTCCGCATGGCTGCACCACAGATTCAACTTCAAAGTGAGAAGAACGCAAAATCAGTTCTACTCGTTACAGCCAAGAGTATGCAACTCAAGGTCATTCAAATCATGGACAAAGACCGAATAGCCGACGACGTTAGTGGACTAGTACAGCGACGCTTCTCCGTGGATATGGATAGCGTTCAGTTCTTTGTCACGAATCAGAAGACATTAATGCAGTTCCTCAATCTATACTCTGGAAACCGCTATGGCACACCAAAGGGCTCTGCCTGGCCTCCCTGGGTACCAATTGAGGTGAACTTCGATTTTGAATTAAACCCATTTGGATTCTCCAGAGTTGTTCAACGAACCTCTGCAAGCCTTCGATATGATAAGTATAACACTCTACGGTTGAAGTACAATGATGAGCTCACAAGTGGAAAACGTGGACAAACACGCAAACCAGAGAGTTTGGAGAGTAGGATCGATCATCTTTGGATTGACTTTCCGCAAATTCGCGCTGTTTGCGACTCTACACAGTACTACGCTATGTACATGGTAGTTCTTGACTTACTTATGTATTCCGAGCCACTGGAAAAGGTTCGAAGTGAGCGACTCGAGAAGATTATGCTGGCTTCCGACTTTAGCGATTTGAGTGGAGCGCCTCAAATGGTAACCAGCCTTCAAGAGAGAATAAGGCAGCTGCAGGAGATTAGAACCCATTTTCAGATCCATGCCAAATACCTTGATCGACAAGGCTGGTTGGATCGTTTGTCGATTGAGCGTGATCTAACAAGCTGCGAGGACGAGCTGTTTTTCATGATGAAGGCTATCACAACTTCCCAGCGTAAAAACGACGATCGCACACCAGCCTCGCAAAGCAATGCCTTGCTGCGCTGGTACTTCTCCGCATCCGAGATTGTTTGGCACTTGATGAGGGAAAAAACTGAACCATTAATGGAGATCCAATTACGAAACGCCACGTATGATCGTACAGATAACAGCGATGGCTCTAATCACAACACGATGGAGATTGAACGGCTTCACGGCCTCAACCTTCTTCCAGACGCTCTATACCCGGAAATGCTTGCACCCTACTCTGAGAACGGCAAGCAGTTTGTCGGAGGTCAGAGTCTTAGAATGCTCAGCATAAAATGGCACATGCTTGAAGCTATTGCCGGTATTCCGGTCTTGGATCAATTTGAAGTAAACCTATTCCCTCTAAAGATCCAATTAGAATTAGAAGTGGGCCAGAAGCTTTTCGAGTATATCTTTCCCGGAGTGAGCCCGAAGAACGGCGGAAAAGGAGGCTTCTCGTCCTTCGCGATCAAGCCGAAACGTCCGGAGCAAAGAAACGAGAACGACTCCGACGACGAAGCCCAGTATGACGCCTCTGACACGACACTGCCTGACGATAACGTGTCTAGCGATGAGCAAGGATTAACAACCCGACCTGGATCTTTAGAAATGAGGCTTCGCCCAACCAGGGCTTTGCCAGAAACCCATACGCAGAGGAATGGAGCTACTGGAACAAGTGGGGAGCCTCATCACTTTAGACTTTTTCGGCATAGCAACCGTTCGCTCTCGCCATCAAGGCTACAGTTTTCGTCAACACCGCAATCCATTCGGGCCCACAATGCCACGCTATCGCGGGAGAATCTCAGAGCAAGTGCTGGCCAGTCGCACGAAGCCTCTTCATCGAACTTATCAGCCTTGAATGGTTCAGAGAAACATAGAAAATTTAAGCTCCCTCGAAACATGAGCAAAGATAAAATAGCGGAAAAGGAAAAACCTTCAGACGATCTTACCGAGATGATGTCAAGAGCGTCAAATTTCATGACACTTGCATATGTCAAGATTCCAAGCGTTGTGCTTTGCTTGAGTTACAAAGGCAAAGGCGATCGCAACATTGAGGATGTCCATAATTTCGTCTTCCGCATGCCTGTTCTAGAATATCGGAACAAGACCTGGTCAAACCTTGATCTTGCATTGCGACTCAAAAAAGACGTCATTAGGGCACTCATCTCTCACACTGGCGCTATCATTGGCAATAAATTCTCCAAACAACGTCCGACGAAGAATCAAGCAAGCCGTTTACGGGAATTTGCAAATTCTTCATCCATGCTACCCGACAGTAACAGTCTGACCAATCCCGGAACTAGAGCCTTGAGCAGCATATATGACCAAAGCTCGAACGAGCGCGGAAATTCTCCTCGGCGGTCTTCTTTTACGGATTCAGATAGCCATCTGAACAGGGTTGACTCTTTTGCTTCAAGTGCTCAAAGCTCGATAGTAGCTACCAGCGCATACACTGCTGAGCCATCGACAATAGGTGAGCCCGAGGCTGAAGCGGATGATCATGTATGTCATCGTCAAACATTTTCCAATCATTCTATAAGCTGACATGGTGACAGGATCATGGGACCTTTCGCAACTCCTTAATACGGCGCTTTACACATGACAGCCAGAGAACTCAGTCAAGGGGCGGTGCTAGCGAGGATCCAGAGGATAGGTAAGTCATCGATGAGCGGGATCTTCTTCTTTGAATTACTGGGACTGACATACGATAACAGCACTCGCAAGAAGCGTGCCCTACTCCTCGGCAAGAAATTCGTCGACTCGCTAAAGTAGCGCCTTTCCTGATGACTTTGTCCATACACTGGTATCTTTTCTCGGATCACATCTCTTCAGTCAGGCTTCTTCCATTCAATTACACAAACGATTCGTTCTCCAACAATACCCCTCAACCTGTCCCAAACACCACCAATCTGACCCCCAATAACCCCTCGATGTACCACCACCTCTTAGGCTCCTTCACACTTTCCTTTGTACAACATCCAGTGATTCGGTTTTGGATTATGAAAGGATTCCCATTTAGATCTGGGGGCCGAGGAAGCTCTTGCATTTGCGGGCGTTAAACCTGCGGCGGCTGCGGTGGCCGGCTCGTACTTCAATTTCTTTCGCCATTTTTCGATTCTTGTAGATATTTTTGGCGGATTTGAGGGTTGATGTTGAGAGGGCTGTGGACTCTTTGAGAAGCATTATCATGCGTATTTGAATGATAATCTGAACAAAAGTCGATTAGTAGTCTTTGAAACCGGCATGAGAGCAAACACGGCTAACCTCTTGTGACAGAAACCCGATCATTTTGCAAAATGTCTTTTACTACAACCTAGATTACCATACAGCGTAAATAACCTCGCACTCTCGTAAGACAGAGTCCGTCACATTACAATATCTCGCGCGCTAAAGAGAAGCAAATTTCACCACCTGGTCCTTCCACTGCCCAAAGCTGCGCCATCCGCAGAAGCCGTACTAAAAGCGCTCCGAGCCGTTGAGTATAACCGCACAAACTATCTCTTACAGGCTCGAGCAAGAAGCGCAATACTTCTACCAAATTCTTGACCTGAAACAGTATAAATGTTTTTCAAGACTCCGTTGCTGAAGTTGCAAAGCTGCGCGGTATACATTTCTCAATCCTCAGACAACAACTTTCACAAGGCGACTATTTATGTTTTACTTGGCGGTCATCATCATTTTCTTGAATCTATCTCTTTTCGCACCAAGTACAGCTTTTCCTGCCACTCTATTGAGTTCCACCGGTGACTTCACCCTTCCTAGCTTTCCGTCTGCCGTCAACCACAACCAGCCGAATTCCACCCATGACCAATATCTACCTTCCGCTCCTCAACCTGTGAACCAACCCACATGGACGTGGAAAGTCGCCTGCAATCCCGGGCCCGGTACCCCACTCGACGAATTCGTTTGCCCGAGAGCTATCAACAAAATCCTTCTTCAAACCGGCAGCGCCAATATTGAAACCTTTGGCACTGAGGGAACATATACCGGCCCACGTATCTGGGCTTGGGGCACATGTGGGATCTCGATAGACGTGAGCCACGTACGAGCCCTGACGAACAATTTACTGCTTTTTGCCAAGTCGGCTGCCTCGATTACGGATCTTTGTGACAAGCCAGGATCATTGTACCATGGGGGGGTTTGCGATTTCTCGGACCCGTCTGGCTCGCAGTATTTACGGTTAATACTGGCAAGGATCCCAGACAGTCTGTCATCTGTTCCAAGTATATCGTCCACGCCTGCTCCCGCCAATGCCACGGCACTGCAGACGGAGAAAATCACGTGTAGCGATGGCTCTGGCTATCCAGTCTTTGACATAGACTGCCTGATGGCAATCGATCAAATGCTTCTTCAAGTCGACAGCACTAAAATATACCGGTTCGGGCTCTTGTCGACCTACAGCGGTCCGCACGAATGGGCACATCACACGTGCAGAATCTCTCTGTTTGAAAACCCTGAAAAATTCTATATGGGTTCCATTGCAGAATTCACTACGTTTGCTGCCACCATTTCTTCGGATTGTGACCTACCCGGCAAAACGTATCACGGTGGGACTTGGGCAAGTCTGGCGACTGGCGATGGCGTGATCATAATACAGGTGAAGGTCACTAGGAACGACTTCTCTAGTCTGGCGTAATGGGAACAGCGGAGTTACAGGATATTTGATTTGAGCGGGGGTCGGTAAGGAAAACACGGTTCTTGAGAGACTATAAAGGGCTTTGACGGCATCAAAGGGTTTCATTACTGTCAGCCTGACCTTTGACGAAGCATTCGAATCTAAAGCAGACACGATTCCAGTATCCGAAATGTCTGCAATATTTCGCAAACCAGTTCAAAAGCCTAATCCACTTGCCGAAAGCAGAAATAATCATCTTGAAAAAGCACAATCAATTTCTCTGATATCACAATACTCCCTCCTGGACCATCCCCCAATAATAATCCCTTCTCTAGCGGCAAACCGCCCCTCGCTCCACCTCCTTTTCTCGTTATACTACCCTTTCAACCTCAAACTCCGACAATCCGCTTGCCCCCAGAATCTTCTTCTAAGCACTGAAACATGCACCATAATCGTCCTTTACAATCCTGATCCCCTCCTTCAAAAAAACCTCTAAATCAAGATGCTTTTTATCTTAGAACAAAGTTGTGGATAATAAAGAATTGTTCGATTTTGTTTACAAGACTTAACATGTCACATTCATATAGCCTCAGATTTTATAGCTTTTGTATTCTAATCCTTCTTTTCATCCCCTTCTACCCTTCACTTCTAAACTCCACCCCTTCACCCCCTTTCACACCCCTTCATCTTCTCCCCCTTTCATCATCCCTTCGTCCCTCCGCTACCACACCGCTATTCCTCCACCGCATTACAATACCTTCTTCCCCCCTTCACACCCCTCCACCCCCCTTCAACCCCACCATCGCCCCCACAAAAACCAATCACACGTCCCAAACCCTTACCCGCATTCAAAGGCAATCCCCAAACCTCCTCACTCATATCAATGCCGAATCAACTGGTTTTTGCGAAGGGTGGTTAGGAGAGATGTGCGAATGGATAGGGAGAGGGGGATGAGCATGAGGGAGAAAAAAAAAAGGGGGGGGGGGGGGAAACGCGTTTTGGGTTGGCGGTGGGATGCAACGATAGGTACTCTAGAGCTTCAAGGAACTCAGCGACAGGTTAGAATACTTAATAACCCCTTTCTCAAGCAGCTGGAGCTTAAGGCCTCCCTACCCCCGCCCCCATCAATCAATCAATCAATGTGTTGGAAATAAGGGAGTTGGTTGGTAACCTCCGACTCATAGGGCTGGTAGGGATGGGGGCCGCTGGTAGAATTTTCACCTCCTACAGTAGATAGCCTCCTAACAGCAAACATCAAATATCAAATATATCCCCATATGACCTCGTATTCCAACATCCCATACCTCACAACCCCATCACACAACAAAAACACCACTCCGGTCACATTAATTATCCTCAGTGCAACCGCAGACACCCTATCGACCTCGGCCGACCTCGCGGACCTCGGCAGGGTTGGAGAATGAAGAGGATAGGGAAGGTAAAAGGGGTCACGGCACGCCCACAAAGCCCCGTGCCAAGAAAAAACTAAAAATTCTCACAGCGCCCCCCCTCCTGCCGCAAACAGAAAAGAAAAAATATCGCCCTTTCCCCCCCCCCAACCAACCAACAACCCACCAAGAACCCTCTCCCCCCCCCCACCCTTCCGCGTCTCAAACAATCTCGCACATGAGATATTTCTAGCTAGGCAGAGTTACATACATAGTCAGTCGGCCAAATGAGCTTTTCGATGTTTTTTAGGGCAAAATTTAGATGGCGAAATCAAGTTTTGACCATGGTTTGGGTTTTTTTTTGGGGGGGGGTGGGGGGGGAGGGGGGGAGAGAGGGAGATGGGGGGAAGGAGTGGTGGAGAGAGAGAGAGTGTGTAGGAGTGGTGGAGTGGTGGAGTGGTGGAGTGGTGGAGAGAGTAGGAGTGGTGGAGAGAGTAGAGAGGGAGAGAGGGAGAGAGGGAGTGGTGGAGAGAGAGTGGGGGGGGTTTTAGATAAGATGGATTTTGAGGGG
>JAABUS010007033.1_pt1 | contig 13189 bp, 9 predicted proteins | sample 5560161 | NCBI WGS metagenome assembly JAABUS01 (sample SAMN10711885, study PRJNA513376) | rock metagenome | isolation source: Antarctica rocks | place: Antarctica: Victoria Land, Trio Nunatak nord | collected 2016-01-04 | reverse complement strand
TACAGCGAAATGTCCACCATCGGACAGCAGGCAGTGCTGCGGATCGCACGGGGATTGCAGGCCCGCGGCATCGGCATGGTCGACGCGCCGGTCAGCGGCGGCCCGGCTGGCGCCCGCTGTGGCACCCTGGCCATCATGGCCGCCGGGCCAGACGAAGCCATGGCGCTCGTGGCCCCCTGGCTTGGGCGCATGGGCAGCCGCGTGTTCACCCTCGGCGATACCGTCGGCGCTGCGCAGACGATGAAGCTGGTGAACAACCTGGTGCTGGCGAACACCATGGCCGGCACGTTCGAGGCGATGGTGTTCGGCGCCAAGGCCGGGCTGGACGCGGCGACGATGGTGGACGTCCTGAACGCCAGCACTGGGTGCAGCCTGGTGACGACCGACATCGTGCCGCGCACGGTGCTGTCAGGAACCTTCGACTTCGGGGCCGCCACCTCCATCCTGGCCAAGGACGTGGCGCTCGGCATTGAGGGCGCCCAGCAGCTCGGCGTGCCGATGTGGACGCTGGAGCAGTCGGCCCGGCTCTGGCAGTTCGCGATGGCGCAGGGCTACGCTGATCGCGACATGACGCGGCTGCTGACGATGATCGCATCCTGGGCGGATGTACCAGAGACGGTCCTGGTCGGGCGGGACGGCGTCTGAAAACCGGCGCTCAGTCTGGTTTGGCCCCACGCTCGTGGTTGGCCATGACCGATGATCATATGGCGCGGCGGCCTCACGCGGCGGCCTGAATTCGGCATGGCTCCACTCCAAAGACGCGCAGGCTGCTGTTCAAACAAGCGAAGCCGCCTCAGTATGTTGCATGAAGGGTTGACGGGAGCGGCAGCATGCGGGTCCTGATCATAGGCGCCAACGGACTGATCGGCAGGCAAACGGCCCGGCACCTGGCTGAAGAGGAGTGCGGCTCGCTGATCCTGGCCGATTGCGTCCCCGCCACCCCGCCGGCCGGCGCGCGCATTCCCGTCGAGTGCCGGGTAGGCGATTTCTGCGACACTGATTTCGCGCGGGATTTGCTGCAGGGCGTCGATTGCGTGTTCCATCTCGCCGCCCTTCTCGCGACGGAAAGCGAAGCGGACTTGCGGCGCGGAATGTCCGTCAACGTGGCGGGTTTGATGCAGCTCCTGATGCTGTGCGAGGAGCTGCCGCGCCCGCCGAAGCTGCTCTACGCCAGCTCGGTCGCAGCCTTTGGCGGACCGTTGCCGGAGACGGTGGACGACGACGTGGCCCGCACGCCGCAGACCTCTTATGGCACCCACAAAGCGATTGCGGAATTGCTGATCGATGATTACACGCGGCGCGGCCTGGTCGACGGGCGCGTGCTGCGGCTGCCGATCGTGCTCGTGCGCAACGGTCCTCCCAGTAATGCCGTGTCCGACCGCGTGGCAGCACTCATCCGCGAGCCCGTGATGGGCAAGGACGTGACATGCGGGCTGCGGCCTGAAACCCGCATGTCCATCACCTCCGCGCACCATGCGGCGACCGCTTTCCAGCGGCTGGCAAGCGTCGACGCCGCCGCCTTCCGCCATACGCGGGCGATGAACCTGCCTTCGCTGAGCGTCACCGCCGCCGAACTGGCGGAGAGGCGGTCGGCCGCGCTCCGGTGCAGGCCAAAGGCCGCATCGTTTGGGCACCCGACCCGTCATTGCAGGCCGTGGTCGATGGCTGGCCGCGCCGGTTTGCCTCGGCGCATGCCAGTGCCCTCGGGCTGGGGTCGGGAGACACCGTCGACGACATCATCGCCCGTTTCATCGCCGAGAACGGACTGCGCTGACGTGGCCGACACCTGAACTGGATGAACCGGGCGTCCAGAGTCGACTGCGCCAGGCGGTCGAGTTTGGGAACGACGAGCGTGTCGCCTGTGCGGGCGGCGGCGGCGCCGAGGGTTTTGAGCGCCGCTTCCTGGGGTGCTGCCGACGGTCAAGGGCGCGCCAAGAACGTCCCGACCGAAGGCGAGATCACGCGTCTGCTGGACGCCGCCAGGGGCGCTTTGTCCGAAGCAGCCGGGACAGCATGGGCATGGGGCGGGCTGTCGCCCATCGAGGTCGTGCCGCCGGCGTAAAGTGGCGGCAGAGCAATGCGGCTACGTGTCCCGCAGCGAGGCTGCCAGCCGCTCCAAGGCCTCCGTGACCCGATCCAGGATTTCGGCAGTCCCTTTTGATCGGGCGGCGGCGCCGTCGATGGACGGCGTCACGGTGCCCTGGAGCGCCGTCAACGCTTGATCGCCAGTGACGCTTGCCGCCGCCCCGCTGCGGCTTTCGCGAGCGGTCCTGGTCATCAGGTGCGTCCGGGCATCCTCGAACGCCGAGAAGGTGCGAACCACGTCCGCCATGGCAACAAGGCTCGCCCGGGTGTCGTCGAGCTTGGCCACCAGCGCTCGTTCCCGGCGTGTCATGGGCAGGAGCCGAATCGTTCGAAAGAACCTATGGCCCACCATCGTGCAACCGTGGACCACGCGGTGCTTGAACGCAATATAGTGGCCTGGTCGGCGACGCCTGCACCTGCTTCCAGCAGGCGGCGGGCATGATTCGCTCAGAGCGGCTGCCGTTCACGTTTCATGCCATGCGGGTCATCGTACGCAACGTGCTGGTGTTGGCGCACAACCTCGTGGTGATCGTGGCGGTCGATGCCCTTCTCGACACGTGGCCCGGCCTGACGTGCTGGCTGGCCCTGCCCGGCACCGCGCTGTGGCTGGTGGACGGGCTGGTATGCTGCTTGCTGCTCGGCGCCGTGTGCGCCCGCTTCCAAGACATCCCGCCCATCGTCGGCTCCGTCATGCAAATCGCCTTCTTTGTCAGCCCCATCATCTGGAGGCCGGAATTGCTCACTAGCGCACATGCGTCCTGGCTGCCGTTCAACCCGTTCTTTACCTTGCTGGAGGTGGTGCGCGGGCCGCTGCTAGGCGCCGTGCCGGGGTGGCACGTCTGGCTGTCCGCCAGCGGCTACAGCGCGGCGCTCTGCCTTGTTGCCCGGCTCGGCTTCGCGCGGGTCCGCCCGCACCTGGCGTTCTGGGTGTTGGGCCGTGTGGAGGTGCAGGGCAGCATCGGCGCGCTGCTAGACCCCAACCTCGGCATGAACCCGGAGCTGACCGGACGGGAGAACGTCGCGCTTCGCGGCATGCTCAACGGCCTGACCGGTCCGGCGATCCGCCGGCTGGAGGAGGACGTGCAGGAGTTCGCGGAGCAGCCGGAGTTCCTGGACCTCCCCGTGCGCCTCTACGGCAGCGGCATGGTCATCCGCCTGGGCTTCGCGCTGGTGACCGCCATCCGCCCGGAGGTGCTGCTCATGGATGAGTGCTTCCTGGCCGGGGACGCCGCGTTCATGAAGCGCGCGCGCACGCGGCTGGAGGACATGGTCCGCGGCGCCGACATCTTGGTGCTGTCCTCCCACAACGCTGACGTCATCCGATCCTGGAGCACGCGGGCCATGTGGCTGGACCAAGGGCGCATCGTGGCGGACGGCCAGCCGAGAAATATCGTTCAAATGTATGAAGAATCTGCTGCAGCCAGCTCAGTTCTTATGAACTGAATTTCTGAGCGCGCCAATGCTGAGCGCGCCCGCAGCTTTTGTTGCATCCCAGTTGCACACCGATCCAGGGCGTGGTGCGCCTTGCAACCCCAATTGGCTCGGAAGCACCGTTTATTGGCTCACTTAAGGTTCATGCGCCAGCACCAATGGCTTGCTGCCGCTGCGGCGTCAGGTCAGTTCCCCCCAGTCCACGTCGGTGCGTGGCGGGTAAGCGAGTTCCCACTCCGCTTTGCCCATAAGGGATAGGTTCGGGCTATGGAACGGGTCGGCCCGGCAGACCTCCGCCCACCGCTTCTGCATGAGGCGCACATCCGCCATCTCCTGCTCCCGGTCATGTGCGTAGTGGTGGCCGAACGAGATCGTCTCGTGATGGACGAGCTCGACACCCGCGGCGAACACGACGGAGCACCCCAGCTCACGCGCGCGCAAGCAGAAGTCCACATCGTTGAACGCCGTCGGCAGTCCTTCGTCGAGTCCGCCAAGAGCTTCGTACACCGGGCGCCGGACGAGCATGCAGGCCCCCGTCACGCAGGAGAACTCCTGATCCAAGACACCACGCCACGCATAGCCCGGCTCTCCTCGCGGCAGGAACCGGCTGGCGTGCTCCACCAAGCCAGCCAGCCCCATGATGGCGCCCCCGTGCTGGACAGTCATGTTGGGGTAGTAAAGCTTCGCGCCGACAATCCCGGCCCGGACATCCGAAAACACCGCGACCATCCGCTCCAGCCAGTCGCCATCCAGCGTGGAGACGTCATCGTTCAGCAGGCATAAGAACTCACCGCTGGTCCGACGGGCGGCGAAGTTGTTGGCTGCAGAGTAGTTGAAACGTGGGCGTCGGAGGAGCTCGACACGCACCCGCGGGTCGACGCAGAGCCGCTGGGCCACCCGCCTTTGCTCCTCGTCCAGCGGCGCGTCTTGCGTCACAACGACCAGCATTTCAAAGTTCGGATGCTGCGTGCTGGCCAACACGTCCATCAGACAGGAAACCTGGGTTCGGCCTTTCAGGCGCGACGGCACGATGATGCTCACCTTGCGCCCTGCCAAGCTGCCGGCGTGCCAGCGCAGCCGCAACGGGAACCCGCCACCGGCCACCGCCTGGATCCCGGCCGATTGAAGGTGGACGTTCACCACGGCTGCCAGCGCATCGGGCGGCGCCGCCTCGGTGTCGGGCCGGCGATGCGTGAGCACGTAAGGCACGCGCCAGGCGGCCTGCGTCCGCCCTGCGGCATGGAGGCGGAACCAGGTTTGCAGGCGCAGGCATTCGGCCCAACCGGCATCGCCCTGCAGCGCCGGGCGGATCAGCCAAACTCCGCGGGACAGCAGGCCCGAACACATCATGGTCAGGCTTGGCTGCGGCTTGAACAGTGGATCGCTGCGCCGGCCGTCAGGCAGCAATCGATCCTCGTCGGCGAAAAGGATTTCCAACGCTTCGTTGTGGGACGCCTCGCTGACGAGCAGCAGCAGGGCTTGCGGGGAAAGGACCTCGCCAGCTTGGATGACCGCCACCCAATCCCCCGCGCCAGCATCCCGTGTGGCTGCATCCGGTCCACCGGCACCGACGACGACGATGCGCGACGGACGGTAGTGCTGAGCCTCCAGCGAGGCGAGGGTGGCAGCCAGCGCCTTGGTGCCGCGAGCCCCGAGGACCAGCGCCGTGACGTCGGGGGTGACGGGCAGGGCGCGGCGGATCGCCTCGATGCGCTCCGCCGACCACGTGTCGAACATCTGGGACCAGGCGGCATAGGACCGCGGCATCTCCTGGCCGCGCGTCGCCGCGGCGGCAATGGCTTTGCGGAAGCGCTCTCTTGGACGGCCTGACACCGCGCCGCCCGCCGATCGGAAAGCCCGCGGATTCTGCAGCCAGATACCGGCCACTGCCAGGGCGCGCGGCAGCGGTTCGAGAATGAGTCTGACTGCCATTGGAGTGGCGGATAGGCCATACAGCCTGACGCTGGCGGTGCGGATGCCCCCCCGCACGAAGGCTACGGCGAGCTTGGTGCCGAACAGCCGATGCCGCAGCGGGCGCACGAGGGCGACGTCCTGGGGGAGCCCATCCCCTTGCGCCGGCGTGAACCGCACCGTCGCGATCCAGCCCGGCGCCAGCACACTGGAGCCCTGCCGCGGCACGCGCAGCACGAGCAAGTGCCAACCCCCCCGCCCACCCGGCGGCAGGGAGCCGGCGAATGTGCCAGAGACAGCGTCCACCCGGGGCAGGTGGATGCGCGGCATCGGTCAGCTCCCCCGGCGGGCAACCGCCAGCACGGCAGCATAACGCCGGCCACAGCATGGGGGTGGTGGGGAGCCTGCGGGCAGGAAAGCGTGAGATGCCATCTCCACCGGGGTAGCGGGCCAGGGTGCAGCTTGGCAAGGCGGCCAGGTGGCGTTTCGGGCGAGCGTCACGCAACGCGGCGTCGTTCACGTCTGCGCTCAGAGGGCCGGCCGCGACAGCTTCTTGCCCTCGACCCACCACGGGTAGACGATTATACGGTCTATAGAAGAACAAGCACTCGCGCGGTTGCATGAGTGGCTGGCAGCAAGGGAACGGCAAACAGCATTGACACAGTCGACGGATAGCGCATCCCGGGATGCCCAGGTCGCACGGGAGCGGCGGCGGGCGGATGCAGCGAATGCCCGGGCCGAGCGGGAGCGGGACTTGACGCGGCAAGCGACGGAGCGGGCGCTCGCGGCCGAGCGGCGCTTGGCTGCCCTTGAAGCGAGTGCTGCATGGCGGATGACCTGGCCGATACGTCGCCTGGCCCATGCTGTCCCGCGCCCAATCTACGGCCTCATCCGCGGCTTGCCGGCGCGGCGGCGCGATACCGAAATCGGCGGACATAGCGAGGCAAGGCCGGCTTTGCCGGACCATGCGGAGTTGCAGCCTGCCGTCCAGAGCGGCCCTTGGGCTTTGCTGATCGACGACCAATGGCCCCGGGCCGACCGCGATGCCGGCTCGGTCGAGATCATGAACATGGCTGCGGCACTCATCGCATTCGGCTTCCATGTCCAGTTCGCGATCAGTTGGGGCCAGCCTGACGCCCAGCCAGGCGACCCGGAGGGCCGTGCGGCGCTCACTGCCCTTGGGGTCCGCTGCTTGGGGCCAGGGGACGCTTCGTCGCTTGACGCTTTTTTGCAACAAGAAGGCGGACGTCTCGCGCTCGTCGTGCTGAACCGGGTGTATTGCGGCGGCCGGTTCATGGAAGCGGTGCGGAGCCACTGCACCGGCGCCCGCGTTGTCTTCAACACGATCGACTTGCACCACCTGCGCCTCCGGCGGGAAGCCGAGCTGTCCGGGGACGCCGCGGGACATGCCATCGCGGACGCAGCGCGACGGCGCGAGGAAGGGCTGGCGCGAGAGGCCGATGCGACAGTTGTCGTGTCCGAGGCGGAGGGGGCCGAGCTGGCGACAGCCGTGCCGGGTGCGATGGTTGTGGTCCTGCCGCTGGCGCGGCCAGTGCAGCCGCCGCGGGCTTCCTTTGGGACCCGATCCGGCGCCGGGTTCATCGGCGGCTTCGCGCATGCGCCCAATCTGGATGCGATCCGCTTCTTCTTGAACGAGGTCTGGCCCCTCGTGCTGCAGGCCGATCCGGAGTTCCGGTTCAGCATCGTCGGCGCCGGCCTGCCACCCGGGACGCTGGACGGCGTTCCTGGCAACATAGAGTATCTCGGCGCGATCCCGGATGCCGGCCCGTGGTTCGAGACCCTCCGGCTCACCGTCGCGCCGCTGCGCTACGGTGCCGGAGTCAAGGGCAAGGTGGTGTCGAGCCTGGCGGCCGGCGTGCCCTGCGTCGCGACGCCCATGGCGACCGAGGGCATGGGCCTATGCAGCGGCGGCGGCGTCCTGGAAGCGTCCACCCCGAAGGAACTGGCCCAAACAATCCTCCGGGTCCATGGCGGAGCCGAGCTATGGCCGGCGCTGTCGGCCGCCGGCTTGGCCCACGTTGCCGCCCGCTTCTCCCCGGACGCCTGGCGCAAAACCTTGGCGGACGTCCTCTGGACATTGGATGTGCTTCCGCCGGCAAGCGTCCCTGGCTGAGGCCAGCCCTGGCGGCGGGCCAGCGTGGTCAGGCGATCTCGTTCAGCGCCGCCTCCATCCCGTCGACCATCGCCTCGAACGTGAACCGGGACGCCGCGCGCTGCCCGCCGGCCGAAACGGTGGCGCGCAACGCAGGGCTTGCGGCGAGGCGCATCACCGCCTGCGCGAGGTCGGCAGGATTGTTCTTCTCGAACAGCGCCCCGCTCTCGCCGTCCTGTATGATCTCGACATTGCCGCCCGCGCGGGTGGCAGCTGTCGGGATGCCGCAGGCGAGGGCGTGGATCAGCGTCAACGAGAACGGTTCATAGAGCGAGGGAAACAGGTAGATGTCGTGGTCCTGGAACAGGTCGAACAACTGGTCCTCGGGCACGAGGGGCCGTAGTTCGATCACGTCCGTGCAGCCGCTGGCAGCAATGGCTCGGTGCAGCCGCTCCGCATAGGCGGCGTCACGCGCATCGCCAACAAGCGTGAGGCGCACCGGGGCGGTCCCGGCCGCACCGTCGCGAAGGAGCGGCATGGCGGCCACGGCGTCGTGCCCTTGAGGTCCACCATGCGGCCGGCGAACAGCAGGCGAAGCTCGCCTTCGCGCACAAGCTTCGACCGATCCCGGGGAACGCCGCCCTGTTCTTGCCGCACGCCGTTATGCACGACCCGGCTGCGCTCGAAAACAATGCTGCCCGCCGCATAAAGGTCACGCATGAACGCCGCGCCGAACACCGCCGAGAAGGGAAATCGGAGCGGAGGCTGGGACGCCAAAATGGGCGTTTCCGGTGGCGGAGAGGATGGTGCGATCATGGCGCGCAGCCGCGTCCATAGCCCTGATGCCGGCACTGTTCGGACTGGAGCGGTGGGCGCCGGGGCAAGCGGGAATGTGGTCTGGCCGAAGACGTGGTCCTGGAAAAAGCGCGCGAGATAGTCAGGACGCTCCATCGACAGAAGCCAGTTGTCCGTCAGCATGACGGCAACCGGCCGGCCGCACGCGCCGAGGGCGGCCAGGAACGACCGGTCCAGGAAGAACAGGTTCCAGGCAAACACGACATCGGGCCGGGCCTCTGCCAGCGTGTCCTGAAGGGCTTGCAGGTTGGCACGGTTCACCTCGTCCCGCGCCGCGGCGTCCCCTGGGAAAGGGTCATAGATCTCCGGGCCGGTCAGGAGACGCAAGGTCCGGCGGATGGCCTGCCCAGGGTAGTCCCCAAGGCCATCCTTGATCGCATTGCCGTGGTTGCCCGCCAGCACCCAAACCTCTTGCCCGCGCGCGGCGAAGGCGGCAGCGACGTCGAAACAAAGCCGCTCGTAGCCGCCGACGACTACGGGCGGGTATAGGTTGCTGACGAACAAGACCCGCATCAAACGCACCTCTGCAGGGCCGCCCGGAACACTGGTTCGGCCAGCATGGCGCCGTGCTGCAAACCCATGCCGCCAGGATGCCGCCGGAGATGGGCCAGGCAAAGCTGCACGCCGCGCAGGAGGCTGTGCCGCTCCAGCACAGCCGTGAACTCGGCCAACTTCGCCCATTCCACCGGTCCCGGCCCGGCCAGAATAACATCGAGGTAGCCCGCCGCCGCCGCCGCCCATTCCAGGCGCACGGCGCCGTGGTCTTCCTTGATGGTGTTGGCGGAGTGGATGCGGTACGACAACAACGGCTTGTCCATCAGCAGCGCGACCCGGCCCCCATGCGCCAGGCTGCGCAGAAGGAAATCAAGGTCATGCACATACCGCAAAGGCGAGAACAGGCCGACCTTGCCCAGCACGCTCCGCCGTAGCGCCAGGTTGGAGGTGGTCATGACAAAGTTGCCGTTGACCAAGGCCGTGCCGAGGTCCTCGCAGCCGCGGTGGAACGCGAGCGCCTCCTCGTACCACGGGTTTGCCATCGCCGCGCCGGCGCCGTCGATGAAGCGCAGGCCAGCGACGGCGATGTCCGCCCCGGGATCGGCATCGAGGGCGGCAACGAGCGTGTCCAGGCGGCCAGGCGCGTACACGTCGTCCGAGTTCAGGATGAACAGCATCTCGCCCGTTGCGCGCAGCAGCCCCGCATTGATGGCGGCGTGGGCGCCCCGGTTCGGCTGCGACCAGAACACCAGGCGCGGGTCCTCCCCGCAGGCGGCCAGGAGCGCCTCGGCCGAGCCGTCGGTCGAGCCGTCGTCCACGACGATGACCTCGCGCAGCATCGGTCCTTGTGCCAGCGCGCTGCGCACCGCGTCGGCGACATAGGCTTGGTGGTTGTACAAAGGCACGATGACCGAAGCGCGGGCTGTCCCCGGCGGAGTCGGTTTCGGCTTGGAGGCGATGGCGCCCCAGACCGACCTGAACATGGCAGCGCTCCAATCGTATCCGGCCCCCGGTCCGCGAACCCGCGTAGGGAGCGTATGCCCTAGGGACTGGTCTGGCCTGCTCCAGCCGGCGGGCGGCCCTCGGCCTTGCCGAAATGGAGCCAATGGTCGTGGCCTGAAGCGAACACACCCTTGGCGATGGCTTCGCGCACATCGGGGAAGGTGTCCAGGTACCACGCCTCGTCGAAGGCCGGTTCCGGCATTAGCGCCGGGGGCCGTGCCCGACCGGCGGCGTGCGCCGCCCTTGCCCGGCGCACGAAGCGCCGGACCGCCGCAACCGGCGTGCCGCGCCGAGGCACCGCCGTGAAGGTCACGAAGTCGGACCCGATGCGCCTGTCTGCCATCGCCTGGTCCTCCATCGTGAACAGCCGGTCCAGCGCCGCGCGCGCGTCCGCATCGGCGGGATCGAAGTTCTGAGCAATGTCGCCGAGTGCGATGTGGACCAGCGTGCCGCCAAGCTCGCGTTCCTCGATGATGTCGAACGTATCCACCAGGACTGTGCGGATCTCATCGGACCGGATGGCCTCGGTCGGATCGATGCGCAGCATGGCGTCGAGCGTGGGCCGTAGAAGCCGCCCCTTCTGCGCCCCGGACGGCAAACGGCGGAGGTGCTGCGGCAAGCTGTCGAGGAACTCGTTGGCGAGCGCGAGCTGGGCATCGGTCCACTGGAACCGCTTCGGGCCGACGAACTCGTGCAGGTGCAGCACGCCGCCGGGCCGCAGGGCACGGCGGACGGCAAGGAACAGGCCGTCCAGGTCCTCGATGTGGTGCACGGCTTGGTGGGCGAAGACCACGTCCGCCGACCCGCTCGGGAGGCGTGCGCCTTCCAGGTCTGCAACCTCGTAGCGGATTTCAAGTCCGGCTGCGGCAGCAAGGCGCCGAGCTTCGGCCACGGCGCCCTCGGCAAGATCAAGCCCGACCAGTTGCCGGACCACGCCGCGCCCGGCCAGGTCGCGCTCAAGGCCGCCAAACCCGCATCCCAGCGAAATCGCGCGCCCGACCGGCATCGGCCAGCCGCGCCCGGCCAGAAGTTCGGCCAGCCGCGCATAAGGATCCACGTCCGCACGGCCGGAGGCCAACAGGTTGACCCGAGCCTTCACCAACGGGTGTGCAAGCCAGTACTGGCCCAAGACTGCGGCATCGCGGACGGTGTCGGCCGACCAAGCCTTGTTCACCCCTGCCCGCCGCGCCTGCGCGGCATCCGCATTGCTCGCGGCGGGAACGTGAAGGTCAGGCATGGATCACCCTACGCTGGTCGACGACGGCCTGCCACTACCAGACTGCGGCCATCCCCGCCACGGGGCAGGCATCGGCCGCTGCCAAGGCAAGCCTTGCCTATGCGCGCCGCTGCGCTAAAGGGTGCGGCGTGGTCGGGCAAGGGGCATTCAGGATGATCAACCAAGCCGTCGAGGCGCTTGGCATCGGCGATGAACTGCTCTGGGAGCCGTTGCGCGTGGCGCCGCCAGGCGCCTGGGCCGGGCACCTGCCCTTCGCCTTCTGGCTTGCAAAGGCCGTCCGTCCCGAGGCTTTCGTGGAGCTCGGCACGCATGGCGGCAACTCCTATTTTGCTTTCTGCCAGGGGATTGCCGCCACTGGCATGGGTGGGCGCGCCTTTGCCGTGGATACATGGCAGGGTGATGAGCATGCTGGGCTGTACGGGGAAGACGTGTTCGCGGACGTGAGCGCGTTCAACGATGCGCATTTCAAGCCGTTCTCCACCCTGCTGCGCACAACGTTCGACGACGCCAGAACCTACTTTGCCGACGGCTCCATCGACCTGCTGCACATCGACGGCCTGCACAGCTATGAGGCCGTCCGCCACGATTTCGAAACCTGGCGCAGCGCGCTCTCGTCATGCGCCGTCGTCGTGTTCCACGACGTCAACGTGCGGGAGCGCGGGTTCGGGGTGTGGCGTTTATGGGCTGAGCTTGCGGCGCAGCATCCGTCGTTCGAGTTCCACCACAGCCATGGCCTTGGCGTCCTTGGGCTGGGGCCGGAACAAGGCCCCGCCTTGCGCGCCCTGTTCCAGTCCAGCGGAAATGCCGAGGTCGCATCCGCCATCCGCGGGCTGTTCGCCGCGCGGGGCGAGGCGTTCCAGCATCGCGTGGAGGTTCTGGACATCCGGGAAGCTGCCGCGCGCGAGCGGGATGCAGCCGCCCATCAATTGGTCGAGCAGGCCGCGGCCCGGGAGGCATTGCAGGGCCAGCTGCTTCACCGCGAGGACGCCTTTCGCTACCAGCAGGAGCTGACGCGCAGCGTCGGGGCGATGGTGGCCACCAAGGATCAGCTCATCCGCTACCAAGCGGAAGAGCTGGCGGCAAGGGATGGCGCCCTCCAGGCCCGTGATATCCTGCTGCATGGCCGGGATGCCGTGATCCGGCAAAAGGACCAGGAGCTGCTTGGCCAGGCCGATGCGCAGGGCGGGCAAGACGCCGTGTCACGCGCTGCGGAAGCGCTGCAGGTGCAGCGCGACGAGTATGAAGCCCGGCTGGCCGAGACGGAAGCACGGGCACAGGCCGCAACTGCCGCCGCGCACGAGCAGGCCGCCTTCACCGTGCGTATCGAGCAGGCCTACGCTCAATCCACGTCTTGGCGCCTCACGGCCCCGATCCGCGTGGCGACGCGCCTGCTGCGCGGCGGCCCTGCCTTCGGCTCCGGCCCCTTGGCGACACTGTCACCCCTTCCTGCGCCGCCGCAGGATGCGCTGGCATCAACACCCTTGGCGCCCGCACCGCAGAGAGACGAGGAGGCCGCCACGGCGCCGTCCGCCCGCGATGCCCGCAGCCTGTTCCGGTCCCTGCAGTCCGCTCGGCTGGACGCTTTCCTGTCCGGGAACGGCGTGCTGACGCTGCCGGCCGCGGGTGGGCCGCCCGACGTTTCCATCCTGCTCGTGCTGCACAACCAGGTTGAGCTCACCTTGGGCTGCCTGGAGTCCATCGCGGCGGTCCTGCCGGGTGCGGACCTTACGGCCGAGGTGCTGCTGCTCGACAATGCCTCGACGGACCGGACCAGCGCGCTGCTTGGCCGGCTGGCTGGCGCGGCAAAGGTCATCCGCAGCCACTGGAACATGCATTTCCTGCAGGGAGTGAACCACCTCGCAGTCCATGCGGCCGGGCGGCATCTTTTGCTGCTGAACAATGACGCGCAACTGCTGCCGGGCGCTTTGGAGGCCGCCGCGGCCGTGCTGGACGGGGAAGCCTCAGTCGGCGCGGTTGGCGGCCGCATCATCCTGACCGACGGCACATTGCAGGAGGCCGGCAGCATCATTTGGAACGACGGCACTTGCGTTGGATACGGC
>JAABUS010007032.1_pt1 | contig 13191 bp, 11 predicted proteins | sample 5560161 | NCBI WGS metagenome assembly JAABUS01 (sample SAMN10711885, study PRJNA513376) | rock metagenome | isolation source: Antarctica rocks | place: Antarctica: Victoria Land, Trio Nunatak nord | collected 2016-01-04 | reverse complement strand
CGACGGCAGCCTCCGGCTCAAGAACGTCTCGCCCCGTTTTGCCGACATCGCGCAGATGCCGGCCCACGCGCTCACGAACCGCTCGATCTTCGACCTGTTGCGCGTTCGCACCCTGTTGGCCGGAGCTGCCATCCCCGGACCGGTGATCCAGCAGCTCCAGGCGAGGACGGCCTTTGCCAATATTGTCGTGCCGGTTGACGTTGCGGGGCAGCCGCGCTGGTGGTCACTGACCGGCCGGCCGATGTTCGACCGGCTCGAACAATTCACCGGTTTCCGCGGGGTCGGAGCGGACGTGACGGAGGCAACCCAGGACGCCCGGCGCACGGCGCACCTGGCCTCCTACGACAGCCTGACCGAGCTCGCCAACCGCGCGCTGTTCCAACGCGCGCTGGCGGAGGCTTGCGCCCAGGCGCATGAGAGCCGGTCTGCCGTGCTCTATCTCGACCTCGACGGCTTTAAGCAGGTGAACGACACTTTGGGCCATGCGACCGGCGACGCCTTGCTGTTTGCGGTGGCCCAGCGCATCCGGAACTGCGTGCGGGAAGGCGACCTGGCGGCTCGCCTGGGCGGCGACGAGTTTGCGATCCTGATGATGGGCGCAACCGAGCAGGCAGCCGCGCTCCTGGCGCAACGCGTGCTCGATGGCGTCGGCCATCCCATTTACCTGGAGGGGCATAAGGTCGAGGTCAGCGTCAGCATCGGCATCGCGCTCTCGAACCCCGGCCAGTCGCCGGACACCTTGCTCGGCAACGCCGACCAGGCATTGTATCAGGCCAAGGCCAATGGCCGGGGGATCTACCGCCTGTTCTCGCGCAGCCCGGCGTGCGAGCAGCACGAGGACCTCGGATAGCAGCGGGGCGGGGAACGCGGACCGGCGGGGCTCGTTGGAAAAAGCTCCGGCGCGGCTATTCCCGGCCGCCTGCCATGGAGTGGTCCCGTCGTGAGCGACACCGATCCCAAAGACCCCACAGCGCCCGCGCTGCCCGATAGCAGCCGCCTGCCGCATGCGCCGTACCACCCGGTGCTCACCGGGCAGCCGGCGCTGGTCACCGGCGCCAACTCCGGCATCGGCCGTGCCGTCGCGCTGGGCCTGGCCCGTGCCGGCGCCGACGTGGCGGTGAACTATGTCACCCATCCGGAGGCCGCCGAGGCGGTGGTGCATGAGATCGAGGCGATAGGCCGCCGTGCCGTCGCGCTGCAGGCCGACGTCAGCAAGGAGGACGAGGTCGAGCGGATGTTCGAAGCTGCGATCAAGCGGTTTGGAACGCTGCACATCGTGGTCAGCAACGCCGGGCTGCAGCGGGACTCGGCGTTCGACGAAATGACGCTGGAGCAATGGAACACCGTCATCGGCGTGAACCTGACCGGCCAGTTCCTCTGCACCCGCGCCGCCGCCCGCGAGTTCAAGCGGCGCGGCGTCATTGCCTCTGTCTCCCGCGCGGCTGGCAAAATTATTTGCATGAGCTCGGTGCACCAGGAGATCCCCTGGGCTGGCCACGCGAACTACGCCGCGTCGAAGGGCGGGGTGATGCTGCTGATGAAAAGCATCGCGCAGGAACTGGCGCCGCACTTCATCCGGGTCAACAGCATCGCCCCCGGCGCCATACGCACGCCGATCAACACTTCTGCCTGGGACACTCCGGCCGCCTACGCCGACCTGATGACGCTGGTGCCCTACAAGCGGATCGGCGAGCCGGACGACATCGCGCAGGCCGCGGTGTGGCTCGCCTCCGACGCCGCCGACTACGTGACCGGCACCACGCTGTTCGTCGATGGCGGGATGACGCTGTATCCCGGCTTCGCCACCGGCGGCTGATCGCCGCGCGCGATGATCAGGCGATTGGCGCGCTGGTGCGTCGCATAGGCGAATGCCCACTGCGTGCTGACCATGACCTTGTTGCGGAAGCTGATCAGGAAGAAGATGTGCGCCACCGCCCACATCAGCCAGGCCGGCCGGCCAGAAAGGTGGACAGGCCCGAACTCCGCCACCGCCTTGTTCCGTCCGATGGTGGCGAGCGCGCCATAGTCCCGGTAGGCGAACGGACCCGAGGCGCTCCGTCCGCGCATCCGCCGCAGGATGGCGCGGGCGACATAGCCCCCCTGCTGCTTGGCAACCGGCGCCAGGCCGGGCAACGGCTTGCCGTCGGCGCCGAGGGCCAACGCGGCATCGCCGATCACCGAGACGCCGTGGAGCCCAGGCACGCGAAGATCAGCATCGACCGCCACGCGTCCGCCATGACCCGGTTTGACCCCCAGCCACTTGGCAACCGGCGTCGCGTCGGTGCCCGCAGCCCAGATCACCGTGCCAGCCGCGATGCTCTCATCATGCAGGTGCACCAGGCCGGTTTCGATCCCGGTGACGCGCGTGCCCGTGCGGATCTCGATTCCGAGCCCGGTCAGCGCCTTGGCCGCATCCTCCGATAGGTCGGGCGCAAATGCATCCAGTATCCGCGGCCCTGCCTCGACCAGCACGATGCGCGCGCGCCGCTGCCCCATGGCGTAGTCGTGCGCCAGCAGGTCGCGGGCCAGCTCGGCGATCGAGCCGGCCATCTCGACGCCCGTCGGGCCGCCGCCGATCAGCACGAAGGTCAGCAGCCGCGCCTGCTCCGCGGCGGTGCCGGCGACGGAGGCTTGTTCAAAAGCCTCGAGGATGCTGCGGCGGAGCGCCAGGGCGTCGTCGAGGGTTTTCAGCCCCGGCGCGGCCTTTGCCCAGGACTCATGGCCGAAGTAGCTCGGCTGCGAGCCAGTGGCGATGATCAGCTCGTCGTACGGCACGGCACCGGCTTCGGTGAGCACCTGCCGCGCCTGGGTGTCCACCCCGGTCACCGTCGCCATCAGCACGCGGGTGTGGTCCGACGCGGGGATGATGCCGCGGACCGGCGAGGCGATGTCCGCCGGCGACAGCGCCGCGGTCGCGACCTGATACAGCAGCGGCTGGAACAGATGGTGGTTGTGGCCGTCGATCAGCGTGAGATCGATGTCGCGCCGGCGTGCCAGGTGCAGCGCCGCCTGCAACCCGCCAAACCCGGCGCCGACCACCACCACCCGATGGTGCGGCGGCCCAGCGCGGCGCCGGGCGCGACTGTTCCGGCCTGCGGTCGCACGCGACGCGCGCCGGGAGGCGAGGCCAGCGACAAGCAGCATCGTCGCGGCGCCGCCCAGCAAAGTGAGCGCCTGGGATTTCGTGTCGTGGTGAGTCATGGAGGCCCTCCGTTCAGGTCGTCGCTCCTGCAACACGCGAGGCGGGGCCGGGTTGTCGCCGGGTCAGCCCTGCCGCTCCGGGAACCGGCCGCATGTCCCATCGTTCCCCACTGGTTCGGCCGGCGCTCCGTGCCGGACGCCGGATTTGCCAATCGCGAGGTCCTGCCATGCCTGATGACCACTACGACCTGATCGTCATCGGCAGCGGCCCTGGCGGCGCGGCGGTGGTGCAACGCCTGGCGCCGACCGGCAAGCGCATCCTGCTGCTGGAGCGCGGCGGCTACCTGCCGCGGTCGCGCAGCAACTGGGACGCCAAGACCGTGTTCGTGGACGGCACGTATCAGGCGAAGGAGACTTGGTATGGCGGCGACGGCCGGGAGTTCCACCCGGGCCTGCACTACTTCGTCGGCGGCAACTCCAAGGTGTACGGCTCGGCGCTGCTGCGCCTGCGTGAGCGGGATTTCGGCGAGTTGCGGCACAAGGACGGCGTCTCGCCCGCCTGGCCGCTCGGCTACGACGTGTTCGAGCCGTACTACGGCCAGGCCGAGGCGCTGTATCACGTGCACGGCCAGCGGGGCGAGGACCCGAACGAGCCATGGTCCAGCACGCCCTACGCCTACCCGCCCATCCAGCACGAGCCGCGCGTCCAGCAACTGGACGAGGTGCTGCGCGGCCAGGGGCTGCATCCGTTCCATCTGCCGCTGGGCATCAAGCTCGACCAGAACCCCGACGGCAGCGCCACGACCTACAGCCCCTGCATCCGCTGCGACGCGTTCGACGGCTTCCCGTGTGCGATTAACGCCAAGGCGGACGCCCAGGTGATCAGCGTCGATCCCACCCGTGCCGCGCATCCGAACTTTTCCTTGTTGACCGGCGCCTACGTGACCCGGCTGGAAACCGACGCCGCGGGCCATAGCGTCAGCCGGGTGCACGTGGTCCGCGACAACCAGTTCGAGCAGTACTCCGCCGATGTCGTGGTGGTGGCCTGCGGAGCGCTCAGCTCGGCGTTGCTGCTGCTGCGCTCGCTGAACGACGCGCATCCGAACGGGCTGGCCAACGGGTCGGACCAGGTTGGGCGCAACTACATCCGGCACAACATGTCGGTGGTGATGGCGCTGCTGAAGGAGCCGAACCACACGGTGTTCCAGAAGACGCTGGCGGTCAGCGACTACTACTTCGACGCGCCGGACTGGGAGTATCCGCTGGGCCTGATCCAAATGTGCGCGACCTCGCACGGCGAGCAGATCCGAGGCGAGGCGCCGATGCAAAGCATCATGCCGTTGCTGCCGGAGTGGCCGTTCGACAAGATGGCCGAGCACTCCCTCGACTTCTGGCTGCAGAGCGAGGACCTGCCGCGGCCGGAGAACCGCATCCGCTACGACGGCGACCGGGTGGTGCTGGAGATCGAGGAGGGCAACGAGGAGGCGGCAAAGCGGCTGCGGGCGAAGCTCGAGGCCATGGTGCTGCCGATGGGCGCCTGGCCGCATCTGATCGAGCGCAAGCTGTATCTGGGCAAGGACATCCCGATCAACGGCACGGCGCACCAGGCCGGCACCCTGCGGTTCGGCGCCGATCCCAAGACCTCGGTGCTCGACCTGGACTGCAAGGCGCACGAGCTGGACAACCTGTATGTCACCGACGCGAGCTTCTTCCCCTCGATCGGCGCGGTGAACCCGACCTTGACCATCATCGCCAACGCGCTCCGGGTGGCGGACCGCATCCGGGAGCGGCTGGTCGCCTGACGATGCGCAGTGCCGCCCGCGGCGCCTTGGCCCTGCTGGCCGGCGTGCTCGTGGCGGCGATGCACGGACGCCGCGCGAGCAGTCGCCGGATCGTGCGCATCAGCCGCGTGGTGGCGGACCTCGACCGGGCTGAGGCGTTCTACCGTGACGGCCTGGGCTTCCGGCGGGTGGCGCGCGGCCCGGGCGAGACGGCGCTGCCTTCGCTGCTCGGCCTGCCTGGCGCCACCACCGAGGAGGCCGTGCTGCGCCTCGGCGCCGAGGAGATCGCGCTGGTGCGGTTCGATCCGCCGGGTGCCCGGTATCCTGCGGACAGCCGCAGCGACGACCTCTGGTTCCAGCATCTGGCGATCGTGGTGGACGACATGGCGGCGGCCTTCCAACACCTCGCGACGCAGTCGCCACGCCCGATCTCGACGAACGGCCCCGAGCGCCTGCCGCCGCGCAACGGCAGCGTCGTCGCCTTCAAGTTCCGTGACCCCGACGGCCATCCGCTGGAGCTGATCGAGTTCCCGCCGGGCCAGGGACGCCCAGTTTGGCACGAGCGGGCCGGGACGAGACCAGGCCCGTTCCTCGGCATCGACCACAGCGCGCTGGCAGCGGCGGCGACGGCGCGCAGCCTGCGGTTCTACCGGCGGCTCGGCCTCCGTGTGGCGGCGCGCTCGCTGAACGACAGCGCGGCGCAATCCAGGCTCGACGGCGTGCCCGGCGCGCAGGTCCGGGTCACTGGGCTGCGCTTTCCGGCCCCGACTGGTCCCGGGCTGGAACTGTTGTGCTACACGCCGCCGGGCCGCCCGGCGCCGCTCGCGGCGGCCAACGCGGCGGTGACGGACTGGGTGACGCTGTCCGGCCGCCGTGCCGAGGTGCGCCGTGATCCTGACGGGCACATCATGCTGCTGAGCAGGCGGAGCTAGGGTGCGGTCGGCACCACGGCGCCGGCCTGCGGGCCGCTGACGTAGGTCGAGGCGAGCGGATGCTGCACGACGTCGCTGACCGGCAGGGTGCGCGGGGCGAGCACGACCAGTCCCAGGCCGCCGACCAGGCCAAAGTTCTTCAGGAACTCCCAAAAGTGCTCCAGCCCCTCCCCTTCCTTAAAGCGCCAAAAATCCGGGTAGCGCCAGAACTGGTGATACAGCACGGCCGTCACCGTGCAGAACCCCGCGAGCACGAACGCGGCCAGCCGGTCGTGCCAGCCCAGCACGATGCACACGGGGGTCACGAACTCCACGGCGACCGCCGCGACCAGCATGGCGGGGGCGAGCGCGCTGCGGCCCGCCTGCTTGATAGCGGCGTCCCAGTTGACGATCTTGTCCAGCCCGCTGAACGGGAACAGCGCCACCAAGCAGATCCGCAGCAGCAGGGGGGCGTAGTCGTTCAGCAGCGTCATTGCGTGACGGTCTCCGGAAGGTGAAGCAGGCCGGCCTGCCCCGACGGAACAGTGAGCCGGGCCGAAAGTTCAGGCCGGAACAACCAGCGCAACGCCAGAACGGGAATACCGATGTCCGACCAGCCTGGGTCCGAGCAGTCCGGCCCGAAGCCCCGCATCCCTTACTGGCACCTGTGGACCGACCAGGACGGGGTCAGCCATCAGCGGCAATGTGCGCTGACCGCGTTCGAGCTGAAGGGCGTCGGCAACGCCGCCCCGCAGTGGAACAACAAGCACGAGCGGTCCGAGGCGACCGTGGTCGTCACCGTGCAGCCGGTCGGCTGGGTCGGCGATTGGCACGAGAACCCGGCGCCGCAATGGATCGTCGTGCTGTCCGGCCGCTGGTGGATCGAGAGCATGGACGGCTTTCGCATCGAGCAGGGACCGGGCGAGTTCTCGCTGGGCGAGGACCAGGGCTGCACAGCGCGGGACGGCCGCAAGGGCCACCGTTCCGGCACGATCGGGGATCAGCCCGCGGTGCTGATGACGGTGCAGTTGCACGTGGACCCCCAGCACGCGCCCTGCCACGCGCAATAACTATGGACGCGTTCGACATCCATGACCCGCGCTTCCGCCGCCTGGTGCTGCCGAACGCACCGTTGGTGAAGCTGGGCGAGGGGTTCGCCTGGCTGGAGGGGCCGGTCTGGTTCGCCGACCAGGACTGCCTGCTGGTCAGCGACCTGCCCGACGACCGCATCCTGCGCTGGAGCGAGGACGGCGGTATTTCCGTGTTCCGCCAGCCCTCGGGCTTTGCCAACGGCCATGCGCGGGACCAGCAGGGACGGCTGCTCGGCTGCTCCCACCGCGACCGCTGCATCACCCGGACGGAGATGGACGGCCGCGTTACCGTGCTGGCCGATCGGTTCCAGGGCAAACGGCTGAATTCGCCCAACGACATCGTTTGCCGGTCGGACGGGACCATCTGGTTCAGCGACCCGCATTACGGCATCAACACGGACTACGAGGGCGGCAAGCAGACGCCGGAACTGCCGCCCACGCTGTATCGGTTCGATCCGCGCGACGGCAGCCTGCGGATCATGGCCGCGGATTTCGAGGGGCCGAACGGGCTGTGCTTCTCGCCTGACGAGGCGGTGCTCTATGTGTCCGAAAGCGGGGCGCAGTTCGCGCCCGACCCGGTGCAGCATATCCGGGCGTTCGACGTGCTAGACGACGGCCGGCGGCTGTCGGAGGGCAGGGTGTTCCACACGATCGCGCCGGGCTTTGCCGACGGCGTCCGCTGCGACGAGAGCGGCAACATCTGGAGCAGCGCGGCCGACGGGGTGCACTGCATCGCGCCCGACGGCACGCTGCTGGGCCGCATCAAGGTGCCGTTCACCGTCGCGAACCTCGCGTTCGGCGGACGCAACCGCGCCCGCCTGTTCATCTGCGCCTCCCACACGCTGTATGCGATCTACACCAATGCACGCGGAGCCGCGCGGCCCTGAACGGGCGCCGGCAACGGTGACCGGAGGTGGCCGGGATGGTAAGCGTCGCACGCGTGCATTCAGGCCCGCATCGCAGGAGGGCAGGATGAATGCGCCATGACTTTTTCATCATGTGCACCGAAGGACGCCCTTGGCGGCGGCTCGGCAGCGACTCGGCATTATGAACGATCTCTGGACGTCCCTGGTCCGCATTCGGACGGACGTGTTCTTTGCGGTTGGGCTGATGATCGCTGCCCTCGTTACCGTCCACGTGCTGCTGCGCAAGCGGGAGGTGGAGTCGGCTGCCGGCTGGATCGGTTTGGCCTGGTTCGCGCCGATCATCGGCGGCATCAGCTACTTCATGTTCGACGTCAACCGGGTGCAGCGCCGCGCCCGCCGGCTGCGGCAATCTGCCGACCGGCGCGGCGGGCGCGCAGCCTGGCCGTCCCCGGTCGATGACGACCACCTGGACCCGCTGGAGCGCGGCGTCGGGCGCATTACCGGCAGGCCGATCCTGCCGGGCAACGCGGTGCAGACCTATCGCGACGGCGACGAGGCCTATCCGCCCATGCTGGCGGCGATCGCGGCGGCGCAGCGCAGCGTGGGCCTGTCGTCGTATATTTTCCGCGACGACGAGTGGGGTGGCCGCTTTATCGACGCGATGGCCGAGGCGCAGGGTCGTGGCCTTGTGGTGCGCGTGCTGATCGACGGCATCGGCGGCGGCTGGGTGCTGTCGCGCGCCTACCACCGGCTGCGCCGCAAGGGCGTGCCGGCCGAGCGTTTCCTCCACTCGCTGCTACCCTGGCGCATGCCGTTCCTCAACCTGCGCTCGCATAAGAAAATCCTGGTGCTGGACGGGTCGATCGGCTTCACCGGCGGCATGAACATCGCCGACGCGAACGTCATGGCGACCCATCCGCGGAAGCCGGTGCAGGACACCCATTTCCGGATCGAGGGTCCGGTGGTCAGCCAGTTGACCGAAGCATTCGTGCAGGACTGGGCTTTCGCCACGGACGAGGAGCTGAAGGGCGACGCTTGGTTCCCGGACATCGCAAACTGCGGCGCCGCGCCGGCACGCGTGATCGACTCCGGACCGGACGAAGACATCGAGAAGGTAGAGTTCGCCGTGCTTCAGGCGGTCGCCTGCGCGCGGGAGAGCATCGCGGTGATGACGCCCTACTTCCTGCCGGATGAACGGCTTACGACGGCGCTGGCCCTGGCGGCGATGCGCGGCGTGGCGGTCGATGTGGTGATCCCGGAAAGGAGCGACCACATTGTCGTGGACTGGGCCACCCGCGCCAATATCGGGCCGCTGCTGGACGACGGGGTGCGGATCTGGCGGTGCCCGCCGCCGTTCCGCCATTCCAAGATCACGGTCGTCGATGGCGAATGGTGCCTGATTGGCAGTTGCAACTGGGACATGCGCTCGTTCCGGCTCAACTTCGAGCTTTGCATGGAAATCTACGATCGTGAGCTGGCCGTGATGCTCATGGAGTTGATGCTGCGCAGCCGCGGCGCGGCGCTGATCCAGGAGGAGATCGATAGCCGCAGCCTGCCGACCCGGCTCCGTGACGCGGGCGTGCGGTTGATGCTGCCGTATCTCTGAACCACGGAGCCCTGCTCGGACGCTTGCCCGTTGGTCGCGGAGGGTGATGTTCTGCATCGCGAGCACGCCGTTGCCGGGCCGCACGGACGGTTTTGCTCCTCGGCTTGCGGCGGCGCCGCTCAGTGGGGCACGTAGTCGCCCTCCGGCACCAGCTTCTGGGTGGGCTGGTCGAAGAATGGTAACCCCGTGCATTCTCAGCTGGAGACAGTCCGCCCCCCACTCTGCACTATCAAGCCGGACGTTTCTTTCGGGTCGTGATGCCCGTCCGCGCCGAACCCGGTCCTGACTACCCGGTCGTAGACGATGTAGCGGTGAGTCGGGGTGTCGGCATAAACCTGCGTCTCGCCGCCGCCCCAAAAGGCGTGCTGGGCAAAGTATAGATCGGCGGCCTCAATCTCGACACGGCCCTTTCGCCCGAATCGGTAAACGGCGCCGCCTTGCTCCTGACCACAGATCGACACCGTTTTAGCTCCCACCGCACAGGTGAACAGAACTGCTTCCGGCACTCGGCAAAGGGATCCAGCCAGCTTGGACTTGGCCGGGGCGGCGCTCGGGTAGGTCGCCAGCACCGCGACCAGCGCTGCCGCCAGCGCGACGCCCTTCATCATCATACCTTTCACCGGCCGCCGCGAAGCGCGTGGAGGCTACGCTGGTATGCGTTCCATCGCTCCTGCGAGCCAATAAAGCCTCCGTTCACGGTCTGCGACACAGCGTCGAACTCCGCCCGGTTGAGCGCACGCGTTGTCCGCCCGTTCAGGCCGTTGCTTTGCCGGTATGCCGCTGCAGAGTTCGCGGCGTTTTGCGGCTCAGCTAGGGCTTTGGGGTTGTTCTCGAAGCCAACGGCGCGGTAGTTGCCGCGTCTGGTGGTCTGCGCGAAGCCCCGGCCGCGGAAGCGGCAGCCGTCGCCGCTTGCCTCGTTGCCGTTGTCGTTCACTCTGGCGTAAACCCGGTTTGCGAGCGCCTCGGGATTGTGGGCATTGGGCGCGGCAGCGGCTTCCGTAAGGAGGAGCCGCGGCCACGTCTCGTGAATCCGCCGGGCGGAGTAGTCCAGGTCTTCGACCATATGCTGCAACTGCCCAGTTTCAGCCGAGACCTGGGCCAGGAAGGCGGCGCGTTGCTCGGGCGTGTTGTTGCCGTGTGCCGCCATAGCTTGGTTCAGCACCTCGGCATAGCGGTCCGCCTCGTCGCGGGCTTTGGGCATGATCGCGCGCAGCTGGTCGGTGGGAACGGGCATCGGCTGCCCCGCAGCGCCAGCGGCCGACGTGGGGCCGGCAGAAGGCGCCGCAGCGCCGGGCGCGTTTTGCGTGAGTTGCACGCCGTCCCGCGTCCCTGGCCCGGTCTCATTGTCCGACGTGTACGGGGCGGGAGGCGCATAGCTTTACGCTTCCGAGCCCTTTGGCTCCGCCCGCATCGCCCCGGCAAGGCGTGGCATCTGCCGCTTCTGCCGCGCGGGCGCAAACCAGCGCTGCAGCCGGTCAAGATAGAGATAGATGACCGGCGTCGTGTACAGGGTCAGGATCTGGCTGAGCGCCAATCCGCCCACCATCGCGAACCCCAAAGGCTTGCGCAGCTCGGACCCGGCGCCGCTCTCCAGCATCAGCGGCAGGCCGGACAGCAGCGCCGCCATCGTCGTCATCAGGATCGGCCGAAAACGCAGCAGGCAAGCCTGGCGGATCGCATCGAGCGGCTCCGCACCCTCGTTGCGCTCGGCGTTGATGGCGAAATCCACCAGGATGATGCCGTTCTTCTTGACGATGCCGATCAGCAGGATGATGCCGACGATGGCGATCACCGTGAGGTCGTATCCGGCCGCCAGCAGCATCAGCAGCGCCCCCACCCCCGCCGACGGCAAGGTGGACAGGATCGTCAGCGGCAGGATGTAGCTCTCGTACAGGATGCCCAGGATGATATAGACCGCGACCAGCGCCGCCAGGATCAGCAGCGGCTGGGAGCGGAGCGAGCTTTGGAACGCCTGCGCCGTGCCCTGGAACGCGCCCGAAACCGTCAACGGCACCCCCATCGCCGCCGTCGCCTGCTGGATCGAAGTGACGGACTGGCCCAGCGAGGCGCCGGGCTTCAGGTTGTAGGAGATGGTGACCGACGGGAACTGGCTCTGGTGGTTGACCACCAGCGGCTGCACCGGCACCGTGTCGATCCGCACGAACGTCGAGAGCGGCACCGTCCCGCCGGACCCCGTACGGACATAGAGCTGCCGCAGCGTGTCGAGCGTCTCCTGCTGCCGCGGCGTGACCTCAAGGATCACATAGTACGCTTTCAGCCCGGTGAAGTATTGCGCCACCTGCCGCTGCCCGAACGCGTCGTCGAGCGTCGCGTCGATCATGCCGGGCTGCACGCCGAAGCGCGCAGCCTCGTCCTTGTCGTAGGTCAGCGTCGCCGTGAGCCCGGCACCCGCCGCATCGGACGTCACGTCCGCCAGGCCCGGCAGCGTCTGCAGCTTCTCCAGGATGCGTGGCGCCCAGGTGTTCAGCTCCTCGCCGTCCGGGTCCGACAGCGTGTACTGGTACTGCGTGCGCGACAGCCGGCCGCCCACCGACACGTCCTGCGCCGGCTGCATGAACAGGCGGACGCCTTCCACGCCTTGCATCTTCTGGCTGAGCCGCGCCACCACCTGGGTCGCGGTCTCGCTGCGCTCGCTCCAGGGCTTGAGCGAGATATACAGCCGCCCGTTGTTCGCCGTCTGCCCGCCGGCGCCGGCGCCGACCGAAGAAGTGACCCCCGCGACCGCCGGGTCCTGCCCGACCAGCTCGTTCACCCGTTGCTGCAGCCGCTTCATGCCCTGGAACGACACGTCCTGCGCCGCGTCGGTGATGCCGATGATGATGCCGGTGTCCTGCACCGGGAAGAAACCCTTGGGAATGACGATGAACAGGCCAACGGTGGCGGCGACGGTGGCCAGGAACACCAGCAAGGTCACGAACTGGAACCGCAACGCGATGTCCAGCGTGCGCTCGTAGAGCCGCAGCATAGCGTCGAAGCCGGCCTCGACCGCCTTATACAGCCGCCCGTGCTCCTTCTTTTCGGAAAATAAAAAGCGGGACGCCATCATGGGCGTGAGCGTGAGCGACACCAGGGCGGAGACCGCGATGGTAATGGAGACGGTGATGGCGAACTCGCGGAACAGCCGGCCGACGATGCCGCCCATCAGTAACAAAGGAGGCTCTTATTGGGTTCCGGGGTGGTGAGGTCGGGACTGTGGCGCGGGGCTGAGGACGACTGGTGTAGAGGCGGGATCGGGAGTAGCTGACCGGCTCGCGCGAGGAGCTTGCGTCATGGCTGTATCCGACTTGGTCAACCTTTCGGGCCTGATGGACAACGCCAAGTGCTTCGCCTTTGTGCGCAAGCGCCGCTGGCCGGAGGGCATCCGGTGCCCTGGTTGCGACAACGATGCGGTGATCCGCGACGGCCACGACGACACGCAGCCCTGCCGGCAGTGCTACCGGTGCAAGGCATGCGCTAACCGCTTCGACGATCTGACCGGAACGGTGCTGGCCGGGCACCATCAGCCGCTGCGCGTGTGGGTGCTGTGCCTCTACTTCATGGGGCTGAACCTGTCCAACCGGCAGATCGCCCTGGAGCTGGGCCTGGACATTTCAGATACGCAGGCGATGACGGAGCAGCTGCGCTGCGGCCTGGTCGCCAGAGTGCCGGCGGTGGAGTTGCAAGGCGAGGTGGAGATCGACGAAGTCTATGTGGTGGCCGGGCACAAGGGGCAGCCGGAAGAAGTGGCCAAAAGGGGCGGCTCGGACGGTGCCGCAGGCTGGCAGGCGCGCCGGG
>JAABUS010007030.1_pt1 | contig 13194 bp, 9 predicted proteins | sample 5560161 | NCBI WGS metagenome assembly JAABUS01 (sample SAMN10711885, study PRJNA513376) | rock metagenome | isolation source: Antarctica rocks | place: Antarctica: Victoria Land, Trio Nunatak nord | collected 2016-01-04 | reverse complement strand
CGTTAGTCAGGATTCAATGTGATGACAGTTCGCAATGACAAACGAAACTTACAAAAATTGGAAAGAGTTTTTTAGTGCAACCCTTATTTAACAAGGAAAACATGATTGGGCGATTCCATGATATTTATACACACCTGCCAACTTTAATTTTAGATAAAAGTTTTTTTACACATTATAAAAAAAAATTTATGACTTTTAAAAAAAAGTTTCAAAAACTTTCCTTCCTTTTTTTGCTTATTACAGCTTTACCTTCCATTGGCCAAAAAAACATCCAGTTAAAATCACCCGATGGCAATATCGTTTTTTCATTCAAGCTCACAGAAAAAGCGCCTGAATACCAGGTGGCATACAAAAGAAAAACACTGATAGATAATTCAACACTGAGTCTTTCTTTTAAAGAAAATGGCGATTTTGAAAAGAATTTAAAAATGGATAAACCGCAGTTTCGGAAAGGAGAAGATAATTATGAGTTGGTAGTGGGGAAAACAAAAACCGTACATGACCAATATAACGAAGTAAATATTCCGCTAGAAGAAAAAGGGGGGATAAAACGGAAAATAAATTTATTGGTACGAGTATTTAATGATGGCCTGGCATTCCGCTACATTTTTCCAAAACAGGAAGGCTGGACATCTTACAGTCTTACGGATGAAAATGCCACTTTTAATTTAAAAGAAAATCCCCAGTCGTTAGCTATGTTTTTGCCCCGCCAAAATACGCATGAAGCACTATATACCAGTTTGCCGCTGAGGGAAATAAAACCTGATTCATTAATGGATATGCCTGTTTTATTTCAGTTTCCGGACAGCATTTATCTCGCCATTACCGAAGCGGAACTGGTAGATTATGCAGGCATGTATTTAATAAAGCACAATGGCGTACTAAAAAGCTGGTTCCATTCTTTACCCGGACAAACAGAAATAAAAGTAAAAGCAACGTTGCCTCATAAAAGCCCTTGGCGAGTGATGATGATAAGCGACAGGATGGGAGCGTTACTTGAATCTAATATTTTAACCGACCTGTGTGAACCAACAAAAATCAAAGACCTCTCCTGGCTGAAACCGGGAAAAACCACCTTTCACTGGTGGAATGGCGATGTTACACCCGACACTACTTTTGCCCCGGGAGTTAACTTTAAAACCTGTAAATATTATATTGATTTTGCTGCCCGTAATCATATAGAATACAGTTCCGTAATAGGCTATGGCGGCTTTGCCTGGTATAAAAGTGATGCGAGGTGGTATGGCGAGTTAGGCCCCAATACTGATGTTACCCAAACCGTACCTACCCTTGATATGCAGCAGGTTTGCGACTATGCAAAGCAACAGGGAGTGGGTATTCATGTATGGGTGAATTGGGAAGCCATATATCCTAATCTGGAAAAAGCCTTTACGCAGTTTAAAAAATGGGGTATCAAAGGAATGATGGTTGATTTTTTAAACCGCGATGACCAGGAAATGGTAAACATACAAGAGGAAATTTTAAAAACGGCAGCAGAACATAAGATGTTTATCGAGTTTCATGGCGCCTATAAACCAACAGGGCTTAACCGCACTTATCCCAATGAATTTACCCGCGAAGGAACCCTCAATTATGAAGTAAACAAATGGCTTAAAGAAGGCTTAAGCCCCGATCATGATCTTGATATTGTCTTTACCCGTTTGCTGGCAGGAGCCACAGATTATCACCTCGGAGGTTTCAGGGCAGTGCCGCCATCAAAGTTTAAAACACAATATACCCGGCCGCTGATGATAGGAACCCGTTGCCACATGCTGGCGATGTATGTAGTGCTGGAAAGTTACTTATCTATGGTGGCTGATTATCCCGCTGCTTATGAAGGGCAACCTGGCTTTGAATTTATAAAAGAAGTGCCCACAGTTTGGGATGAAATAAAAGTGCCAAATGCTGAAGTTGGCAAATATGTTACTATTGCACGCCGTAAAGGAAATGATTGGTATGCAGGCACTATTAATAGTACGGAAGCAAGAACTATAAAAGTACCATTAAATTTTTTACCTCCGGGAAATTACACTGCCGAGCTTTATAGCGATGCCCCTGATGTTGCCCAAGACCCTAATCACTTAACGATAGAAACTAAAACCGTAACCAATGCTGATGTAATAACTATACAATTAGCAGCGGGTGGTGGTGAGGTAATGCGGTTGGTGAAGCAATGATTTTATAAAACTGCAAATCATTATAGTTTAGGTTCGCCATTGTTACACCTATACAAAATGAAAAGAATTTATGTAATCAATCCTCACAAAAAACAAACAGTTTGGGTTAGACACATCATATCGAAAAAATGAAACTGAAATAGAAATTTACAGACAACAAATTGGGGACACAGAAACTACTTTAGAAATAGGCTATTTACCGGTTGACAGATTAATCTATATCAACACTTTCAATGACAAGACACCAGGACTAAATAAAAATCAAATTGAATACTTCAACGAACACGACTTTAGTGAAACTAAAAGCTATGGAAAGCCCGGACTTGAATTTACTAAAGCAAATCAACAAGGAATTTTAGACCAATTAAAGCAAGGCTTGGACGGAAAGGAAATCGTTTATACAAACCAAGGTAAGTTGACACATTCTAAGTTGACAATTACTTATGACATAGAACAAAGTAATAGCTTCACACACACTTATCGCTTTGACAATGTATCAATGTGGACAAAACTGAAAAATTTGTTCAGCAAAGAAATTGACAATTACGAAACAAAAGAAATTAATTTAAAAGAAATATTTGGTGGACTGAAATGAACGGCTACAAACATTCAGTTTGGCATTATGGCGGCAGGACGTTGGAGCAATCAGCAGCAGTTCGCCATTCATCGGCAGTTCCAGCTTGATGTTATAAATTAAGCATCAGTAGAAACCATTAACATTATATCTTTAATCGGCTCCAGTTGTCGGGCAGACGGAACACAGAATACCGCCACAACGCCAAGCCGTCAACGTTGTACGTCATCCCTCCTTTTTTGCCCACAAAAATGATTTCCGAAGCTAACGTAAGAGCAGGTGTATGAGCATAATTACTTATCATTGCCCTGCTCTATTGAAAGGCCGATTTAGAACTGTTGCATAATAGCACGGGCGTCATCCTGGTTGGAATGTAAAAAGCCTTTCTGCTTCAACAAAAAGGCTTTGAGATGATTTCAGTGGTGAGTCCCAAAACGGACATCCCGATCAGAATATTCACATGTCAAAGATACACTCCCTTTAGAGCATTTTTTTATCACTCTTAAAAAAATGTTTATGAAGCAAAAAGTTTCAATGGAAATTATCAATCCTAATGCTGCAGGGATTGATGTAGGCAGCCGCTCTCATTTTACAGCAATAGGACAGGGTAAAGATGATGTAAGAGAATTTGGAGTATATAATGAAGGCTTACATGCCCTATCAGAGTGGCTTTTAGAGAATAATGTAAAAACAGTAGCCATGGAAAGCACAGGTACTTACTGGCAAAGCCTGTTTGCTGTTTTGCAAAATGCAGGTTTACAAGTGATCCTTTGTAATGGCAAATTCACCAAAAACATCAAAGGCAAAAAGACCGATGTGCAGGATTGTCAGTGGATACAGAAGCTGCATACAATAGGTTTACTCACCGGAAGTTTTTTACCTGATGAAGCAACAGAACAATTAAGAACCTATTGCCGTCATCGTGCAAATCTTTTAGACAATGCGGCTGATACTACCCGTAAGATGCAGAAGTATTTGCGGTTGCTTAATCTGCGCTTAGATGTGGTGGTAAAAGATGTTACAGGGCTGACAGGCCTTGCTATAATAGAAGCCATCTGTAAAGGAGAAGTCAATGCAGAAGCGCTTGCATCACTAAGACATGGCAATTGCAAAAAGAGTGAAGAAGAGATAGCCAAAGCACTTCAGACAAATGGCAGGAAAGATTATTTATTTGCACTGAAGCATGAGTACAGGATGTACCAGAACCTGCAATCAGCAATAATAGATTGTGATAGGGAAATCGAAAAGATGTTGAATGAACAAATCAACAATGATGATGAAAAGCGACAGCATTACATTGATAAGAAGGTACATAAGAAAGTAAACAAGAACTCACCGAAAAACATTGATATCATTTTAGTATCGTATCAATACTTTGAAGGAGTGGACTTACTGGCAATAGAAGGAGTAAGTCATTCAACAGCACTTAGTGTGATGAGCGAGGTAGGATTAGAGGGATTAAAAAAGTTTGAGACAGCAAAGCAATTTGCTTCCTGGTTAAGACTTGTACCCAACAATAAAATAAGCGGAGGCAAAGTACTAAGCCATAAAGTGCCAAAAGGAAGCAACCGGTTAAAAATTGCCTTACGAAATGCAGCTAATGCAATAGGAAATTTAAAGGATACTCCCCTTTCAAATTTCTTTAATCGCATTAACTTTAGAAAAGGAAGAGTATCAGCCATCAGTGCAACAGCAAGAAAGCTTGCAGTGATCATATGGAACATGGTAATAAAAAAGCAACCATACGCCAATGAACATGGTTATGAATTCTTAGACCAAAAGAGAAAAAGAAAAGTCAATGAAATGAAGAAGCTTATTCATAAGTTTGACATAAAAACTAATGAATTAGGGCTTGCTTATCAGTAGCTTATAAAACGTTAGTCAGAACCCTATTTGGACACAGCGTAACAGTTGACACATCGTAAGACTTTGCCGACGCTTCCCCACCCCATTTTTAGCACATTTGCAAGGCACACAAAGCCAGTCACAAAACCCAACCTTGCAAAAGAGCTAAAAATGCCAACGCACAGCCGACGCACCCAAGCCGATGGATTTCTAATCAGCATCATTAAAACATATCAGCGACCTAAACTTTTATAAGACAATCTTCGTATTTTACGATTTTATTACAAACCCAAATGGCAGAACCAATAATTCACATAATTGACAATGACAGCGAGGCGGACACCTGCCGCAAATTTGTTTTGCCTAAGCTAAAAGATGAAAGCAGTTGGACTGACGAGCAAATCTTAGAACAACGACCGTTTACAGCAGGAAAAATTATTGTGATTGGCAGAATTGGACGGAGAAAGAAAGCGAAGAAAGCCGACTACTTGCTTCGCTACTCACAAAACTTTTTGATTGCAGTTGTTGAAGCGAAACGTGAATACAAGACCGCAGCCGAAGGAATGCAACAAGCAAAAGAATATGCTCAAATACTTGGGCTGAAATTCGCTTATGCAACCAACGGAAAAGAAATTTTAGAATTTAATTTTATTACCGGGCTTGAAAACAAAATTGAAAAGTTCCCAACTCCTACCGAGTTGTGGAACAGATTAAATTCAATTGAACCAGTTAAAACAGAAATACAAGAAACATTATTAAAACCTTTTGTTGCAACGCCAGGGAAAGAAATAAGATACTACCAACAAATTGCAATCAACAAAGCTGTCAAAACAATTCTTGAAGGAAAATCCCGAGCATTACTCACTCTTGCAACAGGCACAGGAAAAACAACAGTTGCATTTCAAATCATTTACAAACTTTGGAATAACCGTTGGAATACAAAAGGAGAACACCGCAGACCAAAGGTTTTATTTCTTGCTGACCGTAGTGTTTTAGTGTCAGACCCGCATGCAAAAGATTTTTCTTTGTTTGGTGATGCAAGATGTTTAGTTCCCGAAGAAGGATTAACAAGCAGCAGAGAAGTATATTTTTCTACTTACCAGTCTTTAGCAGAGGACACCAACAGAGTTGGTGCGTTTAGAACTTTACCAAGAGATTTTTTTGACTTAATTGTTATTGACGAGTGCCATCGTGGAAGTTCATCAGAAGACAGCAATTGGAGAATAATTTTAGAATACTTCAATCAATCAGTGCAGTTAGGTTTAACCGCAACTCCGTTGCGTGACGACAACAAAGACACTTACGCTTACTTTGGAAATCCGCTTTACACTTATAGTTTGCGACAAGGAATTGAAGATGGATTTTTAGCTCCTTACATTGTGCATCGCATAGTTACAGAAGCAGACGCAACGGGTTGGCGACCACATGAAGGACAACTCGATGCAAACGGGCAAATAATTCCAGACGGAGTTTATGCAACTCCTGATTTTGAAAACTCACTTTCACTTTTGCCGAGAACAAAAGCAGTTGCAAAACATCTTTATGATTTTATGTTGAAGAACGGAAGATTTGACAAGTCAATTGTTTTTTGTGTTGACCAGGAACATGCTGACCAATTCCGCAGAGAAATCAGTAATCTCAATGCAGACCTTGCTCGTCAATATCCTGACTATGCAGTTAGAATTGTTTCAGAGGAAGGCGATGTTGGCAAAGGGCATTTAGGTAGGTTCATGGATATTGAAGAGCCAATTCCGGTTATTGTTACTACTTCACGACTTATGAGCACAGGCGTAGATGTGCCTACCTGCAAAAACATTGTCTTGTTCCGAATGGTAAATTCAATGACGGAGTTTAAACAAATTATTGGCAGAGGAACAAGAGTGAGAGAAGACAAGCAAAAATTATTTTTTACAATACTTGATTATACAGGAAGTGCAACAAGAAATTTTGCCGACCCTGATTTTGATGGCGAGCCACCATTGATTACGGAAGAAGAAATTAATAATAACGGTGAAACTATTCCCGGCACTTATGAAGAATTTCCAGAACCGCCAGCTTATGTTGAAGATGATTTTGAAGATTTCACTGGAAACATACAGGATGATGGAGGCGAGAATGACAGAAGAAAATATTATGTAACAGAAGGCGAAATGGGAATTGCTATTGAAACAATTCAAATCATTGACCCTGTTACCGGCAGATTAATTACGGTTCAGCTTTCACAATATGCGAAGGAAAAAATTAAAACATTGTTTCCAAGTGTAAATGATTTCAGAAGCCATTGGAATAATTTGGAAGAAAGGAAACAAATCATTGAACAATTAGAGAATAACGGAATTTCAATTGAGCAGCTTATGGAAATTACAAAACAAAAAGAAGCAGACCCGTTTGACCTGCTATGCTTTGTAGCTTACGATTTGAAACCACAAACACGAAAACAGAGAGCAGATCTCCTGAAGAAAAATAAAACTGATTTCTTTTCGCAATACAGTGAAAAGGCGCAACAGGTTTTGCAAATGATTTTAGATAAATACATTGACTTTGGCTTAAACCAAATACGACCGGATATTATTTCTGTTGACCCCTTTACACAGCAAGGCAACACGATTGAAATTGTAAATGAGTTTGGAGGATTTGACCAATTCAAAAAAGCTATTGAAGAAATACAAACATTGCTTTACGCAGCGTAGGTGTCTGAACCATGATTAATAGGAATAAATGATTGCATGATTATGTTATATGAGGACTTAACAAAGAAAATAATAGGTTGTGCGATGGAGGTGCACAAAAGATTAGGCAATGGCTTTCAGGAAGTAATTTATCAAAGAGCATTGGAAATTGAGATGCGTTTAGCAGGATTGGAATTTTCAAGAGAAATGGAAATGCCCGTCTTTTACCGTGAATATGAAATAGGCACAAGACGGGTGGATTTCTTTGTTGAAGGAAAAATCATGGTTGAAATAAAAGCTATTATAAAATTGGAAGATGTGCATTTGGCGCAAGCAATGAATTATCTTGAAGCATATAAAATGGAAATTGGATTACTCCTAAATTTTGGAGCTAAAAGTTTAGAATTTAAAAGAGTGCACAATAATAAACTGCTGAACCGTGATTAACAAGATTAAATAATTTCCTGATTAAATATCCAATCAAGTAATCATAAAATCAAGCAAATCAAGGTTCAGACAAAATAGCAAATCAAGGGCAGACAATAAGAAAAATGAAAAAATCAAACAATCCTTTAATCAGGCAAATCAAGGTTCAGACAATTACACCTGCACAACGGTTATCAGGTATCATTAAAAGTTGCCGGCAGATAATGCGAAAAGATAAAGGCATGAATGGCGATGCTGATCGTTTGCCAATGCTTACATGGATAATGTTTTTGAAATTTCTTGACGACAACGAACAGTTGCAGGAGATGAATGCAAAGCTTGAAAATAAAAAATACAAACCTTCTATCGGTGAGCCTTACCGCTGGCGTGATTGGGCAAAAAACAAAAACTTGACAGGCGATGATTTACTTTCTTTCATCGGCAACGAAAAAGTAAAATTGGCTGATGGCATAGAACGGACCGGGTTGTTTTATTATTTGCGTGGCTTACAAAGCGAAACAGGAATAGAACGCAAAGATGTAATTGCAACAGTTTTCAAAGGTGTTACAAACAGAATGATTAACGGTTACTTGTTACGTGATGTAATAAACAAGATTGATGAAATACATTTTACCAATAACGAAGAAGTAAACACACTCTCTCATTTGTATGAAAGTATTTTGAAAGAAATGAGAGATGCAAGCGGTGATGCCGGAGAATTTTATACACCACGACCGTTAGTAAGATTTATGGTTGAAATGCTTGACCCTAAAATAGGTGAATTAGTTTTAGACCCCGCAGCGGGCACAGGAGGATTTTTAGTTACAGCGTTTGAACATTTAAAGAAGCAGGCGAAAACAGTAGAACAAAGAAAAGTTTTACAACTCAATTCTATTATTGGAGGCGAAGCCAAACCGCTGCCTTATTTACTTTGCCAGATGAACTTGCTTTTGCATGGTTTAGATTATCCAAATATTGATAGCGGCAACAGCCTGCGTTTTCCTTTGCGTGATATTGGTGATAACGACAGGGTTGATATTATCCTTACAAATCCACCATTTGGAGGCGAAGAAGAAAGAGGCATTCTCAATAATTTTCCTGATGATAAAAAAACAGCAGAAACGGCGTTGCTCTTTCTGCAGCTTATCATGCGAAAACTAAAACGTAAAAAACCGGATGCAAGAGGCGGCAGAGCCGCTATTGTTGTGCCACACGGAACGTTGTTTGCACCAGGTATTGCAGCAAGGGTGAAAAAGCAATTGGTTGATGAATTTAACCTGCATACTGTGGTTCGTTTAGGCGAAGGCATATTTGCACCTTATACCGATATACCATGCAACTTATTATTTTTTGAGCAAAGCGAGCCAACTAAAGAAATTTGGTATTACGAATTGTTGCCGCCCACAGAAAGAAAGAAATATAGTAAGACAAGACCGATACAGAATGAGGAGTTTGCCGAAATTAAAAAATGGTGGAACAATAGAAAGGAAAACGACAATGCATGGAAAGTAAAACTGAAAGATGTTTTACTCACAAATGGTGAAGGTAAATTGCTGAATGTAAATCTTGATTTGAAAAACCCAAATCGTAAAAGCGAGTTTGAATACCGTGAACCGGCAGAGTTGGTAAGCTCTATTTTGGACAAAGAAAAAAGGGTGGTAACTTTACTAAACGAAATAAATTTATTAATACAATGAAATCGACTACCATTTTTATTACCTACAATCCGAATGTGGCTTCAGAACATACTTTAGCGGTAAGGCTTCATTCTATCGGGGCTGTTAATGGTTTTCGTATGTATTTGCCAGACAGGTATAATTCAGATTCTATATTGGATGCCGAAACACAAAGACGCATAAACCTGGCTGATTATATGGTATTCTTTTCTTTAGGTAAACTCTCGAATATTGTAAAACAAGAGATTGAATATGCCTTTAAACATTTTCAGGATAAGTCGAAAATTATTGTAATCTACAACAGCGTTAATGGTAAAAATTTAAAAGGAGAAATCACCCATCATTTTACATCATTTCAATTTAACCCTGTACAGGACAATCAGGAAAGATTATTACAAAATATAGTAAATACAATTTTTCAAAAGCAAAAAACAGATAATCAAAATACACAAATAAGAAAGATAAAGGAAGAACAAGAAACACAACAAGGCATATCAGCATTATTAGGCATTGGTCTTGGCTTATTTGTGCTTGATGCTTTAATTGATGATAAATGAAAATAGCCATTTTAGACACTTCGGCTATAGCTACATGGTTAAAACTTCAAAAGCACATTAACATTTTTGATTTGTTGCCTAATATTATGCAGTATGCACTTGTTCCGCAAAAAGTAGTAACGGAAATAGCAGACTATGCACCGCTACGTGAAATGCCCGAACTCTTTCAAAGCTTTATTAATCGTGTAGGCACATCCGCCACCAGCTTTTTCAGGCTTTGCACCACTATAGATGATGCTATTTTACAACAAATAAGCCCATTACTACACGTAGATGCAGGTGAGGCAGAAGCTGCTGCACAAGCCAGTAAAACAAATATCAACTGGATATTGATTGATGACAAACAATGTTTACCTGCACTCAAAAATGTATTTTCAGACTACAGCTTTCATAATTCCATAACTGTATTATCTATTTTAGCACAAACGCAACTGCTTCCCGAACCAGATAATGCATTTGAAAAACTTAACAAAGTGTACAACTTCAATGCACAACAAAAACAACAAGCCATACAATTGGCTAATAAATGGTTGGGGTTATGAATGATAATTGGAAGAATATAAAAATCGGAAGTTTTGTTAAGCAGTCACAAAATGCTGTTGCGTTAATTCCAACTGAAACTTATTCGTTATTAGGAATGAGTTTAGAAGGCAGAGGATTATTTCTTCGTGAACAAAAAGAAGGAGTTGAAATTGGGGCAAAAACATTAAACAAAGTAATACCCGGTGAATTTATTTATAGCCGATTGTTTGCATGGAAGGGGGCTTTTGATTATGTAAGAAAGGAATTTGAAGGAACATTTGTTTCCGATGAATACCCAACATTTATTCCTGATGAAACCAAAGCGGATGTAAAATTTCTTCACTACTATTTCAATCAATTAAAGGTTTGGAAAAAGGTTGAAGAATATTGTATAGGAGTAACTAAAGCAAGCAGAAATAGATTTAAGGAAAAATTCTTTTTGAATTTTGAAATCCCCCTGCCACCACTTCCCGAACAGAAACGGATTATTTCAAAAATTGAAAGTATAACTGCCAAGCTTGAAAAGATAAAAGAATTTAGAGCAGAACAAACTAAGGATATCAATAATTTACTTTTTAGCAAATACACCGAACTGATTGAAGATGCAGAATGGTTGCCAATGAAATTGGTTGCACCGATCCACAGGCGGCAAGTAGAAATAAACCCTGATGAAACTTATTTTGAAATTGGTGTAAGAAGTTTCGGCAGAGGATTATTTGAAAAGCCAACTTTTCAGGGAATTGATTTAACATGGCAGCAACCATTTTGGATGAAAGAAGGTGATTTACTTTTCAGTAACATTAAGGCATGGGAAGGAGCAGTTGGACTAATTCCAAAGCAGTACGATGGTTGGGTTGGCTCTCATCGTTACATTACTTGTTTACCTAACTTGAAAATCATAAACCCAGAATTTCTTTATTACTATTTTAGAACACAGGAAGGAGTTGAAAAACTCAATAGTGCTTCACCAGGTACTGCTGATAGAAACAGGACTTTAAATACAAAACTGTTACATCAAATTCTAATACCGGTTCCTGATATTGATTTTCAGAATGGCTTTGTGGAGTTGCTGCTGCATAAAGTAAATGCGATAAAAGAACATCACCTCGAAACCGAAAAAGAATTAAATGAATTGATGCCTTCGCTGTTGGATAAGGCGTTTAAGGGGGAATTGTAAAAATGATTTGATAATTTATTATGGGACATGAACGAGTAGGATATTTACCTAAAACCCAAAGGTGGAAAAGTATCGTTGAGAAGATAAATCAATTTTCTTCAACCAACGACAATGTATCCGACATCGCTCTTGAAACAATAAAAAATGTCCGTAACCGCTTCCAGAATATTGAACAAGATACAGGAGTAATCTCTGCTTTTAAATATCTCGTTTTACTTGCACATGCCTCAAGACTTTCCGAGCCTGATTCTTATTTAAAAACAAAAGGAATTTCACTTTCAAAAGAATTTAACATTTTTGAACTTACCAAATCAGTTCAGGATTATGTTCTTAAAAATCAGAGCTCAAAGGAATATTCAACTTTTGCAGTTCAATCAATGATTGACACGATCAGCGACTGGTCAAGAAAAAATGAAATTCAGCAATCCTTAATTTTCGATTCCAATAAGAATTCTTTTGATACTTGGCAAAAAGCAGCAGACGGCAAAGGGTTTTGTGAACTATCAAGAACCTTTTTTTCAAAATTTACAGAGCGGTACTTAAAATATTTTTTGGAGCGAGAAGCTTCTTCTAAAATAAAATCACTTTACGATAGACAGCAGTTTATAAATAAGCTGGAAAATCATGTTCAGGATATTTCTCAACATGCTTTTGAAACCGCTAAAATTATTCAATCGCTTTCAGCAGGATGGTTTAATAATAAGGCAAGAACCGCAGCACCAAGAGATGCTGAAGTCAAAGGCTTTTTGTCCTATGCTTTTAAGAAAATAAATAGCGAGTTAGTGAGGGAGGAAAATAATGATTGATGATAAAACCTATATCATCCTTTGTAGTGGTGCTCCTCTTCCAACTAAATTCAGAAGAGCGGCTAAACATCGTATATATAAATTCCACTGCGATCCCGCTCGTAAAGAACATAATGTAAATATTGAACTTCCACACTTAGTTAAACAAGTCAATTGTTATTTTCCGCCACGCATAAAAGATTTACTTGAAATTGCAGGATACATTTATGCTGCCGATAGAATGACTAAACGAGGTAATCCTACGCAAGTTGAATACCATAGCTGGTCAAGAGTATTTCATTTTTTTATTAAAGTTCGTGACTTTAAGTTTTGGCAGAAAAAATCCGTTGCAGAAAGTTTAAGCAAATTGCTTGCTTTTGTTTCCGGAGATTTATCATACAACTTTACTTTTATTGAAGGAGGCAAGGATGTTGGTCAGGGAAACTTATTTGATAACGAAAATATTTCACTTGATACGAAAGAAAGTTCTGCCGTTGCATTATTTTCTGGTGGACTTGATTCGTTGGCAGGCGCATTAGATTTGCTAAACACAACAAATCAGAAGTTAATTTTAATTAGCCATCAATCAAACAACTTTGCAGTAACAAAAATCCAGAAAGACATTTTCAATTTACTTAGCAAAGATTTTCCCGATCGTTTGCAACGCTTCCCTTTTACTTGTAGTTTGCATGGTGAAAGAGCGGTTGAAGAAACACAACGTACAAGAATATTTCTATATACTGCTATTGCATATTCTCTTATGTCGCTTGCTGATGAAAAAAGTAT
>JAABUS010007029.1_pt1 | contig 13195 bp, 8 predicted proteins | sample 5560161 | NCBI WGS metagenome assembly JAABUS01 (sample SAMN10711885, study PRJNA513376) | rock metagenome | isolation source: Antarctica rocks | place: Antarctica: Victoria Land, Trio Nunatak nord | collected 2016-01-04 | reverse complement strand
TTCTATGAGCGTGCTTTATACCGATAATCCTAAGAAGGGCGATTGGAAAGCCGTTCCGGCTATTTTAAACGATCTGCAGGATCCTGACTTGTTTATTGATGATGATGGCAAAGCTTACCTGTTTTGGGGTTCGTCAAATGTTTATCCGATAAGGGCTAAAACGCTTGACAGACTGGATCGCTTTAAACCTTCTGATTCAACTTATGCATTATTTAACCTGGATATGAAGAAGCATGGCTGGGAGCGCTTCGGCGAAAACCATTCAGACACTGTTCTTGGCGGGTATATAGAAGGCCCCTGGTTAACAAAGCACAACAATAAATATTACATGCAATACGCTGCCCCGGGCACAGAGTTTAATGTTTATGGTGATGGAGTTTATATTAGTGATTCTCCTTTAGGCCCGTACCGTTATGCACCAAACAATCCAATCTCTTACAAACCCGGCGGTTTTATGAATGGCGCCGGGCATGGAAGCACAGTAATTGGACCTGGTAATAAGTCCTGGCACTTCGCTTCAAATGCAGTTTCGGTAAATGTAAATTGGGAAAGGCGCATCTGCATGTTCCCTACCTGGTTCGATAAGGATGGTTTAATGTATTGTGATAACTCTTTTGGTGATTACCCGCATTATGCTCCAGCCTCCCCAAACCAAGCCTCCCCAAACCCCTCCAAAGGAGGGGCTTTAGGAACAGCGGTGCAGGGCAGCCAAATCCCCCCTTCGGGGGGTGAGGTGGCTTTTGCGGGATGGATGTTACTCTCATATAAGAAGCCTGTAAAAGCATCTTCTCACCTTGATGCATATATATCTGAAAATATTACTGATGAAAATGTAAAAACATTTTGGGTAGCAGAAAAAAATGATGACCAGCAATGGTTGGAGATTGATCTTGTTACTCCCGCAAAAGTTTATGCAATACAGGTAAACTATCACGACTATAAGTCGAACCTGTACGGTAAGATACCGGGGCTATATCACAGGTATATTATTGAAGGTTCTGTTGACGGGCAAAACTGGACACCATTGGTGGATAGAAAAAACAGTTTTAAAGATGTACCGAACGATTATGTTGAATTAGGAATTCCTCAAACAGTCAGATACATTCGCTATAAAAATATTCACGTACCAACGCCTAATCTTTCCATTTCTGACCTTCGGGTTTTTGGAGTGGGACAAGGCAAACCGCCAACAGCAGTTAAGAACTTCGCAGTAATCAGGTATAAAGATCGAAGAGATGCCATGATAACCTGGAATAAACAAACAAATTGCCAGGGCTACAATGTGCTTTGGGGAATTGCACCTGATAAATTATACAACTCGTGGATGGTATATGATAAAAACTTTCTTTTGCTGAAAAGTTTGTCTGTTGATCAAACCTATTATTTTGCAGTGGAAGCATTTAATGAAAACGGCATATCAAAAAGAACACAGGTTGTGAGAGCAGAGTAAGCGCCGGCCTTAAAGGGGAATGTCATTTAGTTAGAAAACGGCTGAAGCCGTTAATCGTAAAATATTATCCTTTCATAGCCCACGGTTTAAACCGTGGGCTATGAAAAAAGCTTGGGAAACAAAAATCGTTTCAACGATTTAAAGTCTTAACTAAATGACATTGTTCCTGATTAGGGGAGAAGAGAGAAGGAAGCCTGGCTCTCTATAGTGTCTTTTGAACTGAAGGGGAGAAGCAAAGAAGACGAGATTAATAGAGATTAAGCGTATTTAAAAGAATAATTATAATTTTTAAAAACCTGCAATTGAATATGACAGCTTTCCTAAAATTACTTATCGCTGCTTTACTGCTTATATCAACTTTTTATAAAGCTGTTTCTCAGCCTGCTTTTCAAGACGAAATACAGGCGTTTAAAAAACAAGACCGTGTTTCGCCTCCACCCGCAAATGCTATTTTGTTTGTTGGCAGTTCTTCGTTTAGAAAATGGACGGATGTACAATCTTACTTTCCAGGCTACACTATTATTAACCGTGGATTTGGCGGCTCGGTTTTGCCTGATGTTATTCGTTATGCAAAAGATATAATCATTCCTTATCAGCCTAAACAAGTGCTTATATATTGCGGCGATAACGACCTTGCATCTTCAGATTCGATTACACCACAAATTGTCGCTGCTCGCTTTAAACAACTTTTTTATGTGATACGAAATGCGTTGCCAAAAACAAGGGTATCATTTGTTTCCATCAAGCCAAGCCCAAGTCGCGAAAGACTGATGCCCAAAATGAAGCAGGCAAATTCATTAATCAAATCCTTTCTTGCGAAAGAAAAAAACACCTCTTACATTGATGTATATAACCCCATGCTATTACCTAATGGTAAACCAAAGCCCGATCTTTTTCTTGAAGATAACTTGCACATGAACGAAAAAGGTTACGCTATCTGGCAAAAAGCAATTCAACCATTTTTGATAAAATAACAAAGCTTTCCACATGAAACTGATAGCATTTATAACGGCTGTTTTGCTTGCATCGTTAAGCATTAGGGCGCAGGTAAAACCGACCACTTCTTCAAGTGCAAAGATGAATCAATATGTAAGCAGTCTTATGCAGAAGATGACGTTGGATGAAAAAATTGGCCAGCTTAATTTAGTAACGCCTGGTGGCGGCGTAGCAACAGGTGCAGTAGTAAGCAGCGATGTGGAAACTAAAATAAAGGCAGGAAACGTAGGAGGCTTGTTTGGTGTAATTGGCGTTAATAAAATAAGGCAGGCGCAGGAACTGGCAGTAACTACAAGCCGCTTAAAAATTCCTTTGATCTTTGGATCGGACGTTATACATGGTTATAAAACTACCTTCCCAATTCCGTTAGGTTTAAGCTGCAGTTGGGATATGCCAATGATAGAACGCAGTGCAAGAGTTGCAGCAAGCGAAGCCACTGCAGATGGATTAAGCTGTGTGTTTTCGCCAATGGTTGATATTGCACGGGATCCGCGCTGGGGCAGAGTGGCTGAAGGCGCAGGAGAAGACACTTACCTCGGCTCACAAATAGCCAAAGCAATGGTAAAAGGTTACCAGGGAAATAACCTTGCCGACAAAAATACTTTAATGGCATGCGTAAAACATTTTGCATTGTATGGCGCAGCCGAAGCAGGAAGAGATTACAACACAGTTGACATGAGCCGCATTAAAATGTATGAATATTATTTACCTCCGTACAAAGCGGCAATTGATGCGGGGGCAGGAAGTATAATGACTTCCTTTAATGAAATAGATGGCATTCCGGCAACGGGAAATAAATGGTTAATGACTGATCTGTTGCGTAAGCAATGGGGCTTTAAAGGTTTTGTAGTTACCGACTACACCGCTATTAACGAAATGACAGATCATGGTATGGGCGATCTGCAAACTGCTTCTGCTCTCGCATTAAATGCAGGAACCGATATGGATATGGTAGGTGAAGGATACCTGACAACACTAAAGAAATCTCTTAAAGAAGGTAAGGTAACCATAAAGCAAATTGATGATGCCTGCCGCAGAATCTTAGAAGCAAAATATAAACTCGGTTTATTTGACGATCCTTACCGTTACTGTGATTCTGCAAGGGCAATGAGGGAAGTATTGAGCGCAGACAAAAGACAAGCTGCAAAAGAGTTTGGAACCCATTCAACTGTTTTATTAAAGAACAATAACCAAACCTTGCCTTTAAAAAAATCAGGAACTATAGCTTTGATTGGTCCTTTAGCCAATAATAAAAGTAATATGCTGGGCACGTGGGCTGTAAGCGGCGATGCACAACAATCTGTTCCGGTTTTGGAGGGAATGAAAAATGTAGGTGGCAACCGTGTAAATATTCTTTATGCGAAAGGAGCTAACATCACTGACGACACTGCTCTGGCAAAACACGTAAATGTTTTTGGAGAAAGAGTTGACATAGATCCAACACCTCCCGCGCAGCTTCTTACAAATGCTGTGGAAACAGCCAACCGTGCAGACGTTATTGTTGCTGTTGTTGGCGAAGCATCGGAAATGAGCGGAGAGGCGGCAAGCCGTTCTGATATTAGTTTACCGGCAAGCCAGCAACGATTAATAGAGGCTCTGGCAGCAACAGGCAAACCTTTAGTGCTTGTTATCATGAGCGGCAGACCCTTAACCCTAAACCGCGAAAACGAAATAGCAACTTCTATATTGCACGTATGGTTCCAGGGGCACGAGGCGGGTAATGCAATAGCAGATGTTTTGTTTGGTAACTATAATCCTTCGGGTAAGCTTACCATGACTTTTCCACGCAGCGTAGGGCAGATACCGATATATTATAATCACAAGAACACGGGTCGTCCGCAGGGTGAAGGACCAACGCAAAAGTTTCGCTCAAACTATTTAGATGTTTCAAACGAACCATTGTTTCCCTTTGGTTACGGGCTAAGCTATACTGCTTTTTCTTATGGAGATATTACACTTAATAAAACAACTATGCGACCAACAGAAAAACTGCAGGCAAAAATTAGCGTAACCAATTCCGGTAAATACGAAGGCGAAGAAGTTGTTCAATTATACATACGGGATATTGCGGCTTCGGTAGCGCAACCTGTAAAACGATTGATCGGCTTTCAAAAAATTATGCTGAAAGCAGGTGAGTCGAAAGAGGCAATATTTGCTATTTCAACAGATGATCTCAAATTTGTTTCTACTGATTTGAAATGGATTTATGAGCCCGGAGATTTTGATGTAATGATAGGAGGTAATTCAAGGGATGTAAAGAAGGCAAGGTTTTCTCTTCTTAAATAATAACCGTTTTTATAAATAATTGTTACTGCTAAACCTCTTTTGACGCGTTATAATAAGAACACATAAGTTGTACCTTGTTGTGCGTCATTTTAAAAAGACCCTGCTATGCGAAAAGTAATATTAGGAGTTGCAGTTAGTTTAGACAGCTTCATTGAAGGACCGAATGGAGAATATGATTGGTGCTTTACTGACCAAGATTATGGGCTTTCAACTTTCTTCAAACGTGTTGACACAGTTTTTGTTGGAAGGAAAACATATGAAATGTCCTTAGGAATGGAAGGTGGCGGTGCAGGATTTCCAAAATTAAAAGAGTATATTTTTTCGACTACACTTGACAAAGTAAAAGATGGAGCAACATTAATAAAAGGCAACATAAAGACTGAAGTTGAAAAAATAAAAAAAGAAAAGGGAAAAGACATTTGGCTGTTTGGTGGTGCGAGTTTGACAACTTCCTTAATGAACTTAGAATTGGTTGACGAACTATCATTGGCTGTTCATCCTATTTTACTTGGACATGGAAAGCCTTTATTCATTAACATTAAAGACAGAATTAAACTTACGCTGGTTGACACAAAAACATATTCAACAGGTTTGGTTTCTTTAACATACAACGTTGGACAGAAATAATGATTTCCAAGCCAATTTTCTTCAAAGCGAAATTTCCTCCCATTCGCCCCGCCATAACCCTTTTTTACCGTTTACATTTCCTCTTAGCAAATGGTTAACTACCTTCGCTTTTCTTGTCTATTACTGCCAAACTGTTACTAATGAAAAAAAGCTTTACGCTGCTGTTTATATTGCTTGCCACTGCATCAGCTATTTTTGCCCAATCTATTAATGCGGGAACAGTTAAGGGAAAATTGATGGATTCGGCTTCTCATCAAAATTTAAAAGATGCTACGGTTTCCATTTTAAATCCTGTCGACTCCTCTCTTGTTGCTTATTCGTTATCTAAGGCTGATGGCAGCTTTTTAGTGACAAATGTTCCTTTTAGCGCTTACATTTTTTATGTTACTTTCCAGGGTTTTGTTGAAATTGAAAAGAGATTTTCGATTAGTAAAGACAGTTCAATTTTTAATGCAGGAACATTATATATGAGATCGTTACCGGCAGACCTGGGAAATGTTACCGTTCGTACTTCGCCCATTACCATAAAGGGCGATACTACAGAATTTAATGCTTCGATGTTTGCAACCAAGCCCAATTCAACTGCCGAAGATGTTCTTAAAAAATTACCCGGCGTTGAAGTAGATAAGGAGGGCGCAGTAACAGCGCAAGGCCAAACAGTAACAAGAGTAATGGTGGATGGGAAAAGGTTTTTTGGCGACGACCCGAAAATGGCTACAAGAAATATTCCTACCGACATGATTGATAAGATACAGTTAATTGATGCGCAAAGCGACCAAAGCGCCTTTAGCGGTTTCGATGATGGAAACAGGGAAAAAGTTATAAATATTACCACTAAAAAAGACCGCAGAAAAGGTGTATTTGGAAGAGCCAGTGCAGGTGGCGGCGGCGCTATTGGCAATGAAAGCAATGGGCCTGTAGCCAATAGGATGTTGTACTCGAACAGCCTTAGTTTAAACCGCTTTAACGGCGACAGGCAAATGTCGCTTATTGGGCAGGCTAATAATGTAAATACTCAAAACTTTAGCTTGCGCGATATTTTAGGGGGCGGCGGAAGCTTTGGCGGCAGTGGAGGTGGAAATCGTGGAGGTGGAGGTGGCAGCGGAGGAAGTCGAGGTGGTGGTGGAAGCTTCGGCGGGGGTGGCAGCTTTAGCGGTGGGGGAAATTCGGGCAGCGCAAATAACCAGACAGGAATTTCGCGAACGCTTGCAGGAGGATTAAACTACAGCGACATTTGGAGTAAAAAAACCTTAGCCAACGGAAGTTTCTTTTATAATAATGTAAAAACTTCCAACAGTTCTGACAGGTTTCAGGAAACCTTTTCACCTACCGACTCATCTTTATTTGCCACCAATAAATATCTTTCAAATAATTTAAGTAAGAACTACAGGGGCAATTTTGAAATTGAGCACCGATTCGATTCGATGAATTCGTTGCTCATCAGGCCAACCTTTACCTCGCAGGAAACTGACAATAACAACCAAACTACCACTACCACCACGTTGGGAAAATTAAAACCTATTAACGATCAAACCTCTTATGTAACCTCGCATAACACCGGCTATAATTTTGATAATAATATTTTGTTCAGGCACAAGTTTGCAAAGCGGGGAAGAACTATTAGTGTAAACCTTAACCAGTCTTTAAGCAATAACGACAGAACCGGAACAAACATTACTTATGAAAGAAGGGCTACAGGTTTAGATACTATCAACCGGTTAAGCACTACTAACAGAGATGGAAAAACTTTTGGCGGCAACCTGTCTTACACCGAGCCGGTAGGCAACCATGGACAATTAGAACTCTCCTATAATTACAATCACACACAAAACAATTCTGACCAGCAAACCTATAGTTTAAACCGTTTAAACGGCAAGCACGATATAATTGTGCCTAACCTTACCAATATTTTCGAAAACCAAAATATTTCTAACCGCGTTGGTATGAGCTATAGAAGGCAAATTAATAAGGAATGGAATTATACAGTTGGTATGGGCGTTCAGCATGCTGATTTAACCAGTAACAATCTTACAAAAAAGACCTATTTAAGCCAGTCGTTTAATAATATCTTTCCATCGTTATCTTTTCAATACAGTAAGAGCCGGACCAAAAATCTGCGATTTTTCTATCGCGGAAGTACACGCCAACCCAGCGTTAGCCAATTGCAGGATGTAATTGATAATGTTACAAATACATTGCGCCATACTACAGGTAATCCGGCTTTAAAACAGGAGTTTTCGAATAGCTTTAACTTAAGCTATACTAATTTCAACATTGCAACTTTCAAAAACTTTTTAGTAAGCCTTAATGGTGGTTTGGTTTCTAATGCAATCAGTAATTACAACATTATAAACGCTACCGGAAACAGGGTTGTTTTACCTGTTGAGAACGACACACTTGGCCCCGGTGCCCAGTTTATTAAACCCATTAATTTAAACGGCGCATTCAATCTTTCAGGATTTATTAATTATGGTTTCCCTTTAAAAAACCCAAAGTCTAATATTAACCTTACTACCCGTTTATCATTTAACAGAGATGTTACTTTATCAAGAACTATTACAATAACCGACCCCAAAGGTGCTGATATAAGGTCGCTCACAAACAATTACGTTATAGGCGAAACAGTGCGCTGGACAATGAACCTGAAGGAAAGGTTCGATTTAAACTTTTCGAGCACCTCTACTTTTAACCTGATAAGATATACAGCTAACAAAGACCAGAACGGAGATTACTTTACACAAGCTCTTTCAGTAGAACCAACTTACTCTACTAAAAGTGGATGGATTTTAGGAAGTGATTTTGATTTACGTATGAACAGGGGACAATCTGCAGGATTTAATCAAACCATACCTCTGTTAAACGCAAGCCTCTCTAAACTAATGCTGAAGAACAAGCGTGGCGAGTTGAAGTTTAATGTGTACGATCTCCTTAATCAAAACAAGAGTATAACCCGCACCGTTGATCAAAACTCAATTGTAGATACAAGAACACAAGTGCTTACCCGATATTTTCTGCTATCGTTTACTTATAATTTACGAAAGTTTAATGGCCAGCAGCAGGGGCCGCAAAAACGTGACCCTAATATGTTTAGGGAAAGAGGTGAAAGAGGCAGGGAAGGATTTAGAGGCGAAGGAGGGGGTGGATTTAGAAGGAATTAGTAATTTATTTATGAATAATGAAAGCCTCTTTAACAGGAGGCTTTTTTATTTGGTGATTATTAATTTATGCTGTTGAATAAATTATTATATCATGGTTTCAATCCTCTTTTTCCTATCCTTTTTTACTTCGTTAATAATTGTCTAACCTTTCTTTCGGATGTTTTATTTGCTTACCTTCGCGCCTCAAATTTTATACACTATTCACCCTTGATACCCATAAGGAAACATTGAAAGAGAAGGACGGGTGAGAGAACAAGCGAGTGAAACAATAATACCGGTTATTAACCACAAGTTGCAAAGCTCAAATAAAATAAGTCATTAACAATTACAAATAAAACAATTCATGGGCGACTTAAGATTTCAACGGAACTTTGGTATTGCAGCTCACATTGATGCCGGCAAAACCACAACTACAGAACGTATTCTGTATTATACAGGTGTGAACCATAAGATTGGGGAAGTGCACGATGGCGCTGCTACCATGGACTGGATGGCGCAGGAGCAGGAAAGAGGTATTACCATTACCTCGGCTGCTACAACCTGTTTCTGGAACTTTCCTACTACACAGGGAGCTAAAAATGCCGATACCAAACTTTATAAATTCAACATTATTGATACTCCTGGCCACGTTGACTTTACTGTGGAGGTAGAGCGTTCTTTGCGTGTGCTTGATGGTTTATTGGCACTGTTTTGTGCAGTTTCAGGTGTAGAGCCGCAGAGTGAAACTGTTTGGCGGCAGGCCAACCGTTATAAGGTTCCGCGTATTGGTTTTGTTAATAAAATGGACCGCAGCGGTGCAGACTTCTTAAACGTGGTTAAGCAGGTTCGCGAAATGTTAGGCGCTAAAGCGGTGCCTTTGCAATTACCTATTGGCGCCGAAGACAGCTTTAAAGGTGTTGTTGACCTGATTACGATGAAGGGTATTATCTGGGACGACGAAACACGCGGGATGACATATAAAGAAGTACCTGTACCTGCAGATATGCAGGAAGAAGTAGAACTATACAGGCAAGAGCTTATTGAAGCAGTAGCAGACTACGACGAAAAACTGCTTGAAAAATTCTTTGACGATCCAAACACAATAACAGAAGCTGAAATTCATGAAGCTATCCGTAAAGCAACGATAGACCTTTCTATTATCCCTATGATGTGCGGATCGTCTTTCAAAAATAAAGGTGTTCAAACTGCACTTGATGCTATTGTAAGATATTTGCCGGGACCTTTGGATATTGAAGCAATCAAAGGTATAAATCCTGATACCGGAGAAGAAGTTCTGCGCCATGCCGATCCTAAAGAGCCATTCAGCGCTTTGGCTTTTAAGATAATGACTGACCCGTTTGTTGGGCGCCTTGCATTTTTCCGCGCTTATTCGGGTCGTTTGGATTCCGGTTCTTACGTTTTAAATGTTCGTACCGGCAAAAATGAGCGCATCAGCCGTATTATGCAAATGCACGCTAACAAGCAAAACCCTGTTGATTTTATTGAAGCCGGTGATATTGGAGCGGCTGTTGGTTTTAAAGATATTAAAACCGGAGACACGCTTTGTGATGAGAAAAACCCGATCACTTTAGAAAGCATGACCTTTCCTGAGCCCGTTATATCTGTAGCGATTGAGCCTAAAACACAGGCTGACGTTGATAAGATGGGTATGGCCATTGCAAAGCTGGTAGAAGAAGATCCTACTTTAAGAGTTAAGACTGATGAAGAAACAGGTCAGACTATATTAAGCGGAATGGGCGAGTTACACCTTGAGATTATAGTTGACCGTATGCGCCGCGAGTTTAAAGTTGAAATTAACCAGGGTGCTCCGCAAGTTGCCTACAAAGAAGCTTTTACACAAAAAGTTGAGCACAGAGAGACTCTGAAAAAGCAAACCGGCGGCCGTGGTAAATTTGCCGACATCGTTTTCGAAATAGGTCCCGCTGATGAAGACTTCCTTAAAGAAGGTAAAGGCGCATTTCAGTTTATAAATGATATTTTTGGAGGTTCAATTCCGCGTGAATTTGTACCTGCTATCCAAAAAGGATTTGAGCAATCAATGAACACAGGTGTTCTTGCAGCTTACCCTGTTGAAAGCATGAAAGTACGTGTATTTGATGGCAGCTTCCACGCTGTTGACTCCGATGCGATGAGTTTTGAACTTTGTGCAAGAGGCGGTTTTCGTGCTGCCGGCAGAAAAGCAAAGCCTGTTTTACTTGAGCCGATCATGAAGGTTGAAGTTACCACCCCGGATCAATACATGGGTGATGTAACAGGTGACCTGAACCGTCGCCGCGGTATGCTGGAAGGTATGGACAGCCGTGCAGGTTTGCAGGTTATTAAAGCTAAGGTACCATTAAGTGAAATGTTTGGTTATGTAACCCAGTTACGTTCCTTATCGAGCGGCCGTGCAACTTCAACCATGGAGTTCAGCCACTACAATCCTGCTCCAAATAATATTGCTGAAGAAGTAATGGCTAAGCAGAAAGGTAAGTTGAAAGTGGAAGAGTAAGGGCCCGGCCCCCTCCCAAAGGGGGACTTGGAAAGCGGTTGTTTATATAAAGCCCTGCTCAATGTGAGCGGGCTTTTTGTTATCTTTGAAGTATATGCTTTAGGTATGGTCAATGCAAATACAATAAACAAAATTGCTAATAACCAAAAGATTTATACGTCAAATTGTGATGTGATTGCAGCTATAGAAAAAGCTAAAAGAGATATTTTAAAGTGGATGTTCATCTTTTGGATTGGTCAATTAGCTGCAACAGCGGAAATCTTATTTGCTTTTTTAAATGCATCTCTTAAAAAATAAAACCCTCCTAAATCCTCCCTAAAGGGAAGACTTGAAGGAGTTTGATATATTGAGGCCCCGCTTTTTTAGCGGGGCTTTTTGTTACTAATATTTATACTTTTGCTGCCTGACTATGAATTGGGATACCATCTTCACCACACAAAGGATCGGGCAGCAAAAAGAAGCGTTAGGTCCACGATCAGGTTTTCAAAGGGATTTTGACAGAATTATTTTTTCTTCGCCATTCAGGCGGTTGCAGAATAAAACACAGGTCTTTCCTCTGCCGGGCAGCACGTTTGTTCATAACAGGCTTACGCACTCGTTAGAAGTGGCAAGTGTTGGCCGTTCTTTGGGCAGCATTGTTGGCAAAAAGATCAGCGATGAAATTGCTGATAGGTCGGGCGATGTTTTCGAGTTCTATAAATACGAGTTGCCCAATGTAATTGCCGCCGCTTGCCTGGCTCACGATATAGGAAACCCTGCCTTTGGTCATTCGGGCGAAAAGGCAATTTCTGCTTACTTTATCAATAATGCATCAATTAAAATTGAGGGCACTGCTTTGCGTGATTTTTTCAATGAGAAAGAATGGGCAGATATATGTGGCTTTGAAGGCAATGCAAACGCTGTTAGAATTCTTACGCATACTTTCAAAGGAAGGCTGATAGCAGGCTTAGGACTTACTTATACAACCATTGCTTCCATTCTAAAATATCCCTGCGAGTCCATTGCCGTGAATAAGCAATTCAAGCACCGTAAAAAGTATGGTTTCTTTCAATCCGAAAGCATGGCTATACAATTAATTGCTGAGAAGTTAGGGATGATCCCTGAAGAAGGAAATCGGATTGCTTATAAAAGACATCCGTTTGTTTACCTTGTTGAAGCTGCTGATGATATCTGCTATCGCATTATTGATATGGAAGATGCCCATCGGCTCGGAATTCTTTCGCATGAGCTCGTATGCGAATCTTTGCTCAATGTGATTAGCCGTTTAAAGGCTGAAGGTGAAGATGAAAATAAAACTAAAAATAATCTTGGTAAGATTGAAGATTTGAATGAGAAGATCAGTTACCTGAGAGCTAAAGCAATTAACCTTTTAACGCTTGCAGCAGCAGATGTATTTTGGGAGAACAGGCAACAAATTTTGGCAGGTACTTTCAACGACACTTTAATAGATAATATCGAAAGCAGGCACGGCGCTTTTACAGAGGTTATGAAAATATCAAATGAAAAAATTTATAATCACGATACCGTGCTTGAAATTGAAATAGCAGGTTACAATGTAATGTCAGAGCTACTTAGCCTTTTTGTTCCGGCTCTTTTAAAGCAAAAGCCGGATCATAAAGATGAAAAGATTTTAAAATTGTTTCCGTTACAATTTTCAGCGTTCATGCATACTTCTTCTCCCTACGAGAAGATATTATGCGCCTTCGACTTCATCTCCGGAATGACGGATATTTATGCCACCGAATTATACAGGAAGCTGAAGGGTGTTGAAATACCGCAGCACAAATAGCCTAACCCGAAATCTTATCAGGGTCATCATATCCGTCTTCCTCTTCTTCAAGCGATAGTTCTTCCGAATCGGGCAGACTTCCATCTTCACCACCTTGCTGGTGAACCAGGTCGTCGTCTAAATCTCTTTCCTTATTTCCCAAATAATCGCCTGCTCCTTTGCGATGTATATCTTGTTCAGGCTCTATTAAGGTACCTTCTGCAGCGGTGCTTTTGTTTACGTTTTCCTGGTTACCTTGTAAATTATTTTCACTGCTTAACTTCTGTGTATCTTTCTCTAAATCCTCATTGCTCATGTTGTTTGGATTATTGTTTTCCATGTTCTAAGTTTTTTATAGATTAGACTATGTATGGTTGTAAAAATTATGCTTGAGCCAAATATATCATTGTGCTCTTTTC
>JAABUS010007028.1_pt1 | contig 13195 bp, 11 predicted proteins | sample 5560161 | NCBI WGS metagenome assembly JAABUS01 (sample SAMN10711885, study PRJNA513376) | rock metagenome | isolation source: Antarctica rocks | place: Antarctica: Victoria Land, Trio Nunatak nord | collected 2016-01-04 | reverse complement strand
GTCAGCCAGCGTCCGGGCCGAGATGATGACTCGGAACGGCAGCCCGATCAGGTCCGCGTCGGCCAGCTTGACCCCCGCCGAGACCGGGCGGTCGTCCCAGAGGACCTGCCGCGGCCCGATCGCCGCCGCCAGTTGCCGGTGGACGTCCTCACCGGCCACCGCGACCGTGAGGTCACTACCAAGCGTCGCCAGGTGAACACGGGCCGGCGCGACCGACTCAGGCCAGACGAGGCCACGGTCATCGTGGAACACCTCCGCCATCACGCCCATCACCCGCGAGATGCCCAGCCCAAAGCAGCCCATGATCGGGTAGACACGGCCGCCATCGGCCGCCCGTACCGGCCGGTCGAAGGCGCGGCTGTACTTCTCCCCCAGGTCGAAGACGTTGCCGACCTCGGACGCGCGCGCCGCCCGGAGCGTGCCGTCGCCGCGGGCCGGACAGGCATCGCCGGCGGCGACGGTGGCGATCTCGACATTGACGCACCAGTCGCAAGCCGGGCAGTAGAGGATGTCGTCCTCGCCGGCCTCCGTCAGGACCATGAACTCGTACGAGATCTTCTCCGAGAAGGCGCCGCCCGACGCCTCCGTGACCTTCGCGGTCAGCCCCAGCCGCCGGTAGACGCGCAGGTAGGCGGCCTTGACGATGGCGTAGAAGCGGTCGAAGTCGGCCTGGTCCTGATGGAAGGAGTACATGTCGGCCATGAGGAACTCGCGGCCCCGCATTAGCCCGGACTTCGCGCGGAGCTCGTCACGGAACTTCCAGCCGACCTGGTAGATCGCGAGCGGCAGGTCGGCGACGGTCTGGACGCGCGCCAGGGCGAGCGGTGCGGCGACCTCCTCCTCGCTCTGGCCGAGAGCGTACTCGCGACCAGTCCGGCTCGGGACATGGAACAGCACGTCGATGCCATCCCAGGCGCCGGTCGCGGCCCAGTTGGCCTTGGGGTGCAGCATCGGCAGCTGCACCTCCTGCCCACCGATCGCGTCCATCTCCTCCCGGACGATGGCGGCGATGTTGTCGAGAGTGCGCAATCCAAGCGGCAGGTACGAATAGACGCCCGCCATCAGTTTGTCGACGTAGCCGGCCTGCACGAGCAGGCGGGCGTTGGCGGTGGCCTCATCCTTCGGGGCCTGGCGGATGGTCTGGCCGAACAGCTGGTTGTAACGCATGGTGGCTGTGCTTCCCCACGGGAATCCGGCGCGCGACGCGGCGGACCGGATTCCCGTGGGATGGTGCCCGCCTACGTCCTCAGCTGGAACCGCCCGCCAACGGTCACGGCCCTCCGGGGAGCCGCGCCGCTGGCGGGCCCGGTAGGGGCGATGGGGGACGTAAGGGCAAGCGCCGCCCGAGTCGGATCGATGCCGACGTCATTGCTGGTCATGGTCGTGCCCTCCCCGGGTGGCTGTGCGGCGCGATGTTACGGAGAGCGTAGCACCGATGCTCCTGGTCCGGCGTCAGTTGACGACCCCAGCGCCGTCGCACTGGTTGGCGACCGCATGGTCCCGCGGCTCCTTGTCGGCAGCCAGCGGCCGGACATCCCGCAGGTGGTGGGTCATCATGTCGGCGACCGCCACCTCGATGTCGTAGCCGGCGGTCGTGCTGCCCCGTGGCAGCGTGATGTCGAGGGCGACGGTGCTGAGCAGTCCGTCACCGCCGGACGGCTGGAGCGTCCCGAAGGCGGTGATCCGCGTGAGGTCAGCGCTCCGGGGCATTAGCCGGACGCGGACCGGTGTGTCGACGGGGAGGTCGGTGGCGGTCTGGAAGTAGAGCGTCAGCCGGCGCCGGTTGGGGTCGTCCGGGTGACGCTTGACGCTCTGGTCGTCGTAGGTCAGCAACGTCGCCGCGCCGTTGCCGAAGTCCCAGCGGCAGGGCAGCGCCTCGACCATCGTCGGCGGTGGCGGAATCGTCCGGAGGTCGTAGACATGGGCGAAGGCGATACCGTCGATCGCGACCGTCCGGATCGGTGGGTAGCGGGCCGCCTGGTCCTGCATGACGGGGTTGAGGTCGCGCTCCCACTGCGGCAGGTAGGAGACGTAGTAGTCAGTCGCCGCCCAGCTCACCAGGCCGTGGGCATCGTTCGCCAACCCCGAATCGAGGACGGTCGCCGTCGGCGGCATGAAGTAGAGCAACGTCACCTGATTGTTCTGCGTCCGGATCGTTGCCGTCGTCCCGTCGGGCTGGCCAAGGATGAACGCCGCCGCCTGGTCCATCCCCTCGCCCGCGCCGAGTTGCATGTCGTGCCGGGCGCTGGCGATCCCGCCGCGGAGCGGGGTGTAGTAGTCGAACCCATAGTGCCGGTCCGACCAGGCCGAACCGGCCTGAGCGATGACGACGACGGCCACCATCCCGACGGCTGCCGACGGGCGCCAGTCGAATCGGAAGCGGCCGCGCGGCGTGGCGTGCCAGACCAGCCGGGCAAGACCAACCCAGCCCAGCGCCGCCAGCAGATCGAGAACAGGGAAGACCGGCAGGATGTAGCGGTCGAACTTCTTCGCTCCCGCGTCCATCAGGACGGCGTAGAGTAGCGCGAAGGCCAGGGCAGTGGCGACTGGCAACCAGACGTTGCGCGGCAGGACCACCCGGGCCCGGCGAACGGCGGAGGCGACCAGCACGACGATGCCGAGCAACGCGATCGGGGTCAGCCGCCAGAAGATCGCATCGGGATAGAACACCCAGCCGGGATCGCCGTGGACGATCTCACCGCTGTAGAAGGTCGGTAGCTCGTGCCCGACCGTCGCGGCGTTGCTGACGTAGGCCCACATCCGCCGCACCGTGCCGACCGGGTCGACGATGAGCGTCGGCCAGAGCACGAACGTCGAGACGACCGACGAGCCCAGGTAGGCCAACAGGGGTCGGCTCGTGGCAACCCACGTCTCCCGGACCGTTGCTCGCCGGCGAAGCAGCGCGATCAGCGGGACGGCAACGATCGCGACGACGGCCACCACGCCGAGCACACCCGCCGTGAAGCGGGTTAGCCAGGCCAGCGCCGACAGCACGCCCGCCAGCGCCCACGGCCAGCGCCGATCCCGCTGACGCGCCGCGTCGGCGATCGCCAGGACGGCGGCGAACGACGCGCTCGCGGTCAGACCGTCGATGTGCAGCAGCCGATCGTACCCGATCAGGAACGGGTCGAAGGCGATAAGCAGCAACGCCGTCGCCGCCACCCAAGGGTCGAACAGGCGACGCAGCAGCCAGGCGGCGACGAGGAACAGCCCGAGCTGGAACAGCAGCTTGACGATCCGCGCGCCGATGAGCAGGTCCATCGGGTCGACCCGCAGAGCCCGAAGGACCGTATCGACGCGATGGTACGGGACCGGGTCCGGATGGAGCGCGGGATAGTCTGGAAGCTCGATGACGTACGCGAGGACGCCCGCCCATTGGGTCGTCGCCCCAGGGTGCGGCAACTGGTACGTCGCGCCGAGGTCGCCGTCCGCGAGGCCGCTGTAGACGTTCGCCGCCGCGCCAAGCCAGTCGGCCTCGTCCGTCTGCATCATCCGGTCGATCCCGTGCAGTCGCGGGCCGAGGTAGATCGCGACCAGGAGAGCGACGATGGCCAGTGTGCGGGCAGTGGTCTTCAGGCGCACGGCGATCCCTCCCGAAGACGACGATCCGGTTGATGCTGGAGATGGTCGTTCGGTGGGCAAGTGGGGCCGTAGGCGTGATGGTGAGAGGGATTCAGATATGGCACCCGCCGGGCAAAGCACTCTGCGTGCCTCGTCCAGGTGATGAGATGATCGTGAACCCGTCCATCAGCCCTGGAACGGACCGCGGAGCTCGTCGATCAACCACTGACCATCCTGCCAGATGAAGACATAATTTCCGTTCAGTCGCTGCCCTCAACAGTCGGTGCTGCCCAGGGCGACTGGTCTACCCTGCTCAACGGTGATTCGCCCGAAAAGGTTTCGGGTCGGGGATTGGTCGCGAGGAGGATCAGGAGAGAACGCGATGACGCGAGAGCGGCCCGGGCTTGAACGAGCCCCGGCCGCTCTCCGATGACTCAGGCAATCGACGATGGCCGGCTGACGCCTGCGTCACCACGACTGGTCGACGCCTGAACGTCCGGCAGTCGGTGCGTTCGCCTGCGATCGAGACCGCGGTTGCGGTCGTTGCGGAGCGATGGCCGCTCGACGGCGATCCAGTCAGTGGTCGTCCTCGAGGGTGGGGTCGGCCTCCTCGGCGCCCATCAGACCACTGTCCATGTCGCCCATCATCATGTCGGCGATCGCGGTCGCTCGCCGCCGCTCCTCGGGCGAGAGCAGCGCGGCGCACGGCGTCCCGAACCGGGGTGTCGCGAAGGGCAGGTTCGTGTCGCCCCGCGCCAGGATGTGGGAGGCGTTGCTCATCCCCGTCTCCGGGTCGACCGGCGCCTCGGCGCCCCACTGCGTGAAGGAGCGGGCATTGCAGTAGTGGCCGACGAACGAGCGCCGGAAGCGGTCGGTGGTGATGTTCTGCTTGCTCCGGTGCAGGACGTGGCCGCCGAAGAAGACCACGTCGCCCGCGCGCACGGCACCGAGCAGGTGCGGGTAGCGGTCGGCGATGCGAGCGAGATCGTTCTGCTCGTCGTCCGGGTTGCTGACGCCGCCGACCGCCTCGATGTCGCTGAGGTCCGTGTCGCCGTAACCGTAGCCGGAGCGCGGCGGGTAGACGGGCTCGTGCTGGGAGCCGGAGGCGAACCACATCGCGCCGTTGTGCTCGTCGCAGTCGTCGATCGCCATCCAGGCGCCGCAGAGCGTGTCCGGGTGGGTCGGGATGTAGAAGGTGTCCTGGTGCCAGCCCTGCCCGGGTTTGCCCGGTCCCTTGAGGAACAGCATCGACTGGAGCGCCGACAGATCCGGGCCGATCAGGACCTGCAGGACGTCCAGTACGCGCGGGTGAAGCAGGTAGCGCTCGTGCAGCGCCAACTGCCGGTGCAGCATGTGGATGCGGAGGAAGTAGTCGGCCTTCTCCTCCGGGCTGAGGTCGGCCGGCGGCGCGGCGAGGTCCTGCGTGGAGACGCCCTTGTCGCCCATGGTGTCGCGGCGGTCCAGCTCGTGGCCGGACTGCTCCGGGAGCCGCCCCTGCATGAGGTCCTCGGTGTGCTCGCGCAGCTCCCGGACCTCATCGGGGGAGAGCAGGCCGCGGACGACCAGGAACCCGTCCCGCCGGAAGGCGACGTACTCGGCGACGGAGACGCGGTAGGGCGTGTGGGTCGTCTCGGTCGGATTCTGGGTCGGAGCTTCGACGGCAATCGCTGCCATGGGGACACCTCGCTCGGTGGGCGGATCGGTAGAACGATGAGATGCGTCGATTGTAGCAACGGCGTGCGCCGGGCGGCCGGGGTGGTGATGCCGGTCCTGACCCCGGCCCTGACTCCGGCCCTGAAGGGACCGGCTGAACGACATTGGTCGCTTCGGCGTTGGCCGTCGGTAAGATTCGATATGCTGCCGTCGCTTACCCGTGGTCGCCTAACCATGAGGGAAGCAGGAACCGGAATCGCCGCAACCAATGTCATTGAGCCGGTCCGTTCACGGCCGGCAAACATCCCGGCCATACCAGCGGCCAACGCCGCGACTAATGTCGTTCAGCCGGTCCATTCATGGCCAGCATCTTGGCCGCCGCCACAATCAACATCAGCGTCGCGCGACCACGAGATGCGTGGAAGAATGCCAAGTGGATGCGATGCCCCATGGACGCGCTGTTCAGGAGACGCGATGTCCCGCAACCAAGCAGCGTTGGGACGTAAACGGGGCCGCTCCGCCCGCGGAGGCCCCACCTGGAGTACCTTGCCGTGGCCTACTGGCGGCTCCATTACCACGTCGTCTAGGCGACCCACCGGCGGATGCCATGGCTGACCGGCGAGGCGGCCCGGATCGTCGAGGCAGCCATCCGGACCAAAGTGCGCCAGCTGGAAGGGATCACGCATGCGGTCGGGGTGATGCCGGACCACGTTCATGTCGCCGCGTCACTGCCACCGGCGATCGGCCTGTCTGATGCGATCGGTCAAGTCAAAGGCCTGTCCTCCTACCTCGTCCGGGCACGTTGCCCGGAACTGGCCGGCGAGGGATTCCAGTGGCAGGGCTCCTTCGGCGTGACCTCGGTCAGCGAGGCGTCATTGCCGAGGCTGCTCGGCTACGTCGATAACCAGAAGACCCACCACCGGGATCTGACGCTCTACGCCGCCCTGGAACGGACCGAGCGACACGATCGCCCGTCCCTCAGTGCCGATCGCGGTCAACCACCTGACGGGATGGGCTGAACGACATCGGACTCTGCCATCGATGCGTCCAGATCGCACCTCGCCGCGGCGTCTGGGAAACGCTGGATCGCCGCTCCCAACGTCGTTCAGCCGGTCCCTTCAGGGCCGGACTTCTTCGACCGGCCGGGTGCCGTTCCCGACCATCGCCGCCTGCCGCTCCCCCGCCGCCGTCCCGCGGGCCCAGGTCGACTTCTGCACGACCGGCAGTTGCAGCGCCCGCTCGCGGTCGAGGTCGAGGTTGCCGATGTGGAGGGAGATCGGCGCCTGGACCCACTTGTAGATGTTCTGCAGGAACAGGCGAGTGAACTTGTCGACGTGGCCGGCCAGCACCCCGGCCGACAGCTCCGGGAACATCTCGACCAGCACCCGCTCGATCTCGTCCGGCTGGAGCTTCTCGTAGGCGAACAGGTGGAAGCAGGCGTCCAGTACCGGGAACGGCATCAGCTCGTGCTCGCCGCGCTGGTCGTCGGCCAGCTCCGGCCCGGCCGGCGAGGCCAGCACCGTCGCGATCCCCTCGTGGCCCGTCGTCTCGTAGAGGTAGTCAAGCAGGTAGTTGACGACCGTCTTCGGGACGTTGGCCAGCACGCCGAGTCCGCCCGTCAGGTCGCCGGCGATCGTCGTGTAGCCGACCGCCCGCTCGCTCATGTTGCCAGTTTGGAGGAAGAGCCCGGCGGCGGAGTTGGACCAGTTCCACATCCGCTGGGCCCGGATCCGGGCCTGGATGTTCTGCCGGGTCAGCTCCGTCACCGGCTGGTCCGGCCCGAGCATCTCGCCGACGGCGGCGATCTCGCGCTCGTGGGCCTCGTGGATCTCGACCGACTCCAGCGGGATGCCGAGGTCGCGACAGATCCGCGCGGCCGCCCCCTGCGTCGCGGCGGTGTTGTGGCGCGACGGCATCGTAAACGCCTTGAGGATGGCGCCGGGGTCGTCCGGCCGGACCCGGCGGGCGTAGCGGTGCGCGACGAGCAGCGTCAGCAACGAGTCGCGGCCGCCGGACAGCGCCACGCCGATCTGGCGGAAGGCGCCAAGCTTCTCGTAGTAGTCGCCGACACCGAGCGCGAGCGCATCGAGGATCTCCTCGCAGAGTTCCTCGCGAGCGGTCGGCCGCGGCGTCTCGTCCGGCAGGAAGAAGGAGCGGTTGGCTGGCACCGGGTAGCTCAGCCGCGCCCGGCCGGCCGACGTGTCGACGACCTCACCCGGGTACAACAGCGTCGGGACCAGGGGCTGGGTGGCCGCGAAGTCGCGCTGGTCGTCCCGCCAGGTCGTGTTCTCGGTCCGGAGCCGCAGCGTCCGGTCGAGATCGACGTTGACCGCCGCGTAGCCGTCGTGGAAGCGCGGCGCCGCCAGCATCCGCTTGCCGTTCTGGGAGACGAAGCCGCCGCCGTCGAAGATCAGGGCGTCGTTGGCGCCCAGCATGTTGGTGTAGGCGTAGGTCACCTGGTGGTCGCTGGCCCGGGTCGCGATCAACTCCTCGCGGGTCCGGTGGATGCCGACGCGGTAGACCGAGGCCGAGACGTTGGCCATGATCTCGGCGCCGGAGTAGGCCCGCCGCCGGACCGGCCCGTCAGCGCTCCAGAGGTCCTCGCAGACCTCGGCCGTCAGTACGCCGAAGTCGAACCGGAACAGGTAGTCGCCGAACGGAACGCCGCGGTGCTCGCCCCGCTGGCCGGGCAGGCCTCGGGTGAAGACGCGCTGCTCGTAGTAGATGTCGTAGGTCGGCAGCTTCTCCTTCGGGACCAGACCGAGGACGCGCCCGCCGGCGACCACCGCCGCGCAGTTGTAGCGCAGCCCGTCCTGGGCGATCGTCACGCCGAGGACGGAGACCAGCGGCAGCCGGGCCGTCTCGTGGGCGAACCGGAGCAACTCGTCCCACTGCCCCTCGACGAAGCCGCGCCACTGCGGCAGGTCCTCCGGGGCGTAGCCGCCGATCGCCTGCTCGGGGAAGACAGCGATCGTGACGTCGTCGGCCGCCATCAGCCGGGCCCGACCGATGGCCTGGTCGACGTTGGCGGCGAAGGCACCGACGGTGGAGTTCGTGCTGGCGAGACCGATCCGGACGAGGCGCATGCCCGTTGCTCCTGCTCGCCGGGGCCGCCGCGACGGTCATCGCGCGCCGACCATCGCCCGCCCCGGGGGTGATTGCTGGAATTGTACGCTGGCCGTTCCGGTCAATCGTGGTTCCTGGCGGCCGCGTCATGAAGTGCCAAACGGCCCATTGCCAGTCAACGCGCCTGGCGAATGGCTCATGCCCCACCGCGCAGTGTGAGTGCACCGGGTTGCTCGCCCATTTCCGATCAGCCGGGCGGCTTCAGCGCCCAGACCGGGGCGACCAACTCGCGGAAACCGGACGGTTCCCAGACCCGCGGTCAGGCCGCTTCGGGTGGGATTCCGGCCCGCGGGACGACCGTCCGCTCGATCTCCGCGCCGACCGTTCGCTCCGCAATTCGCATCTCATACTGCTGCTGAAGGTTCAGCCAGATTTCCGGTCCGGTCCCTAGCCAGCGGCCAAGGCGAAGCGCGGTATCGGCCCTAATCCCCCGCTTGCCAGCCAAGATCTGGGTGATCCGGTTGGTCGGGACGCCCAGGATGCGGGCGAGCTGAGCGGCGCTCAAGCCGATCTCGGCGAACTCCTCCTCGAGTATTTCGCCTGGATGAATAGGGATTCTTGCCATGACCCCCTCCGGATCGTTCACCGGGCCACGATACGCGGTTGATCGCTAGGCCGCATCGCGTGGTACGACCGTCCGGCGGATCTCGTCACCACTTGTCTGCTCCGCCAGACGGAGCTCGTAACTCTTCTGAAGGTTGAGCCAGATCTCCGGACCGGTTCCAAACCATCGCCCTAACCGAAGCGCCGTGTCTGCAGTCAGACTACTTTCACTCCGCAGCAGTTGAATCACGAGGTTGGCAGGAACGCCAAGCGCCCGGGCAAGCTCGGCCGCACTCATGCCAAACTCTTCTAACTCGTCAGCGAGGATCTCGCCAGGATGGACTGGTGGGCGAGCCATGGGGACCCCCGTTAGTGGTCGTCAACGATCTCAACGTCGGTCGGCCCGGCCAACGAAGATCATCGACGGTCTTGCGTCCGACGAACATCTTCTACGCAGCATCCCTTGGGACCACGACCCGCCGGATCGCCTCGCCGTTCTCGAGTTCGGCAATCCGAAGGTCATAGTCACTCTGCAGATCAATCCATACTTTGGCGCTGGTGCCTAGCCATCGGGCCAGGCGAAGGGCCGTATCGGCGGTGACACGGCGATCGCCATTGAGGATCTGGGTGATGCGATTCGTGGGTACACCCAGAACCCGCCCAAGCTCGGCAGCACTCATATCGAGGTACTCGAGTTCCTCTGCCAGTATCTCTCCAGGATGAATGGCTGGCGGCATCGTGACTTGCTCCTTCTAGTGATAGTCCACGATCTCGACATCAGTGGGTCCGGGTTCTTCAGCTGACCATCGAAAGCAGATTCGCCACTGGTCGTTGATCCGGATACTGAACTGACCAGCCCGATCGCCCCTCAGTGCTTCGAACCTGTTGCTTGGCAGGAACATGAGGTCGTTGGGCGACACTGCGCGATTCAGGTATGCGAGACGACGGTAGGCCTGTCGCTCGATAGCCTGGAACTCGCGGACCCGCAGGCCAGACGCGAACTCGCGAGTCCGCTTGTCCCGGTACGACTGGATCATCGGACCTCCATGCAGAAGATTATATAAGCGATACGCGTGACGTCAAGCGTCACAGTAAGACGCCACTTGATTCTGTCCCTACCCCAGCGGCGCCGATGGGTACAGCAGCAGGTCCGGGACGTGGGCGCGGGCCGGGAGCTGGACGACGAACAGGCAGGCGGCCGCGACGTCCTCCGGCTGGATCGCCCGGTCCAGCTCCGCCCGGCTCGGCGGGACCGGCCGCTGGAGGATGAAATCCGTGTCGGTCAGGCCGGGGTAGATCACCGTCGTGCGGATGCCGTTGGCGCGCTCCTCCACCATCGTCCCGTGAGCCAGCGCCGCGACGCCGGCCTTGGCGGCCTGATAGGCGACGCCGGACTGGTCGGCCGTCCGGGCGGACGACGACGAGATGTGGACGATCAGGCCGTCCCGCTGGGCCCGGAACACCGGCAGGATCGCCTGGGTCAGATTGAAGGCGACCGTCAGGTTGCCGTCGATCATTCGCCGCCAGCTCTCCGCCGTCAGCTCGTCGACCCGGCGGCGCGGGATGTTGACCCCTACGCAGTTCACCAGTGCGTCGACCCGCCCGTACCGGTTGACCGCGACCCGGACGACCTCATCCACCTCGGTCCGGACGGTCGCGTCGGCCCGGACCGCCACGACGTCGGCTCCCGCGCCCGTCAGCTCCGCCGTCAGCGACGCGAGCCCCGTGCTGGAGCGGGCCGCGACGACCAGCCGCAGCCCGGCCGCCGTGAACGCCCGCGCGGTGGCCCGTCCCATCCCGCTGCTCGCGCCGACGATGATCGCTACGCGCCGGTCCGCCTGCTCGGTCGTCATGGGTACTTCCCTCGTGGGCCGTGACGACGGTCAGACGCGACGGGGCGTGCGCGAGACCTGACCGTCGAGCGTGGCCAGATAGCGGTCGGCCGACGTCAGGACCGCCTCGTGGGCACCGCCGGTCAGCTCCCGGCCCGCCCAGCCCGCGTAGATCCGGTCGAAGGGGTACGGCGCAATCGCGCCCCGGATCCGGCGAATCTCGCTGGCGGGCAGCGGCAGCATGTTGGGGTAGCTGTACATGAAGGTCACCCAGCGGGAGGCCGGGATCGGGTAGATCGTGTCGGCGGTCAGCAGGACGCCCTGCCCATCGACGGCGTCACGCCAGTGCAGGACGGAGGATCCGGGAAAGTGGCCACCGAGCCGGACGACGGTCGCGCCCGGCGCGAGCGCGAGCGTGTCGCCCTCCCAGAACCGGATCCTTGGGGAGGGCCGCATCACCCACTGCCGGTCGTCGACGTGGAGGTGGACCGGGACGTCGAAGCGGTCGGCCCACTCGACCATCGTGCCGTAGAAGTGCGGGTGGGAGATCGCGATGCCGATCAGTGGGCCCTGATCCCGGACGGCCCGCTCGACGGCATCGTCCAGGTACGCCATGCAGTCCCAGAGGACGTTGCCGGCCGGTGTCCGGACCACGACCGGTCGCTGGCCAATGCCGAAGGCGGGTTCGACGCCGACCCCGACCAGGCCGGGTTCCAGCTCGCCCAGCTGGACCCGGCGCTTCTCGACGGTCAGCCGCGCCAGGGTGGTCCACTTGACGTCGTTGACGTTGGGTGGCTGCCGGTCATCGTCGCAGATCGGACAGACCACCGGCGGCTCCGACCGCTCGGCGAACTGCGTCCCGCAGGCTGTACAGATCCATCGCTCCACCGTTCGTCGCCTCTCTCCGCTCTGTCGATCGTCACCGCCCGTCCATGCTACCCGAGCGATCAGCTACTTTGCGCCGCGGCACCTCGGTGCGGGCATCGTGCCGTCAGGGCTGGCGCCTGTGGTACCGTCCCGCCGGCGCCCGTGCCGCACCGTGGGCGCCGAACCGTCGGCCACCACCACGAACGGGTCTCCCTCAATGCCGGAACGCTCACATCAGACAAATGTGCTGACGGAGCGGTTCGACGCCGCGTACCTGTTCGCCGCGGACGTGCATCGCGACCAGCGGCGCAAAGGCGCGAACACCCCCTACATTGCCCATCTGATGCAGGTCGCCGGTCTGGTGCTCGAGGCTGGAGCCGACGAGGACACGGCCATCGCCGCCCTGCTCCACGACGCCATCGAGGACCAGGGTGGCGCCTCGATGCGAGCCGAGATCGCCGCCCGGTTCGGGGAGTGCGTCGCCCGGATCGTCGACGGCTGCTCCGATTCGTCCGGCTCCCCGAAACCGCCGTGGCGGCAGCGCAAGCAGGCCCACATCGACCGAATCGCTGGTGAGCCGCCCGAGGTCCGCCTGGTCGTCACGGCCGACAAGCTCCACAACACCCGCTCGATCACCGCCGACTACCGGCGCGAGGGCGAGGCGCTCTGGCAGATCTTCCACGGGCGACGCGACGGCACCCTCTGGTACACCCACGCCATGACCGCCGCCCTGGTCCAGGCCGACCCCGACGCGCCGCTGCTGGCCGAGCTCCAGGCGGCGGTCGCCGAGCTGGATCGATTGACCGGATTCGCGGACGAGTCCGAGACCGATCGGGACTGAGCCGGCGCGGGATCGGCAACGTGCGACCCGGCGGACTATCCTTACCGGTGGTAATCGACCATCCCGGTGGCACGCATCCGCGCCGCCCACTCAGACCCCACCGGACCCGATGCGGTCTGGTCACTGGAGGCTCTCGTGATCGTCCGACGACCCGAAGAACTCGCCGCGCTCAAAGTTGCCAACCGCGCGACGACGAAGCTGCTGCGCGAGCTCAAGCGCATGGCCCGGCCCGGCATCAAGACCATCGAGCTCGACGCCTACGCCCGCGACTACATCGCCCGGCTCGGCGGCGAACCGATCTTCGAGCGCCAGGCGGGCTTCCCCGGCGCGATCAATACCAACCGCAACGACATCGTGGTCCACGGCGTCCCCGGCGAGGAGTTGCTTCAGGACGGCGACATCTTCACCATCGACGCCGGGATGCGGCTCCATGGCTACGTCGGGGACGCCGCCACGACCTTCGCCATTGGCACCGAGACCGACCGCCACCGCCACCTGATCGACGTGACTCGCCGGGCGATGAATGCGGCCATCGACGCCGCGAAGGTCGGCAACCACGTTGGCGACATCTCGTGGGCGATGCAGTCCTACGCCGAGTCCCACGGCTGCAACGTTGCCCGCAGCTTCTGCGGCCACGGGCTCGGACCACAGATGTGGGAGGACTACCCGCAGGTCCCCTTCGCCGGCAATCCGGGCGACGGGGAGGAACTGGTCGAGGGTCTGGTCCTGACGGTGGAGCCGGTCGTGATCGAGGGGGCGAAGGAGCACTACA
>JAABUS010007027.1_pt1 | contig 13195 bp, 12 predicted proteins | sample 5560161 | NCBI WGS metagenome assembly JAABUS01 (sample SAMN10711885, study PRJNA513376) | rock metagenome | isolation source: Antarctica rocks | place: Antarctica: Victoria Land, Trio Nunatak nord | collected 2016-01-04 | reverse complement strand
AACCGTGGCCTCCAGGTCCTGCGTCCGTCAGAAGCCGCAAGACTTGCGAGGCCACGGCCCTCAACGGCGGACCCTCAACAGGTCACCCCGGCAAGGCCCCACCACGCTCAATCGCGAAGAGCCGGTATGGCAGCGGGTCGGGGGTGAGGATCCGGGTCTCGAAGCTGGTGCCTTCGGGGAGGCCGATGGCGATCTTGCAGCTCCAGGAGGGGTCGGAGCATTGGGCCGGTCCTTCGTCCAGGACGACTCCGTTGAGTGTGGTTTTTCCGCCGTCCCCAATCGTGAGGGGGAGGCGCTGTTCGATGTCGATCGTGCCATCGGCACCGACCTCGACCGGGGTGAGGTCCTGGCTGCCGAGGACATGGTCGCTGTCGGCTCGGGCGAGGATCTCGTAGCGCCCCGGTTGTAGCCCTGCTGCGGTGAGGTGAACGACGAGGCTGTCCTCGGTTCGCTCCAGTAGTTCGGCCTGGGCCGATGGGATGGGTGGAGCACTGGAGTCGGGAGTGAAGGGGATGGTCAACCGACCCGGTGGTGAGATGGGTGCTGCTGGGTCGGTCGTGGTCGAGGAGGCTGTGGCCGGGGGGAACAGGAGCGCCGGGTTGATGGTGTCTCCCTCTTGCGGGTCGTCCAGCATCGGCCTGACGTCGATCCAACAGGCCTCTCGTCGACAGTCGTGGATTGCGCGGATGGGTGGGCTGTTGAACACGGTCCACACCCGGGTGGTCACGGTCGCCCGCCCGTCTTCGTCCAAGCGAACCAAGTGGCCCGCCGATTGGCAGGCTGTGAGCGTCGGGGTTGCACACTGGTCGATCCTGTATGTCTGTCCGGGTTCGCCGCCTGCAATGGCTACGGCGACGAGGGTGCCGTCGTCGATGCGAGTCGGCGCGTGCAGATCGGCGCGGAGAGTGGGCGACGATGCACCGAGGATGGTGGCGACGACCGCCCCATAGTTGTCGGGGTCTTCGATGAGCCCGGCGGTAGGAGCGGCGCGGCGAGCTTCCGTCGGGTCTTCTCGGGCGCTCATGGCCCAGGTCAGACCGGCTGCGCCCAACAGAACGACGGCGCAGGCGGCCACCAAGACCGGCCTGGCGGGTTGCTCCCGCTGGCGGGCGGGGGCGGGACAGTAGGGTGAGCGGGCTTCGGTGGTGGTGGTGCTGTCCGCGTCACCGTCTCGGTGCTCGACTGATTCCACGGCGTGGGCGAGTGCGGCTTTGATGTCCGAAGCGGAGATGGTCATTGGTCGATCGCTCTCTCTAGGCGGCGCAGGGCGCTGGTGAGGGTGGGCCCGACCGAACCGGGGCGCATGCCGAGCGCGTCGGCGATCTCGGTGGTCTTCAGGTCGAGGTAGAAGCGCAGGACGACCACGGCCCGTTCCTTCGGGGGCAGGGCAGCGATGAGGTCCGCGAGGTACTCGGGCGCACGAGGGCTCAGGTTGCGCTCGCGCGTCTGGCGCTCGTGCTTGATGACGGCCGAGCGCCGCAAGTAGGACTCTGGGTGATCGAGCTCGTCCCACCGTTGGTATGCCTCGGCAAAGCAGTCCTGCACGATGTCGAAAGCTTCACTGGTGTCGTAGGTCAACAGGTAGACGACGCGCAGCAGGGACGGGTGGAGCCGGCCATAGGCCTCGGCGAACGTCTCCGTTCTGCTCACGGCTAAGCGTTGTCTCGTCATCGAGCTCGAGGCCCTCCTTCACCAAGTACCAGCCCCGACAACCCCGGATCTGTACGTCCTCATCCGAGAGGCCTGTGCCTTACCGAGCCGCTGCGGAGGTTCAGCGCGAGAGTTCTCGTCTGCCGACGTCGCGCTGCGTCCGCTGGAGATGATCGAGCCGCTGGAGCGCTCGGTCGGTGGCGTTGGCCCGTTCGGCTTGGACGCGGCTGTCGAATTTGCAGGCGCAGGTCTCGACGGCTGGTCGGGCAGCGGAGACGGCCAATTCGTGTGCCGTCACACACTTCTCCAGGTGCTCTATGCAGCTGGATCTGGCGGCGGATCGATGAGCGCTTCCAGGGCTTCGTCGCTGCTGCTTGGTGGCGTAGGGCGTCGAGCGCTTGCTGGGCTTCGGCGAGGGATGCGTTGGCTTGGTGTACCGCCCGCTCGGCGCGACTGGCCCGGTGGGCAGCTTCGACGACTGCTCGTTCTGCGGCGGCTCGATCAACCTGTCGGACCGTTCGGGTGGAGCTGACTGCCGGGCGAGGTAGCGGCGTTGGACGTTGGCGGGGTCGGTGGTGAGGACGTACTTACAGAGGTCTCGGGCTTCGGTGATGTCGGGTTCGTCGGTGATGGCGAGGAGGTGGTTCTCGTCGCGACCGCGGGTGGCTCCGACGTAGAGGCCGGCGTGGGTGCTGGAGGTCGAGACGAGGGTGTAGCTGGCGTCGACGGTGTCGCCTTGGTGGCCGCCGGGCCGTCCTTGGACGATTCTTGGATTTTCGAGACCGGGTGGAACTTGGGATCTGCATTGCCCCTGGTCAGAGGGCGCCCCCGGCAGGATTCGAACCTGCGACCGTCGGATTAGAAGTCCGCTGCTCTGTCCTTCTGAGCTACGGGGGCTGGGCCGGCGCGCACCAATGGTATGGCCGATCGCCGTAGCGTCTCCTTCGATGAGCGGGACGAGCGGCGACGGAACCCGGGCTGGGGTGAAGCTGACGAACCTCGATCAGCCGCTCTTCGACGGGGCCGGTGCGACCAAGCGGGAACTGGTGGAGTACCTGGATGCGGTCCGGGACCGGATCATCCCCGTTCTGGAGGATCGGCCCCTCTCGGTGATCCGGGTCCACCGCGGCCAAGAGGCGTTCATGCAGAAGAACGTCCCGAAGTACACCCCGTCCTGGGTGCCCACGGTGCGGTTCTGGGCGGAGACCTCCAAGCGAGACGTCTCCTTTGCCCTGTGCAACGACCGGCGCACGCTGCTCTGGTTCGCCAACCAGCGGGCCGTGGAGTACCACCCGACCCTGGTGCGGGCCGAAGACCCCGACCACCTGACCCACCTCGTGCTCGACCTCGACCCGCCCGACTCCGGTGCCTTCCCGTTGGCCGTCCAGGCCGCCCACCTCGTCCGCCAGGCTCTGACCGAGGTGGGGCTGGAAGGGGCGGTGAAGACCAGCGGAGCCAAGGGTGTGCACGTGTTCGTCCCGATCGACGACGCCTCGCCCGAGGACTCGGCCGCGGCCACGCGGGCCGTCGCGGCGCGGGCCGAGCGCTTGGACCCCGGGATCGCCACGACTGCGTTTCTGAAGGACGCCCGGGGCGGCAAGGTGTTCGTCGACGCGACGCGGGTCGGTGGGGCGACGGTGGTCGCGGCCTACAGCCCGCGGGTCCGCCCGGGCGTGCCCGTGTCCTTCCCGGTCGGCTGGGACGACCTCGACGAGGTCGCGCCGGCCGACTTCACCGTGAAGACGGCGCTGAGGCAGCTCGGCGACGGCAACCCCTGGGCGACGCAGATGCCTGCCCGCCAACCGTTGAGCGCCGAGCTCGTCGAGGAGGGCCGGGCCATTCCCGTGGGGAGGGTGCAGGCCATGCACGAGGGCAAGCGCCGGGCCCGGGCCCGGCGCACCTAGACCGAGCGGGTTCCTCCGATCAGCCGGGCGGCTCGAGCACCAGCAGGGGGATGACGCGGTCGGTCTTGGCCTGGTACTCGTCGTAGGGAGGCCAGACCTCAGTGGCCCGCGCCCACCACGTGGCCTTCTCCTCGCCCTCGACCTCGCGGGCCCGGAGGTGGGACACCTCCGCACCGTCCTGCAGCGTGACGTCCGGGTTGGCGAGCAGGTTGAAGTACCAGACCGGATGGGTCGGCGCACCGCCGATGGAGGCCACGACCGCGTACCGGCCGTCGTGCTCCACCCGGATGAGCGGGGCCTTGCGCAGCTTGCCGGTGCGGCGACCGGTCGACGTCAGGATCACGCACGGGGTGCCCTGGACCTCCCGTCCCTCGGCACCCCCGGTGGACTCGTAGAGGCGGACCTGGTCGGCGACATGCTCCCAGGGGCTCGGTTCGTACTCGCCGGCGGTCGTCATGAGCCAACCCTACGATGGCTCGGTTCGCGCCCTGCACCGCTCGGTCGCGCTCCCCGGGATACCCGGGTGACGTGCGGGCCGTCGGTAAACTTTGTTACGGTTCGGTGACGGCGCGGGCGGTGGACGGTCGGAAACGGCCGTTTGGTCCCGTTCCGCGAGCCAGGACGACGACCAAGGACGCACCGCTTCGTGCGACGACCAGCCGCCTTCTTCATAGCCGCAGTCCTCGCCGTGGCCCTCGCCGCCCCTATCAGCGTCGGCGCCCGCCCGGCTGGCACGCGTGATGACCGCGACCGGGTCCGATCCGAGCAGGCCCGGGTGGCATCGCGGATCGACTCGCTCAAGGCCAGCCGGGCCGAGGTGGAACAGGCGCTCCAGACCCTCCAGGCCAACGTGGCCACGGAGGAAGCGCACCTGAGCGACGCTCAGCGGGCCGTCGAGGCCGCCGAAGCCGAGGTGGCCAAGGCCGAGCGGGCCATCGCCGTGACGACCGTGCGCCTCGTGTCGCTGCGTTCGGCCATGGCCACCCGCGCCGTGAACGCGTACATCCAGCCCGAGGGGTCTTCGCTGTCCGCCTTGCTCCAGGCCGAGAACGCCTCCGACGCCGCCGAGCGCCACGCCCTGCGCAAGCTCAGCACCGAGCGCGACGCCGACCTCGCCGACCGGATCCGCGCTGCCCAGGCCGAGCTCGAAGCAAAACGCCGCGACGCGGCCGCCGCCACCGAGCGGGCGAAGGTCCGCCGGGCCGAGGTCGATGAGCGCCTCGGTCGGGTGAAGGGCGCCCGGGCCCAGCAGCAGCGGGTGGTCAACGGCGTGAAGGACCGCATCCAATCGGCGGTCGCCCGTTCGGTGGACCTGGCCGAGGAGGATCGGGCCCTGTCGGTGAAGCTGGCCCAGGAACAGGCCGCCCTGCAGGCCCGTCTCGCCTACGCCGCTGCGCAACAACGGGCCGCTGCCCAGCGGGCCGCCGCCGAGCGGGCCGCTGCCCAGCGGGCCGCCGCCGAGCGGGCCGCTGCCCAGCGGGCCGCCGCCGAGCGGGCCGACTCCCAACGGGCCGACTCCCAACGGGCCGACTCCCAACGGGCCGACTCCCAACGGGCCGACTCCCAACGGGCCGACTCCCAACGGGCCGACTCCCAACGGGCCGACTCCGAACAGGCCGCAGCTGCGGCCCCCGCACCTGCGCCCGCTCCCCGGCCGGCCCCGTCCTACGGCACCGGCGGAAGCGAGGCCACCCCCCTCGCCGGCCCGGGCCCCTCGAGCTCGGCTGGCTCGTCGGGCGGGGTGGACCTCTGCACCGTCGGAGGCATCACCGTGAGCTGCGAGATCTCCGGTCAGCTCGGGAACATGCTGTCGGCGGCGGCGTCTGACGGCGTGTACCTCTCGGGCAGCGGATGGCGGGACCCGGCCCGCCAGGTGGAGCTCCGGCAGGCCCATTGCGGCAGCAGCTACTACGCCATCTACGAGATGTCGCCGTCGGCCTGTAGCCCACCGACCGCCCGGCCCGGCCAGTCGATGCACGAGGTCGGCCTGGCCGTCGACTTCACCAACTGCGAAAGCAGGGGAAGTGCCTGCTACAGCTGGTTGTCGGGGAACGCCTCCCGCTTCGGCTTCTACAACCTCCCGAGCGAGCCGTGGCACTGGAGCATCAACGGCAACTAGGTCGTTCGCGGCGTCGCTGACCCCTGGCGCCAGTTCGCAGAAGCACACCCCGACGCTCCTTGCACGACCGAGCTTCTTCGATAGTCGATCCACAGTGGGATCGGTCGGTCGCGATCATGGCCGAGCGCTGATCGGCGCGCGAACGCCGGCCGGAGGCGCGGAGGGCCTCGCCTATGCTGGGCGATCCCATGGTGGCCGTAGCTCAGTTGGTTAGAGCGCCGCGTTGTGGTCGCGGATGTCGGGGGTTCGAATCCCCTCGGTCACCCCAGGTCCCATAGGACCGCAGGCGCCTCTAGCTCAATGGCAGAGCAACGGACTCTTAATCCGCAGGTTCTGGGTTCGAATCCCAGGGGGCGCACCACCTCAAATCCCCTTCAGGACAGGGCGTTTGGGCTTCGAGCGGTTGGCGAACCAGAAGTACATCAACGGCCATACGCGGTCGGGGACCGCGATGTACTCCGCGATGTACTTTTCGATGTACTCTCTCGGAAAGACGCGACGCTCGATGGCTGCGTCGACGAGCCCCAGGCTCAACAGCCGTCCCAACAACAGTTGGCGGTGCAACGCACCGCAGGAGGTACCTGGGATGGCTCGCTCTCTGTCCGAGAGGTTCGACCGCCAAGTCGATCGCTCAGGGCACCACCACCACTGGCTCGGATCGATCAACTCCAATCGAGGCACCGGTCAGCTGAGGGTCGAAGGCAAGTTGACCACCGCGCACCGGGTGGCCTGGGAGCTCGAGCACGGCGCGACGGCTCCGGGCGGAAGGGTTCTACCCTGCCCCGACGAGCCCACCTGCGTCCGGGTCGAGCACCTGTCGATCGCTAGCAGCGGCGATAGGTCGAACCGCCGTTTCGCCGCGAGAGCCCGTGCGACGAAAGGCACCGGCTCGAAGCGAGAGGTGCGCCCCGGCGCGTGGGAGTTAACGGTCACGGCGGGGCGCGATTCCGACGACCAGCTGCGACGTGTCTTTCGCACCGTGCGCGGGTCCCAAGCCGACGCGACGAGAGCTCTCTCATTGTTGGCGGCTGAAGTCGGCGACGGACGAGCCTTGCCGTCCCGGGCCACCCGGGGGCGCACGCTGGACGAGTTGATCACCGGCTACTTAGAGCATCTCCGAGATCACAAGGGCAGTAAGCACTCGACGCTGGTCCGCTACCAGGGCCTGGCAAAAAGGTGGATCTCGCCCGCCCTCGGAGGTCGTCGGGCGGACCGTGTGCTGCCCCAAGACATCGAGGCGGTCCTCGGGACCATGCGCCGAGCCGAGCGTAGCCAGAGCTCGATCCATCAGACCTTTACCCTGCTCAACGGAACCTACAAATGGGCGCGGCGCAACCGATACGTCAGCCACAGCCCAGTGACGGACGCCGAGGAACCCCGCAGCCTCGCCGTGCCCCACGACGTCGTCCCACCAGACATCGCACGGCTCCGCCAGTTGCTGGCAGCCGCGTTCGAGAAGGAGCCCGAATTTGGGATGCTCTGCCATCTCGGTGCCGTGACTGGGATGCGTCGCGGCGAGTTGGCCGGACTTCGCTGGGACCGAGTCGATCTCGCCCAAGGCCGCGTACGTGTCGAGATCACTGTCAACGACGCAGGTGGCCAAGTGGTCATCGACAACTTCACCAAAACCCGCAAGGCCCGAGCCGTCAGCATCGACGCCGGCACCATCGCTCTTCTCTCCGGCCACCGAACCGCCATGGAAGCACGAGCGGCGGAGGCGGGGGGCCAATTGGTCGACGCAGCCTTCGTGTTCAGTCACTCCCCCACCTGCGCCACGCCAGTCCGTCCCGAGTACCTGACCCGGCGGATGCGCCACCTTCGCCGGGACCTCGGGCTAGACGCCGCCAACATTGACGCGACGCTGCAAGCGCTTCGGCACTGGACGCAGACCACGCTCACCGAGGCTGGTTACAACTCCCGTCAGGTAGCAGCCCGCGGCGGTCACTCCGAAGAGTTGATGAAAGCCGTGTACGTCCACCGCACCGCGGCCGCCGAGGAACTCATGTCGAACCACGTTGGATCCCTTCTCGCCCCAGAACCCACCTATCCAGAAGACGCTGGGCCGGCATCATGACGCTTGCAGTCCGCCCTCTGGCCCTCGGTCATGCCGTTTCCCGGGCAGCCTGGGCGAGCAGCACCTCGAGGGCATGGCGTGGCACCACGATGCGACGGCCGAGCCGGAGACTCGGGATATCGCCACGGGTAACGAGCTCGTAGGCGAGAGCTCGCGAGATGCCGAGAATCTGAGCGGCCTCATCGACCGTGAGTGTTAGACGCTCTTCCATATTTTCCTCCGTGACAAGGGGCGTCGCTGTGCCCACGCGGGGGGAGGAGCGGACGAGAACACAGCGGGTCGGCTCCCCGACGACCGACTTGCCGTCAGCAGGAGCCCGCCGAGTCGCCTCAGCGCGCTCCCGTCCTCCTAGGCCTCTCCGGAATGGGACCAGGACAAAAAAATGGCTCTACGCGAATGAGTGGGGAGGGCGGCTTCGGATGCGGGGCGGCTGAGGTCGTGTCGGCCAGGTGACGCCGCCGGCGTGGAGGAGGACGCGGAGCCGGTAGTGCTCGAAGGACCGGAAGCCGTGGCCGCAGCGCTTGACCTTCTTCACGCACAGGTTGAGGCCTTCGGTCGGACCGTTGGATGCGCCGGTGAGGTGGTGGGCGAGGATCTCGGCCCGCCACGAGCGCAGCGTCCTGCCGAGGGAGACGATCTCGGGAACCTCGTCGGCCAGGCAGCCGGCGATGGTCTTGTCCAACAGGGTGGCGGCGTCGGCCCAGGTCTCGGCCAGGTACACGTCTCTCACCGATTCTTATCCGTTAACCGGCCCTGAGCGGCACTGAGGTGGGGCATCCACCACGGGCCGTTCTTGAAGCCGGAGACTCGACGGGAGGAGCGTTCGATGGCGACGGTTCGTGTGGTGGCGTCGGCGGGTGGGCACCGGCTGGAAGGTGCCGGTTCGGTGGTCGATCCCGGCAACCGCTTCTTGGATCATCTGGTTGTTCGCGGGTTCTCGCCGGCGACGGTCCGGGCGTACGCGTTCGACCTCGCCAACTTCGCCGGCTTCCTCGCTGATCGGTGTCTCGGGCTCGGCGAGGTCGTGCCGACTGACTTGTTCGACTACTTGGACTGGCAGTCCGTTGGCCGTGCCGGGAAGGTGGTGCCTCTTCGCCGGCCCGGCCCGGCGCCGGCGACGATGAACCGGCGGGTGGCGGCGGTGCGCGGCCTGTTCGAGCACCTCGTGATCAGCGGCGAGCGGGCCGACAACCCGGTTCCTGCGGCCCGTCGAGCGTCCGGCCTGCGGGGCCGGCGCCGTGGGCTGCTCGGGCACGCCGCGTCACGGTCCCGGTCTAGTGGCCGGCTCGTACGCGAGCCGCACCGCCTCCCGGAGAGCCTGCCTGCCGAGGATGTCGCCGCGTTCATCTGCGATCTCGACACGCACCGGGACCGGGCGATGCCCTTGGCGATGGTGCTGGGCGGCCTGCGCGCCGCCGAGGTCCGCTCGTTGCGGCTGGCGGACGTGGACATGGGCCTGCGGCGCATGCGGGTGGTGGGCAAGGGCGGAAAGGAGCGGGTGGTCCCGGTCGACGACATGTTCTTCACCGAGTGCGCCGCCTACGTGCGTTCAGAACGCCCGACCGGCTGCCGCACACCGGAGTGCTTCGTGGTGTTGCGGGGCCCGACCCTCGGCCAGCCGATGACCGAAGCCGGGCTGCGCAAGATCTTCCGAGTCCATCGGGCCCGTTCGGGGGCGACCCGGGTGCGGCCGCATCGGCTCCGGCACACCTATGGGACCGAGCTGGCGGCCGCGGGCATCGACTTGTTGGCGTTGCGGGAGTTGATGGGGCACGCGTCACCGGAGACCACCGCCCGCTACGTGCACCTGTCCTCGGACACCCTGGCCGTCGAGTTCGCCGCCGCCCGCGCCGCGGCCGGCCGATGATCCCGGCGGTGGGGCCCGCCGGTGGCGGAGCTGACCTGCTCGACGCGTTCGCCACGCACAACGACATGCTCGGCGGCCAACCGGCCTATCGACGCCAGCGTCTGGCCGCCGCCACGGCGTTCCTAGCCGCTCATCCCAACCTCGACGTGTGGATGAGCGAACCGGTTGACGCTCGTCTCGTCGAGCTGCGACGGCGCCCGTTGGTGTGGACGCTCGTCGCGTTCGCCATCGTGTCGGGGAGGTGCCGGGCCGACCCCGAGTTCTCTGTTCGCCAAGAACTTCGGCCACTCCGTCGCCCGATGGGTGGCCGCCCTGTTCCCCGACGACGTGTCCCGCCTGGAGCTCGCCGCCGAGACGATGGGGGCGGCGTCCCCGCTCGTCGCGGTTCGGGAGGTCCTGCCGTTGGCGGTCGCGTTCACCGGCCGGGCCCCGAATGCGCTCAGCGTCGAGGATCTCGATGTCCTGGGCGAGGCCATCACTACGACGCCGCGGTTGACCGAGCCGATGCGCCGGGGTCGTCGCGGCGACCTGTTCCGACTGCGCCGGCTGCTGTTCGAGGCCGGCATGGTCGAGCTGCCCGCCCAGCATCGTCGAGAAGGCGGCCCCGCCACCCGGCAAGCCAGGATGGCCGCGGTCAGCACACCGGGGGTGCGCCGGGCGCTGCTCACTTATGTCGACACCCGTGCTGCAGTGCTTCGCGCCAAGACGATCGAGAAGATGACCGGCGCCCTCGCCATCTTCGGCGAGTTCGTGTGCGACTACGACCCGAACCTGGGGTCGCTCGCCGGTCTGGAGCGTCGCCACATCGAAGCGTTCCTGTCCTGGACCGCCACCCGAACTGGGCGGGGCAGCCACAACCCGACCCGCGCCGTCGGCCCGCACGTGCACGCCCACGCTGCCATCACCGTTCGTGGCCTGCTCGAGGACATCACGGCCTGGGGATGGGCCGACGCGCCCCGCCGACCGGTGATCTTCGCGGCGGACATTCCCCGGCAACCCGACACGCTGCCCCGGGCCCTGCCGCCCGACGTGGACGCCGCCGTGATGGCTGCCGTCGAGCGTCTCGACGACCGCTTCGCCCGCGTCGCCATCACCGTGCTGCGCCACACCGGCCTGCGGATCGGCGAGCTGGTGGACCTCGAGCTCGGCGACCTCGTCGACTACGGCCCGAACGGCACCTGGCTGCGCGTCCCGCTCGGCAAGCTCAACAACGAACGGTCCGTGCCCGTGGACGACGTCGCTCTCGAAGCTCTCGACCAGTGGCTCACACACCGCCCACCGCAACGCGCTCGCCCCCATCCTCGCGACGGGCGTCTCGCGGACTTCGTCTTCGTCGAGCGCGGTCGGCGTCTCGGACCTGCCCGCATCCAACGGGGCTTGCGCGACGCCGTCGCCGCCGCCGGTCTCACCGGTCCCGACGGCCGCCCCCTGCGCGTCGTCGCTCACCAGCTGCGCCACACCTGGGCGACCGAGCTCGCCAACGGTGGCATGTCGATGCAGGCGCTCATGACCCTCCTCGGGCATCGCAGCGCCGAGATGACGATCCGCTACGCCCTGTTGCAACGGTTGGCGAACTCGCCGCGCTCCTAGCAGCGTACGGTCGAGATAGTTGAGGCGTATCGGTGGCACGATCGTCCGTCGGGAACTGGCTCAACCTTTTCCCCGGCTGGTGCGTCGTATCTGATGTGAGGGGCGCAGCCACGTCTGACGCGGAGCCGAGGAGCCGAGCCGGAGCCGGCGATGCTCCGCTGAACAACGTCTCAGCTGAGTCCTTCGTCGAGCACGCTGGCGCCCGATTGTATCGTCAGGCGGTTCTCATGGAGGGCTCGGTCGAGCGGGGCCAAGATCTGTACCAGGAGACCGTGGCTCGACTGCTGAGTCACTGGCCTGAGATGGGAGACGTTTCATCCATCGACGCCTACGCCTACCGAACCCTCGTCAACACCCACCGTGACTTCTGGAGACGAACACGTTGGATCGATCGCCGGTCCGAGCCCGACTCCGGGTTACAGGAGGGTGATTTCGCCTCCGTTCTAGCCCGAGAAACGCTACTACCTGCGCTTCGTAAGTTGCCCCGACGCCAACGCGCCGTTGTCGTTCTCCGGTACTGGAGTGACCTTCCAGAGGCCGCCATAGCGGAAACGATGAACTGCTCTGTCGGGACCGTAAAAAGTCAGTTGTCTCGTGGCCTTCGTCGGCTCCGAGCCCAGTTGCAGGAGAAAGTTTAATGTCGATAGACCAATTTGAAACCCGTCTACGCATGCTCATGCATTCCGCCGTCGGCGACCTAACCCCTTCCGGCGAGCGCCGAGTTAGGGAGGCGAATCGTCATCGGCCAGTAATGGTCGGCTTCGTGGCGGCACTCGGGATAGCGGTGACAGCAGCCTTCATAACAGCCCAACATCGACCGTCTCAGATCGTCAGAACTGACAAAGGCGAACCAGCCGCCACGGCGGCCCCAGTGACAGACTCAGTACTTCCCGACACAGACGGCGTGACGCCTGCTCTGCCTCCATCGAACTCTTTAGATTGGGCGTATCGCGGCAATCTCGTGGTAGAGGGGCCGGCAAGCATCGACGTTCAAGCAGGGCGTGCCTGGGCCGATAAGCACTCCTTGCGCGAGGACGGGACGTTGGTGATTCCCCTCTGGAGTTCGTCGATAGGTCATTACAACGCTGTCCTCGTTAGCGCAAGCAAGCTCTCGAGTAGCCCCGAGTCCGGCACATCGTACCTGGTCATGTACGTCAGATCATCGACCGCTGAGGGCACCATCGTGAGAGATGAGCCTTCTAATCCCGATCTTGCCGCTATCGCACAACGTCTTCAACTCGGCGGCTCAGCGTTCGATGTTGTGATCGGACCTCCCGGAGCGACCATCAAGTATGCTCCTGACGGCCAAACCGTAACCGACCAGGCCCCGCTCGTCTCGGGGGACGGATGGGCTGTCTACGGCGCGGCGCCTGAGCGGCGTGCTGCGGCCGAGGTCGCTGCATGTGCAGGATGCAAACCGAGTCGCGTGCCGGTGAGATAGCCCGATCGGCGGGACAACCAGCGCCCAGAGGAACTTCGCCGTGGCTTATGTGGCCCTACGCGACGAACCTGGGTCGGCGGGTTCGGATGTTCGTGACGGGTTGAGTGTTGCAGGCGCAGTGTCCGCCGGCGAGGAGGATGCGTAGCCGGTAGTTGGTGAGGTTGCGGAAGCCGCGACCGGAGCGCTTCACCTGCTTGATGAGGAGGTTGGCGGCCTCGACGGGACCGTTGGAGGCGCCGGTGGTGTGGTGGGCCAGGATCTCGGTCCGCCAGCGGCGCAGCGTCTTGAGGAGCCGTCGCAGTTCGGGTCCTGACTCGGCGGCGGCGCACCAGGCGATGGCGTCGTCGAGCCGGGCGGCGGCCAGCGCCGGGTCGTCGGTGAGGTAGACGTCTCTGACCTTCTCCTTGGCCACCCAACAGTCCCTGACCTCGTCGTCGGGATCGCCGCCGGCCAGGGCGGCGTGCAGTCGGACCCACCCGGCCTCGTCGACCCGTTCGGCACCGAGGAGTAACAGCTTGCGGACGTCGTAGAGCGGGTCGCCCTTCCAGCC
>JAABUS010007025.1_pt1 | contig 13200 bp, 13 predicted proteins | sample 5560161 | NCBI WGS metagenome assembly JAABUS01 (sample SAMN10711885, study PRJNA513376) | rock metagenome | isolation source: Antarctica rocks | place: Antarctica: Victoria Land, Trio Nunatak nord | collected 2016-01-04 | reverse complement strand
ACCGGACACTCCGACCGGACAGGTCAAAGTGCTGGCCGGGCCGGTCAGCGCCGCCTCGGACACCTTCTCCGTCGAGATCCAGGGCAGCGGTGGTCACGGCGCCTACCCGCACCGGACGGTCGACCCGGTCATGGTCGGCGCCCGGATCATCAGCACGCTCCAGGCGCTGGTCTCGCGCGAGACGGACCCGCTGGACCGGGCCGTGATCACGGTCGGCTCGCTTCACGCGGGCGAGGCCGACAACGTCGTGCCCGACACGGCAACACTGACGGGAACGGTCCGGACGTTCAGTGAGGCGACCCGGGCCCATTTCGCCCGCCGCATTCCGGAGGTCATTAGCGGGGTGGCGGAGGCGATGCGGGCGACGGCCACCGTCGACTACCAGCCCGGCTACCCCTCGATGGTCAACGACGAGGCGATGGCGGATCTAGTCCGGCGGGCGGCGACGGAGGTGCTGGGCGCTGACCACGTCCTGCCCGGCACGCCGATGATGGGCGTCGAGGACATGGCCTACTACTTCCAGAAGGTACCGGGCGCCTTCTTCAACCTCGGCGTCGGCGACGAGGCCCGTGGCATCACCGCCGGCGTCCACCACCCCCGCTTCGACCTGGACGAGGCAGCGCTGGCGGTCGGCGTCGAGGTCATGACGACTGTCGCCTTGCGCTGGTTCGCCGAGGGGTAGGGACATGGCTCTCGCTCTGCCGGCCTTGTCCGGCGCACCTTTTTAGCGGAGCCCCTCCCAGTGCCCCAACGCTTCCATAGCAGGGACACCAAAGTGGCTACCTTCCGCCTCGCGGCACCGGGTCGCGCCGGTACAACGCCATCGACCAAAAGAAGCCGCCGAAGCCGATCAGCAGGCACCAGCCGACCGCGAGGATGGCGCTACTACCAGCTGGGGAACCGCCCAGGAGATCGCGGAGCGTGTCGGTGATGGGCGTGAAGGGCTGATACATGGCGAACCAGCGCAGCCCCACCGGCATGGAGTCGGTCGGCACGAACCCGCTGCCGAGGAATGGCAGGAACGTCAGCACCAAGGGCGAGTTGCTCGCCGTCTCGACGCTGCTTGCATTCAGTCCCAGCGCGACCGATAGCCAGATCAGGGCCAGGCTGGTCACGAGGAGGATGCCGGCCACTCCCAGCCAGTCGGCCGGTCCGGCGCTGGGCCGGTAGCCGGCGAGCAGCGCGACGCCGAGGACGACGACGATGCAGATCGCCGTCTGGATCAGGCTCCCAAGGACATGCCCGACCAGGACGGATGACCGGCTGATCGCCATCGTGCGGAACCGGGCGATGATGCCTTGAGTCATGTCCATGGCGACGACGATCGCCGTCCCCTGGACCGCGCCGGCAATCGCGAGCAGCAGGATTGCTGGAGCGATGTAGTCGAGATACTCCTTGCGTCCGCCGGCTGGCGCGCCGAGGCCGTCGCCCAGCGTGTTGCCGAAGACGTAGACGAACAGCAGCAGGAACACGACTGGTAGGCCGATCAGCATCAGCGTTAGCGACGGGTAGCGCTGCATGCGCCGCACGTCGCGCCGTAGCATCGTCGCCGAATCGGCGATGGCGGTTGGCAGCGAGCTCATTGCGCAACCTCCTGGCCGATGTCGGACGAAGCACCGGTGAGGGTAAGGAAGACATCGTCGAGATCGGGCGTCTGAACCGAGACGCGATCGACAGGGATGTTCGACGCCGCCAGCTGGTTCAGCAGGGATCGGACGCTCTCGGCGCTGCCCTCGCCGGGAACCGACAGCGTCAGTTCGGCATCGTCGCGAGTGATCAGGCCGAGCATGCGGGCCGCGGCATCGAGCGCACCGAGATCGGGAAACTCGAGCCGGATGGAGCCGCCGGGGATCATACGTTTGAGGTCGGCGGCGGTTCCCTCGGCGACCAAGTGGCCGCCATGTAGCACGGCGATCCGGTCGGCGAGCTGGTCGGCTTCCTCCAGGTACTGGGTAGTGAGGAAGATCGTGACGCCGCCGGCGACCAGCTCGCGGATCAGCTGCCACATGACCTGACGGCTGCGCGGGTCGAGCCCGGCCGTCGGCTCGTCGAGGAAGACAATTCTGGGGTCGCCGATCAAGCTCATGGCAAGGTCGAGCCGCCGCCGCATCCCGCCAGAGTAGGTCGGGACGGACTTCCGCGCGAACTCGACCATGTCGAACCGCTCAAGCAGGGCCGCAATCCGGCGACGACCCTCGTCTCGGCCGAGATGGTGGAGGTCCGCCATCAGTTGGAGGTTCTCCATCCCGTCGAGCAGTTCGTCAACGGCCGAGAACTGCCCCGTGACCCCGATGGCCGCTCTGACGGACTCGGGCTCGCGAGCGAGATCGTGCCCGGCGATCCGGATCTCACCGCTGTCGGGGGCGATGAGGGTCGAGAGGATCTGGACCATCACGGTCTTGCCGGCGCCGTTTGGGCCGAGCAGCGCGAAGATCGAGCCAACTGGGATACGTAGATCAATGCCGTCCAGGACGACCTGCTCGCCGAAGGATTTGCGTAGGCCGGTTACCGAGATGGCCGGCCGGGCGGCGTTGGTGAACATGGAAATGGCTCCGATCGTGAGGGATCGAACGCTTACTCGGGCACAACGACGTTGGCGGCGTTATTCGGCCGGTAGGTCCGGCGAATCAGGCCGTTCGCAGCGCGTTGGCGAATGCGTCAGTGAGATGGGTGCTGATCAGGCAGGGTCCGAGTCCGGACCACGGGTGAGGGGTCTGTCAGGCTCAGATGTCGAGGTCTTCGATCGGTGGCTGCTCGGCGGCCGCCGCAACGAGCTCGTAGAACTCGGCCGGGAGCGCCACCCTGAGCTCGGCCAGGGAATCGACCACGACGAGCGTCGATTCGCCGCGGACGAAACCCCAGGTCTTGTCGGTCTGCTCGCCGACACCGAGCAGCGTCCGCCAGTTGAGGTCTCTGATCCAGTTATCTGAGCCGGAGTGGGTCCATTCGTCGGAGCGGTCGAGATGGATGGCGAACCGGTGCGAGCGGGTCCGGTAAACCCGGTAGACATCGACGCGCTGGCCAATGGTCTGCCCCCACTCCCCGAGCAGGACGCCCGAGAAGCGCTGCTTGCGCTTGCTCTTGCCAGTGCCAACCCTGACGGTGATCTCCTCGAACCCCTCGCGGCGGCCGTCCTCCAAGTCGACGTAGCGACGGAGGGCGACGGAGATTGCCGACGACAGGCTTCCGCCGGCCAGCTCCTGGGCCCGCTGGTACAGGGAAAGATCCCCGTCGGCGACGTAGATGGTCTTGTTTGGCATTGACACATCATACCCCCCTACGGTCTGTTTATACATATACGTATATCATGCTTCGACAGGATGTCAAGCTGCGTGGCCATCCCAAGCGGTGACTCTCAATGGCTGGTGCGCTACCCTGCGATGGAAGTCGTTGCCCGCCGGGTTCACTGATTCCCGCTCACCGATCCAGGAGAAACCAATGACCATCCCGTCCCCGACCGGGGAGCTCGTCTCCGTCGACTGGCTGGCGGACCACCTCGATCGCCCCGGCGCCCGGGTCGTCGACATCCGGGGCTACGTCCGGACAACGGACCTTGGCGGCGGAAAGCAGCGCGCGGAGTACGCCGGGGCATTGGACGAGTACGCGGCCGGACACATCCCCGGCGCGGTCTTCATCGACTGGACCAGCGACATCACCGACCCGGACCACCCGGTCAAAGCGCAGCTCGCCGGGCCGGAGCGGTTCGCGGCGGCGATGGAGGCGCGCGGGATCGGCGACGACACCTTCGTCGTCGCGGTCGATCACACCGGCGGCCACATGGCGACCCGGCTCTGGTGGGCGCTGCGGGCGTACGGGCACGACCAAGTCGCGATCCTCGACGGCGGCTACGCCGCCTGGCTGGCCGCCGGCAAACTGCTCACGACCGACGCCGCCACGCCACCGGCCGCGACCTTCACGCCGCGCTGCCGGCACGAGCTGGTCATGGGAATCGATGAGGTCGCGCTGGCGGTCGAGAACGGCCAGACCACGATCGTCGATGCCCGTGACGCCGGCCAGTACGACGGCTCGGTCCAGCGCGGCTCCCGTGGCGGTCACATCCCCGGCGCGATCAACATCCCGGCGAAGACGCTAATGCGACCCGACGGTACACAGAAGTCGGTCGAGGAGCAGGCCGCGATCTTTGCCGCGGCGGGAATCGATGCCGCGACGCCGGTGATCGCCTACTGCAACGGTGGCGTGACCGCGACGGCCGTCCTGTTCGCGTTGGAGCGAACCGGGCATCATACTTATGCCAACTACGACGGCTCGTGGAACGAGTGGGGTGAGCGGGCCGATCTCCCGGTCGTGTCGGGCAACGAAGCCGGCGGGAACCACCACACGTAGCCGGGCCCGATCGGGTCAGATTCGGCCAAACGGAGAACGTGAGGATACGTCCAATGAGAATGGGAGCGGCGTCCCCGGAGCCGACGAAGCGACTCCATACGTACGCATCATCGATCCGGTGGACGGGCAACCGTGGTTCCGGGACCTCGTCCTACCGTGACTACGAGCGTCTCTACGACGTCGCCGTCGCGGGCAAGCCCACCATCGCCGGCTCGTCCGACCCGCTGTACCGGGGCAACCCGGGACGGCACAACCCGGAGGACTTGTTGGTCAGCGCCGTCGCGTCCTGCCACATGCTGTGGTACCTCCACCTCTGCGCCGACGCCGGGGTCGTCATAGTGGACTATGTCGATGACGCAACGGGCACACTGGCCGAGAACGCCGATGGCAGTGGCGTCTTCACGGAGATCACGCTGCGGCCACACGTGACGATCGCGCCGGGTTCGGACCAGCAACTTGCCGAGCGGCTCCACGTCGATGCCAACCGGATGTGTCCCCTGGCGGCATCATTGAACGTTCCGGTCCGGCACGAGCCAACTATCCTTGTGGCCCCGGTGTGATCACCTCTGACCAGTAATGACGATCCAAGACAAGAGCCTCGCGGAATGTCCCACGAGGCTCTGGACGTCTTGGTGCCAAGGGCCGGACTCGAACCGGCGACCGCACGATTTTCAGTCGTGAGCTCTACCAACTGAGCTACCTTGGCAAGGGGATCATGGTGGACGCTACGACGTCCGGTGGGCGATAGAGGGCTCGAACCTCTGACATCCACGGTGTAAACGTGGCGCTCTACCGACTGAGCTAATCGCCCAGGAAGGCGCGACCGCCTTGGTCGCACGGGTGCGTCCGGTGCCCAGGAGAGGACTTGAACCTCCACGCCCTTGCGGGCACTAGCCCCTCAAGCTAGCGCGTCTGCCGATTCCGCCACCTGGGCAGGTGTTTGTACGGCGCGCGAGAGTATAGGTTTGGCGGACGAGCGCCGTCAAGCGGACAATGGAGGTCCAAGCTGGTGGAGCCCGTCCGCTTATCGCTCGCAAGCCGAGAACGGCAGCCGTTGCAAGCGGAGGCGACTCACCGGAGAGCACACTGGATCGGTTCGGTCTGGCATGCAACCTGGTGACCGGAACCAGGAGCTGGGTGAGACGGCATTCGGGGCATGAAACGTTCGATATGGGCCATCGACCGCAACGCTACGCGGCTGCTAGGATGGGTCGATGCTCTACCCGAACGAGCGGCGCGTGCTCGATGCCGCCAACGAACTCATGGCCCGGCTCGCAGACGATCCCACGCACACGGTCTCCGCGGCCGCGATGGACACCTCTGGATGCATCCATACCGGCGTGAACGTGTTCCATTTCACCGGTGGACCGTGTGCGGAGCTCGTCGTGCTCGGTGCGGCAGCCGCGGCCGGTGCGGGACCAATGATGACCATCGGGGCCGTTGGTAATGACGGTCGGGGAGTGATCGCACCGTGCGGCCGGTGCCGGCAAGTCCTGCTAGATCTTCACCCTGACTGCTTCGTCATCGTTCCCACGGAGGATGGTCCGGACTGCACCCCGATCCGCGATCTGTTGCCTGGTGCCTACCGCTATCCAGACGCCGCACCGGCGCGGTTGGTACGCTTCAACCCCGCCTACTACGACAGTATCGCGGCTGGCCAGAAGATCACGACCGTTCGCTATCGCGACCCGGTTCAAACCGGGCCAGCGCTGCTAGTGTTCGAAGACGAAGACGGGTATCGGCGCCTGCATGGCGTGATCGACCACATCGAATCTCGCCGCTTCGACGCGCTGACCGAGGAAGATGCGTACCGGGAGAACGCGGCATCGGCGGATGCGCTCCGGAATGGCCTGCGAGGGCACTATCCCGGTATTGCGGACGACGCAATCGTGGAACTAGTGCATTTTCACCTCGATCACGACGCCTCCTGAGGAGGAAAGCCACCCCGCGCACCCCTAAGTCGTGGATTCACCCCTGCTCAGCAACGGTGGGCGCCATTCCGGTACGATGGCGATAGCCGTCACGCGGCCGCGGTGCCGCCACGCTCGGCACCGTCACAGGGAGCCGCTCCGCGGTCAGCCCCTGGATCCCTGATGCGCGGTTATCTGACTCACCTAGAATGCCGCAACTGCAGCGTCACCTGCCCGGCCAATCTGCTCCGGACGGTTTGCCCCGTCGGCCGCAAGGTGCTCTATGCCGGCTACGACCGGGCCGCTGCAGCCGTGGCGATGACGCCAGCGGCTCTAGATGGCCATCCCACCTAAAGACGAGGAGAAGCCAGTGAGCATCCCATCGGTTCACCATGTCAATATCGTGATGCCGACCAGCGGTGAATCCGATGCCCGGAGGTTCTACGGTGACCTGCTTGGCTTCCCGGAGCTTCCGAAGCCGGCGGCGATGGCGGGCCGGGGCGGCGTCTGGTTCGCGGCCGGTACCATCCAGTTGCACCTTAGCGTCGATCCCGACTTCCAACCGTCCCGGAAGGCTCACGTCGCCTACCAGGTCGACGACCTCGACGGGCTCCGTCACCAGGTCGAGGAACTGGGCTACCCGACCCTTGACGACGTTCCGCTGCCGGGTTACCGGCGCTTTCACACCGAGGACCCATTCGGCAACCGCGTCGAGTTCCTCGAAGCAGAGGGTGTCGATCCGACCTCATTGCCCTCGTCGCCCTCGTCGGCCACTACTTGACGGAACCGGTTCCCGCCCGGACGATCACCCCGATACGGCAGGGCGGCCTTGAGATCGAACGGGAGGGTCATGGTGGCGACGACGTTGGGCGGGGTCGAGATCGACGCACAGGTTGCGGAGTTGATGGATCGTGATCGGGTGCCGGGCGTCGTCGCCGGGATTCTGGATGGCGACCGGCAGTCGGTCGCGGCCTGGGGCACCGCCAACCGCGAGACGGGCCTGCCGATGCGGCCGGACTCGGTCCTCCAGATCGGCTCGATCACCAAGGTCTTCACGGCGACGCTCATCATGGGCCTGGTCGCGGAGGGCCGGCTATCGATCGACTCGCCCATCGCCGAGGCCCTGCCCGGCTTCCGCCTGGCTGACGAGACGGCGACGCGGACGGTCACGCTGCGGCACTGCCTGTCCCACACGACCGGCTTCGAGGGCGACCGCTTCGACGACCACGGCCGGGGCGATGATTCGCTGGCCCGCTGCGTCGCCGGCTACGACACACTGGCCCAGCAATTGCCGCCGGGCACGGCCTTCAGCTACTGCAACACCGGCTTCAATGTCGCCGGCCGCGTCGTGGAGGCGGTGCTCGGGGTCCCCTTCGAGCAGGCAATGCGGGAGCGGGTATTCGTCCCGCTCGGGCTGGCGGGCAGCACCGACCGGGCGTCCTTCTTCACCGACGAGGCGATCCTCCTGCCGGCGGCGGCTGGCCACCTGTCTCCGCCCGAGGGCGAGGTCACGGTTGCCCGCCCCTACCCGCTGGCCCGGAATATGAACGCGGCCGGTGGCATCATCACTGGCGTCGCCGAACTGCTCCTCTTTGCGGCCGCCCACCTCGGTCAGATCGACGTGCCGGCGCCCTTCCCCTCGCTGGCCACGTTGGAGACGATGCGGGAAGCCCAGGTCGAGATCGACGAGACGACGAGTCGGGGACTCGGCTGGGCGCTGGAGCGGCGGGGCGATGAGCCGGTGTTTGGGCACGACGGAGCGACCAACGGCTTCAAGGCATCGCTGCGGATCCTGCCGGATCGCCGGTTCGCGATCGCGCTGCTGACCAACGGCGAGAACGGCGTCTTCACCAACCGCGACATCGAGCGCGAGATCCTGCGCCAGCGCTTCGGGATCACCGTGACCGACCCCGAGCCCATCGCGATGCCCGCACGACTCGCCGCCCGCGTCCCTGGCCGCTACCACGCGATGCTGAGCGAGGTCACCATCGCCGAAGACGATGGCCTGACCGCAACGACGGTCTCGATCAACCCGTTCAACGGCGAGCGGGGCGAACCGGTCTCGATGCCGGTTGAGGCGATTAGCGAGGACGAGCTGATGGTACCGGAGGGTGTCCGCAAGGGGACCCGGTTCCAGTTGCTGCCAGAGGCCGACGGGCGAATCGACATGATCCGGGCGGGTGGCCGGATCGCGGTTCGCGTCCCGGACGGAGCCTGACCGCACGGCTGGGCTCCCTGCCCGGTCGTGGTACGATCGGGCGATTTCGCCGGCGTGCCGTCTGCATCATCGTCGCCGGACGTGACCACATCGAGGTGAAGGAGAACGGGATGGCTGCCGGACGCAACGGACGACCGAAAGTGACCGTGGTCGGGGCCGGGATGGTCGGCGGGACGGCCGCCCAGCTGCTGGCCCAGCGGGACTACGCCGACGTGGTCCTGGTCGACATCGTCGAGGGCTTGCCGCAGGGCAAGGCGCTGGACCTGGCAGAGGCCGGTCCGGTCATGGGTTATGACACGGCCCTGACCGGTGCGAATGACTACGAGGACACGGCCGGCTCGGATGTGGTAGTGATTACCTCCGGCATTGCCCGCAAGCCGGGGATGAGCCGGGACGACCTGCTCAAGACCAACATGGGTATCGTGCGGTCGGTCACCGAGCAGGTCGTTGCCCGGTCGCCGGACGCGGTCATCATCGTCGTCTCCAACCCGCTCGACGCGATGTGCCACGTCGCCTTCGACGTCGCCGGCTTCCCCCGCGAGCGGGTGATCGGCATGGCTGGCGTGCTGGACTCGGCCCGCTTCCGAACGTTCATCGCCCGTGAACTCGATGTCTCGGTCGAGGACGTGACGGGCTTCGTCCTTGGCGGTCACGGTGACACGATGGTGCCGCTCTCGCGCTACTCGACCGTCGCCGGCATCCCGATTACCGAGTTGCTGCCGGCGGATCGGGTCCGGGCGATCGAGGAGCGAACCGCCAACGGCGGCGCCGAGATCGTCGGGCTGCTCAAGACCGGCAGTGCCTGGTATGCGCCCGGCGCGTCGATCGTCGAGATGGTCGACGCGATCCTGCTCGACAAGAAGCGAGTGCTGCCGGCCAGTGTGCTGCTCAACGGGGAGTACGGCATCGACGGGCTCTACGTCGGAGTGCTGACCAAGCTCGGCGCGGCGGGGCTGGAGCAGATCGTTCCGCTCACCCTGACCAGCGACGAGCAGGCGGCGCTCGGTCGCTCCGCCAGTGCGGTCCGCGACCTGGTCGATTCGATGGCCCGGATCGCCTCCGCCTGACCCTGGGTCGAGTCCCTGGACCACCTGCCCGATCGCACATGCCCGTCACACCGACGTTATGCGATTGTCATACCTCCTGACGACACTTGGCGGTGTGGCGCCATGCTTGCGCTGTGTTGACGAGCGATCCGGTCCCGGGCCAGCGACACGCGGTCGGCGGGAACCGAACAGGTAGACACGTACATACGTAGACAGGTCGAAGTACATGCCAAAGGTACCTGGTGGGAAGTCGGGCGGCGTCATGGGCCGCCTGGCGCTGTTCAATCAGTTGATCTCGATCGTCCGGGAGATGCGGGTCGAGGACGTCCGGCGTGAGGCCGAGATGCGGCCGGTCATCCTCCTCGTCGGGCCTGACCGCGTCAAGGCGGCCGACCTTGGGCACCGGTTGGTCGGCTGGTCCGAGGACCGGGCCGTCGCGGCCAGATCGTTCGACGACTCCATGGGCGATCTCAACCGGTTCGACCTGATCGTCGCCTACGACCCGGATGAGGTAGGCCGGGTGGCCGACTTGCGGGTCAAGGCCGAGCGGCTCGGGACGCTGGCGATCATCGTTCGCCATGACGCCGCCCAACTCGACGACGACAAGGCGCTGGAGGCGACGCGTCGGCGGATCGTCGAGTTGCTGCCGGAGCGGGCCGTGGCGTTCGGCCGGGCGTTCCCACCCTTCCGCTCGACGGCGCTGTCCTCGGTCGTCCACTCGACCGCCCGGGCCAACGCCCAGTTCGCCCTGATCGCCAACATCCCGTCCGTGATCCCGATCGTCGGGTCCCTGTTCTCGGCTGGTGCCGACCTGCTGGTCCTGACCAAGAACCAGGTCCTGCTGCTGTTCAAGGTCGCCGCCATCCACGGCCGCGATTTGCGCGACACGACTGGCATCCTGCGCGAGATCGTTCCGGTCGTCGGCTCCGGCCTGCTCTGGCGGACGCTGGCCCGGGAGGCGGTCTCGTTCCTGCCGCTGCTGGCCGGGACGGTCCCCAAGGTCGCGATCGCTTACGCCGGTACCTTCGCGGTTGGTCGGGCGGCGGACTACTACTACCGCTTTGGCTACGCTCCGACGCGGGAACAGCGCAAGGAGTTCTATGACCAAGCCCATCGGGACCTGCACGAGAACGACACGGATCTGGTGAAGAAGCCGGTACCGGAGGCCGCGGCCAATGGCGTGAGCATCACCGAGGTGACGCCTTCGCCCGACACCACCGTTCCGACCCCGCCGCTGGCAACCGCGTCCGAGGGCGTCGATGGCTACACCAGCGAGTCGGCCGCGGCCAGCACCGAGAGCCCGACCCGCTCGGCCGAGGATCGCGAGAACTGATCGGGCGGGTGGAGCGGGATCGAGAAGACGGACAAGGGGCACTAGTGGGTGCCCCTTGGCGTTGCCCATAGAGCCCGACTTGTATTTGGGCGGTCATGTCTCTCGTAGGGGCGAAGCTCCCGCTGCGCTGGCGAGTCCGGCGCCCGCAGCGGCCATTGCGCCGCAGGGCACTGACCGGTGGCCTGGGTTCAACCCCATTCAGGGAGGCCGTTCTCCCAATACACCTGACACCATCGAAGATGATCGAACCCTGTGCGCCGATTGTCGCCCTGTGGGGCGACGGCCCTGCGGCGGCCCAGGCGGGGCCAGCGAAGCGAGAGCCCAACGCCCCTACGCTACGGCGACACGTCGTTCATGTCATCCTCAGACTGGCAGATCGAAGACGAGGGTCTACGCGGAGATCGTCTGAATCGACGGGATGATCGCCATGTGCGCCGGGTGCGGGAGGTAAGCGTCCCGGGCGGCCTCGCTCTCGAACATCATGACGAACCCATGATCGTACCCTTGCCCGAGCCCTTCCGGGCTCTCGTTCGTGCCCCAGTTCACGGAGCGGATCCCGGCAATCTGGGTCGGCAGACCCAGGACCGCCTCACGCACCTGGTCCCAGGCCTCCGGGGCGCTGCCCGGTCGTGGCTCGAAGAGGACGATGTGATACAGCACGGGCTATCCCTTCCGGTCCATCGTCTGATTCGACGCTGACGAAGCGGCAGTTTCCGCCCGGCCGCGCCCTTCCCGAGTATCGTCGACGATGGCACTCGCCTGGAGTGCCCGGTAGTCGTCGTCCAGCATCGCCCAGACCATCGTGTCGCGGATGTCTCCGGCTGGGGTGACGCTGTCCTTGCGGTGCGTCCCCTCGTGGGTAAAGCCAAGTTTCACCGGGATCGCGCTGCTGCGGTTGTTCGTCGCGTCGCAGAGGATCGTCACCCGGCGGGCATCGAGGTGCTCGAAGGCCAGCGCCAGCAGCAACTGGACGGCCTCGGTCATGTAGCCGTGGCCGGTGGCCGAGGTCCGGAGCCAGTAACCGATCTCGAAGGCCCGTAGCCGCCACTTGATGGTGTGGAAGCCGGTGTTGCCGAGGTAGCGTCCGGTCGACGCGTCGAAGATGCCGACGTTGAGCGAGTCGCGCCGCAGCCACTCCGCCGCCATCCGGATGCAGTAGTCGACGCCATCGTCCTCGGTCCGCATCGCCGGCGGCCAATCCATCCAGGCGTCCAGCTCGACCCGCGACTCCTCGATCGCCGCGATCATCGCCGGACCATCGGCTGGGACGAGCGGTCGCAGGACAATGCGTTCACCCTGGAGTTCCGTTGGCAGGGGAATCAGCGTCGGATAGTTGGGTTGGGTCAAAGGTGGTTGCTCCCTGGGCGGTCCTGTCGGATGTCGCCGCTGCGACGGCCCTGTCTCATTACACAAGGACGAGATTGGCGACACCGAAGAGCACGACGCCAATGACGAACACGACTCCGAGCCGTCTGGGGATTTCCATGATCGCCGACAGATCGGTGCCGCCACCCCAATTTGCTCGCAAGCCGACGACGTCGGAGACGATCGTGATCAGCAGGAAGACCGCGGTGAAACTCGCCAGGTATTCGGCCAGCTATCGGGGCAGCGAGTCTGGCTCGAATGCGCGAGCGAGGCCGAGCGTGGACAGCGCCAGTAGCATCTCCGCCAGATATCCGCCGGTGAGCATCAACCTGGCGGTCGAGAGAACCGAGGCAGGTTAAATCATTGTCCCTGAGCCAGGTGGCTTTAGCCCCTGGTACGAAATCGGATTCGACGTTGCCCAGGTCGGGTCAGTCCCGGATGCCGTAGAAATCCAGCTTGTCCTGGAATTCCGGCAACTTCAATCCCAGCAGCGACGCGGCGGCGATTCGGTCGCCCTCGGCCTGGCTCAAGGCCTCATGCAGGGCCTGGCGCTCGACGTCCTGAACCAGCGACTCCAGCGTCGTGCCCTTGCGGACCCGCTGGCCGACATCGATGAAGCGCCGGTTGTCGGCGTCGGTCAGGGCGAGGTGCTCGTCGGTGATGACGCCGCCGCGAGACAGGACTGTCGCCCGCTCGATGACGTTCTCGAGCTGGCGGACATTACCGGGGAACTCGTAGTCCATCAGGTCACGCAGCGCCGACTGGCTGATTCGGGACGGGCCGGCCTGGGGCTGGTAGCGGTGCTTGTTGAGGAAGTGCTCGACCAACAGCGGGATGTCGTCCCGACGGTCGCGCAGCGGCGGCAGGTAGATCGAGATGATATTGAGACGGTAATAGAGATCCTCGCGGAAGCGGCCCTCGTCGATCTCCTGCGGCAGGACCTTGTTCGTTGCCGAGATCACCCGGGTGTCGATCTTGATCGAG